>ERZ791736.26-NODE-26-length-118763-cov-15.573988_pt1 | contig 118763 bp, 90 predicted proteins | sample MGYA00509940_ERZ791736 | MGnify/ENA primary metagenome ERZ791736 (study PRJEB30046, sample SAMN00792014) | human gut metagenome | study: EMG produced TPA metagenomics assembly of the A metagenome-wide association study of gut microbiota in type 2... | reverse complement strand
GCAGAGGCAACTCAACCTGGGGCTATCCGAAAAAGCCCTACAACATCAAGCTCGGTTCCAAAGCAAAGCTTTTCGGCATGGAAAAAGCGAAAAGCTGGTGCCTTTTGGCAAACTATGAGGATCTCAGTCTTCTGCGTAATCAGATTATTTTCAGCGTCGGCGCGGAAATCGGGTTGCGTGAAACTCCCGATTGCAGAAGCATAGACCTCTATGTCAACGGCGAATACAAGGGCGTTTATCTTATAACGGAAAAAGTTGAGATAAACAAGAATCGCGTTGATATTTTCGACCTGGAAGAGGCTACGGAGGATTTGAATCCCGACCTCGATTTTTCAACCTTACCCGCGCAGGGCTTCTACGGAAAATACAGCGGAAGCCTCGAGAGCACGCAGAGGTGGTACGAAATTCCCAATGAACCTGCGGATATTACCGGCGGATATTTAATGGAGCTCGAATTGGGCAGCCGTTACCCCAACGAGGCAAGCGGTTTCGTTACAAAACGCTCTCAGCCGGTAATTTTGAAATCCCCCGAATATGCTTCGCAGGCGCAAATTGAATATATCAGCGGCTACTGGCAGGAGATGGAGGACGCCCTTTACAGCGATACCGGCTACAACTCTTTGGGCAAGCATTATTCGGAATATATCGATACCCTGTCTTATGCAAGGCAGTACCTTATCGAGGAGTGGTCCGGAGACTGGGATGCGGGCATAACCAGCAACTATTTCTATAAAGATGCCAACGGAAAAATTTGTGCCGGCCCCATTTGGGACTTTGACTCGGCAGCAAATAATGTACGGGCAGGTCACACAATAAGCGATCCCCTGCAGTGGAACGCCAAGACGAGAACTCTTTGGTATAACGCTTTGATGGGGAACGACACGGTAAAGGCGACTCCGAACATATATGCTCTGGGATTCAGACACGCAGATTTTGTCGAAACCGTCGAATCCGAATGGAAGAACAACTTCTATCATGCAGCACAATCCGAGCTCAATGCGAACATCGATATGTATATCGATAATATAAAAGATGCCGCAATAATGAACGCTATCAGGTGGGATTACTACGCCACAACCTCCGAACGCGAAATCGAAGCCCAATATTTCGCCGACTTAAAGGTTGTTACGGATTTTCTCTCTGCGAGGACGGATTTTCTGAATCAAAATCTTACCCTCAAGAACGAGGGATTGACGATAGCACACATCCCGTCACAGAAGCGCACCGGCTCCGAGATAACTCCGGAAATCACCGTCAAGTGCCTTGACAGAGTTCTCGCCGAGGGCGTTGACTACACCGTCGCTTTCTCCGACAACGTAGAAAAGGGCACTGCCACCGTTACTGTCACCGGCATGGGCAACTACGAGGGCATGGAGGCTCAGACTACGTTTAAGATACTTCTCATTTCCGATCCGCTCGACTGGACAGGCGGCTCGGGCGAAGAGCGCGCAAAGGAGAGCTTGAACAAATTCGGCGCAAAATTTGTTGATACTGTTGAGCTGATACTCTATTATATCGTCAAGCCTTTTAAGAAATAACAGCCGGGAGAGGCGCACTCCGTAAGGAAGTGCGCCTCAGTTATATTCGCTTGACGGCGAGTTATATTGTACTTCGGACAGTGATATTATGCTTCGTATAGTTATGTTGCCTGCGGCAGTTTAACCGGCGAATATAATATCACGAAAGCCGGCAGGCTTTTATATCACTTTCCGAAAGAAAAATATCACTCCGGACAAAGCCCGGAATATCACTTTTGTCCATATAGATCCTTTTTGGGATAGTATAATAATAACCACCGGCTGAGCCGGTGGTTTTACTTTATTCTTATTTTGCAGAGCGGTGTTCTTTTTTCAATACCTGACACTTAAGCCCGTACATTCCACTTGCATAGCAAGTGGTTTTTATCGGCATTTTTAACATCAAATTTTATCCTATAACAACTACGGTGTTCGGCTTTACTGTCAGAATAAAGCTGCCGCCGTCCGAGGCTGTTGTCTCACAGGGCTCCATGTCGTGCTCCTCATCAAGTATATAAATGGTATATAGCTTGTCTTCGCCCGTTTCGACCTTGAACGTGCGCGGCAGAGGCGCGGCGTCGTCTGTATAATATGCGACGAGCAGCATTGACCTCTCCCCGTCCGTCGCGGCAGCGGAATAGATATCCGGCACATCGCAGCTCAGGGCGCATTCATCTTGAAGCGAGAGCAGCTCGCCCCATGCCTTAACGGAGTAATAGCCCTTTAATCTGTCCAGCGTGCCGCGCTTGAACAGCCCGTTCATGCTCGAATTTACCCGCGCGTCATAGTACATGAGCATATCGGTTTTTTCACGCTGGCAGGCGCTCATAACGGCGGCGATAAACGCGGCGCCCTTCAGCGAAGCCTCGGTTTCAAGGCTGCGCTTCCAGCCGTCGCCGCTCCAGCCGCAGACATAGTTCCACTCGTTCAATATGCTCTCGGTGTCCGTGTAGCCGTGGCGGTCGAGCATGGCGCGGTGTCGGCGCGCGTCGGACGTGAAATCGCTTACCTTCGACCCGTAGCAGTGCCACGAATAGAAGTCCATCGGCACATTTTCTTCTCTCATCTTTTCAAAGAATGCGTCGAGCCATTGTTCATTGTAGCCGCAGACCGCGGGTCCGCCGATTTTGAGCGACGGGAACCGCGCTTTCAGATACTTCGCCGCCGTTGCAAAGAAGTCATAGAACTCCTCGGGCGTTCCCGTCCAGCACTTGTCGTTGAAGTCCGGCTCGTTCCATATCTCCCAATATTCAATACCCATGTGAAAGCCGTTCGCCCAGCCCTCGTTCATGTGCATTATGATATGCTCGCAGACCACCGCCCATTTTTCGTAGTCCTTGGGCGGCATCACGCCATAGTGCTTCGGCCAATGCTCGATTTTACTGCCGAGGCGGTAAAACACCTTTGCGCCCGCGCGCATAATCGTGCCGAGATAAATATCCGTCAGCGTGAAGTCATAGGACTCGGGCGAATACGGGTCGGCGTCGAAATCGGTGAATATATTATGTATATCGACCGTGTGCTCTCCGCCGTAGTCATAGCATATGGACGAATCGTGCGTTCTGGCAAACGGGATGTTCGCCTCCCTGAAGTCCGGCAGATTCGTGAGATTCTGGTCGCCGTTGTCCGTATACACGGGGCCGTTGTTGACGGCGTTCATCGGCTTTATTTTGTCGACTGTTTTTTTGAAATTCACTTCAAGCTTCATAAGTTCCTCCGTCAAATCTCGAACGAGAGCTGCATATCCCCGCCGTAAATCACCTTTACTTTAACGGGTCTGTCGCTCTCGACGGTTATTTCGGGCTTCTCGTCTTGGGATTTTCTCGCCTTGCACATGAGGGTGACGAACGAGTCCCTGCCGACGGGCAGCTTCTTTATTCCGTGCTCCTCGAGCCTGTTCACGCGCCAGACTATCTCCGACTTTTCAGCGGAGACTCTGATTCCGAGGATGTACTCTATCAAAACGGTTATAGGGAATATGCCCGTCCAGCCGACAAAATCCTCGCGCGCGGGGTCGCCGCGGCCGGCAGTCTCGGGGGCATAGTTCTCCCAGAAAGTGCCCGTCTTTTTATAGACCTCGATGCAGTTTTTATAGCAGCACTCGGCTATCTCTTTTGCAAGCTTCTCTTTTCCGTTTGCGGAGAGCCCGCAGAGTATCATATAATCGGTCGGCGCCCAGACTCCGCCGTTCCAGTAGCCGCCTGCGGCCTTGTAATCCGGGTGATCCGCGGAGAGCGCGGGGACGCGGTTCGGGCGGTTGAATTCATTTTTATCCTCGAGGTGACGGCAGAGCGCGTCCACCCTGTCGGGCGGAGCAATTTTTGCTATAAGCGCCCAGAACGCAGCGACGGTCTTGACGGCAAGAAAGCTTCCGTCCGCCTTGAGGTCATAATAGAACCCGTCTTTTTCGCTCCACATCTTCTCGTTGACGAACCTGACGAGATTATCGTATTCGTCCCTGAGTGAGTCAACGTCGTCGGTGATGCCGAGCTCCTCCGCCATCATAATAAGATATTCGCAGCTCATCGCCGCCTGAAGTGTCGCGTCTATCCAGGACATATAGCTGTGGTGGAAGGTCTCAAGCATCCAGTCCTCCGAGTCGGGAATGCGGCTGAGATCGCAGCGCGGCAGATTGTCCATGCCGCAGCCCCAGCCGCTCGACCAATAGCTCCCGTCCTTCCAGCGATGATAATTCTTGAGCCAATGGTGGAACGAGAGCAGCGGATAATAGACTTTTTTGAGCCTCTCCTTATCGCCGTAGTTCTTATAATACTGCCACTCGCACCACGCCATTATCTCGGGTCCCGTGCTCGTCGGGTCGTGGCGATAGAATCGGTCAACGCCGTCTAATTCGTTTATCTCGCGGCAGATGAAGCCGTCCTTGTGCTGCTTGCAGTAGAAATTGTCGAGCGTTTTCTGGAAGCAGTGGACGCTGTCGCCGTATTTTCCGAACATAAGCATAAAGCAGGAATCCCACATAAAAATGTGACCGTTAAAAGCGGCGTCGATATAGGGCGAGACAAAGCCGCTCTCTTTCGTCGGCTTGCCGAGGTTGCGGAAGGCTATCTCCCACGCCTTATAGTAGGCGTCTATTTCATCGCCGTGACCCGCCCACACGGGCTCGGGCAGTCTGTCCCTCTCGTTCTCAAAATCCGGCAGCGCCGACATATCGGGCTGCATGGAAACAAACTCGTTGAGCTTCGCATACCTGTCCTCGACATATCGGGTGATGGGTTCTTTCGCATTTTCCATAATTTCGCTCCTTTCAAGCGATTTTTCCGATGCAATTATATCACACTTTATGTTTTTAGGGAACAGTTTTATAGTTAGAGTTTAGGTATTGGGGTTTAGAAATAAATAAAAAAACAGGCAAGCATCGAAAATACTTACCTGTTTTCTGGTGGACGCTAACGGACTCGAACCGCTGACCCTTCGCACGTCAAGCGAATGCTCTACCAGCTGAGCTAAGCGTCCGTTTGAGCTGAATTTTTCGGGTTTCTCCCGTTCAGCAGAGCCTATTATATATGAACGCCGCGCGAATGTCAAGCATAATTTAAAAAAAATTGATTTTTTGCAGACCGCCCGCAGAAGTGCTCTTTGCCGCCTGCGGGCAGCTTTATTTGAACACAGTGTCGAGTATCAGCATTGATATCACTCCGGGCACTCCGAGCAGCGCCCCCGCGCCCAGCGACCAGCGGTTAACGGAGAGTTGTATGCCCGTCGCAAGTCCCGTTATGTTGACGGCAAACAGCGCCGCCATGCCGCCCAAAGCATTGAGAAAAAGCGCCGAAAAACCGCGCCTTTCGGTCACGGCGAACACCGTTATCGCAAGCGCTGCCGCCGCGGCAGCAATCACTAAAACCGTTTTCATTCCCGTTGACATAGCTATCCCCTCATTCCTGTTTGTAGCAGACGGCTATATCGCTGCTTTCAAGTCCCTCCTGCTTTGCGAGCTTCAAAAGCCTGTGGTATCGGCGCTTGAGCGATTCTATCTCATATATCGCGGCTTCTACCGAGTCGTCGTCCTCGCCGTATTCAAACCGCAGATATGCCGCGTCCATCTCCTTTTTGAGCGCCCTTATGTCCACAAGCAGCTGTTCCTCCCTGTTGGGGGCTTCGTCCGCCTTTTTGAGCTTTCCTCCGAGCAGATATTTGAAAGCAGTAACCATTTTTTCGTCCTCCCGGTATTATTTGTATAGCAATTATGGGACAAATATGATAAAATAATTCAGCAGGGCGATATTTTTTCACCCGGACGCAAAAAATATATAATGACGCATATATAAAGGAGAATCACTTTGAAGCTTTATCCCATGGTATTGACGCCCTTTGTCTCGGAGACGGTCTGGGGCGGGCGCAGACTCATTGATGAATATTCCGTCGTCACCGACAAGAGAAACGCCGCCGAGGCGTGGGTCATGTCCGCGCACAAAAACGGCAGCTCGACTGTAGCAAACGGCGAATTTGCGGGAGAGACGCTGCGCGAGGTATATCTCGCCCACCCGGAAATAGGCGGCAAAAACTGCGCGGGCTTCTCGGATTTTCCCGTGCTGATAAAATTTATCGACGCGGCGGCCGACCTGTCGGTGCAGGTGCATCCCGACGATGCCTACTGCCTGAAAAAGGGCGCGGGCGCGGGAAAGACCGAGTCATGGTATATTCTCGACTGCGAGCCGGGCGCGCATCTTCTGCTCGGCTTCGAAAAAGACCTGACCCGCGAGGAGTTCAGACAGTCTGTAACCGACGGCACGCTGACCGATTATGTGAAGAAGGTCCCGGTCAAAAAGGGCGACTTCTTCTTTATAGAATCCGGCACGCTCCACGCGATATGCAAAGGCATATTGCTCGCCGAGGTCCAGCAGAACTCGGACACGACCTACAGGATATACGACTACGGACGTTTGGGGCTTGACGGCAAGCCGCGCGAGCTTCACGTTGAGGATGCAGTGAACGTCACGCACACGGGCGTATACAAAAACCCCTGCGTCCCCGAAAAGGACGGCAACGTTACAAAGCTCGTATCCTGCCCGTTTTTCACCGAGCGGGTCATTGATATTGACGGCTCTTTTGAGGGAGACGCGGACGAAAAATCCTTCGTATCGCTGCTGATCCTCGACGGCTCCGGCACTCTCGAATGTGCGGGCGAGACACTCAAATTTTCAAAGGGCGGCAGTATTTTCATTCCCGCAGGCTGCGGAAGCTATAAAATAAACGGAGAAGCAAGGGCTCTGGAGACGAGGGTCTGATATTACACATGGCAGTTTTAAGCGTACAGAATCTTGACATGGAGTTCGGCGAGCGCACGCTGTTTTCGGGCGTGAGCTTTGAAGTCGGCGAGCGCGATAAGATAGGCTTTATCGGCTCTAACGCGACGGGCAAAACGACCCTGTTCAAGCTCATCACGGGCGAGCTTGAGCCGAGCTCCGGCGGGATATATCCCGGAAAAAGCATAAAAATAGGCTACCTCGAGCAGCACGCCTGCGCGGGGAGTCAAAAGACGGTCTATGACGAGATGGAGAGCGTGTTCGAGCCTCTTATGAAAAAAGAGAAGCGGCTCGAGGAGCTCGCCGACCTCATTGAGGCAGGGCGCGGGGATATCGACGCGCTTATCGCCGAGCAGAACAGGCTGCACACCGAATTTGAGGACGGGGGCGGGCTGACCTACAAAAGCCGCACCCGCTCCGCGCTGACGGGCTTAGGCTTTTCGGAAAGCGACTTCTCGCTCCCCTGCTCCCTGCTGTCGGGCGGTCAGCGTTCAAAGCTCGCTTTGGGCAAGCTGCTTTTGAGCGCGCCCGACCTGCTCCTGCTCGACGAGCCGACCAACCACATAGATCTGACGAGCCTCGAATGGCTCGAAAGCTTCATCAACGACTACCGCGGCAGCGCGGTCATAATAAGCCACGACCGCTATTTTCTCGACAAGGTGACAACTAAGACCATGCTGCTCGAAAACGGTAAAATCGAGATGTTCAACGGCGGCTATTCCCGCTTTCTCGAGCAGAAAACCGAGCGCGATGAGATAGAGCGCCGCCACTATGAGCGGCAGATGGACGAGGTTCACCGCCTCGAGGGTATCATCGAGCAGCAGCGCCGCTGGCGGCACTTCATAACGGCGGACAGCAAGCAGAAGATGCTCGACAAAAAGCTTGCGGAGCTTGACGCGCCCGACCGCTCGGCGAAAACTCTCGGCTTCTCCTTCGGCGAGGTCGAGCCGACCGGCAACGAGGTTCTCAACGTCAGAGGGCTTTCAAAGTCGTTTGGCAGCAAAGATCTTTTCAGCGGAGTCGAGTTTCAGCTTCGCCGCTTCGACCGCGCATTTCTTCTCGGCCCGAACGGCTGCGGAAAGACAACTCTTTTAAAAATACTTATCGGCAAGGAGAGAGCCGACTCCGGCTCATATCTCTTCGGCGCGGGCGTTCAGTTGGGGTATTTCGATCAGACGCTCTCGTCTTTAGACGGCTGCAACACTGTCTTAGACGAGATATGGAATCTCCACCGTGACTTCACCGAGGCACGAGTGCGCACTCTGCTCGGGCAGTTTTTGTTCTGTGCCGACGATGTTTTTAAGAAGGTCGAGACTTTGAGCGGCGGCGAAAAGGCGCGGCTGTCGCTGCTGAAGCTCATGCTTTCGGGCGCAAACGTCCTGCTGCTCGACGAGCCGACCAACCACCTCGATATCCCGTCGAGAGAGGCGCTTGAGGCGGCTCTGCTCGATTTCGGCGGCACTATGCTCGTAGTGTCCCACGACAGATATTTCATAAACAAGCTGTCCACCCGCGTGCTGTCTATAGGCATGGGCGGCGCGGAGAGCTTTGACGGCGGCTACGACGACTACGCGGCGAGGATTGCCGAGCAGAGCGCGGAGAAACCGAAAACCGCAAAGACCGTCGGCAAGGGCGGCGAGGACTATAAGCGCCGCAAGGAGCGCGAGAGCGAGCTGCGCCGAACGGCGACCGCAATTAAACGGTGCGAGGAGCGGATAAACGAGCTCGATGAGCTGATAGCAAATACAAATGCGGCGATGTCAACTCCCGAAACGGCGGCGGACTACGCGCGCGTCATGGAGCTGACGGAGACGCTCGGCAAGCTCAACGGCGAGCAGACCGAGCTTATGCTTCAGTGGGAGGAGCTCGAAAACAGAAAAGCGCAGCTTGAAGGAGAGGAATGATATGAACTTCGGCGAACTTTTCGGCAGCGCAGAGTGGGTGACCTGCGAAAGCGGCTGCACCTCGCCCGTAATAAAGGGCAGCTTCTTTATCGAAAAGCCCGAAAGAGCCGAGGTTACTGTCTGCGGACTCGGTTTTTTCCGCCTGTGGATAAACGGGCGCGAGGTGTCCGAGGACAAATTTGTCCCCGTCAACAGCCAATACTGCAAGCGCGATCTGACGGCGTTCGAGTACCCCATAACAGACGAGCTGTCCTACCGCACATATGCCGTGAGATACGACATATCAAAATTTCTTGTCGGCGGCGAAAATGATATCCGAGCTGTTCTCGGCTGCGGCTGGTTCGCGCAGAAAAAGCGCAACGCCGAGGGGTACACAAAATACGGCGACATAAAGCTCTGCTACAAAATCGATGCCGAGGACAGAGACGGGAAATTATACACTTTCGTCTCCGACGAAAAGCTCCTGTGGCGGCAGAGCCGCATAACAGAGAACAACATATATTTCGGCGAAGCTCACGACATGGATTTGTCGGACGAGCTGACGGCTCGGGACGGCTTCAAAAAAGTCATTAAAGCGCCCGCGCACGAGACGGAATTTTTCATTCAGGACTGCCCCGCAGACAGGGTGACGCGCATAATAGAGCCGAAAAAGCTCGCTGACCTCGGCGCGGTTTCCGTCTACGACATGGGCGAGAATATTTCGGGCTATCCCGTTGTCGCGGCGACGGAGGACGGCGCTTATATAACCGTCCGCTGCAGCGAGGAAATAAACGCGGACGGGACGCTGAATTTTGATTCCTGCGACCCCGGGCAGATTCAGTGCGACGAATACCGCAACGCCAAAAAGGGCGAGGAATGTATGCCGTGGTTTACCTGGCACGGCTTCAGATATTTCGAGCTGACGAACAACGCTAAGCCCGTGCGCTGCGAGGTCGTCCACTCGGACTGCGCCGTTACCTCGGCGTTCGAGTCGGACAGCGAGATGCTCAACTGGCTCTATGACGCATATATCAGAACGCAGCTCAGCAATATGCACTCGGGCGTGCCCTCCGACTGCCCGCACATAGAGCGGCTCGGCTACACAGGCGACGGTCAGCTCTGCTGCGAGGCGGCGATGATGCTGCTCGATTCGCAAAAATTCTACCAAAAGTGGCTCGAGGATATCTCCGACTGCCAGAGCACGGATAACGGCCATGTTCAGCACACCGCGCCCTTTATGGGCGGCGGAGGAGGCCCCGCGGGCTGGGGCGGCGCGATAGCGGTCGTGCCGTATGAGATGTATAAGATATACGGCGACAGGGAGACTTTCCGCCGATATCTGCCGAAGATTTTGCGATATTTTGATTATCTCGACTCGCGCAGCTCCGGCGGGCTCGTCTGCCGCGAGGAGCAGGGCGGCTGGTGCTTAGGCGACTGGTGCACGCCCGAGCCCATAGCGATTTGCGAGCCGTTCGTCAACACCGCGCTCTGCGTAAAGCAAATGCTGATGACAAAAGAGGCCGCTGAGGCTATCGGCGAAAAAGAGACGGCTCAGATGCTCGGCCGACGCATAGAGGAAAAGCGGCAGGCTATTCTCAACGCGTATTACAGCCCGCAGACAGGCTCTTTCATCGGCGACGTGCAGGGTGCGAACAGCTTCGCAACAAACATCGGGCTCGGCGGCGAGCGCGCCTATGAGAACACGCGAAAAAAATATTCCGCCGCGGACTCTTTCGATACGGGCATTTTCGGTACGGATATTCTGATCCGCGTGCTGTTTGAGCGCGGGGACGCAAACACGGCTTTCCGTCTGCTGACCTCCGAGGGCAAGGGCTCGTTTTATAACATGAAAAAGCAGGGCGCTACCACTATATGGGAGAACTGGGACGGCGAGCGTTCTCACAGCCACCCGATGTTCGGCGCGGCGACACGCTATCTGTTCTCGTTCATCCTCGGCATCACGCAGGAAAAAACCTCGGCGGGCTACGAGCATATTTTAATAGCTCCGCAGATACCCGACGGGCTTAACTATGCGAGCGGACACATAACCACGGTGCGCGGCAAAATCTCCGTCACGTTCAAAAGAACGGAGAGCGAAGCGGACTTTTATGTAACCGTTCCGCAAAGGGCGCGGTTCACTTACGGCAGCGGCTGCGAATTTGAGCTTCGGGACGGAGAAAACCATATACATATAGATTTTGAGGAGTAAGACATGGCCATAACAATCAAACAGTACAGCGAAAAATACCGTGACGACGTGCGCAACGTCTGCCTTGACACGGCGGGCAGCACCGCGCGAGAGGAGAAGTCGATGCGCTTTTTGCTCGCCACGTTCTGCGACTACTATATCGAGCATGAGGCGGAGCACTGCTTTATCGCCGTCGACGAAGATACCGACACCGCGATAGGCTATATTCTCTGCGCGCCGGACTATAAGAGATATAAGCGGATATTCAAAGCCGAATATCTCCCCCGCGTCAAGGGCTGCAAGAAAACGGACGTCTTGGAGTCGTGGGCTTCCGTTTACGGGCCCGCCATATTCGCAAAGAGCTATCCCGCGCATATGCACATAAATTTAGAGCCGGGCTATCAGCGCTGCGGGCTGGGCACTAAGCTCTTTGAGACGCTTATTGCGCATTTGAAGGAGCTCGGCAGCAAGGGCATTATGCTCGTCGTCGACTCATACAACACCAATGCAATAAATTTCTACAAGAAGAACAAGTTTGATATCATATTCCCCCTGCGCACCTGCACGGTCATGGGACGCAGAGTATAAGAAAGCGGTGAAGCTATGAAATTGGCCGTTATCGGTACGGGCTGGATAGTCGGGAGCTTTATCGACGGGCTGAAATTCGCGCCCGGCTTTGAGCTCTTTGCCGTATACTCGCGCTCGCGCGAACGCGGCGAAAAATTTGCCGAGGAAAACGGAATAAGCGAGGTATATACTTCGCTCGACGAGCTCGCCGCCTCACCCGCCGAGTGCGTCTATATCGCAAGCCCCAACGCCCTGCACTATGCGCAGAGCAAGCGGCTGCTCGAGAGCGGGAAGCACGTCATCTGCGAAAAGCCGATAACCGTGACGCCCGCCGAGTTTTCGGAGCTATGTGAGCTTGCGGACAGGAATAAGCTCGTCTACATCGAGGCTATAATGTATATGCACTCGCCCGTTCGCGCTAAGCTGCGCGAGGCTCTCGACGATATCGGCAAGGTTTGGACGGCGCACTTCGACTTCTCGCAGTATTCGTCGAAATATCCCGCCTATCTTCGCGGCGAGCTGCCGAATATTTTTAACCCCGCAATGGCGACGGGCAGCCTTATGGATCTCGGGATCTACTGCGTGTATCCTGCGGTCGATTTATTCGGCGAGCCGGAAACCGTCTCGGCGGTATCGTCTTTTCTCGAGAGCGGAGCGGACGCGGCAACCGCCGTCTCCATGCTCTGCAAAAATACCGCGGTGACAATGACGAGCTGCAAGACGGGTCAGGACTACGCGGGCTCGCAGATAATCGGCGAGCGCGGGAGCATAAAGATAGGCTCGATTTCAAAGCTCACGCAGGCGGAGCTCATCATGAACAGCGGCGAACGGCGCATAATCTGCGGCGACACGCCGAAGGACGAGCTGATGGGCAACGAGGCGCGCGCGTTTTACGAGCTTATCGCAAAGCCCGAAAAGAACAGCGAAAAATACAGAGAGCTGCATGAAACGGCGCTCTCTGTCAGCCGCACGATGCAGCGAATACGCGAATCGGCGGGAATAAAATTTTAACGGAGGTATTTACCATGAAGTATGTTAAAACAGGCGACGTTCTCGCAGTGAGACTCGACCCGGGCGAGGAGATAATCGCCTCGGTGCTGAAAATAGCGAAGGACGAAAACATCCGCTTTGCGGAGATTTCCGCCATAGGCGCGGTCGGACGCGCGGTGTTCGGGCTCTATGACCTCAACGAGCAGAAATACCACAGCCTGACCTTCAACCAACCGCTCGAGTTAGTCTCGTTAAACGGCAACCTCAGCCTCAAGGACGGCGAGCCCTATCTCCATCTTCACGCCGCTTTCGCGGACGAGGAGGGCGCCGTGATAGGCGGCCATCTCAACGAGGCCGTCATCAGTGCGACCTGCGAGATGTTCATTCGAACCTTTGATATGGACATGGGCAGACGCATAAGCGAGCAGACGGGACTCAATATTTTCGACATTTGAAAAAGCACTCGGGGAGTCGGTTTTGAGCCGCGCTCCCCTGTTTTTTTACTGCAAGACGTAAAAATGCCGCAAAAAAATTAATAAAAGTCCGAAAAATATCACTATAATTCTCAAAAGTCATTGTAAAGTGAATAAACATCACATATAATTGTTCTCAGTCAATATGTTCTGAGGGTGAACAAATGCGGCAGGTAAGGTTTGACATCGTCGGCGGCGCGAGCTGCCCGACAGACTGCGAAGAGGAGGGCGTCGGATATGCGTCAATATCCGACGCCGAGTGCGCCTGCGGAGAGCAGGGCTGCCCGATTTCTTCGGGCTCGCGCGTTTCATACGGCATAGTTATGACCGTCACGGAAAACTGTGGCAGCGAAACGGTAAAATTCCCGGACATATCGTTCAGCGAGAAAAAACTCAGGGATTTTGTCGCCATGCTCGAGCGCAACGGCGTCTCCCCCGTCCACGTGGAGGAAATGATAGACGATTTCTTCTATTCGGGATAGGCGCGGCAGGCGAAAAGCCGTGTTTTGCGATTTGCAAGACACGGCTTGTTTGCGGTTTAACGGAAGTTCGCAACATTATTTTTTCATAACGGTATTTTTCAGATATCGGTCAAAGGCGGCATATTCCTCTGCGGTAAAGCGAACGGTCAAGAATTTTCAATTTTTAGTTTGTCTCTGAAGCAAATTACTGTTGACTGATTATTGTAAATATGGTACAGTATTATTTGACTGAAAACGGATTTTCAATATGAAATCCACAAAAAACGGAGGGGTTACAAAAAATGCCGAATCTTATCAAAAAAATCACATCCACCCCGAAGGGCTGGTCTACAAAACCGAAGGAGAGACTGAGCTACTATCTCTACTTCTGCGGACAGAATGCGATATATAACCTTGTCGCTTCTTTCCTGACGACCTACCTCATGCTCTCTATCGGCGGACTTGTCAAAACCGCGGGAATCATGCTCGCGGTCAAGGTATGGGACGCGGTCAACGACGCTATTTTCGGCGTGCTGTTTGACAAGGTAAAGTTCAAGAGCGGCAAGAAGTTCATTCCGTGGCTCAGGATATCGCTCGTATTTATCCCGCTGACCACCGTCATGCTCTTCGCCATTCCCAACGACTTCAGCGAAAACGCGAAGCTCGCTTGGCTCACCGTCGCATACATACTTTGGGATACCGCCTACACCCTCTGCGACGTGCCGATATTCGGTATCATCACCTCGATGAGCGAAAACATTGACGAGAGAAACAGCATTATATCCTATAAGCAGATTTGGTCGGGCGTGGGCTCGGGCGTTGCGCTCATTCTCGGCACCGTCCTCGTCGGCGAGCAGGTCAAGCTCAACTACACGGTAGTCGCAATAATCTGCGCCGTGTTCGCAATTATCACGATGATCCCCGCCTGCTTCAAGCTTGAGGAGCGCTTCGGCGGAGACAGGGATGAGGATTTCACGCTCAAAAAGATGTTCAGCTACCTTGTTCAGAACAAGTATCTGCTCATCTATTACATAGGCTATTTCTTCTATTCGAGTGCCAACGTCTCCGGCTCGCTCAACCTTTTCGTCTCGTTCTATCTCTTTAACAACTCGCAGTTCTCGCTCGTCGTTCAGGCTCTGAGCCTTGTTCCTGCGGCGATATTCTCGTTCCTCGTGCCCCACATGGTCAGAAAATTTGACAAGATGAAGCTGTTCAGAGTCTGCACTTTGGCTACCGTTATTTTAAGCGTCGTCATGTGGCTCATCGGCTACAACTCGATGATAGGCTTCATCATCATCTCGATACTGCGCGCGGTACCCATGGCTATTCTCGGCGTCATGCTCTTCATGTTCACGCCCGACTGTGCGGAGTTCGGCAAATTCACCTCCGGCATCGAGGCCAAGGGAATCACCTTCGCGATTCAGACCTTTATGGCCAAGCTCACAGCCGCCGTCTCCGGTGCGCTCGGTATGTTTATACTCGGTCTCAAGTCCACCGGCTGGGTCAGCGTCGAGGGAGCGCAGAACTTCGCAGACCTCCAGGGTGTCACCCAGACAGACCATGCGAAGGCCGTCCTGTGGTTCATCTATGTTATGTCCACGGCGATAGGCTACGCCATAGCCTATATCATCTGGACCCGCTACAAGCTCACCGACAAGGACGTTCAGACCATGGCGGACTGCAACAGCGGCAAGATAACCCACGCCGAAGCCGAAGAAAGACTCGGCGGAAGATACGACAAGAAGTCGAAGAAATAATCTGCGACACAAACAAAACAGCAAGTATACAAAAGGTCACAATTCGCAACCGATGCGGATTGTGACCTTTCCATTTATTCTTTTTTACTCTTTTAAATATCCTCTGCTCACTCGCAGTGCTATCAAAAAAATGTATTGCTTCCCAATAGTGCCGCCGTTGGCGGCATAGGGTCGTCGAGTCGCCGACCCCTACAGGCTCATCGACACAAATCACCCAGACGTTCAACAGAAGTTATACATTCGGGTATGTAATTAAACCTCGGCGGAATGGCGCCTTTCAAATACAGTATCACATATAAAAATCGCACAGAAACACCGCCATAATTATATATACTATAATATCTTCTTATTTCTGACTTTCTTCATTTTATTTATCCCGCTTTTTTTCGATCTCTTCAAGAAGATCATCGCTTATATTGACCTGCGGGTTATATTTTTTCGCCAAATCGCAAAGTTGAGTGACAAGCTTCCAATAATGCGACATAACCGGGGTAATCGGGATGCTGCCCGGCATATTCTTTGCACGCACCACAACTTTATAGATTCCGAGCAGAGGCATCCGCTTTGAATCTATAGCGAGAATATTTTCATAACAAACATTCATATTCATCGCCTTTTTGCCCTTTGTGACCCTGAATGAATTGAATTTTGCGCAACTCTCACCGAGTTCGACATATCGGTTAAAATACTCGGCAAAAAAGACTGCAAAGAAAGCAATCATCAATCCGATTCCGCCGACAAGTGTCCTTTTAAAGCTGTCGGTATCATAGCGTCCGCGCCAAAACAGCAGAGCCATACCTATACCGATTGCAAACAGAACAACCTCCTGCAAAAACAGAATCGACTTTTTGTATTCAGATTTCATTTTATTTCCCTCTATAAATGCGCATTAGCGGGAATATCAACCGTAATGCTGCCGATTGATATTCCCGCACATCAGCCAAATCTCTTTTTTCAAAGCCAGCGTAATATTTTATCAGAGCACTACTTCTCTGCCCGTCCTGGCGGATTCGTAAACTGCGCAGAGAATCTTTATCATATCAATTCCCTGCTGCGGCTTGAAGCACGGCTCGGCGCCCTCAATGACCACATCGTAGAAGTGCCTGAGGTTTCTCGCGTGCTCTCTGTCGGTAGCGTAGTTAGTCGGGATAACATCGAGGCACTTGCCGTATTCCTCGGTGTAGAACTCGACCTCGCCGTCCTGCCAATTGAGTCCCGCCTTCGTGCCGCGAAGCTCGACAAAGCGTGTCTCTTTCTTGACGTTCGACGCCCAGCTGAACTCTATCTGGAGCTGCGCCCCGTTATCGAAGCGGATAGTGCCCATCGCAAGATCCTCAACGTCAAACGTGCCGTCCTCGACCTTGTCGCCGAAGTCGGAGTTCACGGAGTCGCTGACGTCGTTGTCGGCAAACTTGCAGTATGTGCTGCCGGTCACGGCGACTGGAGTCGGGCTGCCCATGAGCCATATCGCAAGGTCTATCATGTGAACGCCGAGGTCAATGAGCGGGCCGCCGCCGGACTGCGCCTTGGTGGTGAACCAGCCGCCCTTTCCGGGGATTCCGCGTCTCCTCTGCCAGCCGCAGCGTCCGCAGTATATCTCGCCCATTTTGCCGTCGTCAATGAACTTCTTCGCAAGCTTCGACGCGTCGGTAAAGCGGTTGTTTCTCATGACCATGAGCGTCTTGCCCGCAGCCTTAGCGGCATCATTCATCTTCATGACCTCTTCGACATTGACAGCGTCCGGCTTCTCGCAGAAAACGTGCTTGCCCGCCTTGAAGGCGGCAACCGCGATTATCGAGTGGAGATAGTTCGGGGTGCAGATATCGACAGAGTCTATCGTCTCGTCCTTGAGCAGCTCGTTGAAATCGGTATATACCTTCGCGTCGGGGAAGAATCCGTCGCGGCACTCGACCGCCCTCTCCTCGATTATGTCGCAGAGCGCGACAACCTCAAGGCGATCGTCTTTAAGATAGTGCTCGCGGTGAGCGCCGTTGAATATTCCGCCGACACCGATAATACCTACTCGCCATTTTTTCATAGAAAGACCTCCAAAAATGTATTTTATACGAATTGATTTTAACATAACGAGAAATAAAAAACAAGAGCGGCGGCCTGTACGAAATGCCGAAAAAACAGCTTTATTTTTAGTTGATTTAACAATTTGATTTGTGATTGACAACGGAACGGCGGAACGCCTTATGACGCTCCGCCGCTCCTTGCTTTTATGAAATTGTGTTTTGCAAATTAAAGCTTATTTATCAAACGCGCCGAAGCGGGCTGCTATCTTCACGCCGGTCTTTGCAAGCGGAAGAAGAGCAACTATGGTTCTGAGCGCTCCGTCAGCAGAGGACGAGAGCACGGAGGAAACGAGGAAATTGACAACAATTTTCTGTGAGGCGTTCATGTCGAGAGCTGCAACAGCGGTCTTTATCGCCACAGCGTTGTTCTCCTCGGTAAGCTCGGAATGGAGATATCTGAACAGAACGACAAACGCATCCGCCGAGTCGCCTTCTATGCCGACAAACCAGTTTCTGGTCTTGGCTGCGCTCTCTTTTGCGGTGAAGACTCCGCAGGCGGCGATATCCTTTATTGCAGCCGCAAACTTCTCCTTGTCAAGGTTTATTGTAAGCGTGACCGCGGGGGCGGTCTCCTCGCCGTTTTCGTCAACCTTGGCGGCCTGGAGCTCGATGTCCTTGAGCTTGGGGGCGATCATATCGTATACGCCGTCGGTGGTGAGGTCAACCTTAACGTTGTTGCCGATACCCAAGCTGATTTTGCCCAGCATACTGTGTATCTGAGTGTCGATAAGTCCCGTGTCAATAGCGGAGGCAAGATTCGGGAGAAGCTTCAGAACCTCGTCGACCGGGGATTCCGCAGAGGCAACTGCGTCAACAAGAGTGAATATGGGAGTGATGATGCCGCGGATACGGCGATCCATCTTCTCGTTTGTGTTGGCGCCCTTCTTAACATATGCGGTGTACTCGTCGGAGGTCATAAAGTCCTTTATGCCGAGAGCCTCAAATATGGGGATGAGATCCTCGTATATGCCCAGCTGCGGACCGTAAAACAAGCTTGTTGTGTTCTCAAAGGAAACAACGGTAGTGAGCAGCGAAAGGGGTCTGAACAGCGACGCAACAGCGTCGAGGAAGCCCTCCTTGTCACCGTTAGCGAAACCGAAGTCGCCGTCAACAACAGTGAGATACTGCCATGCTTCAAGCTTGTCTACGGGCTTGCCGTCCGCGCCGAGCGTAGCCGCTGCGGCGTTAAGAGCCGCGATAGCACCCGCGCAGGTCTCCTTGTCAAGCTTTGCGGCAAGGTCCTTGGGTCCCTTTGCAACAAGGCTGTTGAGTCCGCCGACAAGCGGGAACAGCTTCTTTGCAACAAGAGCTACGGTTTCATTGGTATATACCTTCTCGTTGAGCACCTGGGGAACTCCGCCCTCGGGAACCTTCAAAACGGTGAAAAGAATATCTTCAACTCTGCCGATAGACCTGTTGACAGCCTTCTTGGAAGCGCCGATGGGATACTTAACCTTGGTGCGCTCCATAGCGTCAACGTCGGGTTTTTCGTCCGTAGGATCGGATACGGCAAGAGCAGCCGCTTCGCTGACAGCGCCGTCAAGCGCTGCGGTCGCTTCCTCCTGCGCAAAGGCATTGAGCCCTGCCGCCATAACGGACATTATCATGCACAGGCAAAGTATAACGCTGAATGTCTTTTTTAATGCTTTCATAATTTGTTCTCCTTTCGTTTTTAAAACGGGTCTGTTAACTCATCTCTCTTTTGGGTTTCTCCTCCTCTGCCTTGAAATTAATTTATAAAAAGGTTATAAATTTCCTTAATTGCTTATTTATTTGTAATTAAGCGTTTGTTAATAATTGTTAACACAGCGTTATTAATTCGTTTAAAGCACAGAGGGAAGCCGACTCCCCTCTTTACTGCGTTTCTATAAATCAAGCGTCTATACATCTTACAATTTGATTTTAACATAAGGTGAAACAAAAAACAAGAGCGACGGACTGTACGAAATGCCGAAAAAACAGCCCTGTTTTTAGTTGATTTAACAGTTTGATTTATAATTGGCAAAAAGGAACGGTGGAACGCCGTATGACGCTCTGCCGAACCTTGCTTTTATGAAATTGTGTTTTACCTTTTGACGTTCGGTTTATTTCTTGAATGCGCCGAACCAACTTGCAATTTTAACTCCGACCTTAACTATCGGAATCATTAACACGAGCGTTCTGAGAGCTCCGTCCGCAGAGGACGAAAGCGCAATCGAAACGATGAAGCTGACGGCTATTCTCTGAGCGAAGTTCATATCAAGAGCCTTGACAGCGGTCTTTATGGCTGCCGCGTTGCTCTCGGAGGTGAGCTCGGAGTGGAGATATCCGAACAGAACGACAAATGCATCCGCCGCATCGCCATCGATGCCGACAAACCAGTTCTTGCCTCGTGCGATGCTCGCGTTTGCGGTGTAAACGCCGCAGCCGGAGAGATCCTTGATAGCGGAAACGAACTTGTCCTTATCGAGATTTATCGAAAGGGTCACGGCAGGAGCGGTCTCCTCGCCGTTTTCGTCAACCTTGGCAGCCTGAAGCTCGATGTCCTTGAGCTTGGGAGCGAGCATCTCATAGAGTCCCTCTGTGGTGAGGTCAACATTGATGCTGCTGCCGAGACCCATGCCGAGCTTGCCGATTAGATTCTGAATCTGGGTGTTGAGCAAGCCGGAGTCAACCGCATAAGCGACCTTCGGGAGAAGCTTCATAACCTCGGTGAGCGGAGACTCCGCGGAGGCGATAGCGTCGATGAGATTGAACACGGGAACGAGGATTCCGCGGATGCAAGCCACTCGAGAGCCTCTATATAGAGGTTGCCCTTGTAGGTATACTCTGCGGCGTAAGCCTTGTTGTAGGCCTCCTCCTTTGCGGCAATTTATATTATAACGTTAAGTTATAAATTTAGCTTTAATATACAACTCCGATATGGCGCAGCATAGCTCACAAAATAAACGGAGTTGTTTTGGATATCATACGCTATATTCACAAATAAGTAAAGTAATATCTTAAAGGTGCGTTATTAATTTTCCTAATCATAAGGGGAATCTCAAAAATTCCCCTTATATTTTCATCATTAAAAATCAAGTCTTTCACGGAGACTTCGCTTTATCTCAAGCTCACACATAATGCTGAGCCCCCTGAAGCAATCCTCAAAGAAATCGCGCCCCAGCTTGAACTCAGGCAAGAGATAAGCCTTCAGCTTCTCTTTGATGAGCAATATGAGCTTGTCCGCGCCCATTCCCTCGTCAAGTTCGTAAATAATGACCCTCTTGGGATTAAGCAGTGCGATTATCGCCTGGAGTCTTTCGCTGCAGAAAGCCACGCGCTCGGATTCGATATCCGGAGTATGCACCGGGATATTTACAACCTCGCCGGCAGCGCCCGCCGCTCCGCAGAGCACATCGCCGTTGACGATTATTCCGGCACCGCTTTTACGTTTTCCGAAAGCAAAAAGAACATTGACATCGTTTTTATAATCGGAAAATATCCGCGCCACATTCGAAGCCGCATGAAGATCGTTATCCACAAGCGCAGTCATGCCGAACTTGCGGTTTATGTGCTTTGAAAGATCCATCCCGCCAAGCGACGGAAATGCCGCAGAATCCTTAACAACACCATCGCACACAACGCCCGAAACAGCTATCGATACTATTGAAAGCAACGGGTCGGAAGCTGCGCTGCATTCGATAATTTTCTCGAGAGCGGAGAGTACATTTTTATCATTCACCGGCATATTCCCGCTGCCTATAGTACGGCTTCTGAAATCGTGGATTCTGTATGAAAGAACATCCGCGTCAAGATAGATGAGCAAAAAATGCATATAGTCGGCATGCAGCTTATAGACCTGCGCCTTGCGTCCCCGCTCTGCGCCAATAACTCCGTCCGGTTCGATAATGCCCTCTGCGACACCGTAATAGACGGCGCGGGTAACCGTCGGCAGGCTGAGGCCTATGTCCTTTGATATCTGCGGAATAGTCGCCTGCTTATTCTTATGTATATAGCCCCAAACCGAACGGTAATTAGTCAGCTTGACTATTGATGAATCAACTGTCTTATTCAATGAATTGCGCCCCTCATTCGCTAATTAAAAAACCCTCGTTATTAATTAGATTATATCACCCGTACCTGCCTTTCGCAATATACACATTTGACAAAATCAGGCTTTTTAAATTATGCATAGTGACTAACGGTTTTTGCGAAAATGTAACAAGAATATTGACACTGTGTCCGAACGAGTATATAATTTCAATATCAAACACCGGAGGAAGCGTTATGGCAAAAGGACTGCCGGATTCAAAGAAATACATAAGAGAAAAGCAGGCTCCCCTGCGCTTCGGCACGGACGGAAAATTCCGTATTCTGCACCTTACGGACATCCACGAGGTAGACCCCGAGATGGACGACGACGAGGACAGGCGGATTCCCGAAAAAAAGAGCGAAAATACACTCAGCCTAATCCGCCGATGCATTGAACTCGCCCGTCCCGACCTCGTGGTTTTCGGCGGCGACAACATCAGCGGCTACTGGCAGGAGTTCACATATGAATATATGTATAAGACCGTCAAAAAGATAGTCGCGCCGATAGCGGAGAAAAACATCCCGCTCGCCATAGTTTTCGGCAACCACGACGCCGAGGCTCAGCCGCAGCTGCCTTTCCTCGCAAAGGAAAATCAGATTTGCATATATGCCGAATATGAAAATTTCAGGAGCACTATGAACGACGAGGATGTTTCCGGCTGCGCGAATTGCAGCCTGCCCGTTCTCTCCTCCGACGGCAGCCGCACGGCATGGAACATCTGGTGCATCGACTCGGGCGACTATATCAGAGACGGCGGTTTCAATATTATAAAGGACGCGGGATACGGATATGTGAAAAGAGACCAGATAGAGTGGTACGAGAGACGTGCCGCCGAGCTGAAGACCCAAAACGGCGGAAAGACCGTGCCCGCTCTGCTGTTTCAGCATATTCCCGTCATTCAGGAATACGATGCCTTGAAAAAAGACCCGAACGGCGAGTTTTCTCTCGGCGCTCGGCGCTACTCCGTCCCGGACGGCGCTCTGCTCGACGGCGTGCTCCGCGAGTCCCCCTGCCCGCCGCTCAAAAACGGCGAAGAATTTGAAAGCTGGAAGAAAACGGGCGATATCGTCGCTGCCTTCTTCGGGCATGACCATATAAACACCTTCACCGCAAAGGTCGACGGGATAAGGCTCGTTCAATCCCCGAGCGCTGGCTATCACTCCTACGGAGACAGGCACGGCGGCAGACTGATAGTCATCGACGAGAATATCCCGGATTCGTATGAGTCGGAGTGTTTTTTCTTTGACCACACAGCACAAGACGAGCTTAATTAATTTTACATAAAAGGACGGAAAAGCTATGGACAAGTATGCGAGATTCAGATATCAGCCCTGCCTACCGCTGGGCGTTGATGGCCGAAAGGTCACGGGCTCACCCGAGCACGCCGAGCTCTCAAGGAGAGCCGCCGGCGAGGGCATGGTGCTGCTCAAAAACGAGGGCGGAACTCTGCCGCTAAAGCGCGGGACAAGAGTTGCGCTCTTCGGCAAGGCGACCGTCGAATACATAAAGGGCGGCGGCGGAAGCGGCGACGTTTTCTGCGCCTATACCCACAACATCTACGACGGCTTCAAGTTGAAAGAGGACGAGGGCAAGGTCAGCGTCTTTAAGCCGACCGCCGAATTCTACAAGGAATACGTCAAGGAGGCAGGCAAACGCATCCCGACCCGCGCCCAGATAGAGAAGATATGGGACAGGGTCAACGCCATGTCCTTCTGCAAGGAAAAAGACGACATAATCTACGACACCTTCGCGAGTATGCACGTTGCCGAGGCGCATATGCCCGACGAGCTGATAGCCGAGGCCGCCGCAAATGCGGATATTGCAATAATAACTCTCAGCCGCTTCTCCGCGGAGGGCGTTGACAGAAAGGCCATACCCGGAGACTACTATCTTTCGGACACGGAAAAGAGCCTCATCGACCGCGTCACCGCCGCTTTTCCGAACACGGTTATAGTCCTGAACTCCGGCGCAGTAGTAGACTGCGAGTATTTTGCGGAGAACGAAAAAGTCGGCGCGATAATTTTCGGCTGGCAGGGCGGTCTCGAGGGCGGCACGGCGACTGCGGACATCATCTGCGGCGACGTCAACCCCTCCGGCAGACTTGCCGACACTATCCCCGTCTCCTACGACGCATATCAGAACGCGCAGGAGTTTTTGACCGGCTTTGAGCATCTCGACTACTTTGACGATATATATGTCGGCTACCGCTATTTTGAGACCGTGCCCGGCGCCGCCGAAAAGGTGCGCTACCCGTTCGGCTTCGGCCTGTCCTATACCTACTTCGAGTTCAGCGGCGCATTCTGCGGCGAGAGCGACGGAAAAATAGTCGCCGCGGTGACGGTGAGAAACGTCGGCAAGGTGCCCGGCAAAGAAGTGGTCGAGCTATATTACAGCGCGCCGCAGGGCAAGCTCGGCAAGCCCGCAAGAGAGCTCGCCGCGTTCAAAAAGACGAAACTCCTCTCCCCCGGCGAATCGGAGTCCCTCGCGCTGAGCTTCGATATAAGCGATATGGCAAGCTTCGACGATTTGGGCAAAATAAAGAAATCCGCGTTCGTGCTCGAAAAGGGCGCATATTCGTTCCACCTCGGAGCCTCCGTCAGGGCGACGGAAAAACTCAAATACGAGTTCGTTTTAAACGATGACATAATTATAAAAGAATCAAAGTCCCTTTGCAGACCAACAAAGCTCGAAAAGCGTCTGCTCTCGGACGGAAGCTTTGAAAGCCTCCCGACGGGCGAGCCTGTCCGCAGTTGCGGCACTCACGCGGAGATAGAAGCAAAAGCCCCCGCCGAGACGGTGAAATTCGACGAAGTCGGCGAGACGATAACGCTCGACGAATTTATAAAGCAGTTCACCGTAGACGAGCTTATCGACTTTGTCGGCGGGCACCAGAATCAGCCCGGAGTCTGCAACACCGGCGCATTCGGCGGAATGAGGCGGCTCAACGTGCCGCCCCTCCCGACTGCCGACGGACCTGCGGGTCTGCGCCTCAACGCTTCAACGGGCGTGCTCACCACCGCATGGCCGTGTGCAACGCTCTTGGCCTGCACCTGGAACACCGAGCTTATAGAAGAAATCGGCGCTGCGGGCGGCGTGGAGCTGCGCGAGAACAACTTAGGCGTATGGCTCGCACCCGCCATGAACATCCACCGCAATCCCCTGTGCGGGCGAAACTTCGAATATTTCTCCGAGGATCCCCTGCTCGCCGGAAAGTGCTGCGCCGCCGATGTGCGCGGCATCCAGTCGCAGAAGATAGCCGCATCGGTCAAGCACTTCGCCTGCAACAACAGGGAATCGAACCGCTTTGAATGCGATTCCCGAGTCTCCGAGCGTGCGCTCAGGGAGATTTATCTGCGCGGCTTCGAGATATGCGTCAGAGAGGCCGACCCGTGGACAATTATGTCCTCCTACAATCTCATCAACGGCTCCCACACCTCGGTAAGCTATGAGCTGCTCACCGAGCTGCTCCGCAACGAATGGGGCTTCAAGGGCGCCGTCACGACCGACTGGGGCGTTCACAGCAGCCACTCCGACGAGGTTCTCGCCGGCAATGACATCAAGATGGGCGACGGCGAGCCTGAGGAGCTGAAAGCGGCGTTTGAAAGCGGCAAGATAACCCGTGCCGACCTTGAGACGAGCGTCAAGCGCATACTTGAGCTGACACTGAGAGTCGCGGAATAAATCAGATTTAGCAAAAGGCTGTCGAAAGGCTGCCTTTTTTGTTATATTGCACAATACGTTCGCTGTGTTTTTGTGTATAATTACAAATTTAGAAAATATTTGATAAAAACTTTGACTTTTATTTGTTTAAATGGTATTCTTATATTGATAGTTACAATTGCCATATGGAGGTGACAAAATTCAACTGAAGCTATTATGAGTACAATACATAAAAAACACAAGTAATAAAGAATTTTATTATAAAAAAGATTTTACTACATCCCATAAAGACTATTATTGTCCTTTGAAATGGGATTACTCTACAGAGTTTTAAAAAAAGAGAGGCATCTCTATGAGGAAATGGCAAAAAATAACCATCGGCATCGTGATTGCCGTGTTGTTGATGTTTCACTTGATTATCAAATATGCACCAGGCACCGACTTCAATGATGCGATGGTCTCTACCACTTATATTTTGACCGTAGTTACATTTGTCACCGTGCTCATACATTCGTTCAAAAGCAGCGCCCGCAGCGATGATATTCTCGATGAGCTCGAAGAGCTGAAAAATGAGAATAAAGCCCTGCGTGAAAGACTCGACGAAAAAGACGAGTCGCATGAATAAGCTCATATAATCTATCTAAGACATAAAGCAGCCGCCCACGCGGTTGCTTTTGTATATACTGTTAGTAACTGTCAAGCATTTCGCTCTCAACGACCAGGAGACCGCACGAATGGGCATTCATGTCTGGTCAAATGAGCAGGCAATAAGAGAGATCTATTACAAGCCGTTTGAAATAGCCGTCAAGGAGGGCGGCGCAAAGGGCATAATGAGCGCGTTTAACCGTCTCGGCAAAACATGGTGCGGCGGCACGCCCGAGCTGCTCGTTGACCTGCTCAGAAACGAGTGGGGCTTCGACGGAATGGTTATCACGGACGCGTATACAAACCTCACCGGTTACGGCTATATGGACCCCGTTCTCGCCGTATATGCGCGCAACAACGAGCTGCTCTGTATGCTTTGGAGCGTGCGCAAAATTACGCTCAGCCCCTCAATGAAGCCGGCCTACAAAAACGACCCGATAGGCTTCGGAACAGCCCTGCGCGACTGCACAAAGGGTATTCTCAAGAACAAGATGCTCACAAAAGCATTCCTTGAAACAGTATAAAGCTATTATGAAAATCGGCGGTATCGGATGCCCGACACCGCCGATTTTCTTTTGTTTTCTGCCATTCGGAGGACAGTTATGTTTAAATTAAAGAAATGAAGGCCGCATTCTTCTGTTTTTTGCGCAAATTATGCGCCGCAGCGGTTATAACCGGCTGATACAGTCCCGACAGAGCAAGGTCGGCTTAAAGCTTGACAATAATATTTTTCTTGTCAAGGACATAAGTCAGAGACGTCAACGCCACAATTACCGCCGCGATTATCAGCACCGATACCGGCACGGAAGCTGTCTTAAAGAAATCCTCCAGTGCAACAGTCAATCCGCCTATTACCGCGAACTCTATGCAGTACATGAGAATCGGGTTTTTGCCCCACCAGCGCAGCGGATCGAACTTCGGCATAAAGCCGTTGAAGAGATCGAAAATCGAGAACGTCAGGAGAGAAAGGAATGCGGAGATAATGACATACGACGGGCTGACACTGCCTTTGTTTATCGGCAGGAACGAGCTCAGGGCTCCCGCCCATGTGCCTGTGCCTGCGGGCAGAGTCGCAAATACGCCTGCGATTATTCCCGCCGTTATCAGCGCAAAAACTCCGAGCGCGATTCCGAACTGCTTTTTGCCCTTATAGTACAAATCGGAAAACGCAAGATACAGTATAAGCATAGCTCCCCACGCGAAGCCGCCGAGTATTCCGCCGTCGGCTACCTTATCGACAAGCTCCATATTGTTCGGGAACTGAGTCCATGAGAAGCTTGCCTCATGGAACAGCGTGAAAAGCGCAAGGATCACCGCCGCGCTTATAAAACGGATGAGCGTCGCCCTCTTCCCGTCTATCAGAGCAAACGGCAGCGCCACAAGTCCGGCAAAGCCGATATGGTGCAGCACCATCCAATGATGGTACGAATCTCCGGTCTTTCCGCTAACGAGCATAACGCCGTTGACGGCCGCGAGAACTATTCCGAAAACGCCGTATAAAACTACGACCGCTCCGAGCGCAACTCCGATATAATGGGCGATTTTCTTCGCCTTAAACAGACGCAGAACCCCGTAAAGGAGCAGAAGCACCACGACTGTCAGAGAGACAATCTTGCAGACCTTTTCAATGGGGTTATCTTTTCCGCCGAGCAGGTCGTTCACCCCGTCCATCGTCATTCCGATGCCGATAAGGGTCAGATAACGTCCGACAAAGTGGATGCTCGCCTTTTTCTTTCCGTCGCGCTCAATGCGCCTTTTCAGCGACGGAATGTAGGTAAGTCCGATTGCAAGAATAAACATCGGCGCGATAATATCCGCGATCGCAAAATTCGGCAGAATATAGAACGCGTCCTCCTTGGGCGCATGGAGAGCAATATTCGCCGCTGCTCCGAGGTTCTTAAAATACTCAATGAACTGAAAAATTATCATCGAGAAGATAACAGTACCCCGGAAACGGTCTATTGACGGAATTCTTTTCAGTGCTTTTGCGTTACTCATAGCTGAGGGCTCCCTTCTTTTTAATTTTATGTTTTATGGCTGTTCTTTTTGCGCCTCATTTCCGTAAGCTCACGGTAGCTGATAAGATACACTCCGTGCTCGTTCAGATATTTTTCGGTTTCGGGGTCGTCCATAAGACGGTATTCCCACGCCCTGTCCCGCCAATCCTCGGTGATTTCTTTTATTTCATCGCTCTCCTTGGTCGGATGAACGAACGTCTCTGTCACTCCCGGCGGAATGTGAGTCCAAAGATACAGCATCCGCTCGCGGTATTTCTCGTAGCTGTCCTTGATTCCGGGCTCGCCCCAGTCGGGGAAGAGCAAATAATCGGGCAGGACAACGTGATTTATTTTCGCAAGAAAAGACGTGATAACGGGCGCGGCTCTGTATATCGCCCACGGTATCTCCCTCGGGCAGAGCTCCCTGTCGGCTTTCATAAAAAGACGAAACGGATAGCCGTATTTCCCGCAGATGCGAAGCGTCATCATGAGCAGCGAAAGCCTCCCAGTCTGATTTCCGTAGAGCGAACCCATGTGATTATCAAGGTGCGACGGCTTGAGTCCGAGCGACAGCGCCCTGTCAACCTGAGCGCAAATTTCGGCCCGCAGCTCTTTAAGCTTTGCGTTTTTTTCAACCTGCTTTGCCGTTTTCCACATAAATCCGCTCTCATCGACAAGACTCTTGCCGTCAGTGAGCGGTCTCCATTTATATGTGTCCCACTCGCTTGTCATCGTGAGATGCACCCCGATTGAAAATTCGGGATGTGCAAGAGCAAAGCCGACCGCCGTGGTTGATGCCTCGCAGGGCATCATAATCGTGGCGGAACGAAGTCTGCCATTGAGAAACAGCGACTCAACAGCTTCATTTGCGCTCATGCACATCCCGAAATCATCTGCGTTGATAATCAGATATTTCTTCATACTGTCACCTTTTTTTCACAGCACCTCGTTCAAATCAAATAAACAAACCCCTGAAAAACATATGCAACCGATGTCCGCACAGTGTTGCGTTGTTTTTCATAGTTTTATTATGTATTATTTAAAAAAATATGTCAATAGCTGACAAATAATTTTTTCATTTTTTACACAAAAAATCCGCACAAAAGCACTCTTTTCGCAATTTATGCCGTGACAAGCGCAGTGCCGCAGGCAAACGACGCGTGTTTTAAAGCGATTGCGGCATTTATCGCCTTGATGTTTTCTACCGTTCGGAGTATAATTATGTCATAAATCAAGGTTGAAGGCGGCGAGCGCGTGCGGGACAAGTACGGCGTGTTAAAAGAATATTTCGGTCACGATTCCTTTCGCGAGGGACAGGACAGGATAACCGACAGCCTGCTCGGCGGGCGCGATGTTCTGGGCATAATGCCGACGGGCGCGGGAAAATCGATATGCTATCAGGTGCCGGCGCTGATGTTTGAGGGCGTTACCGTAGTCGTCTCCCCGCTCATCTCGCTGATGAAAGATCAGGTCAGCGCACTCGTCCAGTCGGGCGTCGCTGCGGCATATATCAACAGCTCGCTTACTCACGCGCAGTATCTGAAAGTGCTGCAAAACACGAAAAACGGCAAGTATAAGATAATTTATGTTGCTCCCGAGCGGCTTTGTGCGCCCGCCTTTCTCGAAATATGCCGCAGCCTCAGCATATCCATGGTCGCTGTGGACGAGGCGCACTGCGTCTCGCAATGGGGGCAGGATTTTCGCCCGAGCTATCTTAAAATTCCGGATTTTATCGAGTCTCTCCCCTCGCGCCCCGTTGTCGGCGCGTTCACCGCAACAGCCACAGGCACTGTCAGGGAGGATATAAAAAATCTGCTGAAGCTTCGCTCCCCTCTCGTTGTCACAACGGGCTTCGACCGCCCCAATTTATTCTTCTCGGTCATGCATCCGAATAAGAAATCGATAGCGCTTATGAAGCTGATAAAAGAGCGTAAGGGCGAGTCCGGCATAGTCTACTGCTCGACGCGAAAGGCCGTAGAGGAAGTGTGCGAGCTGCTGAACAAAAACGGCTTCACCGCGACGCGCTACCACGCGGGTCTCGACGAGGACGAGCGCAGGCTCAATCAGGACGATTTTGTCTATGACCGTGCGCCGATAATGGTTGCCACAAATGCGTTCGGCATGGGCATAGACAAGTCGAACGTCTCGTTCGTCATCCACTACAATATGCCGAAAAATATGGAGAGCTACTATCAGGAGGCCGGACGCGCCGGGCGAGACGGAAGAAACGCGGACTGCATTCTTCTTTACAGCTCAAAGGATGTGCGAACAAATCAGTTTTTGATAAACAACTCCGAACCGAACCCCGATCTCACCGAGGACGAGCAGGAGGAGATCAGGCGCCGCGACAGGGAGCGGCTCAAACAGATAACTTTCTACTGCACGACGCACAAGTGTCTGCGCAAATTCATACTTGAATATTTCGGAGACAAGAGCCCCGAGCGGTGCTGCAAATGCTCGAACTGCCTTTCAAATCATGAGAACACGGATATCACTGTCGACGCGCAGAAGATAATGTCATGCGTGGCACGGACGGGTCAGCGCTACGGCAAGAAGGTCATTTGCGACGTTCTTCGCGGCAGCAAGAACGAGCGGCTGATTTCCGCCGGGCTCAGCCGCCAATCGACCTACGGCATAATGGCGGACTGCACCGAAAAGCGGCTGCGCGATATCATCGAACACCTCTGCGAAAACGGATATATGACAGCCGAGGGCGACGAATACCCCATATTGAGACTCACGCCGAAAAGCCGCGGCGTCTTAACGGGCAGCAAGACTCTGCGCATGATGCTCGAAATCCCGCAGAAAAAGAAGGCTTCGTCGGCAAAAAGTGCGGCTCTGTCCCCTGCGGACGAAAAGCTGCTCACCGCTCTCAAGGAGCTGCGAAAGAGCCTCGCCATGCGGCAGAGCGTACCGGCGTATGTCGTTTTCAGCGACGCAACGCTTATAGATATGTGCCGCATAAAGCCGAAAACCCGGGACGAATTCATGGAGGTCTCCGGAGTCGGTCAAAGAAAAGCCATTCGCTACGGGGAAGTGTTTCTCGCAACCATAGCGGAGTTTTTATAAAATACGCAACCAAGTATAAAAACTGCTGACTTTGAGCATTATACCCAAAGCCAGCAGTTTTATATGTAGGAGTTATGGAGATTGGCAATATCAATTAATTTTTATCTCTCTGCTTGAGCAACAAGCTTCTATCGTAGGCTCGCTTTTCGACATACACGTAATACCGACGGCTGCGTACAGCGACATAAGAAAAAATTCATCAAAAAACAGTATGTCAAGGCTCATCCAAGGAAGCGCCACGCCGACACACATTAACATAGCATATCTCCAATCTGTTTTTGATTTTTCCGCAGATTGAAATATATCTTTAAGAAAAAAGTACATCCACGCCGCAAGCAGAGGAATGCCTATCAGTCCGAATTGAAATACAGCTTGTATAACCGTATTGTGAGAGGCTCGACCGTTTAAATTTATAGGCGTATAACCCTCTCCCAAAATGGTAACATCAATATTCTCAATAAAATAATTTAGGTAGTTCTTCCAAATATCGGTACGTCCTGTGGTAATCTGAGAAACATTTGCCGCATAAGCGAATCTATCGTCTATTATACGAAACAGCTCTTTAAATGCAGAGGATGACAGAAATATTCCGCCTGCACACAGAATTCCGACAAACATTCTCAGCCTGCCGTTACCTCTGCCACTTTTTTCCATAAGAACCGGTATCCAAAAAAAGAACAGGCATGCCAAAACAACAACAAACATTTTTGACGCAGACAGCATTCCGCAATAAACGAGAAAAACTGCCGCAATAATAAGCACTGCTTGCCTGACCCTATCTTTTTCGCGGCTCAGCAGCATCAGAATTCCGGCAAGGCATGCCGTGATATGGGCAGAATAAAAATTGGGATCTCCGTAATATCCGGAAAGTCTGGTTATTGTCAGATATGAATCGACAGTGATATATTGTGCTATATTATGGTACACAACAAGCTGTTGAGCCGACAACGCTGCCGTGATTATTCCTAATGCAAAAAAGATTGTTGTCTCATTAAATGAGTCGCCATCGATACGCTTTGTTATACACGGGAGCAGAAAAAGCATCGCAAGAAAAAATATATATGAGTTTGCTATATCATTTTCCTGTACCATTTTAGCTATTGCGGTCAAAATCGCTATCATAGCCGTTAACACTATTTGGTACATATTCAGTGACATTTTGTTTTTTATCAGAGCCGCTAAACATACGACCAACAGCATGACAGTAAAAAAGGATATTCCACCCTTATAAAACTTCATCAGCGGACTCCACGGGAGAAAATACAACAGTATGGGAAGTATTATATCCTTCATGCAGGCCCAAATGCATATCGCGAGCAAACCCGCAAAAAAAGCAGCGATGAGTATCATGTTAGCGGTTATCTGACCCAAGCAGATGAGAGCCGAAAGAAATATGCATCCAAGCGAGACCATAATGAGTTCTCCGCCGGAAACTTTTCGCTGCTCTTCTTTCCCAAAATTTTCCATCATACTAACTTATCAACTCCAAAAAACAGATCATATACCATACTAAAGCTCTGCAAATCGTTAGATCAGTCACAAAATTAAATTTACTGTTTTTTCCACACTGTCTTATTAACAATACTCGTATACGACTGGATGATTTTCACAACTCTGCCGCTAACATTTTCATCCGTATAATCTGCAACAGGAGCACCGAAATCTGAATTTGCATTCATCTCAACAGCTAACTGCACCGCGCCCAGCAGCTCAGGCTTATCTATCCCAGCGAGCACAAAGCAGCCTTTTTCAAGCGCCTCCGGACGCTCTGTGGAGGTTCTTATGCAGACCGCCGGAAACGGCTTTCCTATGCTCGTAAAGAAACTGCTTTCTTCCGGCAATGTACCGCTGTCGGAAACGACCGCAAACGCATTGAGCTGAAGCTTGTTGTAGTCGTGGAAGCCGAACGGCTCATGGCAATGCACTCGGCTGTCAAGAACGAATTCGCTGTTTTTTAGTCTCTCCCTGCTTCTCGGATGGCACGAATACAGTATCGGCATATCATACTTATCTGCAAGCTCGTTTATCGCAGAAAACAATGACAGAAAATTCTTCTCCGTATCAATATTTTCTTCCCTGTGGGCAGAGAGTAAAATATATTTCCCGGCACTGATACCCAGTCGCTCGAGGACATCACTTTTCTCTATTTCTTTAAGATTTGCGTGAAGCACCTCTGCCATCGGAGAGCCGGTAACATATGTCCTTTCCTTGGGAAGTCCGCACTCGGCAAGATAACGGCGCGCGTGCTCCGAATAAGCCAGATTAACATCGGAAATTATGTCAACTATACGGCGGTTCGTCTCCTCCGGCAGACACTCATCCTTGCATCTGTTTCCCGCCTCCATATGGAATATGGGAATATGAAGCCTCTTAGCCGAGATTGCCGAAAGGCATGAGTTCGTATCGCCGAGTATAAGCAATGCATCAGGCTTTATCCTACTCATAAGCTTATATGAATAATTTATTATATTGCCTATCGTTGAACCAAGATCATCTCCGACGGCATCCATATACACGTCCGGATCATCAAGTTTCAGGTCGTGAAAGAAAACTCCGTTCAGACTATAGTCATAATTCTGGCCGGTATGGGCGAGTATGCAATCAAAATAGTTTCTGCATTTTGTTATCACGGCTGAGAGTCTGATTATCTCAGGTCTCGTGCCTATTATTATCAGAAGCTTCAGCTTTCCGTTATTTTTAAAGCTCAAATTTTCAAAGTCCTTCATCATTCCACCGCCTCTCCGAATGTATCGGGGTGCGAAGGATCAAACTGCTCGTTTGCCCACATGAGCGTTATCAGATCCTCGCTGTCGCTGAGATTTATTATATTATGCGTATATCCCGGGAGTATACGAACCGCCTCTATATTGTCTCCGCTGACTTCAAAGTTCAGTATCTCGTCCGAGCCTATACATCTCTCCTGTATCAGCGCACGACCCGAAACAACAATAAATATCTCCCATTTGCTGTTGTGCCAATGCTGACCTTTGGTTATACCGGGCTTTGATATATTGACACTGAACTGCCCACAGTTTACCGTTTTCAGCAACTCCGTAAAGCTACCGCGAGAATCAATGTTCATCTTCAACGCAGATATGGTTTTTTCGCGCGGTAAATATGAGAGGTAGGTGCTGTACAGTTTTTTTTCAAAGCTTTCGAACGGCATATCGGGTATTATCAACGTGTCGGGCTGACTGTCAAACAGATTTAACAGTTTAACTATTGTGCCGAGCGTCACGTGATACGTGGTAGGAACGGTACAAAATTTTCCGTCATCCGACTCCACTGTGTCTATACCGTCAAAATCGCACCTATGTTCTTTGGCGCTCATTATATTCAGCATTTCATCGACAAGATCGTCGATATATAGCAGCTCCAACTCAATATCCGGATCGCTGACAGTTATCGGCAACCCGTTTGCAATATTGTTGCAAAATGTCGCTACAGCACTGTTGTAGTTGGGGCGGCACCACTTTCCAAAAAGATTTGGGAAACGATATATGAGCACACGTGCACCTATTCTGTTTGCATAATCGAATAACAACTTCTCCGCCGCAAGCTTTGATTTTCCGTATTCACTGTTTGCGTACCGTCCGGCAAGAGTCGCCTGAACGGATGACGAAAAAACAATCGGACAGGCGTTTCCATGCTTTTCGAGCAATCCAATCAGCTCCGATGTAAAGCCCACATTTCCCGACGTAAACTCGCGGCTGTCTTTCGGTCTGTTCACGCCGGCAAAGTCAAAAATAAAATCCGTAGATTCACAAAATTGTTCAAGTGAATCGTGATCCGTATCGATGTCATACTCAAAAATATCATCTATTTTGAGTTCCGGTCTTGTGCGATCCTTGTTGTATTTTATGTTTTTTAACGATTCAACAAAGTTCTTACCGACAAATCCGCGAGCTCCGGTAACAAGTATATTCATCAGCAATTACCCCCAAACAGTTTGAGCTTTTTAAGCAGCCGTTTCATACCATCCACATTGAGTCTCTCCGTATTGTGTGAAGTATACTGTTCGGCAATCTCTAAATCTTTGTTGCCGTTTTTAAAATAGTTGTCGTAATTAAGGTCGCGGTTATCAGCGTGTATGCGGAAAAAGCCGGGAAGATCGTCGGCTCTGAGCATTTCTTCCGCCGTCACAAGCACCTCGTAGAGCTTTTCTCCATGACGCGTACCTATAACCGACACTCCGGCATCCGAGTGTTTCAACTCAAGAATCGCACGCGCAAGTGTTTCAATTGTTGCGGCAGGGGCTTTTTGAACAAACAAATCGCCCTGTTCTGCGTTTGAAAACGCATATAACACAAGATCCACCGCATCGTTGAGCGTCATCATAAACCGCGTCATGTCGGGATTTGTAACAGTAAGCGGCTTTCCATCTTCAATCTGCTCGCAAAACAGAGGGATAACCGATCCGCGTGATGCCATAACATTACCGTAACGTGTCAGGCACAGCACGGGATCATCTGCCAACATCTGACGTGACCGCGCAATAACATTCTTCTCCATCACAGCTTTTGTCATACCCATAGCGTTTATCGGATACGCCGCCTTGTCCGTCGAAAGAAACACAGCTTTTTTGATATGATTTTCCACGCAGGCGTCTATAACATTATTTGAACCGATAACATTTGTCTTCACGGCCTCCATGGGATAAAATTCGCAGGACGGAACCTGCTTCAAAGCCGCTGCATGAAACACATAATCCACTCCGCGGAACGCCGGAGCGATAGAACGGTAGTCACGAACATCGCCTATATAAAACTTCATTTTATTCGCGCAATCCGGATACAAAGTTTGATAAGTGTGACGCATATCGTCCTGCTTCTTCTCATCGCGAGAGAGTATTCTTATCTCTTCTATATCCGTCCCCAAGAATCTGTCAAGTACGGCATGACCGAAACTTCCGGTTCCGCCGGTAATTAAAAGGGTTTTGTTCTCAAACTGTGACATTGTATACGCTCCAATCAATCAGTTTTTATACCATGTCTGGAATTTTGAAACTGTTCAGACCACAAAATCTTTAAATTAACAGGATTTATTCCTCTGAAAATCAGTCGTCCGACAGGACGCAACGAAGGAACAACCATACACAATACAAAATTTACAAAAAACTGCGTTGCCACCGACGCGATGGCTGCCCCATTGATATTGATAATCGGTATCAAGATGTAATTTAGAGCTATATTCAGCAATGCACCTGTTAGATTAATTTTCCAAAGTATTTTTTGCTTTTGCTCAGCTAAGATCCATATGTTGCGAACAGAACCCATATAGGAAAATGAGGTATACCAAGTAACTATCCTTAATGTTGAAACAGCAGGTATATATTTCGTTCCATAGATTATTTTAATAACAAGCGGAGAAGCAATTGTCAATAGCACATTTTGCACAATTGCCAAATACATTATAATGGAATATAGCAAAGAAATATATTCATGATAGTGCAAAGTATCATTTGATTTTTTTGTTTCTAAAATTGAAGGCCTCATTGAATCAATTATAGCTGCAAAAACAAACTGGCTAAGTGACGCACATGTAACCGCCGCAGAATAGAAACCGTTTGCCGCTTTTCCCAACATAAGAGTAATCATAACTCGGTCAGTAAGCGAAAAAAGCGTAACCATGATACCTGAAACAATATAGTACCGACTTCTTTGAAATAATTGTTTTGCAAGTAGAAAAGAAACCGTTAATTTTTGATGGGATTTTTTTCTGTATATTATATACAAGCAAACAGATATTAGAAAATAATCCAACGCTTGTGAGAGTGCAAACCAAAATACACTTTTTTGAGTAACAAGCAAAAAGCAACGATACGCCGAAACAACCACATATGCCGAAAGAGACATAACAGCAACATATTTTGACATCAGTTTCGCCTGAAACCAGTATTGAAGCATTTCAGTTGATTGAAATATAAGTGAAACACTGTACAACACACAAACAAGCATCATTTCTCGATCTCCGGCATTGGCAACTGCTGTAAAAGCAAACACACCTAAGATTCCGAATAAACTCGTCATCGTGCTCATGAGCAATGACGTTCCGAGTACTTTTCCCTCGTTATCCGGAGCAGAAATAACTTCATGAACAAGGGTGGAACGAAGCCCAAGTTGAACAACAGGAACCATAAATGATACAATTGCGGCAGCATAGTCGATAATTCCATAATTTGCCGGTCCAAGATATCTGGCGGACAGCGTACCGATTATAAAACTCAGCAGAGTTTGTACTATTCTGCATAATATAAGCCATGATGCATTTTTAATAATTTTTTCGGATTTTTTCGTTCTACAAAGCATAAATCCACCCGCAGCCCCCACAGTGGAGACTGCGGGCTTCGATTAATTATATCTCATTTAAGAGATAACCATTTTTCCGTCATCACCAAAGGTATAAACTCCATTGGGCAAGAGACCGTTGGTTTTGGTAACATAATAATCACCAATTGCAAGATTTGCACCGCTACGTACATAGATATAACTGCCGTCATCAAGCTGCACAAGTCCGGTATTAATCTGACGTACATTATCCACATAGTAGAACAGATATTCTTTTCCGTCACCCAATTTTTCTCGATAAATACCGTTCTTGATTTCCATCTTGCCATCTTCATCAAAAGTGTATGTTCCGTTCGGCATGAGATCATTGGTCTTGGTTACATAGTAACTACGTCCGCAAACCAAAGAGCAATCGCTCTTGACATAGTAGTAAGATCCTTCAATCTCTATCAGACCAGCATAGTTCTTTTTACCGTCTTTATAATAGTACTTTGTGCCGTTCTCTTCGAGTATTCCTTCAATGAACATCGTCCCGTCGGAATTGAACCAATACCATCCGGCCGGTTTCAAACCGTTTGACTTATCAGCGAAGACAAAATGTTTGGCATTCTTTACTGCTTTAAGGTCGCTGGCAAAATAATAATAATTGCCTTCCCACTCTATTAAACCTGCTGCAACCTTTGCTCCGTTTACATAGTAATAAATGTCACCGTTCTCTTCTACTATTCCATCCTTGATAACCATCTTTCCGTCAGAATCAAAGGTGTAGTAACCCGGATCTTTAAGACCGTTTGTTTTTGTGACATAATATGTGCAATTCTTTACTGCCTTGAGATCGCTGGCAATATAGTAGAAACTGCCGTCTTTTTCCACTAACCCTGCATAGTTCTTAACATAGTCAACATAGTAGCAAAGATTTCCATTCAAATCTTCATTGAGCCCCTCAAGCTTCATCAGCCTGCCATCCGCATCGAAGGTGTACTTTGCCGCTTTCAACAAACCGTTTGTTTTTGCAACGTAGGTTTCAATATTGGCGACCATGCCGTTTCGCTTAAAGTAACGGAAATCATCTCCGTCTTTCACGAGACCCGCATGCCAAACAACCATACCGTTTTCAATCCAGCGAGTAACTCCATTGTCATCGTACATGCCGCTTTTTTCTTTCTGAAATACTCCGTTTTCGTCGAAAACAAACAGCGCGCTTTCGTGATCGGGATAATCGTAGTTGTCCGGATTTCCTTCCTTCCCGGGCACATTAACCTCTGCATCTTCTGCATCCGGACCATAACCGGGCAACAGTTCTTCCGACGGATACGGAACACGAACTATACCGGTGACAGGTTCTTGATCATGATAGTAATAATAATTGTCGCCGTTCTTTCGCCAACCTTCGTGATAAATAATCTCACCGGTCTTAAGCTTTGCGTTACAAATCGAGCAATATGTGTCGCCCGTGTATCCGTCCTCGGTTAAGGTCGCAGGTTTTTGATCGCGTACAACCTCCGTATGTCCCTTGGCGGGAATAACTTCCTGCTTGACAAGAACTTCGTTGCAGACCGAGCAGTGCTTGCCCTCGGTCAGTCCTGTTTTCTCGCAAGTTGCCGCAACAGCAGCATCGATAACCTCGGTATGTCCCTTAGCGGGAATAGCCGTGCCGGTGCCTATTTTCTCGCCGCAATCCTTGCAGTAGGTGTCGCCGGTATAGCCGGGCACGGTGCAAGTTGCGTCCTTGGCATTGCGGATTTCGGTATTTTTATGATCGCAGGGCTTGGCAGTTCCCCACACACCGTTTGAATAATAGAATGTAGTATCCGATTGCGCGTCTTTCGTGTCGGCATAACTGCCGTCGGCGTTGTGAAGCCTTGCGGGGGTAATTGGAATCTCGTGGGCTTTCACGTCGGAACCGCTCTGCGTATACTGATATGTTGTTGTTTCCGTGCCGGGTGCACCATGCCGGACATATTGACCGGTTCCCTCGGAGGAGCAGATGTCCGCACCGCTTGCGGTGGTATAAATGCCGCCGATTGCGGTCAGCTTTCCGTTGACATCCACCTTTGCATCGGCAAGCGGTGCACGCTTGCCTGTCCTGCCGGGTGCGTAGACCACCGGAACAAAATGTTCATCTCCGCCACCGCTGCAATAGCTGCCCCACTCGTCCACATCATAGATATAGATGCTCTTTCCGCTGGGTACCACTAATTCGGCGCCCTTTGCAATTGACGCCTGTACGCCGGGAAGCAGAGCCGCCGTCTGATTGACAGTCAGTTTGCTGCCGGAGGTCAGGTTTATGGTCATATTATTTGTAAGCGGCAAAACATAGCTGCTGGAGTTGACGCTCGTGCCCGCCAGTTTCAGGTTCAAGCTGTTGACCTCGGCCTCGCCGTTGACCGTATAGATAACTCTGTCCGTGCTGCCGTCATATGCCTTGGTAAGGCTTCCGGAAACAAGCTTGAACATGCCATCGTCGGCAATAAACGGGATTGATGTGGTATAGATTTTGCTCATGGCATATACCGCAGTATAAACCGTCTCGCTTGCACCGGCATGAAGTGTTAGCGACACCTCCACGTTTTGAACCGCATACTGGTTAAACGGGAACACCTTATTACCCATTTTACTGGAGGCAGTGCCGCCGCGGAAGTCCAGAACCTGATACCACTCGTAAACGGAGCCGCCGGACTGCACGGTAACAGACCCGCTGCCGGAGATGAAGCCCCATGCGTACAGGTTTGCGCCGGACTGCACGGTGATGGTACTGCCGGACTCCATTTTTATGAAGCCGTGAGGGCCGACAATTTTGCCCTTAGAACCGCCGGGAGCCGCACAGTACTGTCCGCCGACACTGATAGCCGCTCCGCTTGCAAGCGTAATAGAACTGCCTTCTGCCATGGTCAACGTTCGGAAAGGCTTGGCTGCCGCTGTGGATCTAGTGGCTGTCGGAGTCGCGGTATAGCAGGTCTTGGCCTCATCAAAGGGAATCAGCAGCGTAATGCCCGACGGAATGGTATAGTTTCCGCTTATTGAGCCGTCTTCAACTAACGTAACTAATTTTTTACCATTCTTGCTTGCATAATCTACAGCCTTTTCAAGATCGATAAAAGATTTGCCGTCAACATCAAACGTCGGTGTCGTTGAAGAAATAAACTTAGCAATAATTGTCTTGTCTGCATCGATATTAAGGCTGGTTTGTAAATCTGTAGACAATAATTTATCTTCGGTTACGCTGTACCAACCGTAAAACTTGTACCCGCTTGCAGGAGTTGCAACAAGCGCATATGCCTGCGTTGAGCTTTGGGTTTTCGAAAACTTTTCCGTAACCTTTTTGCCGTCAACTGTATAACTGCCGTTTTCGGCAGGCAGGAAAGTCGTAGTTGCAGTCACATCGGACACCAACTTCACATTGGTCATGGTAATCATGGTGTCGACGTCGGTGCTGCCGGACTCAATCTCGACCTCGACTGTTCCTCCGGCTTCAAGCTCCTTGCTGAAGCTGCCGTTTGCTGTGACCGTGGCATTGTTCACCAAGATCTTACCATCGCTTACCACGACGGCATAGTCAAAGGACAACGTAGCCTTTGTGGTCTTGTTGTTGGTAATCGTCAGAGTAGAACGATAGTTGCTGCCGCCGCCGCAACCTGCCCCTGGCGTAGACCGAACCTTGCCGATGACACCGGTAGCGGTTGCGTTCCACGCATTGTCCGCACTACCTGTGAAGCTCAAGCCGATATTTTCATCGCTTAGTCCGGCAACCGTGCCGGATGTTGCCGCAGCAGACGGCAGCGTGACGGACGGCAGAAAAGCCATTATTGTGAGAGCTACAAGGAGCAGCGCCACAAACCTTTCGGTAATTCTTCCTTTCATTTCTTTATCTTCTTCCTTTCGTTTTTATACTTCTTGCCCTTTATATTCAATTCGACATAAATACTTATGCCGATTATTAAGGATAAGGTTGCCCACATATGCGACAAATGGAAAAGAGTGTCCGTTTGCGCTTGGCGGAAAAACTCGATGATAAAACGGAATATTCCGTAGCTCATCATATAAACGGGGTAGGCCTTTCCGCCCATCCTGCCTTTTACTATGCGCGGGCAGATAATCGCAAGCAAAACGACATAAAAAATCAGTTCCGCCTCCCTCGTCGGGAATCGTGTTCCGTCAAGGCCCGGAATCGGAAGTCCGAGGCAACATCCGGAAATAACGCAGTTTACTCGCGCGCACATGACAGTGAAAATCATGCAGGGAGTAAAAATGTCGAATACTTCACGCATCGGGCGCTTCGAGATTTTTGCGCCCAGCCAGTATGCCAACGGCATGAAAAACACTCCGCCGAACAGACTCATATTGCCAAAAGTCTCTTTATTGAACCCGTTCTCGAGAAAGGCAAACGCCGTTACCGTGAACACTCCGTAGATCGTGTGAAATATCGCGAGCGGTATTGCCGCATACCATGCCATTTTAAGTCGCTTTCGCAGAACAATAAGCCATACCGAGGTGAATACCGTACCTGCTGCCAGCAAAAGCATCAATGGTATTCTATCCTGCACCGTTATCACCGCCTTCTGCATAATCATAAGTTTCGGAATCATTGACATTGACTGTTTTCATGCTTTGTAAGTTGCTCTTCGGAGAAGCGCTCTTTTATGAAATGCGCCGGAACTCCGCCCACGACAGTATAAGGTGCCACATCCTTCGTCACAACGCTGCCGGCCGCGATAATGGCATCTTCTCCGATATGCACGCCTTTCAAAATAATCGTTCCTGCGCCAATCCACGCGCCTTTCCCGATTACCACATCCTGATCATCTTCCTCTGTCTTGTCTGCGTCTTTCAGCTCTATAATATGCTTTCCAATAACATCTTTGCGATGGTCGCCTGTAATAATCGTAACATCCGGACCAAACAAAACGTAATCCTCAATGTAAATTTGAGCCCTTGTTGTCCAGAAGCGTGCATTTACTCCGATAGAAACGTGATTTCCGACATGAATGTTAGTTAATGGAAAAAAATCTCCGCCCAGTTCAATATGCGACTCCTTACCGCACTCAGCAAACGAACGCTTGATATCCGGTTCTACAATCGTGCGATAAAAGAGCGCCTTCAGCTTACGGGTAGCCCGGTATATCATAATTTATCTGCTCCTTTACTGTTGGCATATATAATCTGTAAACGGTCGACACAGATCACATTTTACATAATAGTGATGTCCCTTCTGTTCCTTCTCAGGTATTTCTCCGCGCCAATCGCCATATTTTTGTGTCAGATATTCGTCATATTGCATCGGAACGCGAATCTCCACACCCTCAAAATTCATCATAACCCCATCGCCATATTGTTCTTTGGGCGCATATTCAAGAGATGAGGTCGAGTTAGCATGATTACACCAGATGCTACTCACATCTGGTGAAAATGAGGAAACATATTTATCAAACGCTTCCACTTCCGAAGCGGTATTACGCTTATATCCAAACAGGCGAAAAAGCAACCAATACCAATTCGTTTGCACCATAATGATATTCTGCGGTGATAGACGGTTATAATTCAATCTGACGCGTTGCGCCGCTTCAAAGGACGCTCGCTTGCGTCGAAATGTTTGATGTTCCTTCTCGGTGTTCCACTTTCCGTCCAGCGGAAATATATCTATAAACACACCATGATTAATATTCAGGCGTTCTGTCATAATCTCTATATATGTAGTTCTGCTGTCGCGCAGCTTACTCCCAAGAAGATAATATTCAGGCTCTGAATGATAATTTTGTAAAAAACACCATTCCGGAAGCATCTTTGGAGCCTCTCTGCAGAAGACCTCATAATCTTTTCTCGGAAGTGCAACATCAATATCATCATCCCACGGAATAAAGCCACCATATTTAACTGCGCCGAGAGCACTGCCGCAAACAAGATAATAAGTTAATTTAAACTGTTCACATACCAATAAGAATTGTTTTAAAAGCTCCAACTCGGTTTCTTGCAGCTCAGTCAATGGGAATCACCTCGTTTTCTATTTCTTCTTTCCGAATCTCAGCAATCTGAAAAGCACATATATTGCAATCATGTTCTCAGATCGCAAGGCAAAATGCAAAACTCTTCGTTTATAACCTGACGGCTTTTCCGAAGCAACGGCGGCACGGTATAGCGCCGTCCGACAAAATTCACGCCACCACTTTTTGAATTCCGCATAGTTTCTGTCGATGATAAACGGATTGGCAATAATGATAATACTCGCGTCAAAAGCCCATCTGAATAATGTCCTGTCTGCGATTGGCAAGGAAAAACGCCCCTTTTCAGACATGACCCCGATGGTCTTTTCGTATGGATGTGTGTAATCCCTTGAGGATAACATGGCCGATCCCGGTGCAATGGTGTAATGGTAACTGGCATCCTTACTGAAGCGAATCGACCGACAATGGTGCAGATACTCAAAAACAAACAGCATATCTTCGCCGATAGACAGCTCCTGCAGAAATCCGATGTGTTCTTCGCGAATCGTCTGTAAAGAATACAGCTTGTTACAGACAGAAAAAGCAATTCCATATCTGAGCTGTCCGCAAAAATATGAATCGACCCAGTCACCATCCAACGTATAGGCTTCAGGCATGGGACTTAGCGCAGAGCCGTCGCGGTCACTGCGGACGACATCGATCACGGGGAGTACGCCGGGACCGTACAGCGCATACAGTATCTCCAGATAATTTGCCGATACCGTATCATCACTATCAATAAAACAAAGCAATTGCCCTGAAGCGGCTGATATTCCCGTATTCCGTGCAGAACTGACCCCTGCATTTTCCTGACGAATCAAACGAATACGAGCATCTTGAGTGGCTTTTGCTACCACGATTTCTGCCGTTTCATCTGTGGATCCGTCATCAATAATCAGCAATTCAAAATCCGGGTAGGTCTGCCGCAAAACCGAGTCTATACATCTTTCAATCACACCCGCAGCATTATAAGCCGGTACAACAATACTAATCACGGCAGCCTCCTTTCATTGCCTATGGCAGCAACAGTTAAAACAATTTCGAGACAAATGGGATTTTCCTAAGCAAATATGTAATGACAAAGGAAAGTGTAAATGTACAAATTGCCAGTAAAGGAATCTTCACATATGGCATATAGGAAACAAAATCTATCTTCAGCACTTTCAGAGCAACGTTTATAATCAAAGGGTGGAGTAAATATATGCCCCATGAACATTTAGCAAGTGTAAGCAATAATTTGCTTGGCTGAATTTTCATGTGTTCAAATATCAAAAAGACAGCTAAAGACACAATGCACACCGCAAGCAAATCAATTGATTCCGCAATTTTTCCGTTATAATGAACACCTAGATACACTACGGATATCAGGCCAGCAATAAAAATAACTATTATTTCCCGTTTCCGAATCCCGTACTTAGCAATCAGCCCTCCAAAGCATACATAGAACAAATATCCGCCGAATGGAAGCTCTACACCAATTGGAATCCATTTTTGAAATACGGGGAATAGAATGTTAAACGCGAATAATATCGCAGTTAATATAAAAGAATCCTTTCTCTCTAACTTGATAAAACCGTGAACGACCGGCATCACAAGATAGATACCTATAATGGCGTATACAAACCACATATGCTCCCAGAGTTTCCCTGCAATCACATTTTTGAATGCAGCAAAAGCAGCAAGACCGTTAACCATACCGGTAGAGTAAATCTCCTCCAGTAGTGCATAGAAAAATCCAACCGTAAAGAGCACAATTACAAATTTCCGTATATGAAAAAAACAGTATTTGTAATTGCACTCCGGTTTTAACAGTAGACAATAGCCCGTGATAATGAAAAACGCAGGAACAGCCCACAAAGTCAGAGAATGAACAACCGTCAATATCCGTTCTGTTAAGAGCGGAATAGGTGAGGATACATTACCCATTGGAGCGGTCACAGAGTGAAGTATGACAATAGCAGCTGCAGACATCACACGCAATAAATCTATGTTTGCCTTTCTATCAACCATCGCTCACCCTCACAATTTCAATAAATACGAATAGACAGACTCAAGCTGCTTGTCTACTTGTTCGCCACTGAATTTTCGATAATCTGTTTTGCATATGTTTTTTTCTAATGCAATGTATGTTGATATACAGCACATTTTCTTGATGCCATCGACGATTGCCTTAGCCGAGTACGGCTTGATCATCAACCCATTCTTTCCGTTTTCGATTATTTCGCTGTTTCCGCCGACATCCGTTACAAGACACGGCAGCTTTGCTGCACAGGCCTCCAAAATAGAAATGGAGAGATTTTCATGCAAGGAGGGAGAAAGAAAGAAATCTGAAGCGTTCAGGTATTTTTGAATCTGTTCCTGCTGCCAAGCGAAAATCACCCGCTTTGCATGCTGCAATGCAGCACACTCAGACTGCATCTCCTGCAGATAATCGCCGTTTCCTACAATCAACAGGCAAAGCTCCGGCGGCCAACACGCATCCACCTGCTTTAACGCATCGACTAAGTAAGACAACCCCTTTTCCTTCGTGACCCTGCCGACATAGATGCCGATTCTTGCATTTTCCGGAAGGTTCAGTTCCTTGCGTAATGCGCGCTTTTCCTCAGCACTGCAATCGGGGTATTGTGGCATGCGGTTATACACAAACGGAAGCATTTTCTTTCGATATCGCCGAAACACGTCTCGCTGTGCCGCACGCTCATAGACGCAGGAAATGCCATCCGATAAGCCAAAGATCATAGGTTCCACCACATATCTGCATACCCAGCGCTTTATCGGCGAGTAGTACACCAGATCGCTGAACATACCATGAACGGTCACAAGGATCTTCCCACTGCCGGAAAGCTTTGCGCCGAGAACAGCATTCAAGCTTTCCATTCCCGCTCCACGGATGTGGACGATATCCGGATCCGCTTTGCCAATTGCTCGACGATAAAATCTGATATCCGAAAGACTGAGTCCGCAATGGCAGTTGTTCAACACCACCGGGATAAACTCATATTCGTCCAATAAATTTTTTCGGTTATTCAATGCTTCGTATTCTGTTTTCAAACCACCGTTATTTGCGGCGTTTACATACTGCTGAACAACTCGAATTTTTCGCATATCAAACCTCTTGGTCAAAGTTGACTTCAATAATCTTTCTAACAATTTCGGAAGCCAGAAGATTTTTCGATGTGTACTCAAGAAACTGCATATGCCGTTTTCTAACTTCTTCCTCCGGTGCAATAACAGCTTTCTTTAAAGCATCAAAAATTGCAGATACGGGGTCTTTATCACGGTCGGCAGCATATATAAAATCCCGATAACAGTCAGGCATGCCATCCAAGATAAAAGCAACCGTCGGTTTTCCGCTCAAAAGATACTCTATGTCCTTTGATGGAAAAGAATATTTCGTATATTCTTCATTATTCGGACGCGGATTAACTAACACCGTCGCAGAATTAATATACCTCTGAACTTCATCGGGAGATAACTGTCCTGTGAATGTGATTCTATGGTCCTCTTTTGCGCATTTTTTTACATATTCTGCGGCATCTCCGGTTCCGCATATAACAAGGCGATAGTTCGTATTTTTAAATTTTGAAAATGCATCCAACAAAAGCTTGATACCGAATTTAAAATACACTTTTCCGGCATACACAATATTGACAGTTTCTTTCTGCTTATCGCTACTATTTTCTTGAGGCAGAGACTCAACAATGCCCTCTGAAACAATATAAGGTCTGTCGTTTAAATGCAAAATGTGCGCCATAGCATCCGTCAGTACAACAGAAGTATCCACGCTATCCATTTCTTTCTCAATGGACTTAACATCAAGCTTTTTAAAAAAGTCGTACAGCACGCCTCGTTTTTGCTCCAAATTCATATATTGAGGCAAATCCGGTATTATACAGCAGACTTGTATCTCTTGATTCAATTTTTTTGCATAAACAGCAGCTGCCAAAAAAGGATAATGAGCGCTGTATACAACAATGAGCTTTTTTCCGCTTTCTCGTAACGCAAAATCACGAACTGCTTTCTTTAATGCGCAAGTTCTGGATATATTGCTGATTCCCCATATGTTGTTGAAATGAACATATTTACAAAGGCTCTGTGCCTTTGTAAAACCGTGAAAATGAAGAGTACGACTTTGATTCGGATAATGTCCTATAAACGGTGCGGAAATAACTTCAGTAGGTGCCGCATGGCGAAAAGCTTCGATAAATTTAAGCTGAATTTGATTTGCAGAAAATTCTACGCCTTTTTTAGACTGTTCGATAACCTCTTTCTCGTTTACTTTTGAAAAAGCACCGCATATAAACATTATTTTTATATTTTCACACATACTTATTCTCCGATCATCAGACGAATCACAGTCTCTTATGTTTTATAAATCCGTTAAAAGCATACGCCGCAAAAACCCTTACAGCCTTTCCTAAGGATAATTTTTCTATTTCTCGGTAAATCAACCACCTGTTTTTTGCGGATTTCAATTTATCGTTTGAGCGGGAACCATCTACAATGCGGTAATCAACAAGTACGTCTGTGCTTGCAGCAGCTATATACCCCGATTTTAAGAGTTCAAGCCAAAGAACATAGTCTTCATGATAATGCTCTGTAGAAAAGTGATGATGAATCAGGATAGGGCTGCGCATAAATACAGTAGAGCATCCTATTACATTTTTTCTAAGCATATCATCATATGATGTTCTCTCCGGAACAATAAAATCCGACAAATGCTCTCCGTTTTTATCCATCAAAGAGTATGAGCAATATATAATATCTGCGCCCGTATTTTCCGCTGCGACAAGCTGTTTTTCAAGCTTGTCTTTATGCCAAATATCGTCGCTGTCAAGCAACGCTACCCAACTGCCTTTTGCAAGAGCCATCCCTTTGTTGCGAGTCAGAGCAACACCGATATTTTTAGGGTTGCTGTATAGAGTTATTCTCGGGTCAAGGTCCGAAAAGCACCTTGCTTTGTCTGCTGTGCCGTCCGTTGAACAGTCGTCCAAAATCAGAAGCTCCCAATTTGTATATGTCTGCGCCATCACCGACTGCACCGCTTCCGATATGTACTCTTCGGCGTTATACGCAGGCATAATAACAGAGACAAGCGGCTGCTTCTGTTCTACTCCGGATTGTTCATTCACTTTCATTTAGCCTTTTTCTCCAAAATCTTTCTGCATTTTACCCAATCCTTATATCCCGTTTCGAGCATATGCATATCGCTGCCGAGATACCTGACATATCCCTTTTCTGTCCACAATATATATTGCTTTCTCCGCAGAGGCTTTTTGAAGCATTCGACATTCAGCTGCAGCGGAATGTCTTCGCCTATCAGCTTTTCGATGCTCTCCGGGGGATATCTGTCCGCATGGGCGATAACTATTTGTATATCGTCGCGGTCATTGAGACAGTCGATTGTCTCCCATACGGAATTCGGCCATTTGTAGAACGGCAGCTCGAGCAGCAGCTCGTTTGTCCCCTGCCTGCACAAACGCCCCAGTCCCTCAAGCTGCTCCATCCCGTCGCAAATCAGCACCTCCGCTCCGAGCAGGATGTTCGGTGCATTGTCCGGCAGACGCTCTTTTAAAGCTTCATATGTTCTTTGCCGTCTGGAAAGGAACGCTTCAACGCTCTCCTTGTGCGGATAGAAATGCGGCGTTGCGCATATGGTCTTTATGCCCGCGCCCTCAGCCATTTCTATCTGTTTGAGCGATGTCTCTATACCGTCGCTCCCGTGGTCGCAGCCTGGGAGTATATGGGAATGATAATCAAATGTAAAATCCATTGCAATATCACTCAATTCGTGCTGTTTGTACCGTCACTGTATGAATATTTGTAGCCGTACTTGTGTCCGTATTTATACCCGTACTTATAGCCGTACTTGTAACCGTACTTATCGCTGTATCTGTATTTATAAGAGTATTTAAGCGATTTCATATTCATATCGTTGACTACCACTCCGCACAGGTTTCCGCCTGCGCGATCAACCGCTTCAAGAGCCATGCTCAATTCATCGGTTGTGGTCGAGCCCGACTTTGCAACAACCACAACGCCGTCCACGAATGTTGAGATTATCTGCGCATCCGCAACCGTATTTATAGGCGGAGTGTCAATAATTATGTAATCATAAGTCTTGGTGCAGCGCTTGATAAACTGCTTCATTATATCCGAAGCAAGAAGTTCGGATGGATTGGGCGGTATTGTGCCCGTGCAGACTATCGACAGCGGAAGTCCGTCCACCTTTACAAGCTCAAGCTGACCCATTCCGGCAAGAAAATCGCAAAGACCGGTCGATATATCAACCTTCCAGAGCCTGCGCTGGGTGGGTTTACGCATATCCGCATCTATAAGCAGCGTCTTTTTGCCGAGCATTGCATAGCTTATTGCAATATTGGCGGCTGTGAGGCTTTTTCCCTCGGACGGATTTGCGCTGGTTATTGCAAAAACTTTGCAAGGGCCCTCCTTATCCGCCTTCATGCAGAACATAAGGCTGGTTCTAAGCTTTACATACGCCTCTTTTATTGCAAAGGGACTGTCGTTATTTATCAGTCTCTTTCTGTTGACCGAAACGGTATCAGTCACCGTTTTGTTCTGATTTATCATTTTTATCTTTCTTACTTTCACAGCGAATCACCCCTCCCTTCACAAGCTTCCAATTATTATATTCTTTCTCCGTAACCTCTATTTCGGGTATTTGACCCAAAACGGTGACACCGGGCATGCTCTCTATATCCTCCGGCAAATAGATGGTTGTATCCGAAAGCATTTTAAGTATCAGCGCAACCGAAACACCTATAACACCGATAATAAAGCCTATCGCCGTATCAAATACGGTTCTGGGAGACGACTTTTCCGTTGCAACCTCGGGTCGGTCGACGACCTCAACTCCGCCCGCTTTTGTAATTCTGACTATTTCCGTCGGAGCAACATTCGCAAACGACTTTCCGACATCACAGGCAAATTCGGCACTTTTTGATTTGATAACAACCTCCAGCAGCTGAGTGTCCGAAACTACCGAAACCTCGATCATTTCGCTGAGCTCTTTTCTGCTGAGATCCGATTTGTTTCCGAGATCCTTAAGCACCGCATCAAGCACCGAATTGCTCTCAAGTATTTTTGAGTACGTCGTAGCCAAGCTTTCCGCCGCTTGAAGATCACTGTTGTTTATTGTGCTCGCGTGAGCCGCTTTGTCGGCGTTGTTATAGACATAGAAGCTTACTCTCGACTTATAAGTAGGAGCAATAAGAAATGTCGTAATAAGCCAGACGACGAGTGCGCAGGCAAAGCCGGAAATCAACAGCCAATAGAACTTGCCGAGCAGCAGCCGTGCCGCGCTCCATAATGTTATCTCATTATTATCCGCCGCACCGGACGAATTTTTTGTTTTTACCATACTCTCGATCTATCCTCCAAGTTTCTGTTTCTTCTGTCTCATCTTGCACCATTATGCGTAAACACAATTTTAGATGTCTTAAATATATATTTAATATCGAGCAGAGCCGAACGTGTCTCTATGTACTCGATATCATAGTCGAGTTTTGATTGCGGATCGAGTTCATAACCTCCGCTTATCTGTGCAAGCCCGGTCAAGCCGGGCTTAACTGCCAATCGATCGCGGAAATTGGGTATATTACGTTCAAACTTCGCGTAGAAAAACTCTCTCTCGGGACGCGGCCCGACAAAGCTCATGTCGCCGGCAATTATGTTCCACATCTGCGGCAATTCGTCTATTCTCGTCCTTCTCAAAAATTTTCCTACGCGCGTAACTCTCCGGTCATCGACTTTTGCCCATTGGGGACCGTTTTCTTCGGCGTCTGTATGCATTGAGCGGAACTTATACATCATAAACGGTTTTCCGTCTTTCCCGAGGCGCTCCTGCTTAAACAGCACCGGACCTTTTGAATCAAGCTTTATCGCAGCAGCAATTATCGGCATAAATAAAAGCAAAACGAGACCCACGACAATAGCTGCCACAATGTCGAAGGCTCGTTTAAAGAACAAATATGCTTTGCTTCCCGAGACCTTCAGAGTCTCAGGGACAGCTCTTTTTATAACTTTTAATTCATTAATTTCTAAACCGTTAACTTCTTCCGTGCTGAACCAATACTGTGCGTTTCCCGTTTCCATAGCAACCGCATACCAAAAAACCCCCTGCTTTTCAGTACCCTGATCTCCTCTCTTCTTTTATCCCCCACAAAACTCCTATATGACACCCGAGTGGTGCCTTTGCCGCCGAGCGGCTATAAAAAAAACGAAGCAAAGCAAACCGTTTTATACACAATATTATCTGTATTTCGTAGAATTATCTCACCAACGAAACATCTACGTCTACATATTTTTACTGATTATAGCACGAAATTGCAAAAAACGCAATGCTAAATCGGCAAATACGCACAAAATCATTAAAAATTTTTCAGCCGCAAAACATAAAGAAAAAACCAGAATCTCACTTCTGCTTTTAGTGCCAATGTTTAATATTGTCTGTTATATATTGTCGAATGATCAGAATAAACAAGTTTGGAGGTAATCTTATGACAACGAATAATAGAAATGTTAAAAGTTCGAAATCCGAAACAATCAAATGTACATCTTCTTTGCAGAACAAAAAAGTTCGTGCAGAAAAGACTCGCATTAAAGCAATCGAGGTAGATAAAAAATCTTGTGAAAAGACTTTAGAATATTACTGCGTGGAATGGCTTACCGTAACAAAAAACAGAATAAAAGACTCTACATATGTTAAATATTTTAATATTGTCAACAATCATATTTTGCCGGCTTTGGGTTCGTTGCGACCCGAAGAAATCGATGAGCTGAAAATTATGAACTTCGAAAACAGGCTTTTGGAATCAGGTTCAAAACAAGGTCGTCCTCTTTCCCCTAAGACCGTAAAGGATATATTACTTGTCTTAAATTCCATAATAAAGTTTATCAGGCATTTTCACAGACGCGATCTTCCGCAGGTTGATATATCATATCCGAAACGTGCCAAAAAAGACATAAGAGTACTCAGCGTTGAAGAGCAGGAGCGACTTATAAAATACCTGACTTTTAATACCGACAGCTGTAAATTCGGAATCATGCTTGCTATGTACACAGGTCTCAGGATAGGCGAGATATGTGCGCTCAAATGGGGCGATATATCAACCGATAACGGCACGGTTCACATATGCCGAACCATGCAGCGTCTTCAAAAGACAGGCTCGGATAAAAATCCCAACAAAACGGAAATCAAGATAAGCTCTCCGAAAAGCGACTCATCTGACAGATGGATACCTATGACTGAAAACTTGCGAAAAATGTGCATCTCAATGCAGGCGGAATCCCCCGACGCATATGTTCTCACCGGTTGCTGTACGCAGTTTATGGAGCCGCGCAGCTTACAGTACCGTTTTTCAAAATATACCGGAGATTGCGGAATAAACGGCATTACATTTCATACACTGAGGCACACTTTTGCCACACGGTGCGTTGAAGTCGGATTTGAAATCAAATCACTGAGCGAAATTCTCGGTCATTCGGATGTTAAAATAACTCTCAATAAATACGTCCATTCGTCCGAAAAGCTCAAAAAAGAAAATATGGACAAATTGTCGGCAATCGGATTCTAAAGTCGAAAAATCCTTTTATTTGATGAGATAACTCTATGAAATTATACGCCTATTTGCAAAAAGTACATTATATTTTATTGGACAGTGAGCATTTTGCTCTTTGTTTTATAGATAAAAATCAAAAATCGTCTGTTATGACATAGTCCCTTTTAGAGCAGACACTCGAAAAAACAAAAATTTCGAGGCTGCCCGGGCTATATCCGCAAAACAGACATTGAAAGAAAAAGCCCCTGTTGTAGAATAAGAGCTGCAACAGGGGTTGATTATATACGGCGGAAGGGGCGAGCGCATGAGGCGTCTTGGGCGTAGGCTGTGGGCTAAGGCATATTCAGCACTTGCGAGACTCCTTCTTTTATTCGGTCCCGAAGCGCAGAGCCGCCGAGCTTAAGCGGCGCGGTTTTTTCTGCGTTGCGGGACATTGATATACGACAAAACTCCCGATGCCGCTTGCACCGGGAGTTTTTCATTTTAAAATCACGGAACAACAGCCGAACACAAAACGCTCCGTGCATTGTGCCGGTTATCTGCGAATAATTATCCGTCGAATTTCGTTCGCGCCTATATCCGTATTGAGCAGTATCTTTCCGTCTCGGTATTCGAAAGGAAGCGCTTCCTCGCGCGGCGCGGATTCTTCTTCTATTTCGGAGAGCTGCGAGCGGTTCGGCACCTGCGGTCTCCCCATCCCCTCCCAGACGCGAAGCGGATTGGCGTGGTCGGCGTCTATTTTGCTGACGGTTACCGCTGAAGGCTCGTCCGACTCAAGGCTTATATTTATTTGCTCTCTGCCGTCTTTCGCGTCGAAGTCAAGCATTGAAAGTATTATGTGAGTCTCGTTCTCCTTTTTAAAAACGGCCGCATCCACACTGTCTCCGTGCGGAATTTCATATGCCGTGTCACCCGCCTCGTTCAAAAAGCGCAGAGCATGATATGCCGGCTTTTTGATGCCGGACTGAGTCATCAGACCGAAGCCGCCGTGGAACTCCTCCGGAAACTGGTGAAACTCTTCAAACAAATCCGAGAAGCACCATATCGACGAGCCATCTATGCTGTCGTCGGAGTTGAGAATGACGTGCAGGTCATATGCAGCCTGCATTGAAGTGTCGTTGCAGGGAGCGGAAAAATTGGCGCACATATTCCACTCGGTATAGTAAAGCGGAAGCTCGCCGACAAGCTTTTTGACTCTTTGCGCGGAATCTGTAAATGTATCCCGCCTGAGCGTTTTAGGCGCATCGCCGACTCCCATAAAGGCGCGGTAAAGCCCGAGTATACTCGAGCGGTCAAGGGTTCCTTTTCCTCTGAGCGCTGCGAGCATATCAATTTTCAGGCTGACGCCCTTTCCGTCGTCCTCAACGCCGCCCAGCGGATCTCCCGCATACTGATGCGTGGATATAAAATCGACGGGGACTCCCTCGGCGGAGCAGTAGGCAACGAACTCCTCTACCCACTTATTGCCGGAGGTCGCGGGACCGCCTACGCGAATCTTATTATCAACCGCCTTTATTGCCCGCGCGGTTGCGGCATAAAGCTTGAAATAATCCTTCTGAGTGCCGTCGAAGAAAATCACCGGCAAATCAGGCTCGTTCCATACTTCAAAGAACCAATTTTCAACCTCTTCTTTTCCGTATCTGTCAATAAGGAATCTTACAAATTCACCTATATACTCCTGCCACTTCTTCATGCAGCGCGGCAGACTGACTATCGGTTTATAGAAGAAAAAACCTTTTGCAAAGCCGAACATGGCGAGCTGCTTCGGCATAAAGCTAAGCTCCACAAACGGCTTCATGCCCGCAGAGAGAATATTGTCATATGCCGCGGCGCACTGCCTGAACGTCCGCTCGACATAGGAGCGTCCGAAGGGCATGGGCAGAATATCCGTCGCCCGCGTCAAAGTGTGCATATCGTCGCCGAATATTCCGTGAAAACGAACCCGCTCTATTCCGAGCTCCTCACGGACCTTTGCAAGCTGAACGGTATAATCGTGTCTGAGCGCATAGGTTGCGTGCGCCGAGCCGACGCAGAACTTCCAATGATGCCTAAACTCTTTTGTCGGTGTGTTTTTGTCGATAACTATTTTCATATCAGTCCCACTCCGTTCCCGTCACGGCGTCAAGATCAACGCCCTTTGTATCATGCACCTTTGCCATCATCACCGCAAGCGACGCTATCATTCCGGGAAGCGCGAGGCAGAAGGTGACTGCCGGCACATGCGAGTTGCCCAAAACGGTTATGAGCGGAAGCCCTATGCCGTATGCGGCAATATATCCGACGCCCATGGCCAAAAATTGAGCGGACAAAATAGACGAGCGGAGATTTGTCGGGGAGGACTCGGAAATTATTATTCCGTTTAAATCAAGCGTGCCCCAGAAGCCGCCCACGGACGCACCGCAGCATATTCCGACGAAATAGGGCTGCCAACTGCGGTCGGAGCCGACGGTCAGCAAAATAAACGAGACGACGGTCAGCGCGGTCATGAACACCGAGGAGCGTTTTCTGCCGATTCCGTCCGCCAAAAAGCCGACGAACAGCTGCGCCGCCGCGCTGCCTATCGGGAACATGAACAGCGCCGCCGTTACCGGTCCGACGCTCGCGGCATTGAGCGCGTCCTCGAGCGCGGAATACTTCCCGCTCTCCACAAGCCCCTTGGCGAAGCCGTAGGACATGACAACCTGATAGTGCATGGTGATTATAACGCCGATACTGCAGAGGGCTGTGGCGATAAATGCCCAGCGAAGCTGCTTATGCTTCATGGCAAATTTAAGCCCCGTAAAGAATCCGCCCTGGGCGTCCTTGCTCGTGTTATCCTTCTTTGCGGCGGCTATCTCCTCTTCGCTCATCTTGAGATACGCTATGCGCGAATCAAGGAACGCGTCCGTCTCCCTTGCAAACAGGAGAGCTACAAACGAAGTAATCAAACCGACTATCGCCGGCACAAGATAGACGTAACGCCACTGCGACGCGTCTGCCATAAAGAGCTTTCTGAAAAGCGGGACGAGCATGACGCCCACCGTCGCCACGCACTTTATAATAGAATATATTTTGGCTCTGTGCTTCGCCGGAGCCGACTCCATAATGTAGACGACCTGCATATCGTGAGGGACGAAGAAGCAGATTATCGACGCGCCCACGACATAGAGCAAAAGTCCGTGCGTCAACGCTATAATGAGCATTCCAAGACTCATGCCGACCGTATTGACAACGAGGAATATTTTTCTGCCGAACCTGTCCGACAGGGGTTTATAGAAAATCGACAGCGCCTGAAACGGGATAACGATAAAGCTCACTATATCAAGCGCCCCGACCGAGCTCCCTCCGAAGCGAGCCATCAGATCATTGGCTATTTCCGTTTTCATCAGCGTGCCTATCTGCGAAGCAATCTCATCGGTAACATATACGAGGCTGACCAAAAACACGAGATATACGAGATACCCGCTCCGTTTGGGTCTTAGCTTTTCGAGCTCGCGTCTTGCAAGCTCTTTTGCTTTTGCCGCCTCTTTTTTTTGAATTTTTTCCGCTGTTATTTGTTCTGTTTTCACTAAAATCACTCCTCAACTTTAATAAAATATTAGCATATATAGACAATCAATGCAACACTGTGTTTAAATTTTTTAACCGACTTTCGCCGCTTGACGCATTTCATTTATATACGGCTACATACGGCAAAACTCCCGATGCTTCTTGCACCGGGAGTTCTTTTGATATATCAGATTGTCGCTTCTTCTCTTTCGCGCTGTTCGACGCGCGCCTTCGCCTCGTCGTAGAGGGCAAACAGCTCCTCGCAGTGGCTGTAATTCTCGCTTTGGGTGATGGTTTTCACCGAGTCGATATACGGCTTTGCGGCTCTGTAGTAAAGCGAATTTTCGTCGGTCGCTTTCTTTATCGCTATCTGAACCTGCCGCTTTTCAAAGCTTATCTGCTTGAGCTCCGCCTTGAGACTCTCGGCAGCGGCCTTGTCGTTTGTCTCCTTGGCGCGCTTTAAGCCGTCCGTAACACGCTTCATGTTGAGCTCCGTCTCATCCTCGCTCTTGAAAAGTCCGTCGAAAACAGAGCTGTCAAACGGCTTTATGCCGTCGGGATAATATTTTGCGGTAGTCTTGCGCGCGATTTTGATATCGCCCACAAGTCTCATCAAGTCTTTTCTGCGCTCTCTCTGCTGCACGGTCGACTTGGGCATACGCCTGATATCGCTCTTTTTAAGGTCTGTCGCGGTCATGAAGCCGTCGAGTCCCGCCGCGCTTATCTTGCGCGCGATTTCAAGATCCTCCATGCCCTCGGGCGTGTTGAAGCGGTTAAGCTCCTCGAGGACGAACCGAGCTATCTCTATCTTCTCGTTCTCCTCTTTCAGGCGCTTATATTCTTCTTTTGCCGCTTTTATGCGGGCCTTGTCATGGGTCTTTTTCGCCTGCTGAATGCCTTCCGTGGACAGGATGTTCATTTCGCGGTCGGCATATTCATTGGCCTCTCTTATTATATCGACTGTCTCAACGAGCGCCTCGTCCGAATAGACTTTGTTTCCGTAGTCCTCGAACAGCGCCCTTATCTTGAGCACCTTGACCATAGCCTTCTGCTTGAGCTCGCTGAGGTCATAGAAGAAGAACGGGATAACATTGAGCGCCGCGCCGACAACGGACGCCATGACAAGCACGCTGCTTATCTGAACAAAGTAATCGCGGTTATAGAGAACGTCATAGACATTCGAGCCGTCAAGCCCGAGCGACAGGGCGACTGTGCGGTTAAGACCCGCACGTTCGTATATAGTCGGGAGCACCGAGCCGGTGGCGAGCGTTATAATGCTGCCTATAAGTCCGACCGCGGCAAACATTCCGTCTATTCTCTCGCCCGTCTTATATTGCTGATAGTCTCTTATGTCGGCCTGGATGCTCGGATTGAGCAAATGGCCGAATGACGTCATGAACTGGTTGACGAATATGCAGGCGAGCAGGAGCCATATTATTCCGGGCTTTCCCGTCTGCCTGACTATCGGAAGCATCAGCAGGATAAAGCCGATATTCAGAAGATTCATCGTGACAAGTATTTTTCTCTTGCCATACTTTCTGATAAGGAACGGCGCAAATAGATTCGGCCAGAACGAGGCGTTGCCCCACAGCGCGGTTATCACCGCATACTGACCGGCGGAGCACGCCTCCTGATAGTTATACATCCAGCCGAGAATACTGTTGAACGAGCCCTCGAGGAAGCCTATCCAGCCGGCGAGCGAAATTACCCAGAAATACTTGTTGCGCGCTATCGCTCTTAACGCGTCCATAAACTTAATGCGGATAACGTGCGTTTTTGCCTGAACTATCTTCTCCTCGACATTGACATAGACGAGCAGCGATATCAGGAAGCCTATGACTATCATGGGAGGATAGAACGCCCTGACCACACGCATATCGTAAAGGGTATTTTCATTTGTTATGAGCTTCGCCACCACAGGCAGGAATATGCCCGCTATCGACGGGGAAAGATTCTCAACGACGCTTCTTATCGAGAGCACGTCCGAGCGCTCTATCGAATTGGGAGAAACAACGTTTATAAGGCTCTCGTAAGCGTCGACCATAAAGTTATAGAAGAACTGGAAGCCGATGTTGAAAAGCAGAACGACTATGCACTTCCAGGTCAGCGACATACGCTCATACGGCATCCACACGAAGCCGACGCCGAGAAGAACCGTCGGTATACCCATGCTTATCAGATACGGGCGGTACTTTCCCTTCATGCTGCGCGTATTGTCTATCATTTTGGCGCGCAGCGCAGTCAGCGGGAAGCCCGAAAGGACGCTGATTATGTAGATGACATAGATAGCGCCCGGGTCGATACCGATAGTGTTGCCTATAAGCGTATTGCCCACGCAGACTATCATGCCCGACACGCACCAGACTATAAATCTGACGCCTATGCCTCCCACAGACATCGAAGCTATTTCCTTATAAGTCATGTACCGATCCTTCGGCGGTTTGCTCCAGTATTTTTTGACCGAAGAAAGAGCGGATTTGACTTTTCCGGCGATTTTCACAGCCATATTCCCCCTTGTGAATGTGAGTTTAATATGTTAATATAAAAGAGTACAAAATTTTGGCACATGGGTAAAAAGGGTGACGGTATGCCTATATTCAACGAAGAAATGTATTTATATGACAAAAATCAGAACAGCGATCTCTTTCACCTTCATTCCTTCGGCAGGCTCTATCCCGATGCCGACTACATCATCTCGCTCAAGGAGAACTCGAACACGATAATAGAATGCGTCACCGACGGAGTGGGATATATCGAGCACAACGGGACGGTCACTACGGTTGAAAAGGGCGACTGCTACATAATAAAGCAGGGCAGCGGCTACTCCTACTACTCCGACGAGAAAAATCCCTATTCAAAGGTGTGGGTCACCGTATACGGGAGCATGGTCGACAGGTGGCTCGACTTCTACGGCATAGACAGGCAGGTATACATAAAGCACCTGGATATCACATCGTATTACAGCCAGATAAAGCAGACCGCGCTCGGCAGGGATATGCTCGACAATGAGAAGAAGCTGATGCTCCTCGTTCACGCAATAATATTCGAAATGGCGACTGCCGTCCCCGCGAACAGACAGAGCAGGGAGGACAGACCTTATATCAAGACTGCGGACAATGTCGTTCTCGACATCAAAAAATATATCGAAAAACAGTGCAATGAGAGGCTGACAAACAGAGACCTGTCGCTGAAATTCGGCATTTCGCAGAGCACGATGAACGACCTGTTCATCAAAAAATACGGCATATCGACCTCGCAGTATCATATGCAATGCAAGCTCTCCTCGGCCGAATATTTTCTAAAGAGCACAGACCTCACAATAGACACCATAAGCTCGCTTATCGGCTTTTGCGACCGCAGCCATTTCAGAAAGGCTTTTATGAAAGCATACGGTATGTCGCCGAATCAATACAGAAAGAAGCTCAAATCAGAGCTCAGCGAAAAATAACCGTCGTCACAGACTTCGGCGTCAGTTTTATACGCTCGGAGCCCGAAATATCATATTCGCACAGGTCGCTGTCATCGTCTGTGACCGCCAGCTTAACGACTGAGTACTGCTCCGGCAGGCTCAGCTCTTTTTCTTTTTCCGTGCCGTTTATCACTACGGCCGCACAGCCGCCGTCATATTTAAACGCGAGCAGGCGAAGCTCCGGGTCATCGCAGGAGACATCGACGCGGACAGAGCCCGCGGGGACATACTTCGAGAAGTTGCCCGTAACGTAGTAGCGCTTGGTCATCTCGAACGATTTATCGTCAAGGTTTATGTATATCAGCCCGTCGCAGTAATCGACCTCGGACACGGCTATCCAGTGCTGCCACGAAACAACATTCAAAACGGATAAATCCTCATACATCACATTCGCCGTAACGAGCGCCGAATCCATTCCCCTGTCTCGCCCGCCCTGCATATGAGTCCATTCGCTCATATTTACGGGTACACCCGGATATTTTTTGTCCATCCACTTTGCGAAGCGACGAAGAAAAGCCACTCTGTCATTTAAAAGCGAGAGCGGCACGTGCAGGCAATAGGAATGGATATCGAGCGCGTCAAGGCGCGTGCGAATGAGCGGATCGCCCAGCACGGCTCGGGTATAGCTCTTGTTGAACCAGCGGATATCGCCGTTTTCGCAGCCGGAGAGCTTAACGCCGTCGAGTTTTTTTCTGCCGTCCAGCTCCTTAACGAATGCACGGAACACCCTGCGGCAGCTCGCGGGGCTGTAATGGCAGCCCTCCTGCCCGCCGTTCCATATCCAAAGCGGCTCGTTGACGGGAGATATATATTTAATAGGTATACCCTCGCCGATAAAATGCTCCGCAACATCGGCGCAGTATTTTGCGAACGCGGGGTAGTTTTTCGGCTTTATGTTCTCTCTGAATATCTGATTCTTGTTGAGCTGCGTCTTGTGGTTGTTGGTCAGGCGCTCTATGGGAGAGTTGACAAAGAAAATCACGTTGTCGGCGCCGTCGTCTACGGCACGGCGCAGCATATAGACAGCCGCCGAGTCGCGTGACCAGTCGTATTCGCCGGGCGCCGTCTCAAAGCACTCCGTCGCTCTTGCGGGTTGGCTGAACGTACCGCGTCCGCTGTGCTTCGACCCGCCGCCGATATTATAGCGGTAGATGTTGAGCCCGATGCCCTCGGTCTTGCTGAAAAGCAGCTCGCTTATTCTGTCTCTGACCGGCTTGCCGCTGACGGGGTCCTCATGAGTCCAATTTCCGACTATCTGAGCCCACCATGCGCCGCTCGCTCCGAAGCCCTCAACCGTCTGATATTTTCTTTTTTCGTTTATATCAAACTTCATTTCAACGCTCCTATGTGAAAAGTGCATATAATTTTTCTATTATATTTAGAGTATATCATGGCTTTCACGGAGTAAAGGTATTTTTTATATAAAAAAGAGTACATTTTATCTGTAGTCAAGCAAAAAACGTAAAATCTATGAAAAATTAATATAAATTTAGATATGTAATATTATTTTATGTTTAATTTGCTTTTATATAGCTTGCTTTTTGAGATTTGTTCTCGTATAATGGTGCTTGTCTTACTAGACATGACTTTTGAGGGGTGCAAGCTATGAAGACCGTGACGATAATTCTTCTCGTTGTTCTTGCGGCGGTAACTATATTGATGTTCGCGGTCTGCGCGGTCGTATTCAACCAGGTAATATGGTATAAGCCGATAAAGCTCCGTTCCTCGGACAGCGAGGAAAACGAGGACGACTTCGCCAAAGACCACAGAAAAGCCGAAGAAGAGTTCAAAAATATGCCGTTTGAAAAAGTTACTCTTTCGGCATCGAACGGCGAAAAGATATACGCCCGCATATTAAAGCCCGAAAAGAGCAACGGGCACATGATAGTCGCCTGCCACGGGGCGCACAGCTCCGGGATATGCGAGTTCTGCATCTGCGCGCCTTACTTTCACAAAGCGGGCTACACCGTTCTCATGCCGGAGCACCGAGGCTGCGGCGAGAGCGAGGGAAAATTTTTAGGCTACGGCACGCACGAATCGACCGACACTTTTCTTTGGATAGACTATGCCCGCGGGCATTTCCCCGAGCTTGACATATTTCTGCTCGGAGTATCAATGGGCGGCGCCACGGTTTTGATGATGAGCGACAGGATAGAGGACCCCGCGGTAAAGGGTATAATCGCCGACTGCTCGTACACAAGCGCATGGGAGGAATTTGCCTATCAGCTCAAAAATCCGTTCGGGCTGCCGGCGTTTCCCCTGCTGTACATACTCAATCTGTATTGCCGCATAATCTGCAAATACAGCCTGCGCGACGCTTCGCCGATAAAGGCCGTGCACAGCGCGAAAAGGCCGATACTCTTCATCCACGGCGGCAGGGACGCACTCGTCCCCGTGACTATGCAAAAGGAGCTTTTCGACGCGTGCCCGACGAAAAAAGAAATGCTGACGGTCGAAAACGCAGTCCACGCTCAGAGCTATTATACCGACCCGCGCGCATATGAGACGGCGGTTGAGAAATTCATAAGCGAATGCGAAACCTTGAAATAAAAACAAAACTATTTGCGCCCCGGGGCGCACGGAGGAGGAAATCAAATTGGCCAACAACGAAAGGCTGAAAGAAAAACGTTATGTAGGAGTAAAAGAAACTGTGCTCTACGGCGTGGCAAACGGCGGTCAGGTCATCGGCTACAACATGGTCCGTATGCAGCTGACGTTCTTCCTTGTAACCGTTTTCGGCATACCCGAGGGAGCGGTTGCAACGATGATAACCGTTATGGGTATCTGGGACGCGCTCAACGACCCGCTGATGGGAACCCTTGTTGACAAGACCCGCACAAACCTGGGAAAGCTCCGCCCGTATCTGCTGTTCGTGCCCATTCCGCTCGGAATAGCGACAGTCGTATTCTTCGGCGGCGCCGAATTCCTCGCGGGAGTTCAGTCGACGACGCTCAAGATAGTCTATATGTGCGTCACATATTTCATCTGGGAGTTCTTCTATACGATAGGCGACATTCCGTTCTGGGGTCTGTCCGCCGCCATATCCCCTAACCCCATCGACAGATCGAACGCCATCACCTCCGCCCGCTTCATTTCGAGCATAATCGGCGGACTCGTCACCCCCATAATTTCGCTGTTCATCGACCTGAGCAACAAGGGCGTTATCGGAATCAATATGCGCCAGCTCTTCCTTGTCATGGGAATTGTCGCGGGAACTGTCGGCATGGGACTGTTCTCGCTCTCCGGTATCTTCTGCCGCGAGCGCGTAGTTCAGAATTCCGACGAGCCGAAGGTTCTCGACTGCTTCAGATTCCTTTTCAAGAACAAGCCCCTGCTTCTCATAGTCTGCTCCAACATTCTCGCAACCGTCGGCGGAGTTACCGACACATTCGCGCAGTATTTCTACATATTCTCCCTCGGCGCGGCGAGCTGGGGCACGATAATCGGCATTCCCGGCGTTGTCTCGGGCTTCCTGACTTATCTCCTCCTGCCCGCTCTCGAGAGAAGATGGACGTCGAAGCAGATAGTCGTTCGCACAACTATTCTCAAGGCACTCGTCGGTACGACCACCTTCCTCATCGGCATGAAATTCTATCGCAACCCGGCGGTCATTGTCCCGCTGCTTATGATTCAGGGCTTCATCTTCAGCTCGCTGACGAGCATAAACATGGTCGTCCCCACAAAGATGATAGGCGACACGGTCGACTACATGGAGTGGAAGACGGGCGAAAGGAACGAGGGCATGGCGTTCTCGCTGCTGACCTTCATCAGCAAGCTCACTGGCTCGCTCTGCACGGCTATCGCAACGGCCATAATCCCGGTCATCGGCCTTGTCACCGTTCAGCTCGCGGACAACTCGCTTCAGCTTGTTGAAAACCCGCAGATAAACACCCGTTTCTGGCTCTGGGCTCTGGTCACCATACTCCCGCCCGTAGCGTCGCTCATCTCGCTCATACCCTTTAAGTTCTACGACCTTGAGGGCAAGAAGCTCAAGGATATCCAGGAAGAGATGATCGCCCGCCGCGAGCTCAACTCGAAGACGATATCCAAGTCGGAAGGAGAGATATAAATGGAACGCAAATGCCCGAAATGCGGCGGTAAGCTCGGAATATTCGACTTAAAGCCCAACTGCCCCCACTGCGGATGCAGTATCATGTACTACGACATGGACAAACGCCTTGAGGAGGACTCGGTAAAGGCCGAAGCCGAATGGCAGAAGCTTGAAGCGACCCTCGACAAGATAACTCCCGCGTTCATCAAGAAAAAGAGAGCCGCGAGAGAAGAAAAAGAGAAAAACGAAAAGGATTCAAGCGAAAAATAAACCTAAAGCAGGCGCGCCCGCAGTTATTCTGCGGGCGTATCGCTTTTTGTGGGAAAATGCAACAAATTTTAGTAAAACTGTGGTAAATTCCGCAGCAATATGTTAAAATCCGATAAGAACGATAATTTAAGGAGAGGGTATTATGCTTCGCAGACAGATGCAGCTTGATTTTTCAGGAATAAAGACATATTCCGCCGAGGACAGGCACAACCTCGTCACCATAGACAACATGATGACTCCCGGGGTCACGCCGCACGAGGAATTTGTATACGATGGCTTTGACGAGCTTGTTGAGAGAATAGTCAAGGCGCGCAAGAACGGGCATCCGGTAATATGGAGCATGGGCGCTCACGTTGTCAAGAATCGCCTTTCGCGCTATGTCATCGAGCTGATGAAGATGGGTGTTATCACGCACATCGCCGCAAACGGTGCGACGAGCATACACGACTTTGAGCTGGCGTATCTCGGCGGCACCTCGGAGGATGTGCCGACCGCCATAGAGGACGGCTCATTCGGAATGTGGGAGCAGACGGGCGCGTGGATGAACGAGGCAATTAAGCGCGGCACGGAGCTCGACTTAGGCTACGGCGAGGCGCTCGGCGAGTACATAGACATTCACCCCGAAAAGTTCCCCAACCGCGAGGACTGCATACTTTGGAACGCATACAAGCTGGACATTCCCGCAACTTATCATATAGCGCTCGGCACGGATATCATCCATCAGCACCCCACCTGCGACATGGGAGCTATCGGCAAATGCTCCGGAATCGACTTCAAGAAGATGGCCTACAGCGTGTCCCAGCTCGACGGCGGCGTTTTCCTGAACTTCGGCTCGGCAGTCATAGGCCCCGAGGTATTCTTAAAGACGCTCTCGATAGCGCGAAATCTCGGCTATCCGACATTTAATATAACAACCGCAAACTTCGACCTCGTGCGCCTGGGCAACTTCCGCTGCAAGATAGGCTACGAGGATCCGAACTACTATTACCGCCCGCGCAAGAATATAGTCAACCGCCCGACCTGCCGCGGCGGTTGGGGTTGGCACTTCGAGGGCGACCATCAGATAACAATTCCCACACTTTACGACAAGCTCAAAGAGCAGCTTTAAATAGCTTTAACGAGGGTTAAGCCATGCTTTCAAAGGAACAGGTCAAAAAAATATGCGCGGGCATAAAAAACGCGCGAATAGGAATAATCGGCGACTTCTGCGTTGACATCTACTGGCACGCGGACATGAGAAAATCCGAGCTTTCGCGCGAGACTCCGCACTATCCCCTGCCGATAGTCGGCGAGCGGGTCTATCTCGGCGCGGGTGGAAATGTTGCGGCGAATCTCGCGGCTCTCGCGCCCAAGGAGCTTTTTGCCGTATCGCTTATCGGCGGCGACTGGCGCGGTATGCTCATGGAAGACATATTCGAAAAGAGCGGCATGAACAGGGATTTTGTTATCAAAGCGCCCGACCGCTTCACCAACGCCTACTGCAAGCCCATGCGAAAGGGCATATCGGAGCTTGAGTACGAGGACCCGCGTCTCGACTTCGGCAACTACGAGCCGATATCAGAGGAGACTGAGGACAGGGTCATTGAAAACCTACGAAAAGTCGCCGAGAATATCGACGTGCTGTGCGTTGCCGATCAGTTCATGTTCGGCATAATAACAAAGCGCGTGCGCGATGAGATAATCGCCCTTGCAAGGGCGGGGCTCACCGTCGTTGCGGACAGCCGCTGCAGCATCGGCGAATATACCGACTGCATATTGAAGCCCAACGAGGTCGAATGCTGGCGCGCGGTCTATAATAACGAGAGCTACGCGGACGCGGGATATGACGAGTTTATCAAGGCGGCTAAGCTGCTTGCGAAAAAGAACCGCTCGACCGTTTTCTGCACACTCGGAAAGCGCGGCTCGGCGGTGACGGACGGAAACGTTGCGGAGGCAGTCGAGGCAGTACTCTATAAAGGCGAGATTGATATCTGCGGCGCGGGTGACACCTCGCTCTCCGCCTTTTCCGCGGCGTTGGCGGCAAAGGCCGATTTCAAAACGGCGGCGGAATTCGCGTCACTCGCATCCGGCGTAACGGTCAGGAAGATAGGCGTCACGGGCACCGCGTCGCCCGAGGAAATAGAGACGCTCGCAAAATAAAAAACAAGAGGCATTGAGATGAGTTTTTCAATTGAAACAATAAAAGAATACACCGGCGCGGGCTTCAAATGCGCCCTGTTCGATTTCGACGGCACGATAAGCCTTATCCGCGAGGGCTGGCAGAAGGTCATGGTTCCCTATTTCTGTGAGGTCATAGAGGCGCTCGGCACGGGCGAGAGCGAGGACGACATACGCGAAGAGGTGACCGAATTTGTCGACCGCTTGACGGGCAAGCAGACCATATTCCAATGCATCGCGCTTGACGAGGCGGTCGTTCGCCGCGGCGGGGAGCACGTTGACCCGGGCGAATATAAAAAGGAATATCTGCGCAGGCTCGAAATGCGGATAGCCGACAGGAAGAGGGGGCTCGAAAGCGGCGCGCTCTCTCCCGACAGCCTCACGGTCAAGGGGTCGGTCGAATTCGTAAAGGCGCTCAGAGACGCGGGGATAAGATGCTTTCTTGCAAGCGGCACGGACGAGGATGACGTGATATACGAGGCGTCGCTCATAGGCGTTCGGGAGCTGTTCGACGGCGGCATCCACGGCGCGAGGGACGCACTGCTCGACTGCTCGAAGGAGGCGGTAATAAAGAATATGATAGATGAGCAGAAGCTCGACCCCGAGGAGCTTGTCACCTTCGGCGACGGGTTCGTCGAAATCGAGCTTACGGCGAAGCTCGGCGGCTATGCGGTCGGCGCGGCGACGGACGAAAAAACCGGCGACGGCATAGACGAAAAGAAGCGCGCAAGGCTCATTTCCGCGGGCGCGGACATGATAATTCCGAACTTCGAAAATCAAAAATCGGTGCTCGAGGCGCTGCGAATTATATAACTTAAAATATAAGGAAATTTTATAAACTACGTTATAACAAAGTATATAGTTTTTATTAAATCACTTGCACTTTCCTTTACAAAATGATATAATATATTTGTAAAATAACAAAAAAAACACAAGCTGTTCTATTTTTTTGCCGAGGCTTCGCAAACCGCGTACAGCCCAAAAGTTCATACGGAAGACTCTGCAATAACCGGATATGAGACGATTGTTTTTTCGGTGCAATCCGAAAAGTATTCGTACTTTTATTGCGATTTATGTCTTTTTGTATAATAAAAAAATAAATAGAACTTCGCAGGAGTCGGGCTTTCAGATCCTGTCCCGGGTCTTTGCGTTTTGAAAAGGCGGTGATATGTAGCAGACAAAACTGCAACTTGCCGAACCGGACAAGCCGGACGGCAACTCCCTCCGCACGAAAACGCACGGGGGAAAACTTAAAAAAACAACGAATCGGAGGAACAAAAAAATGAAAAAACGAATTTTAAGCATGCTGCTTTGCTGCCTCATGCTGTTCGGACTGGTTTTCACAGTCTCCGCAGATCCCGATCAGCCCGAAGTTGATCCCGTTGCACACGCAATCACCGTTACAACCGAAAACGGCACTGCAACCGCATCCGCGGAAACCGCTGTCGCAGGCACGGAAATCACCCTTACCGCAGAAGCCAACGAGGGCTTCAGATTCCTGAAGTGGGAAGTTGTTGAGGGTCAGATTGAGATAGCAGACGACAAGTTCGTTATGCCCGACACGGACGTTGTTATCAATGCGGTCTTTGAAAAGATCCCCGTTGAGCACAAGATCACCGTAAAGCCCTCCAAGATGGGCAAGGCTTACTCCAACCCCAAGACTGCTATTGCCGGCACTGAGATAGTTCTTACCGCAGAGCCCGACAGCGGCTATTTCTTCGCAGGCTGGAAGGTCGTTGAGGGCGATATCACAATCGCCAGCGACAAGTTCATCATGCCCGACGAGGATGTTGTTATCGAGGTTATCTTCTCCAAGGAGAGCGCTATCAAAGTTACCACCGACGGCAACGGCGAAGCTTCCGCCGATAAAGCAACGGCTGTCAACGGCGATGAGATAACCCTCACCGCTACCCCCAAGGAAGGCTATGCCTTCAAGGAGTGGCAGGTTGTTAAGGGCAACGTCGAGATAAAGGACAACAAGTTCATAATGCCCGACGAGGATGTTGAAATTAAGGCCATATTCGCCGCAGAGCACAAGATCGTTGTTCTGACTGATAAGAACGGCACTGCTTCCGCATCCGCAACCGATGCTATCGCAGGCACCGAGATCGTTCTCACCGCCAAGGGCAATGACGGCTACTACTTCAAGGAGTGGCAGGTCATCAGAGGCAATGTCGAGATAAAGGACAACAAGTTCGTTATGCCCGACGAGGATGTCACCGTTAAGGCTATCTTTGCGGAAATCAAGGACGCTCCGAACGATGACGACATGAACGTTAAGCGCGACATACATTTCGTATTGGTCAAGACTGACGGAAACGGCGTAGGCGTTGCATATCCGCCTTACTCCGAGGCAGGCACAAAGGTAACGGTCGTTGCCATTGCGAAGCCCGGCTACAAGTTCAAGGAGTGGAAGGTCGTCAAGGGCGGCGTTGAGTTAGAGAACAAGAAGATTGCTTCGTTCGTAATGCCCGCAGAGAACGTTATACTTGAGGCTATATTCGAGTCCGACGGCACCGAAGGCGACAAGCCCACCCTGCCCGAGATTCCGAAGCCTGATTTCCCGAAGCCCGACAAGCCCAACAAGCCCGAGGATCCCAGCACTCCGAGCACTCCCGAGGCTCCCAGCAATCCCGATGCTCCCGAAGTACCCGACACCGGAGATAACACCAATGTTCTCCTTTGGGTTGCTGCTATGGTTCTCGGCGGCGGCGCTGCTATAAGCACTGTCGTTGTCAGCAAGAAGAAGAAGGAAGAGAACTAATCTCTGATCTTCCGACACGCTAACAAAAGTAAAAAGAGCGGTCGCTTCGGCGGCCGCTCGATTTTTTTGCGTGCGAATATTATGTGGAATAATATACATAATCCGCAAAAATACTTGCGCTTTTCTGTTACAGGTGGTATAATATATTCCGGAAAACACCAAAAGTATAATCTGCTTCATTCGATACCCCCTACCCCGCGGGTTGCGGCACCCCAAAAAACGGACGGAGGACCTTGCAATGACAGGCTACGGCAGGACGGATATTTTCCTCGGCGAAAGCCGAGTGAATCGTTCTGCCCTTTTGCTGCAGCAACAGGTCTTTTTGCATAACAAAATAAACATAACTATGCCGGAGACAGGCTATTTTTGCGCTGTCCCCGGTTTTTTGCGTTTTAAAAGGGCGGTGATATATGGCTGATAAAAGCTTATAGGTCAGACCGGCTTTTGCCGGAGTAAAAAAGTCCTTCCAAGAAATAAAGGAGGGAGAAACAAAAATACAAATCGGAGGAACAACAAAATGAAAAAACGCATTTTAAGTATGATGCTCTGCTGCTTCATGCTGTTCGGAATGATTGTCATCGTCTCTGCCGACAGCACAACGCCCGACCACACTCGCGCCGGATGCGATGCAGTCTGGTCCGAGAGCTTTGAAGGATTTGAAGAAGGGGCAACGGATCTGCCGGCAGGATGGGGAAAAGGTGATAAGACCAAAACATACGTCTGCACCGCCGCCACCACCACCATCGAGAACATGGTTCCGCATCACGGTGAAAAATATCTTTGTGTGGATAACCAATCTAGAATGGTGTTTGACGAGGGTGAGTATTCTCATACTGTATCAGTCCCGTCCTCATTAGAGCTGCCCGAGTTTCAGCTCGAATCCAATCAAAAGTACTTCCTCACATTTGAAGTTAGGCATATGATGACCGGAAACTTTGCAAGGGATACCATTGGTATTTATGTCTCGGCAGCCGGCAAAGAGTATGAAAGAATTCAGTATCATGAAATAAACTCCAAGGAGTCCGCAGAGTGGGAAACCGTCGAAGTTGACCTCTCCGCATATGCCGGCTCCACTGTCAGAATCAAGCTGAATTACACTCAAGAGGATCAGTTTCATCCCGATCTGGTTTTCGACTGCTTCTATCTGTGGAAGGTGGATATAGCCGCCCCCGTCGCCAACTTCTCTATGTTCTACTACGGATATCAGAGAGAGATAGCAAAGACTGCTGTCACTCAGAGCCCCTACAACGCCGGCATCAAATGGGACAGCGGCTACGGCAACGGCTATTTCATCTGCACCGACCCGACTAACATCAGCTCGGTGTTCAGCTCGAGAGTGCCCGCGGACAGCACCGCCGTCTATGAGGCCGATACGCAGTACTATCTGTGCTGCCTGTTCGATGTTCTCGATACCTATGACGCTTCGAAACTCAAGAAAGAGAATATCAATCTTACAGGCTACGGCGCGGCAGAGAATCTGCTCATGTATAACCCCAACGACATGGGATATACATATTATGCTATCTTTAAGCTTCCGATATTGACCGCGACTCCCGACACCGACCCCATCACGCACAGCATCACTGTGACGGCCGATGAAAACGGCACTGCATCCGCATCCGCAGAGGCAGCCGTTAAAGACACCGAGATTACCCTCACCGCTGCTCCCAAGGAGGGCTTCCGCTTCAAGGAGTGGCAGGTCATAAAGGGCGGCATAGAGATAACGGACAACAAGTTTGTCATGCCCGACGAGGACATTGAGGTTAAGGCAATCTTCGAGGCAATCCCCGAGGTAATCCCCGAGGAGCACAGCATCACGATAATCCCCGTTGGCAAGGGCAAGACCTATTCCGTCCCCAAGACCGCTGTTGCGGGCACGGAGATAACCCTTCATGCAGAGCCCGACAGCGGCTGGATCTTCTACGGTTGGGAAGAGGTCGTTGAAGAAGGCGTAGACAAGGTCACTATAGCGAGCGACAAGTTCATCATGCCCGACAGAGATGTTGTTATCAGAGTTATCTTCGTCAAGGAGAGCAGCATCAAGGTTACAACCGACGGCAACGGCGAAGCTTCCGCCGATAAAGCAACGGCTGTCAACGGCGAAGAGATAACCCTCACCGCTACCCCCAAGGAAGGCTATGCTTTCAAGGAGTGGCAGGTCATAAAGGGCAACGTCGAGATAAAGGACAACAAGTTCATAATGCCCGACGAGGATGTTGAAATTAAGGCCATATTCGCCGCAGAGCACAAGATCGTTGTTCTGACTGATAAGAACGGCACTGCTTCCGCATCCGCAACCGATGCTATCGCAGGCACCGAGATCGTTCTCACCGCCAAGGGCAATGACGGCTACTACTTCAAGGAGTGGCAGGTCATCAGAGGCAATGTCGAGATAAAGGACAACAAGTTCGTTATGCCCGACGAGGATGTCACCGTTAAGGCTATCTTTGCGGAAATCAAGGACGCTCCGAACGATGACGACATGAACGTTAAGCGCGACATACATTTCGTATTGGTCAAGACTGACGGAAACGGCGTAGGCGTTGCATATCCGCCTTACTCCGAGGCAGGCACAAAGGTAACGGTCGTTGCCATTGCGAAGCCCGGCTACAAGTTCAAGGAGTGGAAGGTCGTCAAGGGCGGCGTTGAGTTAGAGAACAAGAAGATTGCTTCGTTCGTAATGCCCGCAGAGAACGTTATACTCGAAGCCATATTCGAGTCCGACGGCACCGAGGGCGACAAGCCCACACTGCCCGACATCCCGAAGCCCGAGCTTCCCGACAAGCCCGACAAACCCGGTACGCCCGACAAACCCGGTACGCCCGACAAACCCGGTACACCCGACAAGCCCGGTACGCCTGATAAGCCCGGTACACCCGGCACGCCCGACAAGCCCGGCACGTCTGACAAGCCCGGCGCAACCGAAGTACCCGACACAGGTGATACGACTAACGTACTCCTCTGGGCTGCGGCTCTGGTAATCGGCGGCGGTGCTGCGATAGGCACTGTTGTCAGCAAGAAAAAGAAGAAAGAAGAAAGCTAATCTTTCGGAACACTGAAAAGAGCGGTCGCTTCGGCGGCCGCTCGATTTTTGTTGGACGATGGAAAATACAAATTATTGCGCGAAAAATCCCGATGCAGTGCATAACCGCATCGGGATAAAGCATGTCAGAATTTCAATTTAAAGCATTGGCGCTGCCTTTTAGGACGCATTACTCCCCTATCGGCTCCAACTTCCGGGTGTTCGCGCCGAAATAGATACCGGAACGGCCGAACCGATTGGAAATCACGGTTTCATGCTTTTATTTCAGGCCTTTTACAAGTTTAATAATCTGAGCGGAGAAGGTCACAGATAATTCTGCAAGTTTATTTTTCTTTTATATTCGTATCACCTGTTTATATGGACAGTATATCATAAATCCGAACATTGTTCAATGACGCCGACGCTGTGCGCCCGATGATGTCGCTTGCGCTCCGAAATGTTGCTGTTCGCTTCGCTCACGGTGAAATAAATTGCTCTGCAAATTGTGAAATTTGACGCTTCGCATCAAGTGAATGTGAAACAAAGCCTCACCGCTGCAACGCTTTCACACGCCACAGGCGTATTTCACATTTACGGAGCAAATATTTCACATCGAAGATATTTCACTCGTTCCGACGGAACGAATTTCACTGAAAAAAGCATTTGCAATCCTCTGCAAAAATACTGCTTATAGCTTCTACAATGTCTAAAAGCTACATTGCCTGCGTTTTATAAATATAACTCCTGTGAAATATCCTGCTGACGCAGGATGTGAAATGTTTGCCTTACGGCAAATGTGAAATATTGCTCCTTCGTCGCAATGTGAAATAAAATTCGTTCTCCACGCGCCGCAGGCGTATTTCACATTTGCGGAGCAAATATTTCACATCGAAGATATTTCACTCGTTCCAAAGGAACGAATTTCACTGAAAAAAGCATTTGCAACCGCAAATGCTTTTTTCATGGTGCGGGCGACCGGACTTGAACCGGTACGGTGTCACCACCGAGGGATTTTAAGTCCCTTGCGTCTGCCGATTTCGCCACGCCCGCATATAATCAACCGCCGAAAGCCTTATCGGCGGTTAATATTATATTGCATTATCCGATGTTTGTCAACAGATTTATGCTCCTACGCTTCCATTCCGAACGGGTCGTCGTAGTGGTGCGCCTGCTCGAGCATCATATCCTTGACCTTCATCAAGCGCGTTGTTGTGCTGCGCTCGTTCTCGTCGAGCTTCATCGAGATATACTTTATCGTCTCCTCATACTGAGGGATCATAACGTGCTCAAGGGCATTGACCCTGCGGCGCGTTTTTTCTATCTCGCCCGCGAGCAGCTGGCACGACTTCTCGATCTCCGCAAGTCTCAGCATATCGGGCATTATCTCCGAAAGCGCGCTGACCGCATTGTCAAGCTCCGCCGAGGTGAACGCCGTTCCGTAGGAATAGATGTCGTTCCTGTCGGCAGTCTTGTACTGAACATCGAAAACCGGAATCATAACGCTCATCACGTTTTTCTCCGAGCTCTCGAGGCTCATCTCCTGCGTGGGGAGCATCATGGCGACGCTCAGGCTCTTGTCGTTCATGGCGCTTCTGGCTATCTCCATGTTGACGTTCGCCTGCTTTATCCCCTCTTCCACACGGATGCGAAGAGCCTTATTCTCTTTTACGAGATCGAGGAAGCGGCGCATGAGCTCATCGCGCTTGTCTTTGAGCAGCTTATGTCCCCTGCGCGCCGTGGAAAGCTTGCGCTTGAGGTTTGTAAGCTCCATTCGCGTGGGGTTCACGTTCATTACCGCCATAGTCTATCACTTCTTCCCATATGGATTCAGAACTTGCCGTAATACTTATCGAGGAATTCGTCGCTGACACGCTTGAGCTCGCTGCGCGGAAGTATCGAGAGGAGCTTCCAGCCGATGTTGAGCGTGTCCTCGATGCTGCGGTCGGTGTCAAAGCCCTGCGAGACATATTCTTTCTCGAATTCGTCCGCAAACTTTGCGTAGAGCTTATCCATATCCGTCAGCGCGTCCTCGCCCAGAACAACCATGAGTTCCTTTGCGTCCTTACCGCGCGCATACGCGGAGAACAGCTGGTTCATCGTGTTCGAGTGGTCGGCTCTCGTCTTGCCCTCGCCGATACCCTTATCTTTAAGTCGGGACAGGGACGGCAGAACGTCGATAGGCGGATTGATGCTCTTTCTGTAAAGCTCACGGCTGAGGATTATCTGACCCTCGGTGATGTAGCCCGTGAGGTCGGGAATGGGATGGGTCTTATCATCCTCGGGCATGGTGAGAATGGGAATCATCGTTATGCTGCCGGGCTTGCCCTTCTGCCTGCCTGCGCGCTCATATATAGACGCGAGGTCGGTGTACATATAGCCGGGATATCCGCGGCGGCCGGGGACTTCCTTTCGCGCCGCCGAGACTTCACGCAGAGCGTCCGCATAGTTCGTGATATCGGTCAATATAACAAGGACATGCATCCCGCGGTCAAACGCGAGATATTCCGCGGCGGTCAAAGCCATCTTGGGCGTTGCGATACGCTCGATGGCGGGGTCGTTTGCGAGGTTCGAGAACATAACGGTTCTGTCGAGCGCGCCGGTGCTTCTGAAGCTCTCGACGAAGTAGTTCGACTCCTCGAAGGTTATACCCATAGCCGCAAATACAACGGCGAACTGCTCGTTATCGCCGAGCACCTTTGCCTGACGCGCTATCTGAGCCGCGAGGTTTGCATGGGGCAGACCGGAGGCCGAGAATATCGGCAGCTTCTGACCTCTGACGAGGGTATTAAGTCCGTCAATGGCGGAGATACCGGTCTGTATGAACTCCTGCGGATAGCTTCTGGCGGCCGGATTCATCGGCAGGCCGTTGACATCCATTCTCTTCTCGGGGATTATCTCGGGGCCGCCGTCTATGGGTCTGCCGAGTCCGTCAAAGACGCGGCCGAGCATATCGGGCGAAACGCCGAGTTCCATCTGTCTGCCGGAGAAGCGTACCTTGCTGTTGGCGAGGTTGATTCCGGCGGAATTTTCAAACAGCTGAACAAGTGCGTTCGTGCCGTCTATTTCGAGCACGCGGCAGCGGCGGGTCTCGCCGTTTGCAAGCTCAATTTCGCCGAGCTCGTTATACTTAACTCCCTCGACCTCACGCACGAGCATAAGAGGTCCCGAAACCTCCTGAATAGTTCTGTATTCTTTAGGCATCAGTAATCCTCCCTTGCGTCAACAGCGGCTTTTATCTCGGAATCTATCGCCGCACAGACTGTTTTATATGTGTCCTCAATGTCATTTTCATGGACATATTTGAAGCGTCCGATGCTCTCTCTCGAGGGTATCGAGACAAGCTTCTCTATATTCGCACCCTTTTTGAGAGCGTCGAGAGAGCCGTCATAGAAGCGCAGGACAAGCTTCATCATAAGATACTGCTTGCGAAGAGACGAATATGTGTCAACCTCGTGGAAAGCGAGCTGATGCAGAAAGTCCTCGCGTATCGAGCGGGCAGTCTCCATCTTGAGTCTGTCGGTCGGCGAAAGAGCGTCCATACCGACGAGCTTGACTATCTCATCGAGCGAGGCTTCGTCGGAGAGCAGAGCCATGAGCCTTGCGCGAAGCGAAGTCCACTCCTCGGAGACATTGTCGTTAAACCAGCTTCCGAGCGAGTCGGCGTAGAGCGAGTAGCTCGTCAGCCAGTTTATCGCCGGGAAGTGTCGCTTATATGCGAGAGCGGAATCGAGTCCCCAGAAAACCTTGACTATTCTCAAGGTCGCCTGAGAGACGGGCTCCGAAATATCACCGCCGGGAGGCGAAACCGCGCCTATGACCGAGAGCGCGCCCTCGCGTCCGTCCGAGCCGAGGGAAATAACACGTCCCGCACGCTCATAGAACTGGGCAAGTCTGCTGCCGAGATAAGCGGGATAGCCCTCTTCGCCGGGCATCTCTTCAAGTCTGCCGGACATCTCGCGCAGAGCCTCTGCCCAACGGGAGGTCGAGTCCGCCATGAGGGCGACGGAATAGCCCATGTCTCTGAAATATTCCGCTATTGTGATGCCCGTATATATCGACGCTTCACGCGCGGCGACGGGCATATCCGATGTGTTTGCGATAAGCACGGTGCGCTCCATGAGCGACTTGCCCGTATGCGGGTCGATAAGCTCGGGGAACTCGTTCAAGACGTCGGTCATCTCGTTGCCGCGCTCGCCGCAGCCGATGTAGACGACTATATCCGCCTCAGCCCACTTTGCAAGCTGATGCTGAGTGACGGTCTTTCCGCTTCCGAACGGGCCGGGAATCGCCGCGACGCCGCCCTTGGCTATCGGGAAGAGCGTATCGACGACGCGCTGACCGGTGACGAGCGGAACATTCGGCGCGAGCTTCTTTTCAAACGGTCTGCCGCGGCGCACGGGCCACTTCTGCATGAGCGTTACGGGCAGCTCATCGCCGTTTGCGGTCTCTATCGAGCCTATCTGCTCTGTGACTGTGTAATCGCCCTCGGCTATCGTCTTTACCGTGCCGACAACGCCGGGCTTCACCATTATTCTGTGTTCGACTATCTCGGTCTCCTGCACGGTGCCGAGAATGTCTCCGCCGACGACCTTGTCGCCGGGCTTTACCTTGGGCACGAAATGCCACTTTTTATCTCTGTCGAGAGCGGGCACCTCTATACCTCTGACAAGGCTGTTGCCGACAAGCTCGCGTATCTTTTCGAGCGGGCGCTGAATGCCGTCGAAAATGCCCTCGATAAGTCCGGGGCCGAGCTCAACGCTAAGCGGCTCGCCCGTTGACTCGACGGGTTCGCCCGTGCCGAGTCCCGAGGTCTCCTCATAGACCTGAATCGAGGCTCTGTCGCCGTGCATCTCTATTATTTCGCCGATAAGCTTGCTGTCGCTGACGCGCACAACGTCGAACATATTCGCCTCGCGCATACCTGTCGCAACAACGAGCGGTCCGGCTATTTTTGAAATCTTTCCAGTAGTCATATCAGTTATCACGCCTTTCAGTCGAGCGTCATTATTTGTCCAGAATGTCAGAGCCGACCGCCTTTTGTACGGAGCTGCTGACATTCTTCATACCCATGCCCGTGTTCCCCTTGACTCCGGGAATGGGCACTATCGCGGGCAGAGGTCTTGTGCGGTAGCGTTCAAGCTCGTTTTCGAGCCCGGAGGCCAGAGCTTCTGTAATAAATATCACCGCATACCCGCTCTCCGCCATTTTGTGGAGCATCGGCGCCGCCTCGGACGGTTCGTCGACGGGGAAGATGTGCATTCCGAGAGAGGCAAAGCCGAAGATACTGTCTCTGTCTCCCATAACGGCTATCTTATGCATAGACTTCCCTCACTCTCGCTCTTATTGTATCTGCGGAAAAGCCGTTGAGCTTCGCAGATAATATAACTCTGACATTTTTAGTCTCCGTCTCTACGGCGCTGTAATAGGCCGCGAGCGGGTCGGGGCCGAAGGCGGTATATTTCGCTTCGGTCATCTGCTGCGCCGAAAGCTCGTCGCATTTCTTTTCGAAAGCGGTAAGACCCTCCTTGAGGCTGTCCGCAAGGGAACCGAATTCGGTATTTGCGAGCAGCTCGGCAACCGCGTCAACGCCCTCAAACGCCGCCTGAATCAGCTCATCCGAGCTGAAGCTCTCGCACGGGCAGAGCGCGTTTTTGATATAATCCGCCGTTCTCCCCGTTGAGGCGCAGCGCAGAGCAGTCTTTATGTTTGCGGCCGCAGATGAGAGCTCGACCTCCTTCATCAGAAGCCCGCTCCCGCTCTTTTCGGCGAACTGCTTTCTCGTTTTCAGCGCCGCCGTGTCTATCACGGTATCCGCAAGTCTGCCGCTCTCGAGCTTGACTATCGCGTCATACGCCGCCTTTGCACATTCTCTCATGCACTCGGGCAGGGAATCGAGCTCGTTTTGCACGACACAGCCGATTATCTCCTCGGGGTTCCATACGCTCGGTCTTACAACGTAGTCGGCAGGGTCGAGGTCTGAAAACTTCGCCTTTAGCGCCGCCTTGAGATTGAAGAAATCGTTGTTGATAACAAGCGCATCGAGCAGCGACGCATCCGGCGCGCTCTCCTCGAGCAGCTGCCATGCCTCGCTCATATGCTCCTCGAGCATCGGCGCGTAGTCATGGCCGACGCCGTCGGTATGCCAGTCCTTGTCGCCGAGCAGACGCAGAGCCGCATCATAGCTCTCGGCCGTTATAAGCTGTTCCGTTTCGGCGGGAGAGAGCAGATTCACTTCGTTGGCTCTGACTCGCGCTACGGCGTAGGCATATTCATTTTCATGCATATTTCTCACCGCCGTTTAAAATATCACGCCGCAGACCTTCTCGCGGACAATGTCCTTCTGCTCGTTTATGAGCGCTCTGAAGGTGCAGTTTATCTCAATATCGCCGTAGACGAGGATAAAGCCGTTGTCGATATCCGCGCTCTGCCCGGAGAGCTTCACCGAGCCGTCCGTGAGCGCAGCGTTTATCCTGTCCGCAAAGCCCGAGGGCACGCGGTCAAGGTCTCTCTTTGAGAGTCGCAGCTCCCCTTCGCCCTTTCCGGCATTTCTGACGGCGAGCTTTTCGAGCGCCGCGAAATACTCGTCCGCGCCCATATCGCACATGGCGTCATACGCCGCCTCTATCGCCGCGTCCACTGCTTCAACCTTTGCCGAGAGCTCCGCCCTGCGGGCAATGCCGCTGACATTCGCCTCAGACATCGTCATTATCGACTGCGCCTTTTTCTCGGCGTCCGCTATAATCTCGGCATAGACCTGCTCGGCGCGCTCATCCGCATCGTTGACGATATCCTGCGCCCTTTTCTGCGCCTGATCCGCTATCTCGCGGCAGCTTGCCAGAGAATCGGCGTTTATTTTTTCAATTATTCTGTCAAGTCCGCTCATCATTTCATCCCTTTCGCCGGCGCAAATACGCCGTTTTTTTCGTCAGATCAGATATTGAGTCCGCTGATGCTGAAGATGGAAAGGATCGAGACAAGCAGGGCGATAACGGCGTAGGTCTCGACCATTGCCGCCATGGTTATAGCCTTACCGTTCTGGTCGGGCTTCTTGGCTATGATGCTGACGCCTGCCGCTGCGGTCTTGCCCTGTGCTATCGCGGAGAAGTAACCGACTATTGCTATGGGCATACAAGCCGCAAACATCATAAGACCTTTTTCTATCGAGAGAGGCTCAAAGCCGCTGCCTATGACACCCATTCTGTTGAGCGCAAGGAACGCGGTCAGGAAGCCGTAAAGACCCTGAGTACCGGGGAGAATCTGAAGGATAAGCACCTTACCGAACTTCGAGGGATCCTCCGTGATGACGCCCGCTCCGGCCTGACCGACGAGGCCGACACCCTTTGCGGAGCCCATACCGGAGAGTATAGCCGCAAGAGCGGCGCCGAGAACTGCTATTGACGTTCCGAGACTTGAAAAAATAGACATTACTGTATTTCCTCCTTGAATCTGAAATGTTTTGTATCTGCTTTTAAGGGGGTGAAGGAGCGTCCTCCGCCCTCATAAAATTTTGAGAAGAATTCAACATACTGAAGTCTGTTCGTGTGGACATAGGTTCCGATAAGGTTTATTGCGATATTCGCCGTATGCCCGAGCAGGAAAACTCCGATAAACAATATGAGCTTTGCTATCTTGTTGCCGGGCATTGTGCCGAGCAGGTTTATGACGGTAGCTATAACGCCGGTTGAAAGTCCGAGCGCAAGCAGACGCGAATAGGAGAGGATATCTCCGAGATAGCCGGACGCCGTGTTATAGAGTCCGTAGAGTCCGCCGCCGAGCTTGCCGATAATATTCTTCGAGCTTCGTCCGCTTGTCAAAACAGTCAGCACCGCGCCGACAAGGGCAACATATTTGCCGACATTTGTAAGCGTCTGCGGCACATCGATTATTATGCCTGCGCCGAGGGGTGCGATACCCGCTACAAGCAGATATACGGGAATGACGTCGCAAAATGCGTCAAGCTTCTTGCCGTCCTTCCACAGCATATAGAACCTGACCGCGAGACCCGCGAACAGATGGATTATGCCGAACAGGAACGAATAGAGCAGCAGCTTCATCGGGTCGTTGACCGGCTCGAACCAGACTGCCGTCGAGCCTATCTCCTTGCCGAAGAACTCGCGCGCTATGACCTGCGGCGCATCTCCGAACCAGCTGCCGAACATCGTGCCCCAGAACACGGTCGAGATTCCGCAATAGAGGAACATATTGACCGTCTTTTTCATCTTGGGCTCAAGCTTGAGCTTTGCCTTGGCTATGAGCATGGCGATAACCATTATCACTCCGTAGCCCGCGTCCGAAAGCATGATGCCGAAGAACACATAGTAGAAGAACGCCATAACGGGGTTCGGGTCCACATCGTCGCGGTTGGGCATGGAATACATTTCGGTTATCGGCTCGACGGGGGCGACGAAAGCGTTGTTTTCGAGCAGCACCGGCACATCCGCCTGAGCGTCCGGCTCGGTTATCTCGATAGCCACCGTGTAGTTCTTTTCGAGCGTCTCAACCACTTTCGATACCCGCTTCTCCGGAATATATCCCGTGAGGACAAAAATACGGTTTGTCATGGCTATGCGCTCGAGAGCCGCATATTTTTCTTTCTTGATTGCAAAATAATCAATGACGAAGCCGATATCGTCGCAGCAGTCCGCAAGCTTCACTATTTCTGCCTGCGCCGCCTCGGAATCCTTGTTGTTCTGCTCCGTCTGTTTTTCGAGCCGTTCGTATCTCACGCGCGGCGGGTGCTTCGTCGGGTCGGACGGATAAGCGAAGTTCAGGACTCTCAGCGCCTCGAAAACTTCCTTTTCGCACTCCCTGTGGCACATCACGACTGCGCACGTGCGCTCGGCCGATGCCGAGATTATCTGCGCGTCGACCTCGCTTGCCTCCGGCGCGGCCTCGGCTATCGCCTCAAGAAGCGACTGAGCGTCATATTGCACCGGGAACGAGCCGACAAAGACCGCTGTTGATTCCGTGCCCTTGCATTTCATCGGGATATCGAGCTTCAGCCACGGTTCGAGCGCGTCCATCGCGGTGCGGCAGCGGACATTGTCCGCCGCATATTCGCGGATATCCGCCTCGAGCGAGTTTATCTTATAGCACTTGCGGAGAATCTCGTCCGCCTCGTCCGCTTTTTTAAGATACTCCGAAACCTCGAGCACTTTTCTTCCGCCGAACGACGACATGAGGCTCTGTATAAGCCCCTTTTTCTGCGGGGCGTACTTGTTGAGCGTTTTCTGCGCGCTCTCCGCCGCCGCAAGGTACCGCTCGAAGGTCGAAACGGTGACGCCCGTTGACAGCTTGCAGAGAGCTTCGCTCTCTTCGCAGTCGGTCAGCTCGACAGTACCCATACGCTGAAGGCAGTCGATTATCTCCTTGCTCTGCTCAAGCGGAGCGAGCAGCTCGATGCACTTCATTTTAAGCTTTGCCAACCTGACACCTCCTGACTTTTCTGTAATTTATGAGCCGTTTCATCAGATAACCGTCTCCATGACCGCTTTGATTGCATTGGCTCTGTGCGTTTCTGCCGCGGCAAGCACTTCGCGCTTGCGCTCCTCGGCCGCCCTCCGGGCTTTCTCTTCGTTTGCACGCGCCTGTTCGCGTGCGCTTTCGATGATTTCCTCCGCTCTCTTTGCAGCCTCGGCCTTTTTCCTTGCGACCGCGCCCTCGCCCGCTTCGACCGCCGCGTCGACGGTTATCTGCGCCTGCTCGTGCGCCGCTTTCTGCGCCTCTCTGTCCGAATTTTCGGCATCAAGCACCTTTGAAAGCATCTCGGACGCCATAGAAACACGCTCCTTTCGTCGGCGGATATATTTTCCGCCGCAATTTCTATTATTTTACCACAAAATTATGACTTAAAAATGAACACAAAGCATAAATAAATATTTTTTTATCTATAATGCCTGTATCTATATCCCCAACTCCCCCCATTCTGAACAATAATTCTATCACAGCCCGCCGCACGTTTAAATACCCAACTTCCGCCCGCTGTCGCAAAGTTGCACAATCGGGCGCAAATGTCCAAAAGGTTGTAAACATCGGACGCATTTGTTATAATAAATCATACTCAAAACGGAGGAAAAAGCTATGACTGAAAAACTTTCGGCATTTGACCTTGAAACATTTATATCGAAGCTCGTTGACGCGCTGCCCAAATTCGTCGGAGCGGCAATAATAATCGCGCTCGGCTTCTGGGTCAGCGCCCTTATAGGCAAGCTGCTGATAAAGGGGCTTGAGCGAAAGGGCGTTGACGCGTCCATTCACTCGTTCCTTCGCAGCATAGTAGTTTGGGTGCTGAGATTTGCGGTCATACTCTCCGCTCTCTCTACCCTCGGCTTCAATCTCAACTCCTTCATAGCCGCCCTCGGCGCGGCGGGACTGACTGCCGGAATGGGTCTGCAAAACAGTATCGCCCAATTTGCCAGCGGCATACAGATACTCGTCAACAAGCCTTTTAAAAGCGGCGACTTCGTTGAGCTCGAAAACATAAGCGGCCGCGTCCACGAGATAAAGCTGATGTATACGGTGTTTATAACCGTCGACAACAAGCGCGTCATTGTCCCTAATTCGCACATCACGAGCAACAATATTATCAACTACAACGCCGAGGGACGCCGCAGGCTCGATATGACCTTCTCCGTCTCCTATTCAGACGACATCGCCCTCGCAAAGCAGGTGCTTTTGGCGCAGGCTCTCAAAAACGAGCTCATATACAAAAATCCCGAGCCCAATGTCGTAGTCAAGCAGCAGTCTGCAAGCAGCATGGATCTTCTGCTCATCGCGTGGTGCTCGTCCTCCGACTATCTGACCGCCTACTACAAAATGCAGGAGGATGTCAAGCTCGCATTTGACGAAAACGGGATAAACATCCCGTTCAACCAGCTCGACGTCCACATTTCTAATTCGTAAATAACACAATTGTCAGAATGCACAAAAAACGTCCCTGCTTGTCTGATAGATTTTCATCGAAAAAGTTCTTTTTAGCTACTAAACGGGCGCTTTTTATTATATAATGTAGATGAAGGATGTCGCACTCAACAGGAGTCGCCGCCACGGCAGGCGCCGACTTGCGGGTGCAAGACAGGAGACAATTTAATCTGCGGAGGGAATTATTATGTCAGAAGCTTTAACTGCACCGGATTTTACAACCATTCCTGTAGGACCGCTCGCGCTTATCGCACTGCCCGGCTGTGAGGAGCTGGCCGCAAAGATCGACGCCTACCTCAAAACTTGGCGTGAGATCCGCGAGAGCGAGCACAAAACGACCATCGCATTCTCAGGCTATCAGCGTGACTCATACCTCGTCAAGGCGGCATTCCCGCGCTTCGGTTCGGGCGAAGCGAAATGCCACATTCAGCAGTCCGTTCGCGGCTACGATATCTTTATCGTCTGCGATATGTTCAACTACGGCATGACCTACAAGATGTACGGCAGGGACAATATGATGAGCCCCGACGACCACTACGCAAACCTCAAGCGCGCCATAAGCGCCATAGGCGGCAAGGCAAGACGCATCACCGTTATCATGCCCATGCTCTACGAAGGAAGGCAGCACAGACGCTCGAGCAGAGAGTCGCTCGACTGCGCCATGGCTCTCCAGGAGCTGAGCGATCTCGGAGTGGACAACATCATCACCTTCGACGCACACGACGCAAGAGTTCAGAACGCCATACCGAATCACGGCTTTGAAAACATTCAGCCCGCATATCAGATGATAAAGGCGCTCGTCAAGAACGTCACCGACCTCAAAATCGACAACGATCATCTGATGATAATTTCCCCCGATGAGGGCGGCATGAGCCGCTGCATCTATTATTCGACCGTCCTCGGCGTTGACCTCGGTATGTTCTACAAGAGACGCGACTACTCGGTAGTTATCGACGGAAGAAACCCGATAATCGCCCATGAGTTCCTCGGCGACAATGTTGAGGGCAAGGATGTCATTATAGTCGACGATATGATCTCCTCCGGAGATTCGATGATTGAAGTTGCCACAAAGCTCAAGGAGCTCAAGGCAAGAAGAATTTTCGTCTGCACCTGCTTCGGTCTGTTCTGCAACGGACTCGAGTCGTTTGACAAGGCATATGAAAACGGCCTTATCAGCAAAGTGTTCACCACGAACCTCATCTACAGAACCCCCGAGCTCAAGCAGCGCGAGTGGTATGTCGAGGTTGACCTGTCGAAGTACATCTCCTATGTTATCGACACCTTGAACCACGACACCTCGGTCAGCAAGCTTCTCGACCCGAAGGACAGGATAAACAAGCTCCTTGTCGACAAAGGCTTTCGCACCGCAGAAGAAGTGAAATAAAAAGCACAAAGGCCGTCCGAGCTGTCGGGCGGTCTTTTTATGCTCCGCGCCGTGCGCAGGCAGAAAAATATAAACAAAGCAAAAGCTGCAATCCGCGACTGAGCCGTGAATTGCAGCCTTTTTCTATTATTCTGCGCCGAAAGCGCCGTGGGCTTTATTTGCCGGCCTTGAGCTCCTTCATCATCTCGGCATAAGCCTTGACGAGGGTCGAAGCAACCGTTCTGCCGAAGGAGATGGTCTCCTGATAATGGTCGCCGAGCAGGTCGGAGCCGTCAAAGAAGATCATGCAGTAGTCATTGTCGGGCACGACGTATCCGCAGGCATCGTTTGCCTCGCCGAACACATAGAGCTCAACGTCTCTGCCCGCATAGTCGCTGACCATGCTGTTGAGCGACGGATAGCCGAAATCTTTGCCGCTGTAGGCATTCTCGGCGAGGCAAGCGCCCTTTCCGTCAATGAGCTCGGGCGATACTTCGCCGGGCATGAGCGCTACCTTTATATTCTTGCCTATTTCAAGATAGCCTATCTCCGTCGTGGTATAGAGAGTCTCGTTCTTATCGTAATAAATCTTGTTGCCGACGAGCTTCGCCTTGCCGACAGCCTCGATAACGGGATTGCTTATCTCGACCAAGACTTCCTTGTGTCTGATATTGAGTATGGGCTCGACTCTCGTCTCCTTGACGGGCTCCCAATTCTCATACCAGACGCTTATTTCGCTAAGCTTCTTCTGCTTCTCCTCGTCGGTGAGCTCCTCGTTATTTCTTATCGCCTCGGCGGCATCGGCATAGAACTTATCGTTCGTAAGCCAATCGCCGGCGCGCATGATTTCGTCCTTGGTCATAGTCAGGGCGACTACCATTCTGCCCAGCTCGTTACCGTAGCGGGTGGCCTCCTCGCTTCTGCGCACGGTGGCAACGCCGTCGTTGGTGACTCCGCGGGCGGAATAAATTCCGCACAGAGCTCCGTTAACGAACATGAAGTTCGTATTGTTGTTCTCCGCGCTGCTGATTATCTGCTCCATGTAGTAGGTGTAGTCTGCGGAGAGCTCCTTGCCGCTGCTCTTATCGGTCTTGAGACCCGTGATATAGGGGTGAGCGGACATATTGACTATATAAGTCTCGGTGCTGCCGTCGTCGGGGACGAAGCGGAGTCTTGTGAGATTGTCGACAGCGTCGAACACGCCGCGCTTGTCGTTGATGTAGTCCTCGCCGAGGTGGTTGAGGGTAGCCTCATACATCTCGCCGGACTTCATATTCCTGCACGCCTCGACTATAGTATCAGTGGTCTTTTCAAAGAGGAAATTCATATACTTCGGGTCGGTACCGGAGGCATATTCGCCCTTGCCGCTATAGGTGACGCCGATATTTTTCGCAAGCTTGACGAAGAAGGGATTCCAAAGACCCTGCGTGTCGATGCAGCTGTGGCAATGAGTAGCAAAAACGTTGACGGAAATTATATTCTCGCCCTTGAGCTCTTTTGCCACGCGGTCGCGTATCTGCTTGATGTCCTCGCTCGCAATGCCGATGCACTCGATAGTCGAGAAAACGACCTTGCCGCGTCCGTCGTCAAGCACGACTGTGCGAACCTTCATATCGTCGAGCACGGTCTCGACAGTGTTCGACGGGAAGTTCTGGAGCAGGTAGCCCGCCAGATAATAGTTGCCGTTGAGAACATCGTCGGGCACAAGGCTCGCCTGGCTGTAGCCGAGCTGCCACTTCGCGTCCTTTGATGCCTCGCTGACAAACTCCTTGCTGCCTCTGTAGAAGTTCTCGCTCTCGGGTTTATAGTCCTCAAGCTTGGTAAGTCCCCTCGGGAGAGGAACCATGTCCGCGATGAATCTGATTATCTTCGTGAAGACGCAGTCGAGATAAACCATGAGAATACTTGTTTTCTCTTTATCCGTCTCCATCTTCGCAAGAGCCGTAATGAGTCCCCACGGGGTGCTCACATCGTACTCCTTGCCGCCTATCAAAACCTTGAGCGGTTCGATTTTTGCCAGATTCTTGACCGCGCCGGCAGCGTCCTTGGCAACGGTAGAATTGAAGCCCTTTACCGAATCCGGGACATACTTGTCATAGTACTCATAGGCTTTCTTGGCGACTTCAATGCCGATTTTCACAAGCCCCGCGATAATCTGCGGAATTTCCGAGACCGAGACGTCAGCCGGTGCGGCATTCGCGCTCGCCGCGCTTGCGGTCGAAGCGAAGGAGCACGACATAATCATCGTCAGCGCCAGAACGACTGCGAGAATCGATTTGAGTGCTTTTTTCATCGTTTGTTTCTCCTTTATCTTTATTTTTTCAGACTGTATATCACAGGCGCGGATTCCACGCCTACGTTGCGAAGAACATATTCATAGCTCCATTTGCAGCCGCTTGTGCGCCACGCATCGGGGCCTATCCAGTGGCACTTTTTATCATAAAGATGAACTGTGCCGAACGCATTTCTGCGGTTTGTATAGAGCTTCACCGCTATCTCATGCCTGCCTGCCGAAAGCTCTTTAAGCTCCAGCTCATACGGCGGGAAGATTATCTCCCCCGCGTGAGCGCCGTCAACGAATATCTCCGTCAGCGCTCCGTCGTAGTGCGGGACGGTGAGGCGGATATCCCCGCCGGGGCAGTCGACGCCGAAGCGGTAGGTCACACAGCCGCCGTAGAACGGCAAGCCTTGATTGACTATGCTGCCGAATGCGAGCTTATCCGGGCGCTTTATAAGCTTTTTGAGCCTGCCGCGCACCTCAACTCCGAAGTCGCCGAGCAGATAGCACCATTCGACATTTGTGCGCTTGCCGAACGGGAGGACGATTTCGAGAATATTTTTCCCCTGCTCTATTCTCGGCAGGGCGACCGTTTTTACGGCTCTGTCAACATAGAAGCCGATAACGGTATTGTCAACCGCCTGACCGTTCAGCGTAATCTCCGCTTTCTCCGCGTCCTCGAGGGCGAGCAATACGCCGTCAAACGCGAGAGTGCTGTCTATCTTAAAGCGGAGCCTCACCTTATGCTCGGGCACAGGCTCATGTATGACCCACGGCTGCATCACCGCGCCGCTTCGAAGCGGGAAGCCGAGCTTTTCGCGGCAGATGTTATCGGCTCTGAGAAGCTCCTCCTCATGCTCGCTCAGCTCGTCGCCGTCAAGCGCGAATCGAGCCATATCAAGAAGCATGACATTCGGCTCGTCGAGCTCGTATTCAGTCTCATAGGGGACAAGGATTTCTTTATTCTCAAGCTTCTTCGGCTCGGCATACTGCCTCTCGGAGCGGCCGTTATAGAGCCTTAACAGCAGGCTGTCAAAGTCAAAGAGCCTCGCGCTTATCACGGTGTCGCCGTTGAGATAATCGAACTGCGCGGGCTTCAGCTCGCCGCTCAAGGTATCGTATATCACGGGCGAATATTCGCCCTTTACGGTTATTTTTATGTCGTCATGATTTGTTATATTGCAGTCGTACGGCTCCACGGCGTGCGCGACAAAGAGCCACAGGCTGTCCGTGTCCTCGCGCAGCTGATAAATAAGCCCGTCGGAGAGATAGCCGTCCTCGTCGCGGATACAGACGGAGCGTTCGGAATCGAGCGCCGTCAGAAGCGACGCACGCTGATAGGGTATGTTCTCGCTGCTCGCAAAGAGCCTTGCGCCCCTGTCGGACGGCTGCGCGTTTTCGAGCGTCGGAGCTTCGCCGAGGAATATCACCCTGCCGCCGTCCGCCCTGAATTTTTCGAGTCTCTCGAGCGTTGACGAGCGCAGGGTTTCGCATCCGGGCACGACTATAACATCGTATTTCATCTCGCCGACTCTAAGCGGAGCATCCGCCTGCGGGCAGAGCTCGGGCAGGAGCGACTCGCTGATAAAATCAAAGTCTATGCTGCCGAAGATGAGCCACTTAGTGAGCTCTTGGAAATTTTTGTCCAGCTCCTCGCGGAAGAGTCCCGATTTGTCGTTGGGCCCCCAGTGAAGCCAAAAGCTCTCGACCGGGTGTATCACGCCGACCTTTACTATCGGCACGCCGCGGGTCATCGCCGTGGCAACTCTCGCGAAGTGATCCTCCACGCAGGAATACTTATTATACCACGGTGACTGATAGCTTATCGAGGCGGGATAATCCCTCTTTGCCTCGCCCGCCATAGAGACCCACGACAGGTGCGGCACGCGCACCGTAACGCCCAAAGCCGCCTGCCAATCGCCGTTTAGCTTATGCTCTCTGAAATCGAAATCCCAGTCAGTGACTCCGTAGAGCTCGGAGAGCACGCCCTCATAGCCGAACTGATGCGCGGCGGACTGCGCCTGCTTCGCGGTAGTGTACTCTTTCCACGAGCAGAGCATATCTATGCCGGGCAAGTCGAACGAGCGGTAGGAGCGCATCGCCTCGCCCAAGGCGCCCGTCTGACTCTCGAGCGTGGGCTCATCCATCATATGACCCGTCAGCGCGATGCCGTTTTTGCGGCACCAGCCGCCGACAGTGTCGGCAAAGGCCGAGGAAAATCTCTCGGCGATATGGTCGTGATAGCGATAGCGGGCAACGGAGGCTTTCCCGCCCGGCAGATCCCAGAATATCTCGGGCAGAAAATCCAAAATATCCTGAGAATATGTGTCAAAATATGTCTTTGCGAAATCGTCCGTCCACGGCATGATAAGGTCGTCCGTGTCGGTCGAATTGTTCATCAGCGATTTGTGCGTAAACTGCGGCTCGTCTGTGAATATCGCGGGGACAGTCTCGTCGAACTCGTCGCCGACAACCTCTTTATACCGCTCGTGGGTGACCTCAACAAAGCGCTCGACCGCATTTTTATCGAGTGTGTTGAGATACGCCTGACCGTTATACCACGGATTCGCGCCGCTTATCTCGAGATAGGCGTACCACTTCGTGCCCTCGGCGGAGTCCCCCTCGCCGATACGCTTGCCGCTCTTTAAATATCCGTCTGCGTCGAGCACTATGTCATAGCACGCGAGCAGTTTTCCGTCCTCAGAGCGCACGCCGCGCGACGTCGAGTCGTCGGTAAAACCGGCAGTACCGTTATACGGGTTGACGGTAAAAAGCAGGTGGCGGGAGCGAAAACGCTTATCCTTTGTGACTATGCCGCCCGCCGCGCCCGAGGGCCATCTGTCCTCGTCATAGAGCCACGCGAGCATCTTTTCGCCCTTTGCCTTGTCGGTGCAGGCGCGGATGAGCTGCATAAACTCATCGCTCAGATATTCCGTATCCATGCCCGTTCTGACGTGCATATGAAAGCCGCCGAAGCCCATCCGGTGAAATACGTCTATCTGCCGCAGAAGCTCTTTTTCCTCGAGCTTGCAGTTCCACGCCCAAAACGGCGCGGCGCGGTATTCGCTCGTCGGAGAGCGAAACAGTTCATCGGACAGGGTACTCATATAATTCTTTTTATAAAGCATATATTCCTCCCCCAAAATTTTTTAACCCCTTTTGTATTGTATAATTATACCACAAAAAAGCCTGTCTGTTGTCACAAAAATAAGCCCCTAAAGCTGTACAATTTGACGAACGGCAAATCGAGAAAAAAGGTAAAAATAAAATTCGCAGCAAGTTCCCCATGTTGGGCGTGGCTGTGCCGCCGACGGCGGCAGCGGGTCGTCGAGTCGCCGATCCCTGCATAATAGCAAAAGCCACGGTTCACGTTTTTCTGCGAACCGCGGCTCTGTTGTTTTGCGCTTTGCTCCGCGCCGAATGCGGCAGTCCGAAACCTTTAAAAATGGGACTGTCGGATTCGGATGCAGAAAGCGTTTTCTTTACCCCGAAGCTGTACAAGGGTACTGCGAGCGGGTAAAAAAACGCTTAAAAGAGCAAAAGCCGCGGTTCACGTTTTTCTGTGAACCGCGGCTCTGTTGTTTTGCTCTTTGCTCTGCGCCGAATGCGGCAGTCCGAAACCTTTTAAAATGGGACTATCGGATTCGGTTGCAGAAAGCGTTTTCTTTACCCCGAAGCTGTACAAGGGTACTGCGAGCGGGTAAAAAAACGCTTAAAAGAGCAAAAGCCACGGTTCACGTTTTTCTGCGAACCGCGGCTATGTTGTTTTGCTCTTTGCTCTGCGCCGAATGCGGCAGTCCCTTATTCGGCTTTTTTGACTTCCTCTTTGTTGTTGTTCTTCTTCTTGGTGTTGCCGAGTACAATGTTCGTGAAGATTCCGAGAAGAAGTGCGCAGGCGATGGAGGTTATCGTGACCTTGCCGAAGGAGACGGTCAGGCCGCCGATGCCGGCGATGAGGATGACGGAGACGACAAAGAGGTTTTTGTTATCCTCAAGGTCTATCTTCTGAATCATCTTCAGACCGCTGACGGCGATGAAGCCGTAGAGCGAGATGCACACGCCGCCCATGACGCAGGAGGGAATCGATGCAAGGAAGGTTGCAAAGGGTGAAAGGAAAGCGATGATTATCGCAAGCACTGCGGTGCAGACGATAGTCGCAACGGAGGCGTTGCCGGAGATAGCCACGCAGGCTATCGACTCGCCGTAGGTGGTGTTCGGTGCGCCGCCGAAGAATGCGCCGACCATCGAGCCGATACCGTCGCCGAGCAGAGTTCTGTGGAGGCCGGGATCAACGAGGAGATCTTTTTCAACGATGGAGGAGATGTTCTTGTGGTCGGCTATGTGCTCCGCGAAAACAACGAATGCAACAGGGACATAAGCCACCGCGACAGCCGCTATATAAGAGCCGCTGAGCTCGCCGAAGGCGCCGAATGCCTCAAAGAAGGTGAAATCGGGCACTGCAAAGAAGGTCTTGACTCCCACGCCGCCCGCAACGAGTGCGCTGAAGCCGCTGAAGTCGATAACTTTAAGAGCGTCGTTGTTTGTAGCTACACCGACAACTGTAAAGATTGCCGCAACCGCATAGCCGGTGACGATACCGATGATGAACGGGATGAGCTTAACCATCTTCTTGCCGAAGACGGAGCAGAACATGGTTACAAAGAGAGTGACAAGTCCGCAGACAATGGCGACATAGACGCTTGCCGTAGGCTCGCCGCCCACTGTGTAGGAGCCCTTCTGCAGGTCGCCGATAGCGTTGCCGGCGAGCGAAAGTCCTATAATTGCGACTGTGGGTCCGATAACGGCGGCAGGCATGAGCCTGTTTATCCAGTTGACGCCGGAAATTTTAACCGCTATTGCGAGGACGACATAGACGAGACCCGCAAAAACAGCGCCGAGGATCAAGCCGAGATAGCCGAGTGCGACGGTTGTTGCGCCCGCGAAAGCGGCTGCCATTGAGCCGAGGAAAGCGAAAGAGGAGCCGAGGAAAACGGGGCTCTTGGCCTTCGTGAAGAGAACATATATAAGGGTGCCCGCGCCAGCTCCGAAGAGCGCTGCAACTGTGCTCATCTGCACATTGCCGCAGTCATATACACCCGAGGTTATCATGGGAACCGCGATGGTAGCCGCCATAATTGCAAGCAGCTGCTGGAACGCAAAGACGATAAGCTTGCCGAACTTCGGCTTGTCTTTGATACCGTAAATCAATTTCATACTTTTGACCTCCTCAAATTTTGCCTGTCTATACTCAACACAGTCACGGCAAGCCGCTTCTGCGTCAAAGTCTTATTTGCCGTATATCGAGACGCTTGTCTCATCGTCGAACGGCGGAATCTTCACGACGACAACCTCACTGCGCGAGGTCGGAACATTCTTGCCCACATAGTCGGCGACTATGGGAAGCTCCCTGTGTCCCCTGTCGACGAGCGTTGCAAACTGTATCTTTGCGGGGCGGCCGAGGGAGATTATCGCGTCCATGGCGGCTCTCGCCGTTCTGCCGGTATAGAGCACATCGTCAACCATAACGACCGTCTTTCCCTCAACGGAGAAATCAAGCTTGCCGGAGTTCACCTTGGGCTGGCTCGAGCTCTCGCTCAAATCGTCCCTGTAGAGCGTTATATCAAGATAGCCCTTCTGCGTTGTTACGCCGAGGCTCTCTATTCTTGAGGCGAGGATATCGGCAAGCGGAGCGCCTCTGCGCATTATACCGACAAGGCATATCTCATCCGCGTCGCCGTTGCGCTCGATTATCTCGTGCGATATCCGCGCGAGGGCGCGGTTGACATCAGCGCTGTCCATGATATAGGCCTTGAACTCCATCTTCTCACCCCCGGGGCATAAAAAATACGACTCTGTCTCACCGACAAAATCGCACAAAAACACGCGGATATCCCCTATCCGCACTGAATATGACCATCTTGTCGGCATCTCTGTACCGCTCTTAAAGATTTTTTGCTGTGAATACTATATCACATTGTCACCGCGTTGTAAATACCCAAAGCTCACTTTTTCAACTTTTTTCGCAATCAGAGCTTACAAAAGTGTAAGAGGCTCGGGGCGTAATGTAAGACTTTATTATTGAGAAACCGGCCGCCGTTTGATATAATACAATCGACCGGAGGGATATAAATGAAAAGCAATAAAAGAAAAAGCAGAAAGCTGCGCATTGCGCTCGGAATATGCATACCGCTCGCGCTGATTATCGCGGCAACGCTTACCGTTTTTGCGAAATACGGGCCTGACTTCGGCCTCTATCTCGTCCCGCCGTCGGCCGAGCGCTACGGCAAGGACGCTCTTGCAACCATAGGCAAAAACGGGATATATTCGGGAAGCGACGAGTGGAAAAGCACTTACGAAGAATGTCTCAAGATGATAGAAAACGCCGAGAGCTATGAGGACACATACCCCGCGATTAAAAAGGCTCTTTCGGTTTGCGGCGGCAAGCACTCTATGCTCATGACAAAATCGGAGTCGCAGAGCACCTCCGACAGCTATGACGAGGTTCTGCCCACTGTATCGCTAAACGGCGATATCGCGGTAATAAAGCTGCCCGATTTTCTCGGCACTGCCGAAGCCGGGCGGAAATATGCAAAGGTCGCCGAGGATTTCATTCACGAGAACCGCGATAAAATAAAGGGCGTTGTGCTCGACCTGCGCGGCAACACCGGCGGCGACATGGGGCCGATGGCGACGGCTGTCTCGTCGCTCCTGCCCGACGGCGAGCTGATGTACTACCACTACCGCAGCTATGATGTCCCCGTCACGCTGAAGGACGGAGTTATAAGCAACGCGGGCACGGGCGGCAAGAGCCTCTACCCCGACGAAAAGCTGAAGGTCCCTGTCGCCATACTCACAGACGACATGACTGCGAGCTCGGGCGAAGCTCTGACGCTCTGCTTCAGGGGGCTTGAAAACGTGAAAACCTTCGGCGCTCCGACCGCCGGATACACGAGCGTCAATATGCTCTACAGTTTATACGACGGCGCGCAGATGTATCTGACCGTCGCGTTTGACAAGGCGCGCACGGGCGAGATATTCAAAGAGACTTCTATCGAGCCTGATGTCGCCACCGACTCCCCTCTTGAAGCGGCTCTTGAGTGGCTGAGAAGCTGAAAATAAAATACAGCACCCTCCGTAAAAGCGCGGAGGGTGCGTAATTTAACAAGGCGAAAGGATCGGCACATCTGCGCCGACCCTTTTTATTTTTTGATTATTTTGCTTTCTTGTCTTCCTTTTTCTTGTGGAAAAGAATCTTATCCACGGGGAAATAGAGGAAGAACTGGAGCGCCGAGCAGACGGCGGTAGCTATAGTGAGCGAAAGACCGCTGTTCAGATGGAACTTCGAGGTGCAGAACTCGAAAACTACGGGGTTGAACCACGCAGAGAAGCAAACGAGAGCAAGGGTGAAGATTATGTATATGGGCAGAGTAATAGCGGTGTTGGAGCCCGAGTTGAAAGTCTTTTCCTTGTTGATGAAGAATGCGACTATCTGCGCAAGCAGGTTTGAAACGTTGAACGCGATAAAGAGCGCAAGTCCGCAGCGCTGACCCTCAATGACCGGATAGTTGAAAACGAACCAGTGGAACGCCTGCGTGCTGAGCGCCTTAATTGCGGGGATGTTGTAAAGAATCGCGAGAGATGCAACCTGGACAATGCAGGCACCGAGGCTGACAACGATAAATTTGACGAACTGCCAAAGTGTATTGATACCGGAGCCCTTTCCCTCTGCGGCCTTGTCGATTTTGTTTAATTTACCCATTTAGTTCACTCCTGTGATAAAAATTTCAATTAATTCTATCATAACGGACGGCATAAATCAATAAATCAGCCGTAATTTTTAAGCAAAGATTGTCAAAAAGGCGAATCAAAGCATTTGAAAGCAAAAAAGATCCCGTAGGAAAACCTACGGGATCAAGAAACGTCAATTACTCGATAATCTCGATGACAACGCCCGAGCCGACGGTACGGCCGCCTTCACGGATAGCGAAGCGGAGACCCTCTTCGATAGCGATGGGAGCGATAAGCTCAACAGTCATATCGATGTTATCGCCGGGCATGCACATCTCAACGCCTGCGGGCAGGGAGATGATGCCGGTAACGTCAGTAGTTCTGAAATAGAACTGAGGACGATAGTTGTTGAAGAACGGAGTGTGACGGCCGCCCTCGTCCTTAGTAAGGACGTAAACCTGGCCGACAAACTTGGTGTGGGGATGAATGGTGCCGGGCTTAGCAAGAACCTGGCCGCGCTCGATATCGGTTCTCTGAACACCGCGAAGAAGAGCGCCGATGTTGTCGCCGGCCTCTGCATAATCGAGGGTCTTGCGGAACATCTCGATACCGGTGCAGACAGTCTTACCCTTCTCTTCCTTGAGACCAACGATCTCAAGCTCGTCGCCGGTTCTGAGCTGTCCACGCTCAACTCTGCCGGTAGCAACGGTGCCGCGGCCGGTGATGGTGAAGACATCCTCAACAGGCATAAGGAAAGGCAGGTCAGCCTTACGGTCGGGAGTGGGGATATAGGTGTCAACAGCGTTCATGAGCTCCCAGATGCAAGCAAGCTCGGGGGCGTCAGGATCGTTGCCGCTGTACTCAAGAGCCTTAAGAGCGGAGCCCTTGATGATCGGGGTGTCGTCGCCGGGGAAGCCGTACTCGTTAAGAGTATCGCGGATCTCCATCTCAACAAGCTCAAGGAGCTCGGGATCGTCAACCTGGTCAACCTTGTTCATGAAAACGATGATATAAGGCACGCCGACCTGACGGGCAAGGAGAAGGTGCTCCTTGGTCTGAGCCATGGGGCCGTCGGTAGCAGCTATAACAAGGATAGCGCCGTCCATCTGAGCAGCACCGGTGATCATGTTCTTGATATAGTCAGCATGGCCGGGGCAGTCAACATGAGCATAGTGACGGGTAGCAGTCTCATACTCAACGTGAGCGGTGTTGATTGTGATACCGCGCTCTCTCTCCTCGGGAGCCTTATCGATGTTAGCGTAATCAACAAACTCGGCCTCGCCCTTCATAGCGAGAGTCTTGGTGATAGCAGCGGTAAGAGTGGTCTTACCATGGTCGACGTGACCAATGGTACCAATGTTTACATGGGGCTTAGTTCTTTCGAATTTAGCTTTTGCCATTTGGAATTTCCTCCCTTTGATTGGTTAAATAATTGTCTATGCATCTGCATAAAACTATTCTATCAATTTACACCTGAAAATTCAAGTGCTTTTTAAAAATTACTTGTCGTTGACGACGGCCTCGGCAATGGACTTCGGAACCTCTGCATAGTGGCTGGGCTCCATGACATACTGGCCGCGTCCCTGCGTCTTGGAACGAAGGGTGGTTGCGTAGCCGAACATATTCGACAGCGGGATGAATGCATTTATCTGCACCGCACCCGTGCGCATCTCGGTGCCTTCGATCTGTCCGCGGCGGGCGTTGACATCGCCGATAACATCGCCCATATAGTCCTCGGGGACAATAATGGCAACCTTCATGATGGGCTCCATAAGCACGGGAGCCGCCTTCTTCATCGCATCCTTGAACGCCATGGAACCGGCGATCTTGAACGCCATTTCGGAGGAGTCGACCTCGTGATAAGATCCGTCATAAAGAGTGACTTTGACATCGACAACGTTGAAGCCTGCGAGAACGCCCGACTGCATTGCGCCCTTGATACCGGCCTCTGCGGGTCCGATATACTCCTTCGGGATAGCTCCGCCGACGACCTCGTTGACGAACTCGTAGCCCTTCTCGGGGTTGGGCTCGATGCGGATCTTGACGTGACCGTACTGTCCGCGGCCGCCCGACTGACGCGAATACTTGGTATCGCTCTCTGCGGGTTTGGTGATGGTCTCGCGGTATGCGACCTGGGGTTTACCGACATTAGCCTCGACCTTGAACTCACGAAGAAGTCTGTCAACGATTATCTCAAGGTGAAGCTCGCCCATGCCGGCGATGATGGTCTGACCCGTCTCTTCATCGGTGTAGCACTTGAAGGTCGGATCCTCTTCGGCGAGCTTTGCAAGCGCGATAGCCATCTTCTCCTGGCCGGCCTTGGTCTTGGGCTCGATAGCGACCCTGATAACGGGATCGGGGAACTCCATGGACTCAAGGATGATGGGAGCCTTGGCGTCGCAGAGCGTGTCGCCGGTGGTGGTGTTCTTAAGACCGATAGTCGCAGCGATATCTCCGGCATAGACGCAGTCGATATCCTTTCTGTGGTTGGAGTGCATCTGCAGGATTCTTCCCAGACGCTCGTTGCAGTCCTTGGTAGCATTGTAAACAGTGCTGCCGGTGGTGACTGTGCCCGAATAAACTCTGAAGAAGCAGAGCTTACCGACGAAAGGATCGGTCGCGATCTTGAAAGCAAGAGCTGCGAACGGCTCGGAATCCGAAGAATGACGGAACTCCTCTTCACCGGTCTCGGGGTTCGTGCCCTTTATCGACGGGACATCCGTCGGGGCGGGCATGTAATCAACAATAGCGTCAAGCAGCTGCTGAACACCCTTGTTGCGGTAAGAAGTACCGCAGCATACGGGAACCATCTTATTGGCGATAGTAGACTTGCGGATGCAGGTCTTTATCTCATCAATTGTGAGCTCCTCGCCGCCGAGATACTTCTCGAGCAGCTCGTCATCCTGTTCGGCGACGTGCTCAACGAGCTCATCATGATACTTCTGTGCAAGTTCCTTCATGTTCTCGGGAATCTCCTCGACTCTTACATCGAGACCCTTGTCGTCATAGTAGACATCAGCCTGCATCTGAACAAGGTCGACAATTCCCTTGAAGTCTGCTTCAGCACCTATGGGGAGCTGGATCGGAACTGCGTTACACTTCAGGCGCTCCTTCATCATGTCGATAACATTATAGAAATCAGCTCCCATAATGTCCATCTTATTGACATAGACCATTCTCGGAACCTGGTACTTGTCCGCCTGTCTCCAGACAGTTTCGGACTGAGGCTCAACGCCGCCCTTTGCGCAAAGAACGGTAACCGAACCGTCCAGAACACGCAGAGAACGCTCAACCTCAACGGTGAAGTCCACGTGACCGGGAGTGTCGATGATGTTGATTCGGTGGTTCTTCCAGAAGCAGGTAGTCGCAGCGGAGGTGATTGTTATACCTCTCTCCTGCTCCTGCTCCATCCAGTCCATTGTCGCGGCACCATCGTGAGTCTCGCCTATTTTATGAGTTTTTCCCGTATAGAACAGGATACGCTCAGTTGTTGTTGTTTTTCCGGCGTCAATATGCGCCATAATACCAATGTTTCTGGTCATTTCAAGAGAAACCTGTCTTGGCATAACAACCTCCGAATAAAAGTAGAATTAAAATCGCGGTTAAGCGCAGATTACCATCTGAAATGTGCAAACGCCTTGTTGGCCTCTGCCATCTTGTGGGTATCCTCGCGCTTCTTGAATGCCGAACCGGTCGAGTTGACGGCATCGATAATCTCGTTTGCGAGTCTCTCCTTCATCGTTCTCTCGGAACGCTGACGGGAATAAAGGGTTATCCAGCGCAGACCGAGGGTCTGTCTTCTCTCCGGACGAACCTCCATGGGAACCTGGTAGGTTGCACCGCCGACTCGACGAGCTTTGACTTCGAGAACGGGCATAACATTCTCCATGGCGGCCTCAAAAACCTCAAGCGGTTCCTTGCCGGTCTTCTCACGGATAATGTCGAAAGCCTCGTAAACGATCTTCTGAGCGACGCCCTTCTTACCGTCTATCATGACGTTGTTGATAAGGCGTGTTACGAGCTTTGAGTTGTAAAGCGGATCGGGCAAAACGTCACGTTTTGCTATCTTGCCTCTTCTTGGCACTTCGCTTCCCTCCTTCATAGTAATGATATCATAGGTACTCGAGTGACAAAACTCTCGTGGTGTCAATGGGAGGCATATGTTTCAATGCACTCTCGCATTGGAGTAATCACCTGCAAGAAGATTCTGTCTCTTAAGCTTTCCGCACTGCGCGGAATTACTTTTTGGCAGCCTTCGGACGCTTGGCGCCGTACTTTGAACGGGCCTGCATTCTGCCGTTGACGCCCTGTGTATCGAGCGTTCCGCGTACGATATGGTAACGTACACCGGGAAGGTCCTTAACACGGCCGCCGCGGATGAGAACAACCGAGTGCTCCTGGAGGTTATGACCGACGCCCGGGATATAGGCAGAAACCTCTATACCGTTGGAAAGACGAACTCTGGCGATCTTTCTCAGTGCCGAGTTGGGCTTCTTGGGGGTGGTGGTCTTAACCGCTGTGCAAACACCGCGCTTCTGCGGAGAAGCAGTGTCGGTCATGATGTTCTTCTTGGAGTTGAGACCCTTCAAAAGCGCGGGGGCTTTGGGTTTCTTATCAAGAGTTTCTCTTCCGTTTCTCACAAGCTGATTAAACGTTGGCAAGCAGTACATCTCCTTTCTGAAATTTATATATGAAATCCGCGCTCGGGGGCATAATTACCCCAAAGCACAAGACATCACAATTAAAAATTATAACTCCGAGCGCCTTATTTGTCAACCTTTTCGGTTCGTCAAATGACAAAATATTAGGCGTTTATCGGTGAATTATATATGATTTTTGTCCAATAAACGCAGTGCACAGAGTCACCGCTGCCGGAGTCCGCCGCAAAAGCGGCAAACTCCGGCTCGTGATTGCTTATTATTCTGCTTCTTCTCTGTTCTCCGCCTCTTCGAGCTTCTCGGCAAGATCGCTGAAGATGCCCGTGGTGGGAAGCACCTGAACATCGCTGTAGCACTTCATGCCGGTACCCGACGGCAGGAGCTTGCCGATAATGACATTCTCCTTGAGGCCGAGCAGCGGATCGCTCTTGCCCTTGATGGCGGCGTCGGTGAGGACTCTTGTGGTCTCCTGGAAGGACGCTGCCGAGAGGAAGGACTCGGTTGCGAGAGAGGCCTTTGTGATACCCATGAGCACGGGCATACACTGAGCTTCTGCGAGCTCCTCGCCTGTTGCCTCGGCCTTGGCGGCAACGCGTGCGTTCTCCGCCTTGAACTCGAGCTTGTCAACAACGGCGCCGGGCAGGAAGGAGGTAGCACCGGGATCGGTTATCTTGACCTTCTTCATCATCTGACGGACGATGACCTCGATGTGCTTATCGTTGACGTCAACACCCTGCATACGGTAGGTTCTCTGAACCTCGCGGATGAGGTAATCGTGAACGGCCTCGACGCCGAGGACCGAAAGGATATCGTGCGGGTTGAGAGCACCCTCGGTGATGGTGTCACCCTTGTTGATGTGATCGCCGGGCTCAACCTTGACGCGCATACCGTAGTGGATGGGATATGCCTTCTCCTCGAGAGTCTCGGGGTCGGTGACGATGATGTTCCTGACCTTCTTTATCTCGCGCTCGGAGACGGTACCGGAAATCTCACTGATAAGAGCGAGGCTCTTGGGCTTTCTCGCCTCGAACAGCTCCTCGACTCTGGGAAGACCTTCCGTGATATCGGACTGATCCTTCGCACCGCCGGTGTGGAACGTTCTCATCGTCAGCTGTGTACCGGGCTCGCCTATGGACTGAGCCGCGATAATACCGACTGCTTCGCCGACCGTAACAGGCTCGCCCGTCGCAAGGTTGGCGCCGTAGCACTTGATGCACACACCGTGCTCGGACTGGCAGGAGAGCAGCGAACGAATCTTTATCTTTGCAAGGCTGCCCTCGGGCTCTTCGCCCGCGGCTACCTTCTTGTCGTGGTACTCGTATACCTTGTCGGCAACGCGCTTTGCGTCGTCCTCGCTCATCATCTTATCCTTGCTCATGATAAGTTCGCCCGTCTCCTCATCGACAAAGTCGTTGAGCAGATAGCGGCCGGTAAGACGCTCTGTGAGGCTGACTATGCGGCGCTTTCCGTCGAAGATATCGTAGACATCCGAGCCCTCTGTGCAGCCGCAGTCCTCCTCGCGGATGATAACATCCTGGGAGACATCGACAAGCCTTCTGGTGAGGTAACCGGAGTCCGCGGTACGAAGTGCGGTATCGGCAAGACCTTTACGCGCACCGCGCGACGAGATGAAGTATTCGAGTATATTAAGACCTTCACGGTAGTTGGCTCTGATGGGAATCTCTATCGTCTTACCTGCCGTATTCGCGATAAGTCCGCGCATACCGGCAAGCTGACGCAGCTGGCTGTCGTTGCCTCGGGCACCGGAGTCAAGCATCATGTTGATCGGGTTATAGGGGTCAAAGTTCGCCTTGAGCTCTGCGGCAACTCTCTTTGTGCAGTCCTCCCAAGTCTCTATGACCATATTCGTGCGCTCCTCGTCGGAGAGAAGACCGTTCTCATAGTTATCCATGATCTCGGCGACATCTTTCTCGGCGTCGGCGATGAGCTCGCCCTTGCGCGGCGGTATGGTGGCGTCGCAGACGGCGACGGTGATACCGCTTCGGGTCGAATATTTATAGCCCTGAGCCTTGATTTTATCAAGCATTTCGGCAGCTATCGAGGTGCCGTGAATCTTTATGCACCTGTCGATAATTTCGCCGAGCTTCTTTTTATTGACGAGGAAGTCGACCTCAAGCTTGAAGTCGTTCTCCGGGTCGTTTCTGTCAACAAAGCCGAGATCCTGCGGGATAGGCCCGTTGAAGATAACGCGTCCCATGGTGGTGGAGACTATCTTTCTGACGGGCTTGCCGTCTATCTCCTTGGTCATGCGGATTTTGATTCTCGCATGGAGACCGACAGTGCCGTCCTCATAAGCCATGGTGGCCTCATCGACATCTCTGAACACCTTGCCCTCGCCGGGCTCGCCGGGCTTTTCAAGGGTGAGGTAGTAGGAGCCGAGAACCATATCCTGCGTGGGAACGGTAACGGGGCGTCCGTCGGAGGGCTTCAAGAGGTTGTTGGCGGCGAGCATAAGGAAGCGCGCCTCGGCCTGAGCCTCTGCGGAAAGCGGAACGTGAACCGCCATCTGGTCGCCGTCGAAGTCGGCATTGAACGCGGTACAAACGAGGGGATGAAGCTTAATGGCTCTGCCCTCTACAAGTATGGGCTCGAAAGCCTGGATACCGAGTCTGTGAAGCGTGGGAGCGCGGTTGAGGAGCACGGGGTGATCCTTGATAACCACTTCGAGTGCGTCCCAAACTACGGGATTCTGACGCTCGACCATCTTTCTTGCGGACTTGACGTTGTTCGCCTTGCCCGTCTGAACAAGTCTTTTCATAACGAAGGGCTTGAACAGCTCAAGAGCCATCTCGGTCGGCAGACCGCACTGATAAATCTTCAGCTCGGGACCGACGACGATAACCGAACGGCCGGAATAGTCGACACGCTTACCAAGCAGGTTCTGTCTGAAGCGTCCCTGCTTACCTTTAAGCATATCGGAGAGCGACTTGAGCGCTCTGTTGTTCGGGCCGGTTACGGGTCTGCCGCGGCGGCCGTTGTCGATAAGAGCGTCAACGGCTTCCTGAAGCATACGCTTCTCGTTGCGGACTATTATCTCGGGTGCGCCGAGCTCAAGGAGCTTGCGCAGACGGTTGTTTCTGTTGATAACGCGGCGGTAAAGATCGTTGAGGTCGCTCGTTGCGAAGCGGCCGCCCTCGAGCTGAACCATGGGACGAAGCTCCGGCGGAATAACCGGGAGCACGTCGAGAATCATCCACTCGGGTCTGTTGCCGCTCTGTCTGAACGCCTCGACAACCTCAAGGCGCTTGAGAGCTTTGGCCTTCTTCTGACCGCTTGCGTTCTCTATCTCCTCGCGCAGCTGCGCGGAGAGCTGATCGAGGTCGATTTCGGCAAGGAGTTCCTTGATAGCCTCGGCGCCCATGCCCGCTCTGAAATCGTCCTCATACATCAGGCGATACTCGTCGTAATCCTTCTCGTCGAGAACCTGATACTTTTTAAGGTCCGTTGTGCCGGGATCGATGACGATATGCATGGCAAAGTAGAGAACCTTTTCGAGGTTGCGCGGAGATATATCGAGGATAAGACCCATTCTTGAGGGTATTCCCTTGAAATACCAGATATGGGAGACGGGAGCCGCAAGCTCTATGTGACCCATTCTCTCGCGGCGAACCTTGGAGCGGGTTATCTCGACTCCGCAGCGTTCGCATATCTTGCCCTTGTAACGGATTCTTTTATATTTACCGCAGTGGCACTCCCAGTCCTTCTGGGGTCCGAATATCCTTTCGCAGAACAGTCCGTCCTTTTCGGGCTTGAGTGTGCGGTAGTTGATGGTTTCGGGCTTCTTGACCTCGCCGTAAGACCAGCTTCTGATCTTCTCGGGAGACGCAAGACCTATTTTTATGGATTCAAAGGTATTGTTTTCCATCCGTTGACTGCCCCTTTATAAAATATATTTTTAAGGTGACTGTTCTCAGTCGTCGTAGTCGTCAAGCTCGTCTTCGCTGTCGGAGAAAATGTCGCCGTCAAAGTAATCGTCTTCGTCCTCGGAGTCGTCTGCGAAGTCGGCATCGTCATCGTCGTCCTCGTCGGTATCGACATTGAAGATATCGCCCTCTTCGTTTTCTGTGCCGAAGCCCTCCGCAGTGCCTGCGTCGTTAGCGGAGGAGAACGCCTTATCGTCGGAAGGCGCAAAGCCGAGCTCCTCGTCGGTCTGCTTGAGGTCTATCTCCTCGCCGTCCGCGTCAAGAACGCTGACATCGAGGCAGAGGGACTGAAGCTCTTTGACAAGAACCTTGAACGACTCGGGAATACCGGGCTTGGGAACGTTGTTGCCCTTGACTATCGCCTCGTAGGTCTTGACACGGCCGACGACGTCGTCGGACTTGACGGTCAAAATCTCCTGGAGGGTGTAGGCAGCGCCGTAAGCCTCGAGAGCCCAGACTTCCATCTCACCGAAACGCTGGCCGCCGAACTGGGCTTTACCGCCGAGGGGCTGCTGCGTAACGAGCGAGTACGGGCCGGTGGAACGTGCGTGAATCTTATCGTCAACAAGGTGGAACAGCTTGAGGTAATACATGACGCCGACGGTGACGGGATTGTCAAACTGTCTGCCGGTGCGTCCGTCGTAAAGCACCGTCTTGCCGTCCTCTCTGAGTCCCGCCTGCTTGAGCGCTTCGCGGATATCTTCCTCGTGCGCGCCGTCAAAGACGGGGGTCTCTACCTTGTAGCCCAGATGCTTCGCGGCAAAGCCGAGATGCACCTCGAGCACCTGACCGATATTCATTCGGGAGGGAACGCCCAGGGGGTTGAGCACGATATCGAGCGGCGTGCCGTCCGGAAGGAAGGGCATATCCTCCTGAGAAAGTATTCTTGAAACAACACCCTTGTTGCCGTGGCGGCCTGCCATCTTATCGCCGACGGAGAGCTTACGCTTCTGGGCGATATAGCAGCGGACAACCTTGTTTACGCCGGGTGCGAGCTCATCGCTGTTCTCGCGGGTGAACTCTTCGACCTTGACGACAATGCCGTATTCGCCGTGGGAGACCTTGAGGGAGGTGTCTCTGACCTCCTTGGCCTTCTCGCCGAATATCGCGCGGAGAAGTCTCTCCTCGGCAGTCAGCTCGGTCTCGCCCTTGGGCGTTACCTTACCGACAAGGATATCGCCGGAGTGAACTTCGGCGCCGACGCGGATTATGCCGCGCTCGTCAAGGTTGCTCAGAAGGTCGTCGGAGACGTTCGGGATATCCCTTGTAATCTCCTCGGGTCCGAGCTTTGTATCTCTCGCCTCGATCTCGTGCTTCTCGATGTGAATCGAGGTGTAGACATCGTTGCGAACCATCTTTTCGTTGATGAGGACCGCGTCCTCGTAGTTGTAGCCCTCCCAAGTCATGAAGCCGACAAGGGCGTTCTTGCCGAGGGATATCTCGCCGTGATCCGTAGCGGGGCCGTCGGCTATAACATCGCCCTTCTCAACGCGCTGGTTGAGAGTGACTATCGGGCGCTGGTTGACGCAGGTGCCCTGGTTTGAGCGCATGAACTTGATTATATCGTAGTGGTCGAGAATGTTCTCGTCGCTGAGTATCTCTATCTGCTCCGCGTCGACCTTTGTGACGCGTCCGGAGTGCTTCGCAAGCACGACAACGCCGGAGTCGACAGCCGCTTTGTACTCCATACCGGTGCCGACAATCGGGCTCTCGGTCTTGAGCAGCGGAACCGCCTGCTTCTGCATGTTCGAGCCCATGAGGGCGCGGTTTGCGTCGTCGTTCTCGAGGAACGGGATCATGGAGGTTGCGACGGAGACGACCATCTTCGGAGAGACGTCCATATAGTCGACCTTCATGCGGTCAATTTCAAGGAATCCGTCTCTGTATCTCGCGTTGACTCTCTCGTGAACGAACCTGCCGTCCTCGTCGAGCGGCTCGTTTGCCTGAGCGACAATGAAATCGTCCTCGACGTCGGCAGTCATATACTCGACCTCGTCTGTGACGCAACCGGTGGCCTTGTCAACCTTTCTGAACGGAGCCTCTATGAAGCCGTACTCGTTTATACGCGCGAAGGTTGCAAGGTAGGAGATAAGTCCGACGTTGGAGCCTTCGGGAGTCTCAATGGGGCACATTCTGCCGTAATGCGAATAGTGAACGTCTCGAACCTCGAAGCCTGCACGGTCTCTCGAAAGACCGCCGGGGCCGAGGGCGGAAAGACGGCGCTTATGAGTAAGCTCGGCAAGCGGGTTTATCTGATCCATGAACTGCGACAGCGGCGAGGAGCCGAAGAACTCCTTTATCGCCATCATGACGGGGCGGATATTTATGAGAGCCTGGGGAGTGATGTTCTCCTCCTTCTCCTGCGCCTGAAGGGTCATTCTCTCGCGCACGACTCTCTCCATTCTCGACAGTCCGATTCTGAACTGGTTCTGGAGCAGCTCGCCCACGCAGCGGATACGTCTGTTGCCGAGGTGGTCGATATCGTCCGTTGTGCCTATCTTGTTTGCAAGGCAGTTGATATAGTTTATGGATGAGAAAATATCGTCGATTATGATGTGGTTCGGGATGAGGTCGTCGTGGCGGAGTCTGAGCTGCTCGAGGAGAGCCTCTTTATCGTCGCCGCACTCTTCGACTATCTCGTTGATGACCTGGAAGCGAACCTTCTCGTTTATGCCCGCTTCAAGGAGCTCCTCCCTGCTGACGGTCTCGGGCACATAATCAACGGGATCGACCATGCCGTTGGAGATTATCTTGACCTTCTTGCCCTCAACGTCGGCTACCGCAACCATAACGCCTGCGCGCTCGATCTCCATAGCCTTGGCCTTGGTGACAACCTCGCCTGCCTCGGCAAGAATTTCGCCGGTCAGCGGGGCAATGACGGGCTCGGCAAGCTTGCAGCCTGCAAGGCGGGCGGCAATGGCGAGCTTCTTATTATATTTGTATCTGCCGACGCGCGAGATATCGTATCTGCGCGGGTCGAAGAAGAGATTGTCAAGCAGCTGCTGGGCGGACTCGAGTGTAACGGGCTCGCCGGGACGCAGACGCTTAAAGACCTCCATGAGCGCTTCGCCCTGGTTCTTCGTCTCGTCTCTCTCTATCGTGGCTTCGATTCTCTCATCGTTGCCGAAGAACTCGCGGATCTCATCGTCCGTACCGAGTCCCAAAGCTCTGATGAAGGTGGTGATGAATATCTTTCTGTTCTTGTCTATTCTTACATAATAGACATCGTTTATGTCCGTCTCATACTCAAGCCATGCACCGCGGTTGGGGTTGATTGTGCTTGAGAACAGCTCGATACCTGTCTTGTCGTGGGTCATATCGAAATATACGCCCGGCGAACGGACAAGCTGGGAGACGATGACTCTCTCTGCGCCGTTGATAACAAAGGTGCCGCTGTCGGTCATGATGGGGAACTCGCCCATAAAGACCTCCGACTCCTTTATTGCACCCGTCTCCTTGTTGAGCAGACGCACAGTGACGCGCATGGGGGCTGCATAGGTAGCGTCGCGCTCCTTGCACTCCTGCACGGTGTGTTTAGTCTTCTCGTCAATGCGATAGTCGATAAAGGTCAGCACCCAGTTGCCTGTGTAATCGGTTATTTCCGCTATATCGCGGAACACCTCTTTGAGTCCGGTATCAAGAAACCATTTGTACGAGTTCTTCTGAACCTCGATGAGATTGGGCATCTCCATGACTTCTTCGATCTTGCCGAAGCTCATGCGCGTGGTCGTTCCTTTTTTGACGGGCTTAACATTCAGCATAGGCCAATTCACTCCGTTCTTTTTTCATCCGTTTCGTATTATCACCATCAATTGACGAAAGCAGATATCCCCTTTTTCGGGGCTATACACTTTTGTCAACCGACGGCTCGCGCAAGCTCTTTTGAAGAGCGTCGAAAAGCAATAATGAAGCGGTTTTCCGCGTTTCGGAAAAGCTATAATAAGCCCTTAGCCGAAAAGGCCGGGCACACAACGCTCCATTATAATTGTGCAGTTTTACATTTTACACTGAAACCCCCTGTTTGTCAAGAGCTCAACTGCCAAAAATAAGGACAATTTTAAACTTTTTACAATATTCTTCCGCATATGCCTTCCTACCCCCGCAGATTTGCTATTTTAAAGGTATATATAGACAAAAATCGGGGCAAAAAGGGAAGATAATACTGTCCCCGCTTTGACTTGCCACGCCGAATGTGCTATAATACACGGGATTTTTCAATGTATTCCGGAGGTAGAATAATGACAGGTATAGTTGACGCCGGCGGCGGAATGCGCGGTATATTTTCCGCGGGCATTTACGACCGTTTCATTGAAGAAGGAATTAATTTCGACGTGTGCATCGGCGTATCCGCGGGCAGCGCGAATCTTATCTCGTATGTTGCGGGGCACCATGACCGCCTCAGGCGCTTTTATATAAACTACGCCCGGCGCAAGCAGTACATGAGCTTTGACAATCTCATCCACAGCGGCTCTTACATCGGGCTCGACTATATCTATTCGACCCTGTCGAATGCCGACGGCGAGGACCCGCTGAACTATGACGCATATACAGAGAGTCCCACGGACTTCATAACCGTTGTCACCGACGGCGAGAGCGGAAAGCCCGTATACTTCCCGAAGGACAGCATAAAGCGCGACGATCTGACCGTCATAAAGGCCTCATGCTGCCTGCCCGCAATATGCAAGCCCGTTGTCATTGACGGCAGGGACAGCTTCGACGGCGGAATATCCGACCCTATCCCCTTCCAAAAAGCATTTGATATGGGCTGCGACAAGGTCGTTGTTGTCATATCAAAGCCTGTCGACTACCGCAAATCTCCGCAGAAGCATATGCCGATAATCAAGGCGGCGCTGAGCAAATACCCGAAGGTCTTTGACCGCATAGCGATAAGGCACGAGGTCTACAACCGCCAGCTCGAGCAGGCTATAAAGCTTCAGGAGGAGGGCAAGATAATCATCCTAGCTCCGCAGGACTGCCACGGTGTGAATACCCTGACCCGCGAGCCCGACTCTCTCGAAAAGCTCTACGAGGAGGGGCGCCGCTGCGCGGACGCTCACCTCGACGAAATCAAATCTCCGGGCGAGAGAACCGCATAATTACGGGCTTCGCCTTTTTACCGATGCAACATTCGCTTTTGATATGATGCGCAACTCAGCTCATTATTCTTTAGAAGCGTTAAAAAATAAAAAATTCAGAAAATCCCGAAAACAACTTTACTTTTTAGCGGAAACAGTGTAAAATAAAGAAAATCACGCGGTTAGTCCGCTGCACAGGGGTTGATGTCTTGGACAAGATAGATATTAAAATAATCGAATGTCTCAAGAAAAATGCAAGGGAAAACGCATCGGTGATAGGCTCGCAGGTCAATATGTCCGTCTCGGCGGTCATCGAGCGCATAAAGAAGCTTGAGGCCAACGGCATAATCAGGCAGTACACCGTCGTGCTCGACAGCAAGAAGCTCGGCATGGATATCACCGCGTTCATCTCCGTTAGCATGGAGCACCCGAAATACAACAACAACTTCAACGAATTTGTGAAAACGCACAAGCAGATAACCGAGTGCCACTACATAACCGGCGACTTCGACTTCCTGCTGAAGGTCAACACCGAGTCGACCGGCGGACTTGAAGCCCTGCTCAACGAGATAAAGAGTGCGGGCGGCGTATCGCTGACAAAGACGCTCGTCGTGCTCTCGACAGTCAAGGAGGACTACTCCGTAAACCTCGAATAAAAAAAACAAAAAGCCTGCTCTCCGAAAGGAAAGCAGGTTATTTTTACAGGTCAGAGCGGCATCTTCGGGAAAAACAGCATTTTTAGCCATTCGACTGCGCGCCAAAATATTTGATCTGTCTTCTGCGACGCCTGAGCGTAAGACGCAAATTTGTCCGCCTTTACGAGCGTTCCGTCCTTTTCGACCAGCTCAATAAACACCGGGTGCGCCGGCGAGCCGCTGTTTGGCGAATGTATCGCCATGAGCAGTCTGCCGTCGTTTGAAGTGAATATCATCCCGTGGCCGCCGTCAAGCTCGCCGCTCCTGCGTCTTTGATAGAGCGGGATGCCGTTAAAATGCCAATCGCCGCGGAGCTGTCCGCTCAGCGAAAAGAGCGAGCCGACCGAATAGCCGAGCTTTGAGCCGCTCGACCAGAGCATTATGAGCGTTCCCTGCCGCGTTTTATAGAGAAACGGGCCGTCGGTTATGTCGCTCGCCCAAACGCAGTCGTCGGCGCGGAACAGGGTCTCCGGCTCGATGACAAAATGTGTCAGGTCGGGGCTGAGCTGAGCAAAGGATATGTCCCCCACCCCGTCGGGCATACTCGTCCACTCGTGGACAAAAACCATATAGGGCACTCCGTCCTCGACATAGAGCGTACCGTCGATGCTGTCCCAACCGTGCGGGGTGATGTGCCCGTCGCTTATCTCCTCAAAAGGTCCCAACGGGCTTGATGAGCGAAATACCGAAGTTCCCCTGTGCCCGGTCGAAGCGTTGCCGTATGACGCAAGGAGATAGTACTTGCCGTTATAGTAATGACATTCGGGCGCCCAGAAGCAGTTCACTCCGTCAAAGCCTTCCTTTGCCTCAAACACATTGACGGGACCGTACCACGTCTCAAGATCGAGGCTGACATAGCAGCCGTAGCCCGCAGCGGTTGACGCTCCCGTGCCGTACATATAATATATGCCGTCGCTCACCAAAACAAACGGGTCGCGGATAACGATGTCGCCGACATCGACACCGTGCGATGTGTCTATTCCGAGAGCGCTCAGGTCGTCGGTGCTTCCTTTTTCCTGCGCGTACGCGCCGGGTATAACAAGGCTCATAATCATAACAACTGCCGTCAACGCCGATAATAACCGTTTCATTCTGCAGTTCCTTTCTTTTTTTCATTACAAAAAACGCCCCGAAGAGAATTTCTTCGGAGCGTATTTTTACATCAGCTGCTCAATGACCGCCGAATAGAGGCTCTCGGGGTCGGCGAGTATCTTTTCTTTGACGCTTTGCGCCTGCTCCGTATCCGCGACATAGAGGGTCAGGGTCATAAGGTCGTTGAATATAAACTTGACATTACATCCGTTTTCAAGCGGAATTATCTCAACCGGCGTCTCCCTCATGCGGCGCTCCTGCTTTAAGAGCTCCTCCGCAGTTGTAAGCGCCTTGTCGCGCACGGCGCGGGGCAGCTCATCCTCAATGCTTGCCGCCGTCTTTCCCGCCTCGGTGAGGCTCAGCGGCTCATCGAGGCCGTCGGGGTTCTCCGGCTCGACGCTGCCGCCCTCTATAAGGCTTTCAAGCGCCTGGCTCGCCTCAAAATAATTCGCCAAACCCTCGCGCTGAATGACCTCCATCAGCTGGCGGCGTGACAGTCCCCGCTCGGTATTCTTGAGCAGGAAGGCTATCAGCACTTTTATTTCATTACGGTTGCGCAGTCCGCCCGGCTCAACGCCCGCGGAAAATGCATCGTATCCGTCCATATGATCTCCTGTTTTTATATGGGATTCTCTTACTTCTTCTTGCTGAAATCTATCGGTTCGATAGGCTTGCCGTAATACGCGGTAGTCTTGAACTCCTCGCTGATAAAGTTATCGCGGCTCCACGCTCTTCCCCAGAGATTCGCCCAGCCCTCGCAGTAGAGTTTATAATATGATACCCCTTCCTCCTTGCGCATTTTGACGAATCTGGGGGTGTTGCACCAAATAAACGAGGGTATCGCTATCACAAAAGCCCAAACGGGGCCGAGCAGCAGCGACTGGATGGTGTGGCCGTACTCGTGTATGCGGGTATCGTGCACTCTGTCCGCCGGGCGGTCGGGATTCATGAAGATGAATATTCCGAGCGACACGCCGCCGAAATTATCGTGCGGGACATATGTAATAAACGCGTTGTTGAAGCGCTCGTGCTTATACTTTTTTCTCAGCGCCAAATAGCCGATTCCGCCGACAAGATTCTGCGGCAGGGCCCAGGTGAACTGAATCAAATAGAACAGAAATTTTTTCATCGTTATCCACTCCTTGCAAATCTCTTTATATTATATCACACAAAACACGGTGTGTAAAATACTTTCTCCGATTTTAAAGCTGCGCAGGCGGTTGATGCTTTTTAGGATTGTCGGCGACAAGGTGTTGAGCCGCACAGCAGCCCTGTCAATATTACCACTCGTCGTTTTCGTCGGCGAGCACGGCATAGGCGCAGCGCACTCCGTCAACGCCGGCGGACACTATTCCGCCCGCATATCCCGCGCCCTCGCCGCAGGGGTAAAGCCCGCGGATATTCGACTGATATATCTCGTCGCGCAGAATACGCACGGGAGAGGACGAGCGCGTCTCGGGAGCCGTGAACACGGCCTCGGGCATGGCAAAGCCCTTGAGCATTCTGTCCATCTTCAAAAGCGCGTCCGCGTAGGTGTCGGTCACCTTCTTCGGCAGTATCTTTCTCAGGTCGCCCATCACAACGCCCGTCGGACAGCTCGGATGAACCGCACCCAGGCGTGTCGATGGTCTGTCCGCAAGAAAATCGCCGACGAGCTGCGCCGGAGCGGTATAATCGCTGCCGCCCGCCAAAAATGCCGCGTGCTCTATCTCCCTCTGCATATCCATTCCCGCGAGCGGGTGGTCGCTGCCGAAATTCTCCGGCTCAATGCCGACGAGCAGCGCGCTGTTCGAGTTCTCCGCGTCGCGCCCGTATTCGCTCATGCCGTTGACGACTATTCCGCCCTCCTCGCTCGCCGCGTTGACGACGGTGCCGCCCGGGCACATACAGAAAGTATAAGCTCCGCGCCCGTGCTCCGGGTGGCAGGCGAGCTTATAGTCCGCCGCGCCGAGAGCCGGATGTCCCGCGAAATCGCCGTACTGCGCGCGGTCGATGAACTCGCGCGGATGCTCTATTCTCGCGCCCACGGAAAACGGCTTTTGCATCATCTTTACCCCGCGGGCATAGAGCGTCCTCACGGTGTCACGCGCAGAATGACCCGTACACAGCAGCACAGTATCCGTCTCGATATCCTCGAAATGTCCGTTCTGCTCGGTCTTTACGCCGTGGATATAGCCGTTTGCGACTATTATATCCGTCATTTTGCAGTTGAATCTTATCTCTCCGCCGAGCGAGACTATCTCCCTGCGGATATTGCGCACGACCTCGGCAAGGCGATCGGTGCCTATATGCGGCTTTGCCGACCAGCGTATCTCCTCCGGTGCGCCGTGGTTTGCAAGCTCGTCTATCACAAAACGGCACAGCGGGTCTTTTATGCCCGTTGTCAGCTTGCCGTCCGAAAACGTGCCCGCGCCGCCCTCGCCGAACTGCACATTGGACTCCGTATTCAGCCTGCGCTCGTGCCAAAAGACTTGAACATCCTTCTGCCTGTCCTCAATATGCGCTCCGCGCTCTAAAATGAGCGGCTTGAAGCCCGCACGGGCAAGAGCAAGCCCCGAAAACATACCCGCGGGGCCGAAGCCGACTATGACGGGGCGCAGCTCGCTCGTGCGCTTTATTTCGGGAGGTGTAAAGCTAACTTCCTTTACAGCTTCAACGCCCGAGCCACAGCGTCTGAGAATCGCGTTTTCGTCGCCGTCAACATCGACTTCTACGTTGTATACAAAGAAAATATTGTCTTTTTTGCGCGAATCGACCGCTTTTTTCGTCACTCTGAGAGTACGTATTCTGTTTTCGTCAAGGCGAAGAGCTTTACCCGCTGCGCGTCTGAGATCGTGCTCGTCCGCAGTCAGCGGAAGCTTTATCTGATTTATTTTAAGCATAAAATTTCTCCGTTAAATAGATTTTGCCGCGCTCTCTCCCGCGAGCAGGCCCGAAGCCCACGCCCATTGGAGATTGAAGCCGCCGCAGCCGCCGTCAACGTCGAGCAGCTCCCCGGCGCAGAAAAGTCCGGGCACTTTTTTCGACTCGAGCGTCTTGCCGTCGAACTCTTTTATATTTATCCCGCCGCGCGTGACCTGCGCATTTTGAAAGCCCTTTGTGCCGTCGAAGGTCATCGGGAAGTTTTTCGCCGTGCGCGCGATTTTAATAAAGGCATTTCTGCCGAGCGAGCGCACCTCGGCTTTCGGGTCTATGCCCGCCGCCTTTAAAACCGCCGTGCCGACTGCGCGCGGAAGAATGCCTATTAGAATATCCCCGCATTTCCCACGAAGTTCAAAAAGGAAGTCCGCCGTCTCCCGCTCCCCCATCGACGGGATAAGGTCGAGCGACGCTTTGACGGGCGAAGTCTTTGCCGCTTTTGCTATGTCCGCGCTTATCTCCATGGCGGCTATGCCCGAAAGCCCGTAGTCGGTAAAAAGCAGCTCGCCGCGAGACAATCGCCCCACGGCGCTTATCACCGCATCGTGGACACGCATTCCCTTGAGCTGCCTCAACTGCCTGTCCGGTGAGGTCAGCTGGACGAGCGACGGATAGAGCTCTGTCACCGTGTGCCCGAGCGAGGAGAGGAGCTTATACCCGCTCCCGTCCGAGCCCTGCGACGGCGAGGCACAGCCGCCCGTGCAGACGATAATCTTTCGCGCCGTATACCTGCCGTTTATCAGGAAGCCGCCGTCTGTCAGCTCTATTTTTTCGCAATTGTCCTCGCATATGCTCTGCACTCCGAGGCGCGCGGCCTCAAAGCGCAGGCAGTCGAGCACACTCGAAGCCGCATTGCTCATCGGGTAGACCCTGCCGCAGCTGTCGCTGTAGGTCAGGAGCCCGAGGCTCTTGAAGAACTCCAGAACGCGCTCCTCGCCGTATTTTGAAAATACCGAACCGGCAAACTCGCTGTTTGTGTAGGCGTGAGAATTTGCGTTTAGATTTGTAAGATTGCACCTGCCGTTTCCCGTGGCCAATATCTTCTTGCCGACGCGGGGCAGGCGTTCGAGCATGGCGACGCCGAGCCGGGGTGCGGTGCGTTTTGCGTTTATCGCCGCCGCAAGCCCCGACGCTCCCGCGCCGATTATCAATATGTCAAAATTCTCTCTCATATCATTTTCCTTTGCTTTATATCAGAAGAGCTAAACGGTATATCATAAAGCTCACTGTCCACGCCGTTATGAATTCAAAAAACAGAACCTTCGCGGTGCTTTTCGTCCCGAGCTCGCGCCTCAGCGCCGCCACCGCCGCAACACACGGCATACTCAGCAGCGAAAAGCTCATAAACGCGCACGCCGCCTGCGGAGATATTATATCGCGCACGCTCTGCGCCGAGCCCATGAGTATACCGAGCGTGCTGACCGTAGTCTCCCGCGCAACAAGTCCGCTTATAAGCGCCACGCAGCAGCGCCAATCGCCAAGTCCGAGCGGGGAAAATATAAACGAAACAGCGCCGCCTATCCTGCCGAGCATACTGAGCCTCGCGTCGGCGGCATGATGAAAAGAAAAGTCAAAATATCCGAGCGCCCAGATTATAACGCTCGCCGGAAAGAGCACCGCGCCCGCCTTTTTGAGAAATTCGCGCAGCCTGTCGCGCACATAGCGAAGCGCCGAGCGCACGCGCGGCAGACGGTATTCGGGCAGCTCAAAGATAAACGGCGGCTCGACGCCCTTGAAAACGGTTTTTTTGAGTATCAGCGAACCCGCGCAGGCGCAGGCTATGCCCAAAGAATAGACAAGTATCACGGCGAGCCAACGCACATTCGGGAAGAAAGCCGAAATGAGCATGGCATAGACCGGCATTTTCGCGCTGCACGACATAAACGGTATCACAGCCGCGCATATCTTTTTTTCGCGCCCCGCGTGCAAGGTTCGCGTGCTCATCAGAGCGGGCACGGAGCAGCCGAAGCCCATGAACAGCGGGAGAAACGACTTGCCGCCGAGCCCGAGCAGCCTCAGCGGATAATCCGCGATAAACGCGCCGCGCGCCATATACCCGCAGTCCTCGAGCAGACCGAGGAAGAAAAAGAGCAGGGCTATCTGCGGCAAAAAGGAGCACACGGAGCCCAATCCCGCGAGTATTCCGCCGCAGACCAAGTCTTTCACCCACTCGGACGCGCCGAGCGAGCCGAGAACGCTTATAAGAGCGGTTGAAAGAGCGCCGTTTATAAACGAGTCCGCCAGCTCGCCGAGCCTTGTACCGAGCGAACCGAAGGTGAGATAAAACACAAGGAGCACTGCCGACAAAAACAGCGGAACTGCCAGAAAGCGGTTGAGCAAAATTTTGTCCGCGCGGCTCGAAAATGTCTCTTCGCTCTGTTTTTTTCGCTCCAGCGTCTTTTCGCAGACGCGGTCGGTGAAGTTATATATATGCGAAACGGTCATAAGCTCGCGGTCGCAGTCCGCCGTCTCGTTCGATGATATCAGATTTTCGACAATCTGCGCTTCCCTCCGGGGGAGCAGGTCGCAGGCTGTTATATCCCCTCGCAAAATGCTTGTGTATGATAAAGAAGCAAGCAACAAAACGATAGGCAGAAAGCCTCGCTATTTCGTGATAAATCAAGTTTTACCCTCTAAGGCTTGACAAGTTTGTGATGTTAGTGTATACTGTGCTTGTTTAATATACACAGTTAGGAGGCGGCAGAAAATGAATGTGGTAGTTTCCAATTCTTCTGATGTTCCTTTGTATGTTCAGATTAAGGAGCAAATCAAGGACGCTATCCTAAAAGGCGAGTTAGAAGACGGGGAGCTTTTACCTTCCATTCGGAGTTTCGCAAACGATGTTCAGGTAAGCGTCCTGACAGTCCGCCGTGTCTATGAGGAATTGGAGAAAGAAGGCTTTGCCGTCAGTCAGGCGGGCAGAGGCACCTTCGTTTCTATGGGCAATCTGGAACTGCTCAGAGATTCAAAACGCCGCATCATTGAACAGGATTTACAAAAGGCTGTTCATAATGCAAAACTGTTTGACATTGCAAAAGATGATCTGTATGCAATGTTGGATATTCTATACGAGGAGGATTAAAGATGGATAGTATCCTTGAAGTAAATGGCCTTGTGAAAAGGTATCCGGCGTTTTTCCTTGACAACATTTCTTTTTCGCTGCCGGAGGGATGTGTCCTCGGCTTTATTGGAGCCAACGGCGCGGGGAAAACTACGACAATACGCTCTATTCTCAACCTTGCACACAAAGACGCCGGGGCAATAAAAATCTTCGGATTGGACACGGTGAAGCACGAACAGGAGATCAAGGATCGCATCGGCATTGTCATGGACGGCAGCTATTTCTATAACGAGCTGTCCATGCAGGACATGAAAAGCATCATTGCGCCTGCCTATTCCAAATGGAGCGACGCCGATTATCGGTCATATATGGAAAAGTTCGAGCTTGACCCAAAACAGAAAATATCAACGCTTTCCAAAGGTATGAGAATGAAATTTGCCCTTGTGCTGGCGCTCTCTCATCAGGCCGAGCTTCTTATCATGGACGAGCCGACAAGCGGGCTTGACCCGCTTGTGAGAAGTCAGTTTTTGGGGATCGTCATGGACTACATGGAAAACGGCGGCAAGGGAGTTTTTTTCTCGACGCATATCACCTCTGATCTGGACAAGATCGCGGATATGCTCGTTCTCATTGACGGGGGCAAGATCGTTTTTCAGCAAAGCAAGGATGATCTTCTTGACACTTTCCGTGTTGTCAAAGGAAATGCCGCATTGCTAAACGATCAAAATAAAAAGCTCATACGGAGCCTGAAAGTTTCGTCTTTCGGTTTCACTGGGATCACAGACCAGGCTGCGGAAGTGAAAAAGGAAATGCCGGATGTGTTGCTTGAAAAGGCATCCATCGAAGATATTATGCTCGCGTACATTGGAGGTGACAACGATGATCGCTAACCTTGTAAAAAAAGACTTTTTGCTGGTAAAAAAGTCTATTGTGGGCTTTTTAGGAATCAGTATCCTTGTCCCCCTGCTTGCGATAATCCTTATGAGGAATACGGCGCAAATACAAGGTATAGGGATGTTCATTTTTCTCTATATGGTGATTTTGATGGAGCTGTCATTCATACAGGCGGTTGCGACAGAAGAAGAAAAAAGCCAGAAAGCAACGGCGCTGCTTTGCGCAGCCCCCTATCCCCGAAAAAGCTATGTTATCGCAAAATACATCTGCTATCTGATTTCCTACGGAGTGTGCGTCGCTGTTTATTCGATAATAGCCGCCGTTTATCCGAGACTTGATTTTCTGAATATCGCGGAAGCATTGGTTGGCTTTTTGGTAGGAACAATCCTCTATGGAGTATATACCCCTGTTGCAATAAAGTATGGAATAACAAAGGCTCGTCTTGTGTTCACCGCGGCAATATTGCTCATGTCTCTGGGGCCGATCCTTACGATTAAGGTATTCCGCTCCGATATAACGCTGATTCTGTCGTTCATGCAGAATACATCAGGTACACTTGTACCCATCATTCTTGGTATTGCCGGCGTGGGTATTTTCCTCATATCCATGATCGTGTCCATTCGCATATTTGCGAAAAAGGAGTTGTGAGATACCCGCCGATACCATAAGCAGGAGGTGAAACAATGGGAAGTGTTGTTCTGCTGTTTCTGTTTGCAGCACTCGCATTATTCTTGTTAGGCTGCAAAGAGGGCATTATACTTCTAAAAAAAAGAAATCGGATATGCAAAACCACGGGCAGAATCGTTGATGTATCCACGCTCGCCGCGGAAACCATGAAAGTATATAATTCCAAGTGGGCATTAGTCATGTACAGTGTGGACGGGCGCATGATAACTTCCCAAAATCGGATCGTAGTGCCGATGTCAAGCAACGTAGGTGATCCGGTGGATATTCAGTATGATCGAGATAACCCAAATGTCTTGATTTCCCAAAACCCGAAGCGGTTTATTGTTTTCATGCTCTGTTCTGTTATGACCTTAATAATTGCAATGGTTCTAAAAACACGATGATATAGGTCTATACGAGGTTTCAAGCCGTCACTTTACATTGTGCCAAAACTAAATAACAACCGCCCATCACAGCGGCAACAGAAGCAGTAAGTCTGAAAAGATTTGCTGCTTTTTTTGTTGCCCGATTTGGAAAAAGCAGGTCCTTTCACCGTAGTAGTGGCGAAAGGGAAAATGAAAAAGTTTCCGCAAAAGCGAGCACGCGGAGGGTTTGTAACTGTTGTATTAGCGGAAGGGAAAAGTTTTGCAAAACCGCCATTTTCCCATTCTGCTGAACGTACTGCTGACGAAAGAAACTGAAAGAGGCAGTATGCGGAAGTCACAGAGCAAGATTCTACCGAGGTGCCATAATTCGCTGTCCGCTCATTCTGCCCCATCGGAATCTTGTTGGGGAGTGCCTTCCCCAAACCCTGCTGTTGCGGCTTACGCCGCCGTTGTTCCTCTCGCTTCCGCAGCAAAAATATATTTTTCCCGGTGGTTAAGATTTCTCAAAAAAATGTCCATTGAAAGGTGAGAGGACAACGCTTCTGCCCTGCCGCCCCTCTGCCTTCCGCAGCAAAAATATATTCGGTGCGATACCTGACAACGGGCGGAAAAATGTCCATTGAAAGGTGAGAGGGAAAATAAAAATGTCCAAAAATCCGAAAGCATTACCCAACGTATAGTGAGAGGATTTTCTCCGCAGGAGGCGAGGCAGATTTGTTTTCTCAGAGCCGCAAGGCTCAGCGAACCTTGAAAACTGAATATCCAGGCATCAGGCACATTCCCAACGCTATGGGCTGAACCCCTGAGCCGCTTTCGTGAGTGCGCCACGACCTCAGAAATGAGCGAGCGATACAACTTACACGATAAAAGCCGGGCTGCTCCCGGTGGAGGCGACGACAGGTGTTGGGGACAATGATACTTCCGTAATTCGCGGCCCGGCCACAAGGAAGGCGGGGAGGTTCGATTCCTATGGAGCGGTGCAGCACACCGCCGCCTGACGCTTGCAAAAAACAAAAAAGAAAGAAGGTGCATCATGCGAAAGCCATACAACACGCCGCACAGAACCCATGTCGTGAAAACACGGTTGACCGATGAAGAACACGAGCTGTTTCTCAATCAATGCCGCACCTACGGCATCAGCCAATCGGAAATGCTGCGGCAGGCCATGACCCGCTTGCAGATAAAACCCGTGATCCATGTGTCGGCGGTCAACGACGGGCTGCTTGCCGCCATCGGGAAGCTGACCGCCGAATACGGCAGGATCGGCGGGAACTTAAACCAGATAGCCCGGACGCTGAACGAGTGGCACAGCCCCTACCCGCAGCTTGCGGCGGAGCTGCGGACGGCAGCTTCCGACCTTGCCGCCTTGAAGTT
>ERZ791736.25-NODE-25-length-119816-cov-24.429397_pt1 | contig 119816 bp, 90 predicted proteins | sample MGYA00509940_ERZ791736 | MGnify/ENA primary metagenome ERZ791736 (study PRJEB30046, sample SAMN00792014) | human gut metagenome | study: EMG produced TPA metagenomics assembly of the A metagenome-wide association study of gut microbiota in type 2... | reverse complement strand
CGTTTTTTGTGCATTCTCCTTACCATTTTCTGTGCACTCGTGATTTCTGTTTACACCAAGTAGTACAAACCAGGTCCGACTTGAGCCAACTTTATACAACTTGGAACTAGTAGGACCCAATAGTAATATTCTCTGTTCAAATCAATACGGTATTTACCGGATGCTTACAGAGCACTCCAGGCACCGCTCTTTCAACAACTTCATTGTCAACATTCTCTCGGCTATCGCTGCTTATTTACTTTTTCTTCCCCAAAAAGCCATCGGTGGACGTCTCATTTATCAATTACGGACAACTGGTCCTGAAATTGCATATTTTGCGTTGTCGGAGGCAAAAAAGAAAGTCGCTGAATGTTTGAAATTCAGCGACTTTCATTATTTAGCTTCTTAATTTAGTGGTGCCACCGGGAATCGAACCAGGGACACAAGGATTTTCAGTCCTTTGCTCTACCACTATGTATCTCTCTAAGAGTTACTGCTGTAACAATTTTTTTCTGTCTATGGTTAAAACATTTTGGAAAACACGGACATGCTTTCTGGGTTAAACATTATTCTTTAATTTATCATTGTGCTTCCCTGCACTTACATCTGCAATGACCTCTTTTATCTTTTGCAGCAAGATGGGAATATCAAGTTTTATAGTATTAAAAACTTTTTCAGGGTCTGTTGCAGCATATTCATGGGATATGATATTTCTCATGCCCACAATGCTTCTCCAAGAGATTTCGGGATAGCATTTGTCCAAAAATTTCCTGTCTGTCAGCTCATCTATTTTCCTGACAGTCTCACCTATTGTCTGCAAGCACATACAGGTGGAGTTATAAAGCACCATGCCAGACTGTGAGCACAAGAAGTCATTGAGTTCTTTCACACCATCTGTCGTATCTATAATAAACTCAGCCTGATACCTGATATAATCCAGCATATCAAGCATGATGTCTTTAGACATATACTGCATCTCTTTCCAAGTTTTTCCTGAACAACGGTCTCATAACAGCACCAAGAGAAATCAAGTCTACCTTGCATTTGAAAAGCTCTTCCAACTCATTCTGAATGCCTGCCATACTGAAAAAAGACGGAGTTCTCATTTTCACGCAGACATCAATGTCACTGTATGGCAACTGCTCACCTCTGGCACAACTGCCGAACAGGCCAAGAGCTTCTATTCCATAGGCATCACCCCTTTCAGCTTTATACTGCCTCAGTTTCTCCAAAATCTCCTTTGTCTGCATAATATTAACTTTTACACCGCTAATTTAGCAAAATATTCCGACTTGATGGCTTCTTCTGCTAATACTTCTTTTAAATTCTACAATGAATAATCCGGCATAATGATAAAACATAAGAGACCCTATTGGCCTTGTTCTTGTAATCCCTTATGGCTATACATGGGAAAAACTAAGTGTTTTCAGATTAATACTAAAATTATCTATCTCATTATATGGCAGTACTTATGTAGTCTAAGTCTTTTATTTCTTCACAACTATTTTTTTGATTAAAGATGTTTGTTCTGTTGTCACAGACACATTCAAATTCTTGTCAAGAAGAAATGTAAAACCAACTCTTTTCGTATGGGTAAATATCTGATTCATTCTAAGTCATTATTACTGATAATTAGTTTATCAAAATTGATTATCCACTTGTTTTCCATTAGAAAAGGTATGCCAAGAATTCCATGTATCTGCACTCCTGTTTCTTCTTGTACTTGCGCTATGGCTTCAGAAGCATCAAGCACTGCGAAAGTGGAAGAGTAGTCAACTCCCTCAAAATTGAACGTGGCTTCAATGACAGGGGCTTCTTTATAATGCCCCTCAATTCCCATTGTTCTATAACTACTGTCAAGTAGCTTGAACTCATCTTTGAAATGTTCATACACAAAATCAAAAAGGGTGTTATGGGTAGAACCTGTGTCAATAAGAAAACACAAGTTCTTTAGTTTGCCTGATGTCACTATCAATGGTAAGCCTGTCTTTTGCAAACCGAATGTTAATGGAAATTCCATAACTATAGATTGTTGTTAAAAATCAATTCTTCTTTTGAACATAAATAATATGATTCATCATCAAACTGAATAACAAACCAGTTCCTCGCTTGAGACACAATATCCATCATAGATATTAATCCTAATCGTGGAGATACATTCACATAATAATATTCTTCATTGTGATAAAAGAATAATCTTTTGAACTTTGTCCAATTTCCATCATGTACTTCATCTATTGGGTCAATATGCACTTTCCCATATTTCATTGAAAAATCCAACAAAGTTTGTTTTGACATTATTTTTCTTTCCATATACTATCAGTCTATATTCCAATAATTACTTTCATCACCTTCAAAAGCATCAAGTCTTTGGTCTTCCCAATCCTCTTTATATTCCAATGAATCATTTAGTTGCTCTTCTCTATATTCTTTCCATTCAAGATATTGCCTATAAGATATTGTAGTTGGTCTGATACGGGATTGTACATTTTCAATGTGCTGGCCATCTGAAACTGTAATGCTATAAAGATTTATATTTTTCCTGCAGTCTAAGTTCTTTAGTTTTAGATTATTCCCGAGATATAAGTCATAATGTAAATCATTACACGCACAATTCAAACTTATCAGTTCATTGCACTCTCGTACATCGAGGCTATACAACTGATTCTCGGAGCAATCCAAGGTTTGAAGTTCTTTTAAGGATTGCACATCCAATTCATCTAATTTACATCTTCTCACACTGAGCATTGTTAGTTCTCCATTGTTGGATAAATCAATATATTCCAATGGGTTAAATCCACAAGAAAGAATTTTCAAGCTCCTATTATTTAAACAATTCAAATAATTTAAATTGCATTCTCGACAATATAAAGATATTAGATTGTGATTGTTTTGAATATCAAGATTATTTTTCAAGGGATTACCATAGCAGCTCAAATGTCTCAATGCTTTATTCTTAGAAATATCAATGTACTCAAGATTGTTTCTTGAGCAATCAAGGATTTCCAAATTACTGAGAAATTCGATTCCTGCAATAGAATTAATACCTCTCTGAGAGCAAAGGACTTTTGTGATGGTCAATGCCTCTGTAAGTGATATTTCCCCATCATCATCTTTGTCAAAGTTGTCAATAAGATACTTTTTAAAGACCTTATCTGGGAAATTGATAACTCTCAAATCTATATCCATTTTTGATGTTTTTTTACGGCATACCACAAAAAGAAAGGTGCTGGCCCAACCTTGATTGTCATTCTGAAGGTATCGCCAAACACCTAATATCCATACAAACAAGTAAAGCCCGCACCTACGATGTGGAGCATTTACCCTTGCTTTTTGATGGATACATTCTGTTAAATTGGCGATTTTTCAGAATTCATCAAGCAAGAGGAAAAACACCTCTTTTTCAATATGTCTGTCTAAACTTCTATTTCGTTGTTAATCATTTTATTTTGACGCAAATTTACAATAAATTTGTAGTGAACAAGATTTTGATTATCAATTTATTTGAAGTCAATCCATATTGCATCACCTGTTCAGGCTATACATTGCTTGCAAATGTAATGTTTTAACACATTGCGCTCCACTACGGCTGATGATTTTAAGCCCTCATACCAAATTTCCTGTATTCAGACCACAAATCATCTCCTATCATTCTCATCGGAATAGCAAAATTACTCCAAATGCCGAATTACCAATTGTAATCCATATCAGAGAATGGAATGTCCAAGTACTTGTTGAATTTGAGCAAGGAATCCCCAAATTAAGACTCTGCGGATGTCCGCAGTTGTCATTTCGGTTAAAACACTGGAGAAAACATTTCCCTGTTTCAGCCTGAATTTCGGCCATTTTCAGACATAAAAAAAAGAGAGTTACTTTTCAGTAACTCTCTGGCTTTCAAGTGGTGCCACCGGGAATCGAACCAGGGACACAAGGATTTTCAGTCCTTTGCTCTACCAACTGAGCTATGGCACCATGTCAGTCCGTAACCTTCGTTTGGTTTGGGAGCGCAAAAGTAAGAGTTATTTCGGAAATTCCAAAATTTTCTGTGAAAAAAGTAGCGGAAAATATGTGATGTCTCTGGGCGGTCAGCGTCCGGCACTGTATGAGCGGCCCTTGGAGACGATGAACCTGAATATGTTGAGGGCAGTGGTATCGCCGCCGGCGGTTAGGCCTTCGGGGTGGAACTGCACTCCCCATATCGGACGGCCGTCGATGCACTCGATGGCCTCCACGATGGAGTCGGCGGGGGACCAGGCGGCCACTCTGAAGCCCGGGGCTATGTCCTTGGCGGACTGGTGGTGGGTGGAGTTGACCATATATGCTCCGGTGCCGGCTATGTCAGCGAGCCACGTGCCTTCTACAGGGTGGATGGAGTGGATGGGCCTGAGGTTGGTGAAGGACTGATAGTGGTCGGTCTTAGACGGCTTTTGGGATGGAATGTCCTGGTAGAGGGTACCGCCAAATGCTATGTTGATCAGCTGCTCGCCCCTGCAGATGCCGAGGACCGGTATGCCGCGGGCGGCAGCAGTCCGGACGAGGTAGAGGTCGTAGCTGTCACGCAGAGTGTCGACAGTCCCTAATTCAGGATGAGGCTCTTCGCCGTAGATGGCGGGATTGAGGTCCTCGCCTCCGGTGAGGACGAGGGCGTCGATGCCGTCCAGCATGCCGGAAAGGGCAGCAGTGTCCTCGGTAACCGGCAGAAGGTAGGGGATGCCTCCGGCCTTGATGACTGCCTCGCTGTATTTGCGGCCGATGCGGGAGTTGTTGTCGGTCACGGCGCAGGAGATGCCGATGACGGTATTCTCATGGCCTGTCTCATCGGCGCTGTCAGATGAGCAGGAGCAGATGAGTGCCGCCGACATGATGAAAGATGTGGTCAGGATGATAGTTTTCATACTGCAAATATTGAATACGCAAACCGCTGAAAAACAGCGAAAGCCGCTTTTCGGGCGGCTCTCGCGGAGGTTTTCGGGTGATCTGCTTGGGGCTCGAACCCAAGACCCCAACATTAAAAGTGTTGTGCTCTACCAACTGAGCTAGCAGATCAGTTCCGCTTTACAGCTATGGGCTAAACGGGCGGCAAAAGTAGTTAAAAAGATTTAAAGTTGCAAACTTTTGTGTGTTTTTGGATAATTTTGCATCATGGGACAATTTGAACAGGAATTATGTGACTATTTTCAGGAATGCGGTGCCGGTATTTGCGTTGAGCGTGTGAACCGCAGTTTGTATGTCATCCGTTGTGAAGGAAAGGGACTGGCTGTAATAACGGTACCGCTTCTTTATTTTGAAGAAGGCGGGAGTCCCGAAGAGCTGATGGAGGTGAAGCGGACAGCCGGTGGGGAGGATGTCCTATGCCTCTATGAAGACCGTTGGCGCAGTTCCGGCCCTTTGGTGCGGTCAATGCTGCAAGTTCGTCTGGGAATGGGAAGTAGGGTTTTTGCCCGAAACTGTGAGGTACGGGAGATCGGGACGGAAGCTGCTGCAGTTTTCTTGGAACGCAATCATCTCTACGGTCATGCCAGGGCCCGTTATCGTTTCGGGCTGTTCCGGTTCCGTTCGACTGGTGCGGGTGAGGCGACTATGGACAGCACTCAGCCGCTGGTGGCGGTTGCCGCATTTTCCAAAGGGAGGGAAATGACCGACGGAACAATGTCTTATGAGTGGGTACGCTATGCCTCTGTTAGGGGAGTGCGGATTGTAGGAGGAATGGGAAGGCTTCTGGATGCCTTTGTGATGGACAGGACGGGCAAGGACTGTCCCGGCGCTTTCGAGGTTATGACTTACTGCGACCTGGAGTGGTATGACGGACGCTCATACCACCGCCTGGGATTTGAGGACGCAGGGCTGCGTCCGCCCGTTGCATTTATGTGTCCGGTGGACGGTGGCAGGAGGATACATGAGGGCAAATTAACCACCGACCGTCGTTTCAGACATCTGCTGCAGGATGGGAGCGGGGCGGGGGAGAGAATGGTCCGCATCCTGAATACCGGCAGTCGGAAGCTCATACTCCGTTGCGGTGTCTGAATGTACCGGCTACTTGACCGTCTGAGGTTTTTCAGAAGTGTGGGAAGAGTGTTTTTTACCGGTGACAGCTTCTCCGATGCGGGTACTCCGGTGCTTGTTTACGGTAAGAGACGAACCGTCATCGCTCACGTCTACCCTTATGACGGTCCCGGATTTCATTCCTGAGACTATATGTCCGGCGATTATATCTTCCAGGTAACGTCGAATGATGCGTTTGAGAGGTCTTGCGCCAAAAGCAGGATCATATCCCCTTGTGCACAGGAAGTCTTTTGCCGCAGTGCTGATGTTGAGGCTGTATCCGGCTTCCTCCACTCTTTTGTGCAGGCTTTGGAGCTCTATCTCGAGTATGGCGCCCATGTCAGTGCGGCTGAGGCTGCGGAAATATACTGTTTCATCCAGGCGGTTGAGGAACTCTGGGGTGAATGAGCGGCCGAGTGCTTTGTCAATCAGAGATTTCTGGTGCTGGACAGATATTTCACCCGTGCTGCTGAAGCCGATGCCGCGGCCGAAGTCCTTGATGTCCCTGCTGCCTATGTTGGATGTCAGTATTATGATGGTATTGCGGAAGTCCACGGTACGGCCGTTACTGTCGGTGAGACGGCCTTCGTCCAGTATCTGGAGCAGGAGATTGAAGATGTCCGGGTGAGCCTTTTCTATCTCGTCAAGCAGCACTACTGAGTACGGTCTCTGGCGTACGCGTTCGCTGAGCTGTCCCCCTTCATCGTATCCTACGTAGCCCGGAGGGGCTCCGATAAGGCGGCTGACTGAAATTTTCTCCATATATTCGCTCATGTCCAAGCGGATAATAGCATCGCTAGAGTCGAACATCTGTTCGGCCAGCATTTTGGCAAGGTGCGTCTTGCCGACACCAGTAGGGCCTAGGAATAAGAAACTCCCAACGGGTCTGGACGGATCCTTGAGGCCGGCGCCATTGCGTATGATTGCTCGTACAATCCGGTCAACTGCCTCTTCCTGTCCGATGATTCTCCTGCTTAGGGCATCGTGCAGGCCGGCCAGACGTGCGTTTGCAGAGGCGGACATCTTGCCGGCCGGAATGCCGGTCATGACCGAGACGGTTCTGATTATGTCTGTTTCGGTGACTTTGACGGTCTTTTTTCTGGAACTGTCAGTCAGGCAGGCCGTAGCCTCATCGAGCTCTTTCTGCTGGTTCTGCTCCATTCTCATAATCTCAGCTCCGGTCTCGAAATCATTGTTCCTGAGGTATGACCTTTTGGTGTCGCGCAGTTCGCGCAGTCTGCCGGACATGCCGCGTATTTTTCCGTCGGGCATACTTGCTGAGACATGGGCTGACGCTCCTGCCTCATCCATTATATCTATGGCCTTGTCCGGCAGGCAGCGGTCTGTAATGTATCGGATAGAGAGTGAGATACATGCCTTCAGGGCTTCCGGAGTATAGCTTACGCAGTGGAAGTCCTCATAGCGGGGACGCAGTTCGTTGAGTATTTTAATCGTTTCCTCTTCAGATGGCTGGCTGACGGATATTTTCTGAAATCTGCGGGCCAGTGCGCCATCTTTTTCGATAATTTTACGGTATTCGTCAGAGGTCGTTGTGCCTATACATTGGAATTCACCTCTGGACAGGGCAGGCTTCAAAATAGAAGCCGCATCCATGGCCCCACCTGCAGCTCCTGCTCCTACAATATTATGAATTTCGTCGATAAAAAGTATGATGTCCTTGTCTTCCCGGACTGCCTCGAGGATCCTCTTAAGCCTTTCTTCGAAGTCTCCACGGTATTTTGTGCCGGCCACAATTGCCCCCATATCCAGGGATATGATTCTTTTAGTCAGCAGGCCGGCCGGGACGTTTCTGTCTGCTATGCGTTGTGCAATGCCGTCTGCGAGGGCTGTCTTGCCGACGCCGGGGTCGCCTACTATCAGTGGATTGTTTTTCCTGCGGCGGGACAGCGTGCTGATAATCCGTTCCAGTTCACGGTCTCTTCCGGAGACAGGGTCCAGAGTCCCTTCTTCTGCGGCGGCGGTAAGGTCGGTGCCGAAGCGGTTGAGTGTTTCTGCCGGTGTCTCTCTGTCCATGCGGCGGGGCTCCTCGAAGTCCATGTTGTAATCATCTTCGTAGGTGCCTTCGTAGAATTCGTCTTCGGGAGGAATGCTTTCAGCAAAACGGTGATTGAAGTCCAGTCCAAGACTGACAGTGATGTCTGCGAAGATTGAATTGTCTTCCTTAAGTATTATGCTCAAGTATACCAGTGTGTCTGGAATCTGCCTGGCTTTAGGAAGCCGGAGAATACGGTTTGCCTCCTCTATGACGTGCAGGAGTTCCTGGCTCGGCTGAATATTCCGAGAATCGCTGTAAGGAATGGCGTAACCATGATCTATTTCGTCAAGTATCATGGATTTGAGGACTTCCAGAGAAATTCCGTTGGAGGTTAGGAAGCGGCAGGCTTCGTTGTCCTTGTGCCGTATGATGCCGAGGATGAAATGCTCGATGGAAACGGTAGTCCAGCCAGTCCTTACTGCTTCTTCACGGGAGTATTCGAAAATTCTGTTTATTATATCAGGTTCTCGCATAAGTTCTTGCAATTTTAAGGCCCTAAAATAATCATAATTTGTATATATTTAACGCTTGCAGTTACAAAATTTTGAGTATTTTAGCGTTTTGTTTTGGTAATAAGAGATATGATAGAAAACGAAGAAACAACTCATGGCAGAATAGTGCAGGTCGATATCGAGACGGAGATGAAAACGGCGTATATCGATTATTCCATGTCCGTTATTGTAGCCAGGGCCTTGCCTGATGTCAGGGACGGTCTCAAGCCAGTGCACAGGAGAGTGTTGTATGGTATGTACGACCTGGGACTCACATCGGGAGGACAGCACAAGAAATCTGCCCGTATAGTGGGAGAGGTGATGGGTAAATACCATCCGCACGGAGATTTGAGTATATACGAGGCTATGGTCCGCATGGCCCAGGATTGGAGCATGAGATATATGCTGGTGGACGGCCAGGGTAATTTCGGCTCGGTGGACGGGGATCCCCCTGCCGCAATGCGTTATACCGAAGCCCGTTTCCGCAGGCTTGCGGAGGAGTGCCTCGAGGATCTGGACAAGGACACAGTGGATTTTACACCAAACTTCGACGAGACGCTCAAGGAACCGCTGGTACTTCCTTCCAAGGCACCTCTTCTTCTTCTTAACGGTTCATCCGGTATCGCTGTAGGTATGGCCACCAACATGGCTCCCCATAATCTGTCGGAGGTAGCTGATGCTATCTGTGCTTATATTGACAACAACGACATTTCGGTTGATGAGCTGATGCATTACATCAAAGGACCGGACTTCCCTACAGGAGGCATCATCCAGGGATTGGCCGGTATACGGGATGCTTTCGAGACCGGCCGCGGTCGTATAGTGATACGCTCCAAGACCGAGATTGAGGTTCAGCCCTCCGGAAGGGAGGTGATAGTAGTCACCGAGATTCCCTACATGGTCAACAAGCGCGAGATGATAGAGTACATTGCAAAGTTGGTGGAAGAGAAGAAGATAGACGGTATCGCCTATATAAACGACGAGAGTGACCACAAGGGTATGCGCATTGTCATCAAGCTGAAAATGGGAGCAGTCGCCAATGTGGTGCTCAATACTTTATACAAGTTGACTCCTCTTCAGTCCAGTTTCTCTGTCAACAATGTGGTTCTGGTGGACGGCCGCCCCAGGCTTCTTAATCTAAAGCAGCTTATCAAGTATTTTGTCCGCCATCGGCACAATGTGGTGGTGCGTCGTGCTCAGTATAATCTCAATGAGGCCCGTAAGCGCGAGCACATCCTTGCAGGTCTGCTCAAAGCCATTGACATCATAGATGAGGTTATCGCATTGATCAGGGCATCCAGAAGCCGTCAGGATGCGAGGGACGGGTTGTGCTCTCAGTTTGGATTCAGTGAGATACAGGCTGGAGCTATCGTGGAGATGCGCCTCGGACAGCTTACCGGCATGGACAGGGAGAAACTACGTGCAGACTATGATGCCGTGGTTGCCCTTATAGAAGAACTGACGGCCTTCCTTTCCGACGAGAGTCTGCAGTACGCCCTTATCAAGCAGGAAACACAGGAGCTTAAGGACAAGTTTGGAGACTCCCGCAGGACCGAGATAGTTCCTTCTGCCGATGAATTCAATCCAGAGGATTTTTATGCCGATGAGGATGTTGTGATTACCATTTCACATTCCGGATACATCAAGCGCACTCCTCTGAGTGAGTACCGTCTCCAGAACCGCGGCGGTGTGGGCTCCAAGGGCAGCACCACCAAGGAGGAAGATTTCATCGAGCATATTTATGTTGCAAATACTCACAGTACTATGCTCTTTTTCACCGACAAGGGCAGATGTTACTGGCTTAAGGTATACGAAATACCGGAGGGAACCAAGGCCTCTAAGGGCCGTGCAATCCAGAATGTCATCAGTATTGAGGCCGACGACCGTATCTGCGCATATCTCAATGTTGGTAATCTTGGTGATGAGAATTATATCTACAGCCATTATATCGTGCTGGCAACCAAACGCGGTACTATTAAGAAGACCCTGCTGGAAGCCTATTCCCGTCCTCGTCAGAAGGGTGTAAACGCTATTACTATAAAGGAGGGAGACGGGCTTCTCGAAGCTGTACTCACTGATGGTGACAATGATATTCTTCTGGCTGCCCGTAAAGGCAAATGTGTCCGCTTCCATGAGTCGGATGCCCGCTCAATCGGCCGTACGGCCTCAGGTGTCAGAGGTATCAGCATAGAAGATGATGATGAGGTCATAGGCATGGTGTGTGTGCACAACTCTCCGGATGCCGGAAATATCATGGTTGTAAGTGAGAACGGTTACGGCAAACGCTCGCTTCTGGAGGACTACCGCATCACCAGCCGCGGAGCCAAGGGCGTAAAGACCATCAACATTACGGAAAAAACCGGTGAGTTGATAGCCATAAAGACGGTTACAGATGACAACGATCTTATGATTATCAATAAGTCCGGCATTACTATCCGTGTCCCTGTCTCCGATATCCGCGTGGCCGGACGTGCAACTCAGGGTGTCAAGCTGATCAACCTGCGCGAGGGTGATACAATAGCTGCAGTCTGCGTGGTAAACAAGAGTGAGGAAAAGCTACAGGAAACCGGTGAGGAGCTATAATTTGAATAGAATGAACACAACTAACTAAAATAAAAACTACAACACTCAAAAGTCATGAAACAGATTTTATTGACCGTTGCGATGCTGGCTGTAGCGATGACAGCCGGAGCACAGAACAAAGATCAACTGCTTTCTTCCATTGACAAGGCGAAAGCCGCTACTGAAAATGAGAAGAAAGCTGCTAATCCCAATACCTGGATTAAGTACGGAGATGCATTTGTGAATGCATACAACTCGCTTTTCGGAGATTTGTGGATCGGTATATCAAAGACAGAGGCAGCTCTTTTCGGAGGTGCCAAGCCTACCTCAGAGGAAGCAGTTACTCTGAATGGTGCTGCTTACACAGTAGAGCATTATGAGTTCCGTGATCTTTATTACAATGCAGCAGGTGTTCTTGACGCAGTGATTATCACCAATCCCATCATGGACGATGATCTTCTTGTCGAGGCCCGCGATGCCTATCTTAAGGCAGCCGAGGTGGATACCAAAGGTTCGAAACTGAAACAGATCAATGAGAAATTGTCTTTGCTCCGCAACAATTTGGTAAATGATGCAATGAGCTATTATACTCTGGGCGACCTGGCAAAAGCTGCCTTTTATTTCGAGGAGTCTCTGCCCTGCAGTGACAACCCTGTGGTAAATGCAGTAGACAGCATGGTTGTTTACTATACAGCAGTAACTTATGATGCATCAGGCAACACAGAGAAAGCTAAGAAGTATTATCAGAAGTGCATTGAAATAGGTTATGACCAGAATGGGGATGTAGCTTCCGCTCTCGCCGAGCTGTACAAGAAGGAAGGCAATACAGACATGGCCAAGCAGTGTCTGAATGATGCTTTCACAAAATATCCCGGCAGTCAGGCTGTTCTCGTGTCTCTGATCAATCTGTATATGGATACCAATGATGATCCTCAGAAAATTCTTGACCTGATTAAGAGCGCTCAGCAGAATGAACCTGACAATGCTTCGCTTGCATATGCCGAAGGCAATGTGTACAAAGGTCTTGGGGATATAGAGAGTGCTGTAAAGTGCTATGAGAAATCTCTTGAGATAGATCCGAACTATATTTTCGGTATTTTCTCCATAGGAGGAGCATATTTTGATGAGGCTGTGGCTATTCAGCAGGAAATGGATGCTACAGATATCAGCGAAGTGGAGAAGTATGATGCCCTTCTGCAGGAGCAGGAAAAGTATCTTGAAATGGCAATCGAACCTCTCGAGAAGACCTTTGCCATGGCAACGGACGCAGATATAGAACTGAAGAATCTGGTGGCAAGCTACTTGAAGCAGATTTATTTCCGCTTCCGTACAAGAGATGCCAAGTATGCCGAGAAAGCCCAGCAGTATGAGCAATATCTTCAGGAAGCTGGCGTAGAAGAGTAACCTTAATAGTATTCATACAAATGACAGAGGCTGCACCGGAGTTGACGGTTGCAGCCTCTTTTGTCTTCGTTATGTGACATTTCCGTCTTACCGTATGTTGCGTGTCAGCTTCTGTACAAACTTGGACTGGGACAGAAATTCACTTGCAATGACCCTGAGTACGGTATATAGCGGTACTGCGATGAGTATGCCGAAAACTCCTCCGATCTGTCCTGCGATTAATATAATCAGGAAAATCTCCAGGGGGTGTGCTTTGACACTGTTGGAGTAGATCAGGGGCTGGAATACGTAATTGTCAATGAACTGTGTTACGATGAATATTGCCAGGACAATTATCAGGAAGAGAAGGAGCGGCATTTCCACTGAGTTGTTCAGATGGAACAGCAGGGCCATTATCACTGCAAGAAAATCTCCGATGAACGGACCGAGGTACGGGATAATATTGAGTATGCCGGATGCGAATCCGACTACGATTGCCAGCTGCGGGTCCATCTTTACGATGAATATAAGTCCAATACTGTTAAGGGCGGCAACGAATAGGGATTCCAGTGATATGCCGACGAAGTATCTGGACAGTAAGGAATTAATGGATTTGGTAGCCCTGCGGACATTCTCTTCCAGACGGTCGGGAACCAAAGTCGTGAGTACGTTGGTGATAAGGCCGTTCTCCATCAACAGGAAAAAGGCAATAAAGACAATGGAGAATACTGCTATGCCGAAATCTGTCAGGAAGGATGCCAGGGAAACAATAATGTTTGAGAATGTATTGATGTTGATGAAGTTCCGTATATAGTCGAAAAGGTAGACTTCAATCCTGAAATTAGGATCGATGGACGGAATGGACTTGATGATGAATTCGTTCAGCTTCTCCAACGGTTCGTAGACGTGTGTGCTGAGGCTGCTGAGACTCATGTTGTTGAGCAGGTGTACAAATTCTCCAATCATAGGGGCGAGCAGCAGGAACAGAGAGAGGCACACGCAGAGAATCAGAGCCAGTGTCAGAAAGGAGGCCAGCCACCTGGGTATGTGAAAGTTCTTTATTCTGAGATTGGTTAGAAACTTTACAACCGGCTTGCCTATGAGTGATATTACTACAGCGATGGCTATGTACAGCAGAATTGTGCGGAAATACCAGCCTAGAAACAGGACGATGGCTGCCGCTCCGGCTACGATGATGTATTTTGCAAGTTTGTCCATGGGATAGATTTTAAGATACAAATATAAAAAAACGCCGCAAAATCTGCGGCGTTCAATGTTAAAAGATAACGCTTACTCGGCAGCAGGCTCTTCTTTTGGCTGAGGTTGAGGTTTCTCATTGCCGACAGCTACTGTAATCGTGCGCCCCATATATTCGGTTCCATTAAGGGCTGCTATAGCTTTCATGCCTTCTTCCTCGGACATTTCTACAAATCCGTAACCTCTGGACCTTCTGGTTTCCTTGTTGACAATAATCCTGGCAGAGGTTACCTCGCCATAAGGAGTGAACAATGCTGTGAGATCCTCCTTTCTTACCCTGTAATTCAGGTTAGATACAAAGATGTTCATGCGTGCAGTTTGGTTATATTTCACCCGCAAAGGTATAAAATTAATCCATACCTCAAAAGAAAAATAAACAAAACTGTTTGCTGGGGCACGTCAAATGTTCTATTCGTGTCCGTAGCTGCTACCGTCGAAGCAGTGCGTGCATATCATTTCCCTAGGCAGGCCTATGGAGGATATCAGATTGTCGATTGTGTTGAATTTCAGTGATGCCACATTGACTTCCTTACGGACGTATTCCACCATTTCGGCGTATTCTGCTGTGTCATTGCGAACATATTTTCCCAGATTGCGGTCGTGGGCTCCTTCTTTCTGCTGGATAAACCTGCGGCAGATGAGCTCCAGAGGAGTGCGGGATTCGGAGAAATTGATGAATTCACAGGGATATACCAGCGGAGGGCAGCTGATTCGTACGTGTACCTCCTTTGCTCCGTACTCGTAGAGATTGCGAACGTTGTTGCGAAGCTGGGTGCCGCGGACTATGGAATCGTCACAGAAAACAGGACGGTGGTTATGGAGAATGGCTCCGTTGGGAATCAGTTTCATTTTAGCAACCAGGTTGCGTCTGTCCTGACTGGTCGGAGTGAAACTGCGTGGCCATGTCGGAGTGTACTTCACGTATCCGTTGCGGAATGGTACGCCTTTCCCATCGGAATAACCTATGGCCATACAAGTGCCTGAGTCGGGGATGGAACATACGGTGTCCATGTCGGAGTCGTCCTGCTTGGCCATTTTGTACCCCAGGTTGTAGCGCACCTCGTCCACGTTGATGCCCTCGTAAGAGGAAGCGGGATAGCCGTAGTAAATCCACAGGAAGGAGCAGATCTGCATCTTCTTGCCGGGCTTTACTATCTGCTCGAGGGAGTCGGCTGTCATCCTGACGGCCTCACCGGGACCGAGGATGTACTCGTCCTTGTAGCCCAGGTTAGGGAAACTGCACGACTCTGAGGCCACTGCATGGGCCTGTACCCTCTGTCCATCTTCCTCTGTGTCCTTCTTCCCTATAATAAGAGGAGTCCTGCCGTAGAGGTCTCTGCATGCTATCAGGCAGTTTTCCGTGAGGATAACGAATGTGCACGAACCTTTGATTTTCTGTTGTACAGACTTGATTCCTTCCTCAAAAGAGGGTGAGCATGTGATAATCTGGGCAATCAACTCCGTGGGATTGGTCTTCCCTGAGCTCAGTTCAGTGAAATTCTTGTTCTGGGAGAGCATCTCCTTCTCCAGATCGGCGATATTGCATATTTTGCCGACTGTAACAATGGCAAAACGCCCCAAGTGAGAATTGACGACTATCGGCTGTGCGTCAGTGTCACTTATCACTCCTATTCCTAGGTTGCCGGTGTACTTGTAAAGATCATCCTCGAATTTGACTCTGAAATAGGAATTCTCGAGAGAGTGGATATCTCTTGCGAAGATACCGTCACCGTTATAGACTGCCATGCCCCCCCTTCGGGTTCCAAGGTGTGAATGATAGTCTACTCCGTAGAAGAGGTCATTTCTGCATTGCTTGGTGGAGATGACTCCAAAGATTCCTCCCATAAAAATAGTTGTTGTTGTTAATTACGGCGCAAATATACTTCTGTTTTTGGAATTTTTTGCAAGAAAAATATACCCTTTTTCGTCATTTTATTTATAAGTTGCTGATAATATTATTGATGTCAATGAAAATTTTTACAACAGCACGCAGTAGTCCGGCTGCTGCATCTGCAGCTATGTCTCCGAGCCAGGACGCGGCAAATGCAGTGGGTATAAGTGCCATGGCCAGGCTTACCAACGGTGTGCATAAAAGATTGGCAAGTAGAGAAAAGAATGCAAATGTCTTGAAATGCAGGTAAATTATGGGTGCAGTTGTTATCTGGCATGCGACAGTCATGGCGCAGATGTCCACGATGTTTCCGGTAATCCGTCTGCGGGTAGGTACAATAGCTCTGAGGTGGGGATATATTAAGAAAATGGCTGTCATTGCTGCGTATGAGAGCTGGAAACTCAGTCCCGACGGTGCATCGGGGTCCGCAATGGTGATGATGACGGCGCTAAGAGCCATGGAGTTGATGCCGCTGCGGACTCTTCCGAAAAGTGCTCCGGCTTCATAAATGCTGAACATCACGGCAGCCCGCAGAATAGAGACCCCACATCCTGTAAAGATGGTGAATGCCCATAGTGTTAATATGATAAGGATGGACCTGACTCTGCGTACAGCCGGTGCGTTGCCCGCGAAAGCCAGCAGGTATGACAGGAGACCGTAGAAGAGTCCCAGATGCATCCCCGATATGGCCAGCAGATGGATGGCTCCGCTTTGGCGGAAACTCTCCTCGATATCGGAAGGGATCTCCTCCTGATAGCCGTAGGCCAGTGCCTTGACGACGGCTCTGGTTTCTGCCATATCTTCGGACGGCAGCAGGGAGTCCACAGCTGAGGAGAAATGTTTTCTCAGCCGTGATGGAATGAACCTCGGGGCGGGGTTGGAGCAGTGGGAGATGTTAAGTCTGGATTCGTGTCTGTAGAAACAGGTATAGAATACCCCCTGCATCTCCATCCATCTTCTGTAGTCGAAGTCCAGAGTAAAATTCTCAACTCTGGAGCACCTTAATCCTGATGCCGTGACTGTATCGCCGGCCTTCCATTGTACTCCGGCGGGTATATTGTATATAATGGTTTTCTCATTTTCAAGCTCTACCTCCAGGTATGGCCGTCTGGAGGATGAGAGGCCGCCGTCGTAGATGATGCCTTTCAGGGTCAGACTGTGGCTGTCACTAAGAGAAGAGGATTCCGGACCGGGCCGGAAGAATTCGTGTGCTGCGGCCCCGGATGCTCCAAGGAACGGGAATGCAGTGAGGATTATCCATCCTAATCTCTTTTTTATTTTTAGAATGAGGACGATGTCTGAAGTACATAACAGGAAGATAACTGCTGCTGCGGTGCGGATGTTCTCATGAGTGTAGGTGAAAATGTATCCGGCTGTCAGATTGCCGGATATGAAGAGCAGCGCTGCTGCGAAAAGATATAGCTCCCTCCTCATGCTTTCCTCACTTTTATGGATTTGAAGTGCAAGGTAATAATTGTTTATGAAAATTCCTATTTTATGTTTAACTTTGCAAGATTGATAGAAAATTTTTAACAAAATAATAAGACTATGATTGTACTGGTAATCAACTGCGGAAGCTCTTCGCTGAAGTATCAGGTCCTCGATATGCAGGACGCCAACAATTATTCCCTTCTTGCTAAGGGCCTTGTAGAAAGAATCGGTCTGGAAATGGGTGAGGTGACCCACCGTCCGTCCGGTAGGGACAAAGTCGTTATCGACAAGCCCGTGCCCGACCATACCGAGGGTATCAAGTCCGTGCTCGAGCTGCTTACAGACCCCAAGTGCGGTGTGCTCAAGTCCCTGAACGAGATTCAGGCCGTAGGTCACCGCGTGGCTCACGGCGGCGAACTCTTCCCGGAGTCCTGCCTGATAGACGACAAGGTGATTGAGGGCATCGAGAGCCTCTGCGAGCTGGCTCCTCTGCACAACCCCGCCAACCTCCTCGGTATCCGTGCCGTAAAGACCCTCCTGCCCGCAGTGCCCCAGGTCGCAGTCTTCGACACATCCTTCCATCAGACCATGCCTGACTATGCGTACATGTACGCCATCCCCTACGAGTGCTATGAGAACTACCGCATCCGCCGCTACGGATTCCACGGTACCAGTCACAAGTTCGTGGCCCAGAAAGCCTGCGAGTTCCTTGGCATGGACATCAACAATTCCAAGATTGTGACCTGCCACCTCGGCAACGGCGGCTCCGTGACAGCGGTGCTCAACGGCAAGTCGGTGGACACCTCCATGGGCTTCACCCCCGTAGAGGGCGTGGTGATGGGCACCCGCTGCGGCAACATCGACGCCGGCGTGGTGACCTATATCCAGGAGAAGGAGCATCTGGATGTCAGCGGCATTACCAGTTTCCTGAATAAGAAGAGCGGCTTCCTCGGCGTCTCCGGCGTCTCCTCCGACTGCCGCGACATCGTCAATGCCCGTGACGGAGGCAACTACCGTGCGGGTCTGGCCCTGAATATGTTCTTCCACAGCGTGCGCAAGTATATCGGTGCCTACAGCGCCGTGATGGGCGGTCTGGACGTGATAGTATTCACCGGCGGTATCGGCGAGAACGACGCAGAGGCCCGCGAGGAGATCTGCAGGACCCTCGGCTACCTCGGAGTGGAGTTCGACACCGCAGCCAACGACGGAGTGCGCGGAGAGGACAAGCTGCTGTCCAAGTCCACCTCCAAGGTCAAGGTGCTGACCCTCACCACCAACGAGGAGCTGGTCATCGCCCGCGATACCATGCACCTGGTACGCGGATAAATATCCTGAAATAATAACACTAACAGTATAATTTTTAAAATCAAAGACATGATTACAAGTTTCGAACAGATCTATGAGATTCTCCGCTCAAAGACCCGTAAACGTCTGATCGCGGCATGGGCCGTGGACGACCACACTATCACCGCAGCCTACAAGGCCGTGGAGCTCGGTATCGTGGACGCTACCCTCGTGGGTGACGTCAACATGATCAAGAAGGTCTGCGAGGCCGAGAAGATCGACCCCTCGGTATTCACCATCATCAACAACGAGAATGAGCTGGCCTCCATCGCACAGGCCGTCCTCATGGTGCGCGAGGGACAGGGCGACATCCTGATGAAGGGTCTCTGCTCCACCGACAAGTACATGAGAGGCATCCTGAACAAGGAGAAAGGTCTCCTTCCTCCCAAGGCCGTCCTCAGCCACGTATGCGTGCTGGACAATCCCAACTACCACAAGCTCATCGTTCTCGGTGACATGGCCGTCATCCCTCTTCCTGACCTCAATCAGAAGATCGCCATCGTGAAGTATCTGGTCAACACCGCTAAGGCTCTCCAGATCGAGAAGCCCAAGGTGGCCCTGCTCGCCGCTACTGAGCAGATGCTGCCCGCCATGCAGGCCTGCGTGGACGCCGCCATCATCTCCAAGATGATCGACCGCGGTCAGATTCCCGGCTGCCTGGGCGACGGTCCTCTGGCCCTCGACGTGGCCATCTCGAAGGAAGCCGTACAGATCAAGAAGCTCGTCAGCCCCGTGGCCGGCGACGCCGACTGTCTCCTCTTCCCCAACATCGAGTCCGCCAACACCTTCTATAAGGTCAACTCCCAGCTCTGCCAGGGTGTCAAGCAGGCTGCCATCGTAGCTGGAGCCATGGCTCCCTGCGTGCTCTCCAGCCGTGCCGACAGTATCGAGACCAAGTTGAACTCAATAGCACTCGCAGCACTCACAGCAAAATAGAACCGAGGAATCATGGCATATATACTGGCAATAAACCCCGGATCCACTTCTACCAAGATAGCTCTTTTCGAGGGGGAAAAAGAAGTATTTACAAAGACACTCAGACATTCGTCCGAGGAAATCTCGCAGTACGAGAGGGTCATCGATCAGCTCGAGTTCCGCGAGAAGACCATCCTTGCGGCACTGGAAGAGAATGGTGTCAGGCTCTCAGACATCGCGGTCATCGTAGGCCGCGGCGGTCTGCTCCGTCCCATATCCTCCGGTGTATATGAAGTCAATGAGGCAATGACAGCTGACTTAGCCTCTGCCTGCTACGGCGAGCATGCCAGCAACCTCGGCGGTATCCTGGCCAAGAGGATTGCAGCTTCGACAGAGGGCTGCAGGGCCTTCATCGCCGATCCCGTCGTGGTGGACGAGCTCACGGACATAGCCCGCGTCAGCGGTCATCCGCTCTTCCCGAAGATTTCGATTTTCCACGCACTGAATCACAAGGCCATCGCCAAGCTCTATGCCCGCGAGACTGGCCGCGCCTACGCTGACCTCAACCTCATCGTCGCCCATCTCGGCGGCGGAGTCTCCGTAGGAGCCCACAGCGGCGGCAGGGTAGTGGACGTCAACAACGCTCTCTTCGGAGAGGGTCCGTTCAGCCCCGAGCGCACCGGCGGTCTGTCCGCCATGCAGGTGACTGACGCATGCTTCAGCGGCAAGTACACCCACGCTGAGATCAAGAAGATGATTTCCGGCAAGGGAGGTATCGTGGCTCATCTCGGCACCAACTCCTTCAAGGAGGTGGAGGACCGTGTGGCTGCCGGCGACGCCAAGGCTAAGCTCATCTCCGACGCATTTGCCTACAACGTGGCCAAGGCCATCGGCGGCATGGCGGCGGCGCTCTCCGGTAAGGTGGACGCTATCCTGCTCACAGGCGGCATCGCCTATGGCAAGGAGCTGATGCAGCAGATAGCCGACATGGTGTCCTTCATCGCTCCCGTGAAGGTATATCCGGGAGAGGATGAGATGGGCGCCCTCGCAGGCAATGCCCTTGCGGTGCTCGAAGGACGCGAGGAGGTCAGGAAATACTGATTTTTCCGAATCAATCTTTATAGGAAGCTGAGGGGATCTGTCCTCTCAGCTTTTTTGTTTTTATCACGAAGAATGTGAACAGGCCCAGGGCTGCGGCGACTCCTGTGATGTAGCTTACGGTAGAGGGCAGGGAGAGGCCTCCTACATTGTAAGGGGCTATCATGAAGTAGCATACGCAGATGAAGGTCAGGAAGGTGGCGGGCAGGGACATCATCAGGTGGCTGCGGCCGTTGCGGACGAGGTAGGCCGCTGCGGTCCATGTCACTACGGTCGCCAGCACCTGGTTGCCGATACCCACGTATTTCCAGATGGTGGAGAAGTCCACCTTGCAGAGGATAAATGCCACTACGAATATAGGCACTGCTATGATAAGGCGGTTGCGTATGGGCTTCTGGTTGAATTTCAGGGCGTCGCCTATCGTGAGACGGAGGCTGCGGAAGGCTGTGTCGCCGGAGGTGATGGGGCAGACCACCACTCCGAGAATCGCTATTACCGCTCCGACCTGACCCAGCCACGACTGGCAGATCTCGTCGACCATGATGGCGGGTGTCTTGCCGGCGTCGGCCGCGGCGTTGAGGCCTTCCGGACCGCCGAAGTAGGCTATGGCGGCTGTGGCCCAGATCATGGCCACTATGCCTTCGGCTATCATGGCTCCGTAGAATATGGGGCGGCCGTACTTCTCATCGCTCAGGCAGCGGGCCATGATGGGGCTCTGGGTGGAGTGGAAGCCGGAGATGGCTCCGCAGGAGATGACCACGAAGAGCATGGGGATGAGGATGTTGCTCTCGGGGTTGGTGTGGAAGTTGCGGAAACTGCCGGCGGTCAGCTCCGTGAGGTGTATCTCTCCGGAGAAGCCCTTTACCAGCATTGCCCCGGCTATGGCCACGGCCATGAAGAGCAGGACGGCGCCGAATATCGGGTAGAGCTTGCCGATGATCTTGTCCACCGGGAGCAGGGTCGCTATGATGTAGTAGGCGAATACGATGTAGAGCCAGATGCGCTTGTCCCAGCCCGTGAGGGTGTGCAGCAGGTCGGCCGGACCGGTGACGAAGGAGACTCCCACGGCGATGAGGATGAAGGCCGAGAAGAAGACCAGGAACTTCTTGACCCCGCTTCCGAGGTATTTGCCCACCATGTCCGGCAGGCTCATGCCGTCGTTGCGCACCGAGAGCATGCCTGAGAAGAAGTCGTGGGCCGCTCCCATGAAGATGCAGCCGAGGACTATCCAGATGTAGGCCACAGGGCCGTATGCCGCGCCGAGGATGGCTCCGAAGATGGGGCCGAGGCCGGCTATATTGAGGAACTGGATGATGAATATCCTCCAGGGCTTCATCTCCTGGTAGTCCACGCCGTCGGCCAGGCGCTTGGCAGGGGTGGGGCGGTCGGATGAGACCCCGAAGAAGCGTTCTACGAATTTTCCGTAAGTGAAGTAGCCGAGTACGAGGGCTGCGAGACAGGCGATAAATGTAATCATCGGTTCGAGGTTTTGCGGGTTAAAAATCGAGGTGCAAATTTATGACTTTCTTCCGGAAAATGTTAGCAGGATTTGTGTAATTTTGCGGCATGAATGCAAGAGTACCTACTGAGCTGGGGACAGAGAGAATCCCCAAACTTCTGAAACAGTACGCTATCCCGGCGATCATCGCCATGACCGCCTCCTCGCTATACAATATGGTGGATGCCATCTTCATCGGCCACGGAGTAGGGCCTTATGCCATTTCCGGACTGGCACTTACCTTCCCTTTCATGAACCTGGCCGCAGCCTTCGGCACACTCGTTGGAGTCGGAGCCTCGACCATGGCCTCGATGCTCCTCGGCCAGAAGAACTACGATGTCGCGAAGAAGGTGCTGGGCAACGTGGTGGTGCTTAATTTCCTTATCGGTCTGCTCTTTACGATAGTGGCCCTGGCCTTCCTCGACCCGATACTCTACTTCTTCGGGGCGAGCGAGAACACCATATCGTATGCCCGCGAGTACATGCAGATAATCTTAGCCGGCAACGTGATCACCCACATCTACTTCGGCCTCAACTCCCTGCTTCGCTCCGCCGGACATCCCAAGAAGGCCATGTCGGCGACCATCATGACGGTGCTGCTCAACGCTGCCCTCGACCCCCTGTTCATCTTCACCTTCGACATGGGCATCCGGGGTGCGGCCGTGGCAACCATCCTGGCCCAGATAGTGGCGCTGATATTAGTGGTCTACTGGTTCTGCGACAAGCGGGAGCTGATACACTTCGAGAAGGGTATCTTCAGGCTGGACCGCAGGATCGTCAAGGACTCGATAGTCATCGGTCTGGCCCCCTTCCTGATGAACTTCGTGGCCTGCTTCGTGGTCATCATCATCAACATGAGGCTCAAGACCTACGGAGGAGACTTAGCTATCGGAGCCTACGGTATAGTCAACCGTATCTCCTTCGTTTTCATCATGATAGTCTCCGGTCTGACCCAGGGCATGCAGCCTATAGCCGGCTACAACTATGGTGCGCGGCAGATGTCCCGTGTCTACGAGGTCCTGAAAAAGACCCTGCTGTACGGCACGATCGTCCTGACCGCCGGCTTCCTGATCGGTGAGCTCTGCCCCGGTCTGGTGGTCTCCATCTTTACCGACGACCCGGAGCTGAAGGAGAAGTCGATAAAGGGTATGCGCCTGGTGGTAGGCATGTTCCCGTTAGTGTCCCTCTCTATGGTCATAGGCAACTTCTTCCAGAGTATCGGCAAGCCCCGCCAGGCCATCTTCCTGTCCCTGTCCCGCCAGCTTATCTTCCTGATACCCTGTCTGTGGATACTTCCCCTGTTCTTCGACATAGCCGGAGTGTGGGTCAGCTTTATGGTGTCTGACTTCCTGGCCAGTGTCGTAGGCGTCGCATTATTGTTGAACTTCATTAAGAAAAACCGTGTTCATGAGCAGTTACAGTCATAATTTCGCCGTCTGTATAGGACGTCAGCTCGGCAGCGGCGGCCGCAACGTGGCGCTGGCCATCTCCCGGAAGATGGAGATAGCGTTCTACGATAAGGAGATAATCAACCAGGCAGCAAAGGACAGCGGACTGGATCCCGAATATTTCGAGAAGGTGGACGAGAAGCCCACCGTCCCCATTCTCGGCGGCTTCGCCGGGATGCATATCCCGTTCTTCTCGGGCGGATATCTCGATACCGAGAGTTATCTGGGCAACAACAATCTTTTCAAGATTCAGAGCCGGACCATAGAGATGCTGGCCGACAAGGGCCCCGGTGTCTTCGTGGGCCGCTGCGCCGACTACATTCTGCGCGACCGTCCGCGGGTGCTGTCAGTGTTCATCACGGCCACGCTGGAAGACCGCATAGAGCGTCTCTCGAAGCTGCTGTCCGTCACTTCTGAGGAGGCCGAGGCCCGGATCAGGGAGTGCGACCGCAAGCGTGCCGAGTACTACAACTACTTCACCTTCAAGAAGTGGGGAGACTCCGCCTCATACGACCTGTGCCTGAGCACCTCCCTCTTCGGTGAGGAGGAGACCGCCGACCGCATCGTCGCCATCGTCCGCGACAAAATTCTCGGGGACTGATTACTGGTGGTCGTAGACCTGGGCGAAGAACGGATTGCCGGCGGCGATGGCCTCGAAGTTCCAAGGGTTGGGATTGTTCGAGCTGTACTTGGGCAGGCAGTCGGGGCACCAGTGGCCGCCGCGGAGGACGGTGTTGGGAGACATCCCGAACTCGTGGCCGAACTGGCAGCGCCACCGCAGGGGGGTGAAGAGATCGCCCGGGGTCATGGTCTCCGAGAGACATTCTCCGCCGCGGAATCCGGCGGCAGCCCGCATATCCTCGATATTCAGTTCCGAAAGCGGCTTGGTCTCGTCGTAGCCGTGGTCCAGGACGACAGCGTCCTCGGGGCGGTCGGAAGGACGGCTCAGGTCTATTTCCTTCCATGAGGGGATGGCCTTCCATTCTTCGATAGAGCCGAAGTGGGCCTTGATGCGCCCTGTGTCCCCGTGCTTGAGCCAGTAGAGGGTGCCCAGAGGGTTGCTGACGGCCACATGCCGCATGAACGCCTTGATGGCGAAGGCCGGAGCTATGGGGGCGAGGGAGAAATACCAGGGCAGCTGCCGTTTCATCCGCCGGAAATATTCTTCCGCCGTGATACCTTCCCTGAAATGCAGGTATTCTTCCAGCCGGTCGGCATCGAGATACCATTCGCCGTGAAAGTTCTTTGTGGCAAACCAGTTGGCACCGAAGACCTTCTCTACGGGAGGACAGCCCATGCCCCGCAGGAGCATCGACTCGAACTCGTAGTTGGTCAGACGGAACGGGGCTCCGCTGCTGAGGTTGTAGAAGCCTCTCCAGAACTCTTCCGGGACACCGTCCTCGCAGACATTGGCGCAGACCCGGCCGGAGTCCTCGAGGGTGCTCCATTCCAGCACTCCGCGCAGGGGAACGTGACAGGCTATCGGGTCGTTGGCCTTCTTGAGCAGGTCGGGGTAGAGCATGCCGGTCTGGCGGATGGATACCCAGCGCTTCAGTCCCGATTCGGCGAAGACCAGCTCTGCCAGGCATTTGGATACAGAGTACCAGTCGTAGACGCTGGTGTAGATGGGATCGCCGCAGCGGCCCCAGTGCCTGGGCGGCAGGTGATTGCCCACCTGGGCCACCGAACCGATGTACACCGCTCCTATATCGTCCGGGCGGGGCTGGGCCTTGATGGCCCGGATGACGTTCTGCGCGCCCTGGACATTGACCTTAAGGGTACGCTCCGGATACATGTCCGCAGCCGGTGATACCATGCCGCCGATGTGCAGGACGTAGTCCGCTCCCGTGACACCTTTGAGCACCGCCTCATAATCCGTGAGGTCGCCCCAGATGATGCGGACGGAGGGATTGTTCTGATATTGTCCTAACTTCTTGATATTCTTCTTACTGTGCCTTGCCAGAAGGACTATGTCGAATCTGTCGGAGCGCCTCAGCAGTTCCCTGAATGCGGCGCCTCCCATATTGCCGGTGGCGCCGGTGATGAATACTGTTTTCTTTTTCATTGTACTGTATTATTCATCCTCGTCCTCGGCCTCTTCTACCCAGAGTTCGAAAAACAGTGGTGTGAATCCCGGTATGTTTCCGCTTCCATCGTCCCCGTAGCCGAGATCAGAGTAGAAGAATGTTACGGCTCTTTCTCCGTAGTTCATTCCGTATAGAGCTTTATTGAAACCGATCACAAAGTCATTTTCGTTCACTGTTTCGCTGCTGTCATTTTTGTATGTGTATGTCAAGGCTGCATATTCGGCACTGCTGTTGTGTATCCGGTATTTCTTTGCGGTGTCCTCAATGTTGGTGTCGAACACGGTTCCGTTGAGATATTTACCTACATATCTTATGTTAAGCTGGCTGTTGATGTCAGGTATTTCTTTGGAATTATCAATGACGGTGACGTAGTAAAATCCATAGGAGGTAGAGTCCTTTGCGGCAGGATAATGGGTTGCGGCAAAGTCCGCGAGCTGGTCGAACTGATACTGGTCGATATTGTCAATAACCTCGTGCAGAGTGATTTCATAGATTTTTGAGGAACCGTCACCTTCTGTAATTTCCATCCCGCTCTCTTCATCAAGCAGGGTTGCAGGAACGATGGCTTTTACGGACCCGCCTTCACGCATGCCGGTGAGAAGTTCCACGACCCCTGGAGTACTCTCTCTAAGAGACCATATTCTAGGCTCGTAATACCCGCTGTAAGTAAAAGTACCCAACTGCTTGGCGATACTGTCTGAAGTGTAGGAGCTGTACGTCCCGTTGAGGTAGGTGATGGCATAGTCTACCCTTACGTAGGATGTGTCCTGTGCATATCTTCCGGAGCCTTCTTCGGAACAGATGATGTAGAGACCCGAGGCGGTTTGCTGGGCTTCGGGATAGTATTTTTCGACGAAAGCCTTCAAAATACGGTCCTGAACTGATTCAGAGGATTCTTCTATCTCGTTTGCGCATGAGACAGCTGTCATTGCCGCAGCTGTCAGTATCAGAATTTTATTCAGTGTATTCATTGTCTCACTTAAATGTTTTGCTATTGTTTTATTACTCTGTCGACCCATATCTCATATGCAAGGGCAGAAAGTTCAGGGATGTTGTAGACGGCCTCGTCGTAGAAACCGTACTTGGCGGAGAACAGTATGAGGCAATGCTCGCCTTCGCGTACTCCATAAAGGCCGTTGACTAGGCCGCTGATCATGCAGTCTTTGCTAAAGAGTATTTTTTTTATGGAGTAGTCAGGGTCCGTGATGCTGAAACCGCTCTCGGTGGCTACGTATTCGTTATTGGTGCAGAACAGTTGGGAAGGAGAGGAGGTGAAAACGTATCCGGCATAGTAAAAATGCAGTGAGTCTCCGTAAACCAGGGAATCTGTCAATGACAGTACGGTTGAGTCCAGAATGACGCGGTTGGAACCGTTGCGGTGGACAACCTTGCTGTCGGAGAAATTGTTGGCGATATATGAGTCTATGCTGGCCTCCTGGTCGGCTATTTTCAGTTCCTTGTCTTTGTTGGAACAGGAGGCAGCGGCAGCTATTGCTGCCAGAATGTAGAGACAGACTGTAATCCGCTTCATTTTTCCGGTTTAGTTATTATCTGGTTATTTGTGCTTAGCAAGAATTGTTCCAAGGAATTCAGAAAATATTCTATCGTTTCACTTATGGGAATGTACAGTCGCCCTCCTGCAGCCCGTTCGTGGCCGCCGCCGTTAAAGTATGCATTGGACAATGCATTGACAGAAACCTGTCCTTTGGAGCGCAGGGATACCCTTACGTAATCCGGTGTTTCGCTGAATAGGGCTGACACTTCTACATCCCTTATCATAAGAGGTAGGTTAACAAGGCCTTCAGAATCTCCATCGGCGAAATGAAACCGTTCCCTGTCATTCATGGTGAGAATCATGGTAGATGCATGGAGACGGGAGTCTATCGACATGGAGTTGCTCAGCAGGTGTCCCGTCAAGCGCATTCTGGATTCTGAATAGCGCTTGAATATTAGATTGTTAATGGTGTCGAAGTCTACTCCAGCCCGCAGCATGTCCGCAGCGATACAGAAAGTGTCCGGAGTGATGGAGTTATTGAAATTGTTGGTGTCGGTAAGGATTCCGGTCGTGAGGGCAGTGAGCGCTTCGATGGGAATCCGTGACGGCTCTGATGCTACCGAACTGAAACACATAAGTGTCCTGTACAGCAGTTCGCATGTGGATGATGCGGCGGGATCGGATATGACCAGGTCAAACACTTGCCGCTCAGGATTGGGGTGATGGTCGATGAGTACTTTCGTGGCAGAAGATCCGGATAGTTCATCGGCTAACCATTCTGTACGTTCCAATTTGTTGAAATCCAGGCATATAATTAGCCCGGCTCCGTGGATGGCCGCCTTGGCTCCGGATTTGTCGTCCATGTAGCAGACAATCCGCTTTCCGGGGTCCAGGAACTCCAGGAACTCTGGCATTCTGGATGGAATGACTATAGTGGCCCTGCAGTTTCTGCTTTCCAGAAAGCAACGCATTCCTACAGAGGAGCCAATAGCATCTCCGTCAGGGTTGAAATGGCTGATAATGACGATGTTGTCTCTTCTATTCAGCAGATCTTCGAAATTGTGTGCCAACGGTACAGAAGTCATCTGTGTAAAATTTTATGGCTGCAAAATTAAAAATATATTGCAAGTCCTAATTATTATTTTTACTTTTGTCGGCATATTTTAACGAACTAATATTAATTAACAATACTTAAAATGAAAACAATCTTCAAGGTTTTGACTTACGTAGTCTTTCCTATTGCGATCATCGTTCTGGTGTATCTTAACTATGAAAGTGTCATGGAACCTGTCCGCTTCCAGAATGAGGTGGAGAGGAGAGAGGCTGTTGCCATCGACAGATTGGTGAGCATCAGAACTCTGCAGGAGGCTTACAAGACAGAGAACCGCAGATTCCTTTCCTCAACAGACTCGCTCATTGATTTCTACAAGAACGGTCAGATCACCATTATCCGCCAGATAGGATCTATGGATGACTCTGTGGCAGTGGCTGAGGGTCGTGTAAGCCGCGACAGTATCAGGATTTTCGTAAGGGATACCCTTCTTAAAGGTAAGGGCAGTGCCATTGATTCCATCAGCTACATTCCTTTCTCCGGAGGGAAACATATTAATATGGAGTCTGTAGTAAGGAAGGTGTCCGGTATCGAGATTCCCCTTTTCGAGGCAACTATCTCCTATGATGATCTTCTTGAAGGATTGGACAGGCAGCTGATAGTCAATCTTAAGGCTGAGAAGGAAGATATGAAGCAGTATCCCGGACTGAAGGTCGGAGATATTGAGAATCCTAACAACAACGCCGGTAACTGGGAATAGTACAGATGTCCGGAACGCAGAACAGAATAACCATTCAACTCGATTTGAGTGGTTATTCTTTTACTATATTCGACCGGAACGGGGCAGTTGTCTCAAAAGAGAGCCACTCGTGTCCGGTCGATTTGTCTGTTGAGGAACTGACTCCGGTTCTCAAGAAGCAGTATGCGGCTGTGTCTGTGTATTATACTACATGGAAGTATACTCTTGTTCCTATTCATCTGCTTTCCAGGGATAATGTACGTCCATATCTGACTGCGGTGAGAGAAATCGCGCAGGATGATGTGACGCTGGCTCTGGATATGCCTTCCAGGAAGGCAGTAATGGTCTACGCAGTTCCCGGTTTATTGTATAAAGGAATGAATGCGCTTTGCCGTAACGTGAAGTTTTATCCGATGTCATATGTTCTCATAGACAGGATATCATCTGTTACCGGCAACAACCGCCTTCTTGTGTCTTTTACAGACGGGATGCTTCATGTGGTGGCTGCGGAGCAGGACCGTCTTCTCTTTGCCAACAGTTTTCCGGCTGCGGATCTTGCTACGGCGGAATATTTTATATTTTCTGTGACCAAGGAAGTTCTGTTTAATCCGGAGCATACTGTCCTGAATATTTACGGTAATGTTGAGGAGAATGTGAAAACTGGACTTGGAAAATATTTTGCATCAGTTAAAATAATCTCATGAGAATTATCGGAGGATCGCTTAAGGGCAGAACTGTAATCCCTCCGTCAGGATTCCGTGCCCGTCCAACAACCGATTTTGCGAAGGAGGGGCTCTTCAATACTCTCGACAACATGTTCGATCTCTCGTCTGTACGTGTCCTTGACTTGTTTTCCGGTACAGGCAGTATTTCGTATGAGTTTGCCTCACGTGGTGCAGAAGAGATCTATTCAGTGGAGATGAATCCCATGCATGCATCTTTCATTAAGCGTAGTGCAGCCTCTTTCGGAATCGGCTGTATACATGTTGTCAGGCACAATGTGTTTGATTTCCTGAATATCTGCAGGCTGAATTTTGATATTGTATTTGCAGATCCGCCCTATGAACTGGATGGATTGGATACTATTCCTGACCGGGTGCTGGGTGCTCCTGCGGTGCAGGGTGGTTTGTTGAAAGATGGAGGTGTGTTTGTTCTGGAGCACCCAGGGACTTATTCGTTTGAAAATCATCGACATTTCGAGAAAGAAAAAAAATATGGCAATGTCCACTTCTCATTTTTTCGATAAAAAGTTGATAAAAAGTTTGCAAATAACCAAAAAACCTTTATCTTTGCAATCCCTTTCGGAAATGAGAGGTAAAAATAAAAAACGGTGCGGTAGTTCAGCCTGGTTAGAATGCCGGCCTGTCACGCCGGAGGTCGCGGGTTCGAGCCCCGTCCGCACCGCAGAAAAGCCCCGATAACTTCGGAGCTTTTTTCGTATATCTGCCCTTCATTTTCTGCATTGCGGGAATCAGAATAGTTGTATATTTGCATGCATGAAAAGAGTAATGTCTGTGCTGCTTAGACCGATTCTGGTCCTTTCCGTGCTGCTGGCAGCATGGAATGCTGAGGCACAGTATGATATCAATCAGTTTTTCAGCCGCGGACAGATGGCTTTGATGGATGGAAAATATACGCAGGCGATCAATAACTTCAATATTCTGATCAGACTGGATCCGAAGCTTCATGAGGCGTATTTTTTCAGGGGGATAGCCAAGTATAATTTGGGGGACTTCGGTGGGGCAGAGTCTGATTTTGACCGGGCATTGGAACTTAATCCGGTTTATACCCTTGCTTATCATTACCGGGCTATAACGCGCAGCCGTCTTGGGCATTATGATGAGGCGATACAGGATCTGCAGCATGCAGTGGACCTAAGACCGAATTATTACGGCTTGTATTTCAGCCGCGGGGTGACATATTTCCTGTCACAGCAGTTTGAAAAGGCTGTGGAGGACTTTGACCGCTTTATCAGCAAGGAACCAAAGGAGCCGGATGCATATCTCAACAGGGGGGCATCATATCTTTTCCTTGGAGATACAACGAGGGCTCTGCAGGATTACAACCGTGCTATAACCCTACGCAGTCTGGATCCGGAGGGATACATCCGCCGTTCCAGGATATATTATGCCCAGCACCGCCTGGAGGATGCACTGGGAGATTTGAACAGGGCTATAGAGATTGATACAGCCAATACTTTTGCTTATTTCAACCGCGCCCTTATCCGTTATGAACTGGAGGATATCCAAGGAACATTGAACGATTTTGACAAAGTGCTCACAAGGGAACCGGATAACTCTCTCACACTATACAACAGAGCCCTTATCCGTTCTCAGATAGGAGATTATAGTAATGCTTTGGAGGATTATGACCGTGTGCTCAATATTAATCCGGAGAATGTGCTGGTTTATTACAACCGTTCAATACTTTTCATGGAAATGGGACGCTGGCAGGACGCAATGGAAGATCTTACGCAGGCGATAGAACTGTATCCGGATTTCGCCAATGCGTATATGAACCGCTCCTACGTCAAGAACCAATTGGGTCTTCAAGCCTCGGCCCAGGAAGATTATAGGACAGCCCAAGCCAAGATATCACGTTATCGTTCAATGACATCTGATAGCTCTGGCAGAGCTGCTTTTGCGGATACTTCCAGAAAATACGACCGTCTGCTGGCTCTGGACTCAGATTTTGCCCGCAGGGATTTCAATGATGAGCTGCTTCAGAACAGAAATATAAGCATCAATATCAAACCTCTTTACCGTTTCGTCATCAAACATGAGGAGACTCAGGATGGAATGCCTATTCTGCTAAGCGGTGCTTATGATGACAGAAGAATGAGCGAATTTGAGGCAGGTATACCGGTGGAGGTGGAGATATCATGCAGGCCTTCGGAGACGGCGGTAGTGGACAACAGCCGGCTGCGTGAAGCTGTGGAGGAAGAGGCCGGCAGGACGGGTGATGACCGTGTGCTTTTTGCCAAAGCTTTGATGGAAAGTGAGAATAAGCAGTTCAATGCAGCTCTGCAATCCTATTCGGACGCTATAGGCAGGAATCCAGGGGAAGTGTTTTATTATATCAACCGTGGTGCACTTCAATCGGAGATGATAGATTTTATATCATCCATTGAGAGCAATGTCCAGGTTCTGACTATGGATAATGAAGGAACGGCGAAAGCCCGTCTCAGGGACGGTTCTTCGCGCAGTTACGATTATTCGGCTGCTATCAGTGATATGAATCATGCGGCTGCTCTTTATCCCGCTTTCCCCTATACATATTATAATTTGGGCAACCTGTACTGCCTTTCAGGGGATATGCCGGAGGCAATTATGCAATATACCAAGGCCATAGACCTCTATCCCCGTCTTGGTGAAGCCTATTATAACAGAGGTCTTGTGCTGATATATCTTAAGGACAAGGAAAAAGGCTGTCTGGACTTGAGTAAGGCCGGAGAACTTGGTCTTGATGAGGCGTATAGCGTGATAGGTAAGTATTGTGATTCAGAGTAAGGAAAGTATGGTGACAGCCGGTTATTTACCTGAGCGGTGGCCGCGTCGGCCGGAGCGAAGACGGGTGGAAGCAATGACCATAGCCTCATCGCGGGCGATATAGCGCATGGCGATGAAAGTGAGGATTGCTGCGCAGATGGGGAATAGGCTGGGAATGGTAAATATAGGACTCTCTCCAGAACTGCTCAGGAGCATACCGAGAGGTTTGTCAGGGTTGTTGCGCTGGAAGAAATATACAGCTATGATGATTTGGTAGCCGATGAGAATGAGTGTGTTGAGATTACACAAGCGGATCTGGCGGACACGGTTTTTGAAAGAGAATAGGGTAACGACGCTCAGGACGGCGCATACGATTTCAAAAATAGTTGTTAGTGTGAAACCTTTGAATGTGGCTACTGCCACAAATGGAATGGTAGTGGCGCTGTCTCCTACAAATCGTACCATAGGAGCAAAAAACATGGATATAAGCAGTCCGGCAGCAATGGTCAGGAAGAGGCTCTGTATTCTGAAAAACATCTTTAAGTCAATTTTATGGGTTTGCAGGCGCAAAAATAGGGAAAAATCGGAAATCTTCTCTATCTTTGATACCACATTGAAAGCTTTAAAATAGAAAATTATGGGAAAGATAGGTGATTCTGAACTGATTATTAACAGTGATGGCTCGGTATTCCATCTGCATATCCGTCCTGAAGCGCTGGCGGACAAAGTTATCCTGGTCGGGGATCCTGGCAGGGTGGATTTGGTGAGCTCGTTTTTCTCAGATGTGGAGAACTCGGTATCCTCCAGAGAGTTCCACAGTGTGACCGGTGTTTACAGAGGCACCAGAATTACGGTTCTCTCCACTGGTATAGGCTGTGACAACATAGATATCGTCATGAATGAGTTGGATGCTCTGGCCAATATTGATTTCCAGACCAGGGAGGTGCTTCCGGAGCATCGCTGCCTGACGATATTGCGTATAGGTACCTGCGGGGTTATTCAGCCGGATATTCCACTTGGATCGTATATTTTCTCCAGGGTGTCAGCCGGTTTTGACGGCCTGCTCAACTGGTACGGCGGCCGCGACGAGGTGGTGCTGAAGGATGTGGAGGAGGCTTTCCTTTCTCATGTAAATTGGTGCAGTTATCTTCCGACTCCTTATTTTGTAAAGGCAGGAGATGCTCTTACAGAAATGTTCAAGGACTGTACAGTACCCGGTATGACGATTTCCGCTTCGGGATTCTACGGTCCTCAGTGCCGGGTAGTGCGGCTGCCTCTTGCAATGCCTGACCTTATGGAAAAGCTGGAGTCGTTCCGGTTCAAAGACCTGCGTTTTACTAATTTCGAGATGGAAGGTTCGGCAATAGCGTCTTTGGCTCGTAAGCTGGGACATGAGGGGGCTACAGTTTGTCTGGCTATTGCTCACCGCTATGCCAGGAAGGCCAATGCAGACTATAAGTCCCTTATGGGAGACTTGGTGAAAATGTGTCTGGACAGGCTTTCGCTATGAGCAGAGCTTTCAGCAAAATGGAAGGGAAATTGCGGAGTTCCGAGGCCGAGAGTCTGCTGACTTTGTTGCAGGACCGGGATGAGGTGGCACTCGCATTAGTCCGGGACAGAATTATGTTTTTAGGTTGGCCTGCAGTCAGTTACTGCTTTGAAAATCTGACAAGGGTGGTCCCTTCTGACCGCAGGGCTGCGGTCAGGCGTTTTTTACACAGCATATCATCATCATGCAGTGTGGATGAACTTGAGAGACTGCTTGAGGAAGGGAATTTCTTTTTTGTGCCGGACGGTTTGTATTATCTGAGCAGAATACTGATGCCGGAATTGACACCAGGTGATTTCCATGAGAGCTATTTGGAACTGGCAGGGGACTTGATGGGTGAACTCAGGGATAATATGACGGCTGTGGAAAAAGTGGAAATGCTCAATTACATAGTCTTCGAACGTTATGGATTTCAACTCTCGCGGGGAGGTATGGACGGATACGAAGACAGGATTCTGCTTCCAGAGATAATGGAGAGGCGCATGGCAGGGGTGGTGGGACTGTCTGCGGTATATTTTCTGCTGGCCAGTTATGCCGGACTTCCTGTATATCCGGTGTTCCCTAGGGAGCCGGGATATTATGTGGCTTATTTCGAAGACGGAAGGACTCTTTTCTCCATGGATATGGGGAACCGTGGTCATATAACCGATCCCGTCCCCAGAAGATCGTGGCTGGATACAGACTTCATGGGGACGGACCGTACAATATTGTATCTTTATGCGACAGCTCTCAGGCGTTTCGGACGTCAGCCTTTGGCAGAACCTCAGGTGTCGTTGTTGGAGAGGGCAATAGATGATCTGAGACTGTAGAAAGACTGCAAATTTATTCCATCAGTTTCTTGTACTTGAACCGCTTGGGCTCGTCGGTGCCCAGGCGCTTGCGGCGGTTCTCCTCATATTCTGAGTAGGAGCCTTCGAAGAAATATACTTGCGAGTCGCCCTCGAAGGCGAGGATGTGGGTTGCGATGCGGTCCAGGAACCAGCGGTCGTGGGAGATGACCACGGCGCAGCCCGCGAAGTTCTCGATACCTTCCTCCAGTGCCCGGATGGTGTTTACGTCCACATCGTTGGTGGGCTCGTCGAGCAGGAGGACATTGCCCTCATCCTTGAGGGTCAGGGCCAGGTGGAGGCGGTTGCGCTCACCTCCTGAGAGGATGCCGCAGAGTTTCTCCTGGTCGGCTCCCGAGAAGTTGAAGCGGGAGACGTAGGCGCGGGCGTTGATCTCGCGGTTGCCCAGGCGGATGAACTCGGAGTTCTCCGATATGGTCTGGTAGACGGTCTTGTCGGGGTCAATGCTCTTGTGCTGCTGGTCCACGTATGCGAGCTTGACGGTCTCACCTACGGTTATCGAGCCGCTGTCGGGCTGCTCTATGCCCATGATGAGGCGGAAGAGGGTGGTCTTGCCCGCTCCGTTGGGACCGATGACACCGACTATGCCGGCAGGGGGCAGGGCGAATGTCAGGTGCTCGAACAGGAGCTTGTCTCCGTAGGCCTTGGATACATCGTTGAACTCTATGACCTTGTTGCCCAGACGGGGACCGTTGGGAATGTATATCTCGAGGGCCGCCTCCTTGGCCTTGCCGTCCTGGCTGGCCAGTTTCTCATAGGCGCCCAGACGGGCCTTGGACTTGGCCTGGCGGGCCTTCGGAGCCATGCGCACCCACTCCAGCTCGCGCTCAAGGGTCTTGCGGCGCTTGCTCTCCTGCTTCTCCTCCATCTCCAGGCGCTTGCTCTTCTGCTCCAGCCATGAGGAATAGTTGCCTTTCCAGGGGATGCCCTCGCCGCGGTCCAGCTCGAGGATCCAGCCGGCCACATTGTCCAGGAAGTAGCGGTCGTGGGTGACGGCAATGACCGTGCCCTTGTACTGGCGCAGATGCTCCTCCAGCCACTGGATACTCTCGGTGTCGAGGTGGTTGGTGGGCTCGTCGAGCAGCAGTACGTCGGGCTGGCGCAGCAGCAGGCGGCACAGGGCCACGCGGCGGCGCTCACCTCCGCTGAGGGTCGCTATCCTGGCCTCGGAGGGAGGACACTGCAGGGCATCCATGGCCCTTTCCAGCTTGGAGTCCAGTTCCCAGCCGTCGCAGTGCTCTATCTTCTCGGTCAGCTCGCCCTGTCTCTCTATGAGGGCGTTCATCTCGTCGTCCGACATGGGCTCGGCAAATTTCATGTTGATCTCCTCGTATTCCTTCAGCAGGTCGGCCACCTCCTGCACTCCTTCCTTGACTACCTCGATGACGGTCTTGTCCGGGTCCATCAGGGGCTCCTGCTCCAAGTAGCCCACCGAATACCCCGGTGCCCAGACTACCTCGCCCTGATAGGATTTCTCCACTCCGGCGATGATCTTCATCAGTGTGGACTTTCCCGAGCCGTTGAGACCGATGATGCCGATCTTGGCCCCGTAGAAGAAAGACAGGTAGATGTCCTTCAGAATTACCTTGTTGCTGTTGGGCAGGACCTTGCCCACGCCGTTCATTGAAAAGATGATTTTCTCGTCTGCCATATTTCTGTCGCTTTGTTTCTTGATTTTGAAAAGTGCGGCAAGATAGGACTTTTTTCTCAAATAACATCATTTCCGCCCGAAGCCCTGGGGCACAGCCGTAAAATTGGTAAGAATATCCGTGTTTTCGGTGTGTAGGAAAGCGGGATTTTGTATATTTTTGCAGCAAATTTATGAGTATGCTAAGGAAGATCAGAATAACCCTCGCACTGATATTTTTCGTGTGCGTGACTTTATTGTTTCTCGACTTTACCGGGACACTTCACGCCTGGCTCGGATGGATGGCCAAGATCCAGTTCTTTCCGGCAGTCCTGGCCCTCAATGCCGGGGTCATTATCGCTTTAGTGCTGCTGACTCTGATATTCGGCAGGGTGTACTGCTCGGTCATCTGCCCGCTCGGAGTGATGCAGGATGTGTTTGCCTGGCTGGGCAAAAAGCAGAAAAAGAACCGCTACACCTATTCAAAGGCCAAGAGCTGGCTGCGTTACGCGATGCTTGGGCTCTTCATCATCGCCCTGATCGCGGGTGTAGGCTCGTTTGTGGCCCTGCTGGAGCCTTACAGCGCCTACGGACGCATTGCCTCCAACATCTTTGCTCCCGTGTACGGCTGGATCAACAACCTGTTTGCGCTCATAGCCGAGAGGGCTGACAGCTACGCCTTCTATTCCACGGATGTATGGCTCAAGAGTCTGCCGACGTTCATCATCGCCGCTGTGATGCTGGTGCTGATTGCCGTGCTGGCATGGAGGAACGGCCGTACCTGGTGCAACACAATATGTCCGGTGGGTACCTTCCTGAGCTTCCTGGCCCGTTTCTCGTGGCTCAAGCCAGTAATTGACACAGACAAATGCATCAGCTGCCGCAAGTGCGAGCGCAACTGCAAGGCCTCCTGCATAGATATCGCCAATCACAAGATAGACTACAGCCGCTGCGTGACCTGCATGGACTGCATCGGCAACTGTCCCAAGGACGCCATTTCGTATATTCATCCTAAGAAAGCCGCTGCTCCGGCAGTGACTGGAGGACAGGCTGAAGCGGCATCCGGTGCTGACCGAAAAGCCGACAAGGCCGAGAGCGTCGACACCGCCCGCAGGGGTTTCCTTACGGCCTCCCTGATGGCAGCAACAGCCGTGACGGTCAAGGCTCAGGAGAAGAAAGTCGACGGCGGTCTGGCCGTGATAGAGGATAAGGTCATTCCCGACCGGCTTGTTCCGCTGGTGCCTCCCGGAGCGGTGAGTCTCAGGCATTTTGCCCAGCATTGCACCGGATGTCAGCTCTGCGTCTCGGTATGTCCCAACGGAGTGCTGCGTCCGGCCACGGACCTGATGCGCATGATGCAGCCGGAGATGTCCTACGAGAGAGGGTACTGCCGTCCGGAGTGTACGAAATGCTCGGAGGTCTGCCCAGCCGGAGCCATACGCCCGATTGACAAGGCCGAGAAGTCCTCGACCCAGATCGGCCATGCGGAGTGGGTGATGCACAACTGTATCCCGGTGAGGGACGGACAGGAGTGCGGCAACTGCGCAAGGCATTGTCCTACCGGAGCCATACAGATGGTGCCGCTCAAGGGGCACCACCGTCACAGAGGCGGCCGCGAGGAGGGCAATGACGGCAAGAACCTTATGATACCGGCCGTCAACACCGAGAAGTGCATAGGCTGTGGAGCCTGCGAGAATCTCTGTCCGGCACGTCCGTTCTCCGCCATCTATGTGGTGGGGCATGAGGTTCACAGGACAGTCTGACAACCGATTTCCCGCCGCGAGTTTCTGAAAACGGCGGGAGCGGCGGGAGCTTTGTCCCTTGGTCTGGCGGCTTGTGGGGACGGCAGGACTGCCAGCTCCGCCTCCGGGAGCCAGGCGGTGCCGCCCGGTGGAATGACGTACAGGACCAATCCTACTACTGGCGACAAGGTCTCCCTGCTCGGCTACGGCTGCATGCGCTGGCCCTCGGTAGGGGGCAGGAGCGCCCGGGAGGGCAATGAGGAGATAGACCAGGAGATGGTCAACCGCCTGGTGGATTTCGCCATAGAGCACGGAGTCAACTATTTCGACACGTCTCCGGCCTACTGCCGGGGTACGTCCGAGCGTGCGACGGGCATTGCCCTCAGTCGTCATCCGAGGGAGAAATACCTGATAGCCACGAAGATGTCCAATTTCGCTCCCTCGACCTGGACCCGTGAGGGAGCCATCGCCATGTACCATAACTCCATGAAGGAGCTGCAGGTGGACTATCTGGACTACTACCTTCTCCACGGCATCGGTATGGGCAGCGGCATGGAGGAGATGATGGCCCGCTATTTCGACAACGGCATCATCGATTTCCTGATGCAGGAGAGAAAAGCCGGGCGCATCCGCAATCTCGGTTTTTCCTACCACGGGGACGTGAAGTGTTTCGATTGGCTCTTGGAGCGGTACGATGTCTACAAGTGGGATTTCGTGCAGATCCAGCTCAACTACCTCGACTGGAAGTACGCCAAGCAGATCAATCCCCGCAACACCGATGCCGAGTATCTTTACAATGCCCTGGCCGAAAGGGGGATACCGGCCATTATCATGGAACCGCTCCTGGGCGGCCGCCTCTCCAACGTGCCGGACAATATCGTGGCCCAGTTCAAGGAGCGTGACCCGCAGAGCAGCGTGGCCTCGTGGGCATTCCGCTTCGCCGGCAGCTTGCCCGGAGTACTGACCGTCCTGAGCGGCATGACCCGGATGGAGCACCTGCAGGACAACCTCCGGACCTATTGTCCCCTCAATCCCCTGACGGACGAGGAGTTCCAGTTCCTGCAGGACACCGCCACGAGGATGATGCAGTTCGATACTATCCCCTGCAACGACTGCAAGTACTGCATGCCGTGCCCTTACGGTCTGGACATTCCCGCGATACTGCTGCATTACAACAAATGCCTCAATGAGGGCAACATCCCCGAGTCCTCCACTGACCCGGAGTACCGCAAGGCCCGCCGCGCCTATCTCGTGGGATACGACCGGAGCGTACCCAGGCTGCGTCAGGCGTCCCATTGCATCGGCTGCGGCCAGTGCAGCCCCCATTGTCCCCAGCGTATCGACATCCCCGCGGAGCTGCACAGAATCGACGCTTACGTCGAGCGGCTTAGACAGAATACCCTGTAGAAGGTATCCTCCGCATTACGGTTTGCGGTTATGGCGGAATTCACTACCTTTGTTCTGTAGCAATCTCAAAAGTGCAGACAGACCATGGATGAATTCCGTCTTAAAGTATTTGTAACGGCCGCCAAGGCTCTCAGCTTTTCCAAGTGCGCGGCTGCCCTGAATATCACCCAGCCGGCGGTCAGCCGCCATATCGGGGAACTGGAGGCCCGTTTCGGGGTGCCGCTGTTCTCCCGGGGCAGTGCCGGGGTGGGGCTGACCAAGGCCGGCCGGCTGCTGCTCCAGCATGCGGAGGGACTGCTGTCGGCGTACCAGAAAATGGATTACGACATGGACCTGCTGGCCCAGGCCGGTCAGGGCAGGCTGGCGATAGGGGCCAGCACGACCATCGCGATGTACCTGCTGCCGGAGATACTGGCCTCGTTCATGGAGCGTTCGGACGGGATAGAGGTGTCCATGCTCTCGGGCAACAGTGAGAATGTGGAGCAATGGCTCAGGGACGGGACGGTGGACATCGGTTTCGTGGAGAATGCCTCGCGCCGGCCGTGGCTGCACTATGAGCGGCTGATGGCGGACGAGCTGGTATTGGTGGCGGGAACCCATGGCCGGTATGCGTCTTTGGAGTCGGTCACGCCGCAGGAGCTTAGGACACTGCCGCTGGTGCTGAGAGAGAAGGGCTCGGGGACACGCGAGATTCTGGAGAATGTGCTCCGGGGCTGCGGTATAGGCCCTGAGGACCTGAACGTGGTGATAGAGTTGAGCAGCACGGAGGCCATCAAGGCATTTGTCCGCAGCAGCGATACGCTGGCGGTGGTCTCGGTGATAGCCCTGCGCCGCGAACTGGCTGACGGAGCGTTGAGGATTGTGGACATCGACGGAGTGGACATGCCCCGGGAATTCGCCACAGTCGTCCGTCCCGGCGAGTTCTCCGGGCTGAACGAGCGGTTCCATCACTTCGTTGTCCGGGAGGCCTCTCTACGTTAGAGGCTTGTGTGTGGCGCAAGCCTACTCACGAGAAATGCATGGTGTTTTGTAAGTGTTTGATTGTGAGATTCCTGCAAAACAGCGTGCAATTTTCGGGTGTTTCTGAGGCAGTGAGAAATGCAGACCTTTTTATAATGCTTTGATTTATAGTGCTTTGAAAAATGGCGTGCAATTCTCGTAAAATGTGGGGCGGAGGGGTATAACAATCGGTTATGCCGTATAAGTAAGTGTGTTGGGGAGGTTTACGGCGGGTGTTGTACTTTTGCGACATGAAAACAACAGCAACATCCTCAACATCTGTGACGCCGGCTGTGCAGGCCGCGCAGGTATCAACCGGAACTCTCCAGGCACGCCAGTGGGCGGCCCGGATACTTTTTGTCGCACTTTTCGCCGCCTCGTTCTTCTTGCCCACGGCGGTGGCCCTGCTGGCCGGAATAGCATTGGCCGTAACCCTCGGCTCACCTTTTCCCGTATTTGCCAAGAAAGTCTCGAAGTACCTGCTTCAGGCCTCGGTGGTGGGTCTCGGCTTCGGCATGAACCTCTATTCGGCTGTGGAGTCCGGCAAGGACGGTATGCTCTTCACGATAGTCTCGGTGGTGGGGGTGATGGTCATCGGCACCCTGCTCGGACGGGTTTTCAGGCTCTCCCGGAACAATTCCTACCTCATCTCCTCCGGTACGGCCATCTGCGGAGGCAGCGCGATTGCCGCCGTGGCTCCCATCATCGACGCGGACGACAATGAGACTACCATGTCGATGGTGACAGTCTTCGTGCTCAACGCCGTGGCCCTGCTCATTTTCCCTGCGATAGGCCATCTGCTCGGACTCTCCCAGGAGCAGTTCGGCGCCTGGGCAGCCATTGCCATACACGATACCAGCTCGGTGGTGGGGGCCGGCGCTGCCTATGGCGAGGAGGCCCTGCAGATTGCCACGACCGTCAAGCTGACCCGCGCCCTGTGGATCATTCCCATGGCCATAGCCACTACCTTCATTTTCAGGAAGAAGGGCAAGAAGATTTCCATTCCCTGGTTCATCTTCCTCTTCATTGCCGCCATGCTTGCCAATACTTACCTGGGAATCCCTGAGAAAGTCTCTGCGGCGATAGCTGGAGGCGCGAAGCATGCTCTCGGAGCCACACTCTTCCTCATCGGCTGTGGCCTCTCCCTCCAGAGTGTCAAGAAGACGGGAGTCCGTCCCTTCCTGCTCGGCATCAGTCTCTGGGCTGTCATCTCCCTCTCGTCGCTGGCGGTGGTGATGATGATGTAGGCAGCCTGTTGATTTTCACGAATTATCTTTGGGGTCTGACATATTTTTTATAACTTGCAGTGTTTGTCAGTCAGGTCGGTAGGGCATCTGTTTGAGATGGTGTGTCAATCTGCTGAACTTTAGTTAGTTATAAATAGATTTTTTAACAATTTTTTAAATGTCAGTGATGAAAAAAAGATTTTTGACAGCAGGCGGGCTATGCGCATTTGCCGTAGCCTTGATTATGCTTGTGTTTTCGTGTACCCAGAAGGATGGCAATACCACCGGTACGGAAGATTACAACGCCACGACCCGGCAGCTGATATCCCTGGTGGAGAATGACAGCCGTATCAGATCGCTGCTTACTGAGGCAATAAAGAAGGGCAGGGAGATAAATCCGGATACTTCGACCAATCCGGTGCAGTCTCTGGAAGACTATTATGCCTTCATCGACCGCTCGCAGAAGTCCATGCCCTGGGACGTCATATTTTGCCCGGGACAGCCTACAATTTTCGGCCGGATGTATCAGGCACTCTGCTATTGTTATTTTATCAACTGCATGCCGCTGGAGGAACTGGAAGGAGAAAACCTGTTCACGGCTTCGATACAATATGTGGAGCCTTACCGCAGCTGGCTTGTGGAATATTGCAAGTCCTGGGGCCAGTTCCTCTCATCTCCCGAATCATGGAACGAGGAGTATGAGGCGCTGATGATGCAGCAGGAGGAACTCGGCATGACCAACGGGTGGTACGAGGATCCGTCGAACTGGCATTCGTTCAATGACTTCTTCAGCCGTAGACTGGCATCTCCTGACCAGCGTCCCATAGCTTCGCCCGATGACAATTCCGTCGTGGCTTCTCCCGCCGACTGTGTACCTCAGGGTGTCTGGGACATCGATCAGGATTCCTATATCGTCACGGACCACAAGATAGCGGTAAAATCACGTGTGTTCAATTCGGTGCGTAACCTCATAGGCCCTGAAAGCCCTTATTGCGATGCCTTTGCGGGAGGTAAGTTCTACCACGCTTTTCTCAACGCCAACGATTACCACCGCTATCATTTCCCTCTGTCAGGTGTGATAAGGGAGATGAGGGTGATTCCCGGTGACGATGCGTTGGGCGGAACCATCACCTGGGAACCCGAGCTGCAGCAGTATGTGGTCGACTGCTCGGTGCCCGGCTGGCAGAGTATAGAGACACGTGGACTGGTGATTCTGGAAACCGACTCACATGGACTGGTGGCGGTCATGCCTATAGGTATGTCTCAGGTGGCTTCGGTCAATTTCTCTCCGGGACTGGAAGTAGGCCAGCGTGTGGAGAAAGGTGACGAACTGGGGTATTTCCTCTTCGGCGGATCGGATTTCGTACTGGTATTCCAGGAAGAGGCTGATTTCCGTCTCACATCGCCTACGGATTCAGCCGGGGGATGGCAGCATATTCTTATGGGTGAAAAACTTGGCGAGGTATCATAACGGCGGTTATTGTATGTAAAAATGAAAGGAATAGGAATATTTTTCATTGCGGCAGCCGTACTGCTCTTTACTGCGGTGCCTGCGCACGCCTGCTCCTCAGTGGTGATTTCCGGCAAGGTGACTCCGGACGGGAGGCCGCTGCTGTGGAAGCACAGGGACTCGGACTATCTGCAGAACTCTGTGAAGTTTTTCAAAGGGGAGAAATACTCCTTTATCGCCATCGTCAACAGTGTGGAGGATAATCCCACGGATGTGTGGATGGGGGTCAATTCGGCCGGTTTTGCAATCATGAACACCCAGTCGTTCAACCTGGTGGATGTGGCTCCGGGAGAGGAGCGCGGTGCCGCCAACGGACGGATCATGCGCCGGGCCCTGGAGATATGCGCTACGGTGGAGGATTTCCATCATTTTCTGGATACGCTGGCGAAGCCTTCCATGATCGAGGCTAGTCTCGGGGTGATCGATGCTCAGGGCGGGGCCCAGATGCTGGAGGTGGACTACTACAAGTACGTGGTGTACGATGCCAATGACCCGGCGGTGGCGCCTCACGGCTATGTGGCCAGGACCAATTTCTCCTTCACCGGGGATGTGAACGAGGGGCTCGGACAGGTGCGCTACCTCATCGAGGAGGGGCTGCTGATGCCCGGTTCCGGTATGGGACTGTTCACCCCGCAGTGGATTCTGACCGACGTGGCCCGCTGCTTCGAGAATCCGATCATGGGCATCGACCTTCGCTCGGGGGATTTCAACAAGCCTAAGACCAACGGCTGGTTCATCGACTATGACTTTATCTCCCGCCGCGGATCCACCAGCTCGGCGGTAGTGCAGGGCGTGCGTCCCGGGGAGGCTCCGGAGCTGACGGTGATGTGGACCATCCTCGGCTATCCTCCGACCGGCGTGGCCATGCCGCTGTGGGTAAAGGGGGCTGACAGATATCTCCCCGAGCTGGTGGCAAGGGACGAAGCGGAGAAAGTATCACCCCTTTGCGATTTCTCCCAGACCCTCGCCGACAGGGTGTATTCCTACCGTCAGGGCGACGGCACGGACCGGTATATGAACTGGGAACTGCTGTGGCGGCCTTCCGGCGGAGGTTACATGCAGCATCTTCTGGAGGTCGAGGACCGGGTCTTCGATGTCTCGGAGCCGGTTATCGAGGGATGGAGAGAGGCAGGCAGGATTGATGTGGGACAGATGAGCGGGCTCTATCAGATGCTCGACGGTCTGATCCGCGAAGGCTACCGGCCGCTGCTAGGAACCCATCCTTTACTTTAGCAGTCAACGAAATAAAATACATCAACACTATGAAAACAGGACTTAGCATACTCATCCCAGCCGTCACTACTGCTCTCATTCTCTCCTCCTGCGGGAGGACCGGTGTCGGCGATCTGGTTACATTCGATTACTCCAGGATGAAGAAGGGCCATGATACGCTGGCAGTCTCGGAACTGGCCATGCAGCCGGAGTTCATCGCCCTGGACAGCGATACCGTAGATGCATTTGCCTACGGCTCCATAATAGTTACTGACAATTACATCGTAAGGAACGTGGAGGCCATTTCCATAATAAACAAAGCCCCGGTCAGGGTCTTTGACCGGCATACCGGCCGGTTTATTTGCAATGTGGGGCATCTCGGACGCGGGCCAGGGGAGTATCTCAGCTCCTATTGCACCTTTGTGGACGAGAAAGGAGGCAAGGTGTGGATAATGAACGCCGGGGACCACATCAAGACCTACGATCTCCTGAGCGGAAAATATATCGGGGACGTGCCTTTGGCACATGAGGTGAGGGAGGAATTCGGAGCGGCGTCGGCTACCTTCTCCGTCAATCCGGATGCAGGGACAGTTACGGTCGCGGCCATTCCGTATGAGGAGGAGTCCAATCTTTCTATAGCCTGGTGTCAGGACATGGAGGGCAATATCGTCTGGGATATCCCCAAGGACGGCCGGGAACGGTCGAGGAAGCAGACCAACAGTCTTATCCGAACAACATACAATGTGGAAGGTCTCATGGATGTCTATATACATGGCGGACATGATATGCCGGATACGCTCTATGTGCTGTCTGACGGTGTCCTGAGCCCTGTGTTTACATACGATGAGCGGAGTCTCAAGAGCGGGATGTCCCTCAGCAGTACGCTGCTTCCTGGCAAGGTGCTGTCCCATCTTACGGAAGAGCAGGAGACGATACCCAATGTCAGGGTCTCTATGCCTACAGCAATGGTTATAACGGATCTCAAGTCCGGCGAGTCAGTGAGATACGGACTGGTTATGCGGAATGATTTTCTGGGAGTGGATGCAGGAGGGGGCTTTTTTCAGTACGGTTATATGATTCAGCAGATCAGTGCAGATGAGTTCAGGGAAACAGGACAGCAGGCATTGGAGCAGGGACTGCTGTCAGGCTCTGCTGCCGGTCAGGTGAGGGCTATCCTTGCAGATCTAAAGGATACCGACAATGATGTGATTATGCTTGCCCGCCTGAAGGACTGACAAGGCCCGTCAGCGGACCTTGCGTTCTTCGGCCAGCCGTTTCCGGTAGGCGTCCAGCCGCTTTTTCCAGGCTGTCCGTTTCGCTTTCTCGGCCGCTGCCTTCCGCTCCAGATACTCGTCGTATCTTCTTTCGAGATAATTGTCTGCCATAGTGCTGCAAAGGTACGAAATCCTGTGGACAATAACGAAATATTCGGAGTCGGTGGGCTTTGTTGCTGTTCCACCTTTGGAAGGTGAGTAGATTTCCTTGTGTTTCTGCTCACCTTCGGGAGGTGTGGAAAGTCAGAATGGAGGCAAAACGCCGCTACAGATGCTCTAGTGGACATGGTACGGAAACTCACCTTCGGAAGGTGGGGTGATATCGCGGGGAAAATGCACACCTTAGGAAGGTGGGGAATCTTATTCTCGTTGGGGATGTCTGTGAGGGTGGTTTTCTGCTCGGGTGCTGCGGTCGGTGGTTTTGGGAAACTTTATTGAGCGGAAAACGGGGTTCGAACTCACACTGATTTCTTTCCCTTCGGGATCGAAATCAGCGCGAGTGTTCCGCGCCCTTTCATATCCTCCCCGGCCCTCCACAGGAGGGTGGAGAAGGTCTTGGGGCGAACCCCGTTTTCCGCTCGGGTGCTGGAGGCAGAATAAAAAAAATACCGCGGCGGTGGTGCTGCGGTCGGTGGTTCTTGAGAAACTATGTCGAGCGGAAAACGGGGTTCGAACCCGCGACCTTCGGCTTGGGAAGCCGACGCTCTACCAACTGAGCTATTTCCGCGAAAAATGTTTACCTTTGCGGCATTGCGACTGCAAATATATGAATTTAAATTTATTTATAGCCAAAAAAATCAGGGGACGGGGGGTGAGTTCGACCGGCAATGCGATTGCATGCGTGTCGGTGGCCATCAGTATCGGGGTGATATTGATGGCGGTAGCGATTTCAGAAGGGTTCAGGAAGGAGATAGGGAAGAGGGCTGCCGGGTTCACGGGTGAGATTCTGATAACGGTGCCTGGGATGGACTATATGAACGATGTCTACCCTCTGCAGGCGGACCTGTCTTATCTGCCCGAGATAGAGAAGATACCGGAGATACGGTCGGTGAGCGAGACGGCTTACAAGCCCGGGATGGTCAAGTCGGACAAGGATGTGCACGGTGTGATGTTCAAGGGGGTGGATTCGACTTACTCGCTGGATTTCTTTGCGGATTTTCTGACCGAGGGTACGCTCCCGGATTTCTCGGGCAGGCGTATGAGTGACCAGGTGTTGATTTCCAAAAGGCTGGCGACGATGCTGGGCCTGAGTACGGGGGACAGGATGACGGTGTATTTTATAGGTGAACAGGTGAGGGCCCGCAGACTGATGGTGACCGGCATGTACGACATACAGCTGGAGAACCTGGATGAGAAACTGGCGGTGATGGATATCCGTCAGATACGCAGGCTCAACGGGTGGGAGGACCACGAGTCTTCCTGTCTGGAGATAGCCCTGGGTGGGGACGGCGGCAAGGCGGCTGACCGTCGCAGGATTGAAGTTTACGATGAGATAGGGGAGATAATCATGGACCGGGATATCACGGCGGACGCTCCGGTGGTGGTGCGCAGGATCGACGAGATATATCCGGGACTGTTCGACTGGCTGGCCCTGCTGGACCTGAACGTGCTGGTGGTGATGGCGTTGATGATGGCGGTGGCCGGTTTCAATATGGTCTCCGGCCTGCTGATCATCCTCTTCGAGCGCATATCCATGATAGGCCTGCTGAAGTCGCTGGGCATGAGGACTTCCAACATCTGCAAGGTGTTCATCTACCGCGGCGGGGCCATAGTCCTCAAGGGTATGCTCTGGGGCAATGTCGCGGCCATCCTCCTGCTGGCCGTGCAGAAATGGCTGAAGCCGTTCACGCTCAACCCGGTGAATTATTTCGTGAATTTCGTGCCGGTGGAACTCAACCCCCTGCATATCATAGCGGTGGATATTGCCGCATTTGTACTCATGCTGATTATAATGATCATTCCCTCGCTATTCATCGCCAGGGTCTCTCCCGCCCGCACCATCAAGGTCAGCTGAAGCCTGCAACGGAACAGACTCAGCGGAGCTGCGCAAGCTTGCCGATGTCGGTTATGACGGCACCGGCGGGGGCATCCACGCACCGGACTGGATGGGAGGCGGCTATGGAGAGGTAAAAGTCGATGATGGAAAATGCCTCGGGACAGGGCCGCAGCAGCTGCAGGGCGGCCGGGGTGAGGAGGTGGATGCCGCTGAAGGCGTGCGGCTGCAGGGTGGCGGCTGCTTCGGGGGTTGTGCCTTTGAACAGTCCTTTGGCGGGGTACATCCAGCCGCGGAGGAGACCTTCGCTGTCGGTCAGCAGATAGCGTGAGGAGGAGCGGCCGCTCACCAGAAGCGAGGCTGCAGGCGGAGCCGCGTCCGGTCCGCCGGGATCCTGCCGGCAAAAGGCTCCTAGGTCTATCCCGGAAGTGATGATATCCACATTGTGCACCAGCACCGGTTCTTCTCCGAGCAGTCCTGACATGACGGCATGGCGGATGCCGCCTCCGGTGTCGCGCAGCAGGTCCCGCTCATCTGAAAATGCCACGTCCAGCCCGAATCCGTCGTGGGAGCGGACGAACTCTTCCAGCATGTCCGCGAAGTGGTGGACATTGATCACGGCCCGGGTAAAGCCGGCCTTCTTCAGCTGCAGCATAAGTCTCTGTATCATCGGCACACCCTCGTATGGTACCAGTGCCTTGGGCATAGTGTCGGTCAGCGGCTTGAGCCGGGTGCCCAGCCCTGCCGCCAGGATCATCGCCGTTGCGGTTCTCTCTGCTGTCATAGTACCTGTCTCTCCAGATTCTGTTCGCGGTGTATGAGGGTGATGCCGAGCCTGTCGGAAGAGTCACCGTATCTTTCTGCCAGATGGTCGGCCAGCCTCTCGGCGAAGTATACGGACCTGTGCCGGCCTCCGGTGCATCCGAAGCAGAACATCAGGTCAGTAAATCCACGCTCAAGATAGTTCTCGATATGCATGTCGGCCAGGGCGGCGGTGTGCCGGGCAAATTCCTCCGTCTCTGAATACCCTTGGAGGTACTCTATTACCGGACCGTCCAGCCCCGTCAGCCCCCGGTACTCCGGCAGCCGTCCCGGATTGGGTACTCCGCGGCAGTCCAGAACATACCCTCCGCCGTTGCCGCCCTCGTCCTCGGGTATTCCTTTTTTATATGAGAAACTGAAAATCCTTATCAGCAGCTTCCCGTCCTGCCTGGGCGTCCTGTGCCCGTAGAGCGGTATCAGCTCCTCGAGTGCCCGGCACAGGCAGGGGTATTCGGGGAAGGTGCCGGAGGACAGGAGTTCCCGGAGATTGTCCATAGCGTACGGGATGCTCTCGAGAAAATGCGGCCTCCGCTCGAACATGCCCCTGAATCCGTAGGCCCCGAGCACCTGGAGTGTCCTGAAGAGGACGAACTGCCTCAGGTCGGTCAGGAAGTCCTTCCGGCGCACTACCTCATAGTGCGACTGTGCCTCGAGATATGCCTCGGTCAGTTCGGCCTTGAGCTCGGACGGGTAGCGGGCCCGCGCCTGCCATACGAAGGAGGCCAGGTCATAGTGGACCGGTCCCATCCTTCCGCCCTGGAAGTCGATGAATTTCATTTCCTCAGAGGGTGTGAGCATGATGTTCCGGCCCTGGAAGTCCCGGTACTGGAAGTTCCCGGAACTGCACATCAGCAGCCGGTCGCGCAGCCGGACTAGGTCCTCCTCCAGCGCCACCTCGTCGAACTCCACGCCGGAGGGCTTGAGGAAGCAGTATTTGAAATAGTTGAGGTCGAACATCACGCTTGTCCGGTCGAAACAGGATACCGGACCGCACTGCGAGAAGTCCAGTCCCTGGGCCCCGATATACTGGAAGGCCGGCAGGGCTTCCACTGCCGCCCGCAGCAGAGTCTTCTCCTCAGAACTGTATTCCCCGCTCCTGCGCCCTGCCGCCACAGCGTCGAAGAGGGTAGTGTCTCCCAGGTCCTCCTGCAGGTAGACCATCCGGTCATCGCTCACGGCCAGCACTTCCGGCACGGGCAGTCCCAGCCGGGAGAAATGCCGGTCGAGGTAGAGGAACGCACCGTTTTCCCGCAGACTCGTCCCGGCTGCGGCTATGCAGCTGCCTCCATCCCAACTGATTCTGAAATACTGCCGGTTGCCACCAGAGGCCGGAATGGCACTGATGCGATATTCCCTTATTCCGGAATACCGTTCAAAAAGCGATTGTATCCTTCTCATAACAAAGACGAATATACGCAGAAGTAGGGAGATGAGCAAAGTTTTTTGCTCTGCTGAGGCGTGAAAAACAAAATTCCCCTATATTTGCATTCTTATGGACAGAAAAAAGTTAAGGGACATACTGTGTGCGTGTGCCGTCATGCTGATGATGACGTGCGGATCTTATATAATAAGGGGTATGTCCGGTCCTTATGCAGCGGCTGGATATAGCCGGTACTCTGATTCGCTGGCTATGCCTGATTCCATTATTGTTCCGGATACTCTTTCTGTTCAGGACTCTGCTGCACTTCCAGATTCTGTTGTCTTTACGGATTCGCTGCCTGTTACGGACTCGTTGCCGTTTACAGATACGTTGTGCGATTCTATAGCTGCCGATTCTTCAACAGTGCTTACCAAAAGGCAGCTCAGGCGGATGGAACGGGACAGCATACGCAGGCAAAAGGATGCATATAAGGACAGTGTCTCAGCTGTCAAGCAGGCGGTCCTGGACAGCATTCACCATGTGCGGGACAGCATCAAGTCTTTTAAGGACAGTGTCCGGTGGTCCAAGCCGCGTATATTGGAGACGGGTTATTTGCCTGACAGCCTTTATTACAGGCGTATTCTGTCTTGGAACACAGGACCGTATATCAATGAGTACAGGGAGGCTCCTCTGGATACTACATTCAATGACTGGTACAATGAGTATCCATTCTATAAAGAGGACATAGATGCGGTATATCTTGGAACAGTAGGTTCTGCGACTCAGAATGTCAACTTTTTCCGCCGTCGCCAGTTCTCTCAGTTCAAGGCTTACGCACCATATCTCACTTATTCGCATACTCCGGAGAATGCTCTGTTTTTCAACGTAAAAGGACCATATACAGAATTGGCATATTGGGGAACCCTCTTCGCATATAAGGAGAAGGAGGAAACCAATGTGCGTTTTCTGCACACTCAGAACATCACTCCAGAACTGAATCTGGCAGTTCTTTTCCAGGGATGGAAAGCTGCAGGAATGCTCAATCAGGAGGCGACTACCAACAACTCCTTAGAAGTGACAGCCAACTACCTGGGAAAGAATTATGTCGCCAATGCAGGTTTTATACATCACAATATCAACAGGAAGGAGAACGGAGGTATTCAGGACTCTTATATGGTCCGGGATACGACTGTGGATGGAAAGACAATTGCTGTAAATCTTCAGAATGCACGGAATAAACTGTCAAGAAACACTTTTTTTATAGACCACTCCTACAATATTCATCTGGAATCCAAAACCAGGCGATTGCGTAAGGCCATGGAAGAGGATTCTGCCCTTACATCTGCGGTTGACTCTCTCGTGAAACTTAGGATGGCTGCATACGAAAGAGCTGTAGACGCAGCTGTTGAGGCGGTTAAAAGAATGTCAATGCCGGACAGTACGGTATCTTCCGATACACTGGCGTCTATGGACAGTCTGAGGATGTCATTGGACTCTACAGCAATGGTGCAGGATTCTACAGCAATGATTCAGGATTCTGTCGCAATGGCTGTAGCTGATTCTTTGTTGAGGCTGTCCATTATCGATACTTTAAGGCCCCCGGAACTTGACGAGATATATGCCAGTCTGGCAGACTCACTGCTTTTTGGACTAGGTGGTGAGGGTCCCATGATATCTGTAGGACATATAGGTGAGGTTTCACGATTCTACCGGTACTATACGGATGAGATAGGACTTACAGATGAGGCGGGGCGGAACCTGTACAACAATATGTTCTATTTAAACCCTACCTCCACAGCGGATTCCACCAGAGTGTTCAGTGTAGACAACAAGCTGTTCTTCAGGTTGCAGCCATGGGCACGGAAGGCTGTAGTGTCGGAGATTCACGGAGGACTCGGTTACCGCTGGAACAGTGTGTATGCTTTCACTCCGGACATGTTTCTGACGGGAAACGGCAATGTTCATCAGCATGACGCGTATGTGTATGCAGGAGCTTCCGGACAGTATAGGAAGTACCTGAACTGGGATGCATCGGCGCAGTATAGTTTCCTTGGATATTACCAGAATGATTTTAAGGTGGATGCAGGAGTGGATGTGTCATTCTATCCATTCAAGGACAAGTCCGAGCCTATAACCCTTAGCGGACGTTTCAAGACCTCGCTGGAGGAACCGGACTGGTATTCGCAGCATTACTGGTCCAACCATTATGTGTGGAACAATGATTTCGGCAAGACATCGGATACCAGAATAGAGGCCTCTTTGGAGATTCCCAAATGGAAGCTGGAAGCATCTTTCAGTTATGGCCTGGTCAACAACTATCTGTACAATGATACTCTTGGAGTCATCCGCCAGCACTCGGGACTGATAAACGTGATGAGCGGATATCTGCGCAAGGATTTCAAGCTGTGGCTCTTTCATCTGGACAACCAGATACTGTTCCAGTACTCTTCGAACAGCAATGTGCTTCAGCTGCCGTTGTTTACATTCCACATGCGTTACTACATAGAACTGGAGGCTGTCAAGAATGTTCTCAAAGTACAATTGGGTGCGGACGCTACAATGAATACTCCGTATTATGCTCCGGCATACAACCCTGCACTAGGGACATTCCAGCTGCAGACCAGAGAACTCATAGGCTATAATCCGTATATAGATCTCTTCCTCAATCTGCAATGGAAAGAAGTCAGTTTCTTCGTCAAGGTGATAAATATCGGACAGGACTGGCCGGACGGCGGCAATATGTTTTCTGCATATCACTACATCAAGCCTTATCGCGGATTTAAAGTCGGAATCCACTGGCCTTTCTATATCAAATAATTCAGAGCAGCCATGGGTAGACTCTGGAGGACTGTCACAGTCATAGTTGTTATTTTCTTATCGGGCCTTATATTGAGGCATTGGGAAGGGCTTCCACGGAATGTTTCACAGACCTGCATTTCTCCCGGAAGGGATTCCATTACGGCTTGTATCAATATCCGTAGCGGAATGTATACAGGAAAAGGATTCCTTGTCGGGTTTCAGTATACTATGCTTAATGCATTTGCAGATACGATGGAGCGAAGTCTGGGATTTACCGGAGTATATGGAGAAAAGGACTGTTGGCGGATGCTGGCAGACTCGTTGGTGGATATAGTGGCGGTTGACATTTCCGATACAGTGCCTGCAGGATATGTCGGTGATGTATTGATGACCATGCCGTTCAGGGAATATGCCTGGGCAGTGCGGAGAAGCGACCACAGCCTGCTTTACCAATTGAACCTGTGGCTGGGGAATATGCTCTGCAGTTCAGTTTACAAGGATGTGGAAAACAGATTTTTTCGTTCATATAATCTTCTTCCTTATATCGAAGCAGGTACTATGACGGACCGTATATCTCCGTACGATGAGATGATAAAGGCTGAAAGCAGGCGTTTGGGATGGGATTGGAAATTATTGGCAGCCGTGATATTCAAGGAGTCCCGTTTTTCTATCGGGGCCTATTCGCGTCGCGGAGCTACAGGACTTATGCAGGTTATGCGTCCGACGGCAGCGTCTTTCGGAGTTACAAATCTGTTCAACCCGCAGGAGAATATAAAAGCAGGTACAATGTATCTGCATCAGATTCAACGGAGATATCAGAAGATGGGGTTGGATTCAGTCAATGTAGTGAAATTCACACTAGCTGCCTACAATGCCGGAGAGAGCCGTATCGAGGACTGCATCAACTTCACTCTCGACCAGGGCCGCGACTTCACGGACTGGGAGACGGTGGCGGCGACCATTCCGCTGATGGCCGAGCAGGAGTATGTCGAGGAGGCGGACTTTCTCCGTCACGGGAGGTTCCGCGGGCGGGAGACCGTCCAGTATGTCAGGGATGTTCTGTCCAAATACGAGGAATACCGTACAGTAGTGGAAGGGTAGGGGCTACATCTCCTCCATGGGAGTGGGAGCGGTGACGGTCACCGGCTCCTTCCGGGTGGGATGGAGAAATGTCACCTGTCTGGCGTGCAGGCTTATGCTGCCGTCAGGGTTGGAGCGCCGCGCTCCGTATTTGAGGTCGCCCTTGATGGGGCAGCCGATGGATGCAAGCTGGCAGCGGATCTGGTGATGGCGGCCGGTGAGCAGCTCCACCTCCACCAGAAAATATTTCCTGGTAGGACGCAGCAGGCGGTAGCGCAGCAGGGCCTCCTTGGCTCCGGGCTGCGGCTGCGGATGGCTGTAGGACTTGTTCTGCTTCTCGTTGCGGGTGAGCCAGGTGCGGATCTCCCCTTCCGGAGGTACCGGGGCATTCTCCACCAGGGCCCAGTAGATCTTCCCTGTATTCCCTTCCCGGAAGGCGGCGGAGAGGCGGGTCAGGGCCTTGGAGGTCTTGGCCAGGATGACGGCTCCGCTGACCGGACGGTCGAGGCGGTGGGGCACACCCATGAACACCTGGCCGGGCTTCCTGTCGCGGAGGGCGATGAAAGCCTTGAGTTTCTCGACCAGGGGCTCGTCGCCGGTCTTGTCGCCCTGGACTATCTCGCCGGGGCGCTTGTTCAGGACAAGTACGTGATTGTCCTCATAGAGGATGCGGGAGGCGATGTCCTCCGTCTCCTCCGGGGAGAGTGTCCGGTATGGACTAGTACTGCTCGTTGTCATTGGGGAAATCACAGGACTTTACATCTTCGATGTACTGGCGGAAGGCCTTGAGGCTGACGTCGTGCAGGTCCGCGTAGCGGCGCAGGAACCTGGGGGAGAACTTGGTCGTCAGTCCGAGCATGTCGTGCATCACGAGGACCTGGCCGTCGACGTATTTGCCCGCGCCTATTCCTATTACGGGGATTTTGAGAGTCTCGGCGACCTTCTTGCCGAGCATTGCCGGTATTTTCTCCAGCACCAGAGCGAAGCATCCCGCATTTTCCAGGGCTACCGCATCCTGCAGCAGCTTTTCGGCTTCCTCCTCTTCCTTTGCCCTGACAGCGTAGGTGCCGAACTTGTGTATCGACTGGGGGGTGAGGCCCAGATGGCCCATTACCGGGATGCCGGACGAGAGGATGCGCTCGACTGACTCGAGGATTTCCATTCCGCCCTCGATTTTCACTGCATCGGCTTCCGATTCCTTCATGATGCGGATGGCGTTGCTGACAGCCATCTTGGAGTTGCCCTGGTAGGAGCCGAAGGGCATGTCCACCACCACGAGTGGATTCTTGACAGCCCTGGTTACGCTTTGGGCGTGGTATATCATCTGGTCTACCGTAATCGGGATTGTGGTTTCATGGCCGGCCATCACGTTGGCTGCCGAGTCACCGACCAGGACCACGTCTATTCCGGCCTCGTCCACGATACGGGCCGCGGTGTAGTCGTATGCTGTAAGCATGGCGATTTTCTCGCCTTTCTGCTTCATTTCCAGTAGTCTATGGGTGGTCATCACCCTTGCGTTGCCTTCTGTTGACATGTCTTTGCCTGTTTGATATTGGGTTTGGACCTGCAAAGGAAGAGAATAATTATCACAATTCCAATATGACATGTTGTCAGTTTTCTGCATTTGGCATAATCTTGGAGTAAGAGAGTTTCGACCGCTTGAAAATCAGGCGGCGGCAAGTGTAGAAAAAAATTAAAAAATATAAGAATTATGGGAAAGATTATAGGTATAGACCTTGGAACCACCAACTCCTGCGTAGCAGTGATGGAAGGTAACGAGCCCACGGTAATCATCAACAGCGAGGGCAAGAGGACCACTCCTTCGGTAGTGGCATTTACAGACAACGGTGAAAGGAAGATCGGCGACCCCGCAAAGAGGCAGGCGATCACCAACCCCAACAAGACCATCTTCTCTATCAAGAGATTCATGGGTGAGCCCTATGACAGGGTTCAGAACGAGATATCCCGTGTGCCTTACAAGGTAGTGCGCGGCGACAACGGCACTGCACGTGTAGACATCGACGGCCGTCTCTATTCTCCTCAGGAGATCTCGGCGATGATTCTTCAGAAGATGAAGAAGACTGCCGAGGACTATCTCGGACAGGAGGTTTCGGAGGCAGTCATCACAGTGCCCGCCTACTTCAGCGACTCGCAGAGGCAGGCTACCAAGGAGGCCGGTGAGATTGCCGGACTGAAGGTAAAGCGTATCATCAACGAGCCTACCGCAGCCGCACTGGCATACGGTATGGACAAGAAGAAGAATGATATGAAGGTGGCTGTCTACGACCTCGGCGGCGGTACATTCGATATATCGATTCTCGAGCTCGGCGACGGAGTCTTCGAGGTTAAGTCCACCAACGGTGATACGCACCTCGGCGGTGATGACTTCGACCACAGGATCATCGACTGGATGGCAACCGAGTTCATGAATGACAATCCGGGTGTGGACCTCAGGAAGGACCCCATGGCCCTGCAGAGACTGAAAGAGGCTGCCGAGAAGGCCAAGATCGAGCTTTCAAGCCAGACCTCCACTGAGATCAACCTGCCTTACATCATGCCTGTGGACGGTGTGCCCAAACACCTGGTCAAGACCCTTACCAGGGCTAAGTTCGAGCAGATATGCGATGACCTGATCCAGAGGACCATCGAGCCTTGCCGCAAGGCTGTCTCCGATGCCGGCCTGAAGGTGTCCGACATAGATGAGGTACTGCTCGTCGGAGGTTCTACACGTATCCCTGCCATCCAGCAGATCGTGGAGAAGTTCTTCGGAAAGGCTCCCAACAAGGGTGTCAACCCCGATGAAGTAGTGGCCGTTGGTGCAGCTATTCAGGGTGGAGTGCTTGCCGGAGATGTGAAGGATGTCCTCCTGCTGGACGTAACTCCTCTGTCCCTCGGTATCGAGACCCTCGGAGGCGTGATGACCAAACTGATAGAGGCCAACACCACCATCCCTACACGTAAGTCGGAAGTATTCTCGACTGCCAGCGACAACCAGCCTTCAGTTGAGATTCACGTCCTGCAGGGTGAGCGTTCAATGGCCCGTGACAACAAGACCATCGGCCGCTTCCATCTCGACGGCATTACCCCCGCTCCCCGTGGAGTTCCTCAGATTGAGGTGACATTCGATATCGATGCCAACGGTATACTGAACGTGTCCGCCAAGGACAAGGCTACCGGCAAGGAGCAGAAGATACGTATCGAGGCTTCATCCGGCCTGAGCGAGGACGAGATCAAGAGGATGCGTGACGAGGCCAAGGCCAACGAGGCTGCCGATAAGGCGGAGCGTGAGAAGATCGACAAGATCAACGGCGCCGATGCCCTCATCTTCCAGAGCGAGAAGAACCTCAAGGAGTACGGTGACAAGATTCCCGCTGACAAGAAGGGTGCTATCGAGAATGCCCTCGGACAGCTCAAGGAGGCCCACAAGTCTCAGAATATCTCCGATATCGACCGTGCAACCGAGGCCCTGAACAGCGCATGGCACGCCGCTTCCGAGGATATGGCCCGTGCCGCTCAGGCAGGTCCTTCCGCAGGTGCTTCCGGCGCCGGCAGCCAGGCAGGCGGCAGCTCATCCAACAGCGGCTCTAACTCTGGTTCAGGAGACGACAACGTCAAGGATGTAGACTACGAGGAAGTCAAATAGAGTATAGTTATTAATTAGTGTTGAGGCCGCTCCGGGCGATGAGTCCGGGGCGGCTTTTTTGCTCTGAATTTTGTGTTTCTTTGTAACATTATGGCACATCGGCGTTTTTTCAATCCGAGAGTCGGTAAGGACTATCAAGAGGGGTTCATGGGGCACAGGACCCTGGTGCTAGGGGCGTACCACTACTGCTGGTACGGCAATATCATCGAGATTGATTCCTATCTCGAGGGCGAGCACTATCCGGCGTACGACTCATTCACCCACCGGATGCTCGGGAAAAAGTCCTACCTCGGGCCGGAGTCGCGTGCATCCTTCTGGGAGAGAGTGGCCTTCTACAACTGGATACAGCACTACCTCCCCGGGCCGGTCGAGGACTTTTCCTACGACCGGTGGGAACCGGTATTCATGCAGGACCTCCCGGCATTCGATGACGTGCTGCGCGAGCTCCGGCCTCAGGCGGTGCTGGTGTGGACCGAGCTGCTGCGGCAGTTCCTCGACCGGCACTGCGCGTCACTCGAGGGGATATCGCTGGTACGCACCGGCGTCATAGAGATGGAGGCGCTGGAGGCTTGGGAGTATTGGGTGGGGTATGAGGGGGAACCGGTGAGGCCTGTCCGCAGGAATAAGGCTCAGTTCAGGACTTTCCGGGCAATCGTGAGGATGTCCCCGATATCATTGAAATTGTGCACGGAAGATTCGGTCAGTAACCTGGCAATGATCCTCAAGGATGCTTACGGCCGTGGGCTGATAGAAGTCGTGGAGCGTTCTGACCGCAGCAGGGCAATCGTATGTGTCGGAGAGGACGAGGACATCGTGCGGCTTATAGACAATATCCGGAGAAATGTGGCAGCGGGCAGCGGTAAGCGCGGATTGACGATCGATGACATACAGCAGTTCCTAGGGACGGATATCCGGCATGTCCCGCAGATGCTTTACCGGTTGAACCGATTATAGCCGTTTATAATCGGTTATAAACGGTTATAAACGTTTCGAGACTGGCTTCATTGTTCCGGATGTTGTATTTTTGCGTGTAAGCAACTTGTAAATATCCATTAAGAAGTTGAACAACAGCACGAACAATGAGGAAATAAAAGACTGCGGTATGGAATGGGCGTACGCAAATGAATGTCGTGGTTGTCTCACTGCAGATTAATATAATAACTTATGAATATGGAGAAGAACATTGTAGCTGAAGAAGTCAATGCTGAATTTCTGAAAGGATTTATTTACTGTGTCCGAGGTGTTCGCGTAATGCTGGATATGGATTTGGCCAAGATCTATGGATATAGCACTAAGGACTTTAACCGCCAGGTGAAGAACAACATTGAGAAATTTGAACAGGACTTTATGTTCCAGCTGACCGATGAAGAGTGTGAAATCTTGAGGTGCAAAAATTCCACCTCAAGTTGGGGCGGTCGCAGATACAGCCCTTACGCCTTTACGGAGCAGGGAATATATATGCTTATGACTGTCTTGAAAGGTGAGTTGGCAACCAGGCAAAGTAAAGCCTTGATTCGCATCTTCAAGCAGATGAAGGACTACATTGTTGACAACCAGCCCTTGTTAAGGCAGAGGGAATATCTCCAACTATCTTTGCAGACAACCCGGAACACACAGGACTTGCTTGATTTGCGCAAATCCTTATCGTCTGTTGATGACAAGGTCGCCAGCATAATAGATACGCTGGGAGATGTCGTAACAAAGTCGGAACTTGCAAATGTCATGCAGGATTTCAGCCATCCTACCATCAGAAGAGAATGGTTAATACTCAACGGCCAGCCTGTAGAGTCCGGTTTGGCTTACCAACAGATTTATGCAACGGCCAGGAGAACCATATTCGTGGTGGACAATTACATCGGACTAAAAACGTTGGTGCTCTTGAAAGACGTTCCTGCTGATGTGAAGGTTACAGTATTCTCAGACAATATCGGAAACCGATTACATCAGGCAGAGTTCAACGACTTCTGCCGGGAATATCCCGATGTTTCTGTTTCATTGCAGACATCCGGAGGTGTATTCCATGACAGGTATATTGTCATTGACTACCAAACGGCAGACGAGCAGATTTACCATTGCGGTGCTTCATCCAAGGATGGAGGGAATAAAGTTACGACCATTACGGCCGTAACGGATGGAGATATCTATCATACTGTGATAGACAGACTTCTAAATAACCCAGTATTGATACTGCGGTAAGTTTTAGTCAAGACTGGCTTCATTGTTCCGAATAATGTATTTTTGCAGATGAAACTTAAAATGAGAACGAGATGAAAAAGTATCTGGACCCGAAAGCCGATCTGACATTCAAGAAAGTGTTCGGCGAGCGCAAGGATTTAGTGATCAGTTTCTTGAACGCGATGCTTCCGTTCGGAAGTGAGGAAGAGAAGATAGTCAGTGTGGAGTATTTGAATCCGGAGCTGGTCAGTTTTAATCCTATGCGGGGAGACAGTGTGTTGTGTGTGTTGTGCGAAGATATGTCGGGTCGGCAGTTTATAGTGGAAATACAGGTGATGTGGAGTCCGGAATATAAAGTGCTGTTGGATTTTAATTCTTTATCCGGTATTTTGTATGAGGATGTAACAAAAACAGAGAAAGGCTATAATCTACAGCTGCCGATATACTCATTGAATCTATTGAATGATACATTCTCTGAAAGCGACGATTATTACCACGATTATCCGACAGTGAGAATTGCTGAAACGAATGAATTGATAGAAGGCCTGCGTATGATATTCATAGAATTGCCTAAGTTTGAGCAGGAGAATGGCAGAGGCGAAAGTATGCGTGTTTTATGGCTGAGATTTCTGACAGAAGTAGGAGGCAGCATTCAAGGAATTCCGGAAGAGTTGGAAAAGAATCCGGAAATAAACAGAGCCATGTCAATGCTGGTGGAGGATGAGTTCTCAGAGAATGAATTATTGGCTTACGATTACTTCTGGGATAGAATAGGGGCGCACAGACTTTTGCTTTTGGGTGCATTTCGAAAAGGTCATGAAGCGGGACAACTAGTGGCGGCAAGGGAAGAAGGATGCCGTATTGAACGGATTAAGAATGCCCGTGCGATGAAGTCCAAGGGATTTCGTCCTGACGTTATTTCCGAAATAACTGGGCTGCCGCTATCGGAGATAGCAGGGTTATAATCAAATCTTCGAATTTATCCTTAGAGTCCCGTCCTGTGCTTTAATGCGGCGCAGGGCGGGTATATTTTTGTACCAAGAAATGTGAATGACAGGATTGCGGAATTATGTAAATGTTATCAATTTGAAAGGTAACATATTGAGTGATAATAGATATGCGTAGAGATTCGGATTTTAATTTCACGCACGACATTCAATGTGTTACATTTGTAATATCTGCGAAAAGCAGAAAAACGAAATGTTTTACAGCCCGCATTTGAAGAGAGCGATATTTTTAGTATATTTATTTGTTCGCTGAGTCGCGAGACTCTGTGACATATAGAAAATACTGATTGTGAATCTTAGGATTCCCGGACAACAAAACCGCCAATTTTGAACACACGGGGATAATAAGCGTCACAGTCCGCATACCATCAAGTGCGGGCTGTTGTTTATTATACGTGTGTGAAGGTGCTTGGCGGTACCTGTTGTCCGTATACTAGGCGACAGTGCAGCATTTTTTTATTGTATAGTTTTTGTTAAATTTGGGTGTCGAAAGTAGCATCCCATAGGGCTGAGAATACCGATTGAGACTTAAAAGAGATGCATTAAGTGTAAAGATAAGTTAGTTGTATTTATAAAGTTAAAAAGTATGAGCGAATATGATGATGACGAGTATTGCGATGAAGAAGAACAGCAATACTGGGAAGATTGGGCAAAGGCTTTGGACGACCTTGATGAGGGCGGTGATGGAGGAGATTTCTTCTAATTCTAAGATCAAAGATACGAACTATATTGAAAAATGCAGAGAAAGTAAAGGAACGCGTGTCTAAAGGTCTGTTGGATACAAGGCCGTCGACATACGGTTTGTCCTTGGAGGCAACGGCATAAGCCTGTCTTACGAGTTTGTTGGCGACAGCGACTATGGCGAGTTTTCCTTATGAAATTACTGTGTGATTTATTCAAAATTGGACTAGATCCTTCACATGGTGCCCATATAAACAGATATGTTAACAACGGGTTATAGACGTTTTATCTATGTGTTTAATAAGATGAAATAGAATCACTGAGGTGTTAAATTTACGATAAAGAAGAACGATAATTGGGAGAAAGTAGCCTTTATTGCAAGTGCAGGTGTGACAGCTCTTTTAGGAGGAGTTGTCACAGCTATTTATTCCATGAAAAGAAAAAGGAGAAAAGACGAAGAACAAAATTCTTTGGAAAACGATTCAATGGTTTCTACTTCTGGTTCAGAGTCAAGATATTCAAGCCGTGCAAATATCCATAGTGAAGATAGGTATCATAACCACATTCTAACTTGGATCAGGAACGCATATGAAAAAAGGAATGTTCTTTCGGTCAAGATTACAGAAAAGAATAGAGGTGGCTATATGGTTAGATTTGTTGTAGATTCTGCAGAAGAAGGGTTTATGCCGAATAGCTGTTCTGGGTATAGAGCATGGGAGATTGGAGAGACTGTTGATGTGGTTGTTATTAATCTGACAGATAAGCCAATAGTGAGCGCACAAGCCGCAATTTTGGCGAAAGAAGAAGATGTCTATCAAAAAAAGGTCAGGTTATTGTCAGATGCAAAATCTTTATTGGAAAGGGAAGATGTTGCATCGGCAATAAAGTCTTACTGGGAACTTAGAACAAAATGGGATGAGATCGGACATGCAAAGCGCGAGAATGAGTTATGGCCTGAGTTCAAAGGTGTGATAGGCCAATTGTATTTAAAAAATGTAAAATTAAGACAATTAGCCAAGGAGTTAAAAGAATTAGAAGTAGAGAAAAAACAGCATGTCATTTCACAATTTGAACCTGGGGATAAAGTATATGGTATTGTAGTGAAAATTCTGCCGAGAGGAACTGGAATCCTTGTAAAGATTGAAGGTCAGTGCGTAGAAATAATGGGTATTGTTCCCAAAGAGGAAATATCCTACAATTATTTTTCCAATATTGAAGATGTGGTTAAAATAGGAAGTCTAATAGACTTAGTGGTGTTGGAAGTGGATTTAAAAAAACAAAAATTAACTTTAGGAATGAAGCAGCTAGAACAGTGCTTCGCCAATGACGCGCAAGTCTCTTCTGATGATGAATATGAATATGAATTTGAACAAGAAGCAGTGTATGATGTCAGAATCAAGAAAATTAAATATCCTGGGGTGATTATTACTGACGCTTTTGACAAATATTCATGTGGAGTTATTCTCCCCAATAATATACTTTTAGATGATACTCCTATCAGTGCTTCTGCAAGGTGGGTTCTGGTGAGTGGATTATATCAGGAAGGGGAATACATAATGGGTGTGCAATGTGTTGAGTCTTCAGATGATAGTAGTGTCGCATTCTTGCAAGTCAATCTGCCGGGCAATATGGGTGATGTGCCTAACATAAACTTAATATGAAGAAGAAAACAAGAAACATCGTGGATGGTGTTGCAGCAGGAAGTGCTGCGGTAACTGGTGCTACAACTGCATTGTTCGGCTCAACAGCAGCGATGAGCATAGCGACGACTTTTGGAACGGCGTCTACAGGGACAGCTATCTCAACCTTAAGTGGCGCAGCCGCCACAAATGCGGCTGTGGCGTGGCTTGGTGGCGGTGCTTTGGCCGCCGGGGGTGGCGGTATGGCTGCAGGAGCAGTAGTATTGTCTGCAATACCGATTGTAGGAACAGCTGTGGCTGTTGCTGGTGCAGGATATGGTATTTACAGATATGTCAGACATAGAAACACTAAGAAGTGACATCTATGCTTTGTCAATATGGGATGTGTGGGTCTGGGTATTCAGGCCCGCTCCCTTTTTAAGGTTGAAAAGAGATGAATGTTAATATGGACAATTGGCAAAATACAGAACAGTCTGAACGCGCCGACATGATTACAATGACGGAATCGCTTTTTGATAGGTTGTTCAATAGTGGAATTCTTTCAATGATTTTGCGCGATTTTCTGAATTAGTGCCATAAATTGCGGAATTTTATTTCAATATTTTCGGGATTTTGTATGCCGCAAATTACGGAATTTCAACATTGAAGTGATGGAAGATTTGAGATAAAATGCGTAGTTTTGTGGAAATAGTTGACGAATAATAATTATGGCAATAAAGATTACAACAAGGATAACGGATAAGGACCTCACCGGCCACAGCCACTGGTGGGGTGCCCCCGATATGCCGGAAGGGATGGCCTATCCCTGTATTGAGGTGGAGGATGAGGACGGCGGCAGGTATCCGGAGCCGCTGACGTTCGTGTGCCAGATCAGGTGTGCGGATATTGCGGGGCTGGATCCGGAGGGGCTGCTGCCGCACAAGGGGATGCTGTACTTCTTCGCACCGATAGACTATTTTCTGGGGGATGACGGCTCTCCCCTGGATTACCATGATTCTCCGGCGGTGCTGTACACTGAGCGGGAGGAGGGGCTGCGCCCGTATGAACTGTGCTGGGAGGGAACGGACGAGAGTGTTTTCAGACCGGTGGAGGAGATGCTGTTTTCCAGGGCGGAGTCTCCGCGGGGCGACGGCCACATCCTACTGGGCGAGCCTTATCAGGAAGAGGTGCGCCAGGCTCATCCGGGCTGCCTGTCGCTGTTGCAGATAGATGAGGATGACCGCTGGGGGCTGCGTTTCTATGATTGCGGGATGTACTATTTCCTCATCCGTCCCCGGGATCTCAGGGCCCGCAGATGGGGACGGGTTGAGGGGGATATGTTTTTTTATTAAACAAAATCCGCCGCCAGAACACCCGTCCCGGCAGCGGATCATCTATTAAGTTCAGCGTAACTACAAGCGCTACAGCCTGTTCTTGTAAACCTCCGCCAGCAGCTTGCGGTACTGGTTCTCGAGGAGGAGGTAGGTGGAGATGTTGCCGTAGACGTTGTCGGCCTCGACGTAGTAGTCGATGACGGACATCTGGCCGGCCAGGACGGCGGACTTGAGGGCGTCGAGGGTGCTGTGCATCAGGGGCACGTCGTAGGTCTGGACGGCTGAGTGAATCTGCTGCAGCTCGTTGTAGCGGGACTGGAGCTGGGTCTCGGCCTGCAGGCGGGCGTTCTCGAGCTCGCTCTGGGCGGCGGTGTGGCGGGCCTCGGCGATCTTGGTCTTGTTGCGGGAGGAGAACAGGGGCAGGGAGGCTCCGACGAGGAAGCCGTTGGAGGCCTCCTTCATGGCGGTGTTGCGGCGGTAGCCGACCTCGAATTTGGGCAGCCAGTTCTGCTTGTTGACCTTAATCTCCTGGGCGGCTGCGTCTACGGAGGCCTCTGCGGAGAGGATTCCGGCGTCGGTGGCCATTACCTCGGCGTAGAACTCATCGTAGTTCACTACCTCTGCGGCAGCAGGGTATTGAGCCGTCAGCAGTTCCACGGGGATATTGCCGTTCATGGCCCTGAGGGTCTGGAGAGTATTCTGCCGTGCAGCCTCGTTCTGGGCCGCGAGGGTGCGGACGTTCATCCGCTCCATTTTCACCTTATTGACCTCTATGATATTTGCGCCTCCCTCGGAGAAGCGTTTCTCCATCAGGGCGAGGAGCTCGTCGGCATTGGCCATCCTCGTATCCAGCAGCTCTTTTTCCTGATTGAGCCGGACGAGGTCGAGGCACAGGAGTTGGGCCTGCAGGAGGATGTCCCTGCGCTGGAGGGCGTACTGCATGTCGAGGGCCTCGTTCTGGAGCTTGCCGGACTTGCCCCTCGAGATGTACTGCGAGGGGAAGTCGAAGCCCATGGAGACTACGAGTTCGGAGCTGGCGACTCCGTCATAGCCGCGGGTGAAGAAGGGGCTGTAGGATACGGAGAGGTCCTGCTGGAGGTTGTTCTGGGCCTGGATCTCAAGCCGGGAGGCCTCGTTGTTCTGCTGGAGGGCGCGGAGCTGAAGGTTGTTCCTCTCCACTGCGGCCAGCACCGAGTCGATGCTCTCCATGCTCTGGGCCCTGAGGCTGCCGCAGGGCATGGCGGAAAGGCCCAGCGCTGCGGCGGTCAGAAACGGTAGTATGCTGTAAAATATTTTCATAAGATATATCGGATTAATTCTAAGCTTGTTCAATGTTCTCGGCCCTTCGCTCGCGGCGGTGCATCCAGTCATAGACTATCGGCACAATGAAGCCGTTGAGCAGTGTGGAGGTGAGCAGTCCTCCGAGGATAACCTTGGCCATGGGGCTCTGGATCTCGTTGCCGGGCAGGTCTCCGTTGATGGCCAGTGGAATCATGGCGAGGGCCGACGAGAGGGCCGTCATCAGGATGGGGTTGAGGCGGTCCAGGGAGCCCTGGAGGATGCACTCGCGTACGGAGAGGTGCTCCTCGGTGTGCAGGTGGTTGTAGCGGTTGATCAGCAGCATACCGTTTCGGGTGGCGATGCCGAAGAGGGCGATGAAGCCGATGATGGCTGGGATGCTGAGCTCGCCGGAGGTGATGATCAGGGCAAATACGCCTCCGATCAGGGCCAGCGGCAGGTTGAGCAGTACGACTCCGCTCTGACGGGCGTTCTTGAACTCCATGTACAGCAGCAGGAAGATGACCACGATGCTCATCAGGGAGGTGAGCAGGAGGGTCCGGCTGGCGGCCTGCTCGCTCTCGAACTGTCCGCCGTACTCGATGTGGTAGCCCTCGGGCAGTTCAATCTCCTCGTCCACTATCTTCTGGATGTCGTTCACCACTCCGCGCAGGTCGCGTCCGCGGGTGTTGGCCGAGATGACGACCTTACGCTTCACGTTCTCGCGGTTGATGGTGTTGGGGCCCATCGAGGACTCCACGTCAGCCACGTAGGAGAGGGGTATCTTGCAGCCGTCGGCATCGTCGATCATCAGGTTGCGGATGCTCTCCATGTCGCCGCGGTTGTCCTCAGAGGCGCGGACCACGAGGTTGAAGGTCTTGCCCTCCTCGTAGACCTGCGATACGGTCTCACCGGCCATGTTCACTGTCACGAACTCGGCGAAGGCCGGCAGGGAGATGCCGTAACGGGCGAGCATGTCGCGCTTGGGGGTGATCTTGAGCTCGGGACGCTCGATCTGCTGCTCGACGTTGAGGTCGGCTATGCCCTCCACACCGCTGATGGCGCTCTTGATGCGGTTTCCGATGACGAACATGTCGTTGAGGTTGTCTCCGAAGAGTTTGATGGCTATGCTGGCCTGGGTACCGCTGAGCATGGCGTCGATGCGGTGGCTGATGGGCTGGCCTATCTCTATATTGGCTCCGGTGATGGTAGAGAGTTTCTCACGCACCTCATCCAGAACCTCCGCGTGGGAGCGCTCATCCAGGATGAAAGGTGCCTCTATCTCGGATACATTGACTCCGAGGGCGTGCTCGTCCAGCTCGGCGCGTCCGGTCTTGCGGGCCACGGTCTGTATCTCGGGTATGGTCAGCAGCAGTTCTTCGGCCTGCCGTCCTATCTTGTCGGACTCCTCGAGGGAGACTCCGGGCAGGGAACTGACGTTGATGGTGAACGAGCCTTCGTTGAACGAGGGCAGGAAGCTGTGTCCGAGGGTGAAGAAGAGGCCGAGGGCCACGGCGAAGAGGGCGAGGGTGGAGCCGCCTACGATGGCCTTGTGGTTGAGGGCCCAGTTGAGTCCGTTGCGGTAGTGTTTCTTGAGCCACACGGCCACGAAGGCCTCCTTGGGCACCTTGGTGCTGTGCTTCTTGCCGCCAAGGAGGTAGGAGCAGAGCACGGGAGTCAGGGTCAGGGCCACGATGGTCGAGGCGAAGAGGGCTACGATGAAGGATATTCCGAGGGGAATGAGCATCCTGCCTTCCATGCCGCTGAGGAAGAAGAGGGGCACGAAGCTGACGATGATGATCAGGGTCGAGTTCAGAATCGGCATACGCACCTCCTTCGAGGCGTTGAACACCACGTCGATTACCGGCAGCCGCTTGTCGGGCGGCAGGGCCCGGTTCTCCCGCAGATGTTTCCAGACATTCTCCACGTCCACTATCGCGTCGTCCACGAGGGAACCGATGGCGATGGCCATACCTCCGAGGCTCATGGTGTTGAGGCTCAGCCCGAGGGCATCGAGCACGAGAATCGTGACGAGCAGCGAGAGGGGCAGAGTGATGAGCGAAATTATAGTGGTGCGGACATTGGCCAGGAATACGAAGAGGACGATGACCACGAAGATGGCGCCTTCATAGAGGGAGCGTTTTACATTGTTGATGGAGTTCTCGATAAATGTGGCCTGACGGAAGATGTCGGTGGACACATGCACGTCGGCGGGCAGGTTCTTCTGCAGGTCGGCGATGGCGGCGTCCAGTCTCTCTGTCAGCTCGATGGTGCCGGTGTTGGGCTGCTTGGTGACTGTCAGCAGTACGGCCGGCTTGCCGCGCTCCGAGGCCAGTCCGAGCTTGGGCTGCTGGGCTCCGATGCGCACGTCGGCCACATCCTCGAGGGTCACGGGCATTCCGCTCTCGGTGGTCTTGATGACGGCTGCGGCCATCTCCTGCACGTCCTGGGTCGATACCACTCCGCGCACGATGTACTCGCTGCCGTATTCGTAGATGACACCTCCATTGGTGTTCTGGTTCATGCCGCGGGTCACCTCCATCACTTCGCCGAGGGTGACGCCGTAGTGCTTCATCTTCTCGGGATGGATGAGTACCTGATACTCCTTGATGTCACCTCCGAGCACTGCTACCTGGGCCACACCTCCGGTGGAGAGCAGCCTGGGACGGAAGGTCCAGTCGGCCAGGGTCCTGAGGTCGAGCATCGAGGTGCTGTCGGCGGTCAGGGACACTATCAGCAGCTCTCCGAGGATGGAGGACTGTGGACCGAGGGTCGGGGTTCCGGAGTTCTCCGGCAGGTCGTCGGCGGCCGCGGCCAGTTTCTCGGATACAATCTGACGGGCAAGGTAGATGTCAGTGCCCCAGTCGAACTCTACCCATACTACGGAGAATCCGGTGGTCGAGGAGGAACGCACCCTGCGCACTCCGGTAGCACCGTTGACGGCCGTCTCGATGGGGAAGGTCACGAGCTGCTCGACCTCCTCGGCGGCCATTCCGTTGGCCTCGGTCATGACGACTACGGTCGGGGCGTTGAGGTCGGGGAAGACGTCTATCTCCGCGTTGAAGGTCCGGTAGAGTCCGGCGGCGAAGAGCAGAATGGCCGCGACGAGTATCAGCAGCCGGTTCTGCAGGGAAAAATGTATGATCTTGTTCAGCATGACTGTCGCGGATTAATGGTTGTGGGTATGGGCGGGTATGAGGTTGCTTGCGGAGGCCAGCTTGACGTGGGTGGCGCCGCGGGTGACTACGTTCTCGCCGCCCTTGAGGCCTGAGAGTATCTCATAGCGCTGTCCGTCGGTGGCTCCGAGGGTGACTTCCTGTTTCTTGTAGCAGGTCTCGTCTAACTTGATGAATACGAAATAGTGGCCCTGGGACTCGGTGACGGCCTCTACGGGGAGGGAGATGACTCCGTCCCTCTCGGCGGAGAGGAGCCATACCTGTGCGAAGGCTCCGGGGAGTATGTCCTTAGTGCCGTTGAAGGCAAATGTCACGGGAATGTAGGCATTGGTCTCGTCGGTCGAGCGGCCGTAGCCGAGCAGGCGGCCTCCGAGTTCGGTGGTGCTGTAGACGCGGTCGCCGTATGAGAGCCTGAAGTTTGCGTCCTTGACTCCGGGCAGACGGTTGAGGTATCTTTCGGATACATCGGCCTTGAGGTACATCTTATTCCCCGTGATGACGCCGGCAAGCGGAGTGCCGACCGAAACATAATCGCCTTCCTTAACTAAGCAGTTTTTGACATATCCTTTGATGGGGGATTTGACGACAGTGCCGTTCTCTACTCCGTCGGCAGCCAGAGCCTCGTAAGTGAGGCGGGCGGTCTCATAGCGGCCCTTTGCGGCCTCGTACTCCTGTCGTGAGACGATATTGTCCTCTACCAGCTTGGCAGCCCTCTCGTATTCCTGCCTGGCGGTCTCATACTCGATTTTGGCCCTCTGCACGGGGTCTCCGTCCTGCAGGTGACGGGAAGATATGGTGAACATGGGGCTGCCCTCTTTTACGTAGCTGCCTTCCACGAGAGGGGAAACGAAGGATACCACGCCCGGAACGTTTGCCACCACCGTGGTCTCATCCTCGGGAGCCGGCATGATGCGGCCGCTGACCTCGAGGACTCCGCGGAACTTGCCGGGAAGTATGGTCTCGGCCATTACTCCGGCCGCAGCGGCGCTTTCGGCACTGAGGGTTATCTCATCGGGATTGCCTTCTCCCTCTTCATGGGAATGGGCATCCGCTTCGGCATGACCGTGGTCATGTCCTTCGTGGCTGTGCCCTTCATGATCATGGTGGTCATGCCCCTCGTGGCTGTCTCCTTCGTGCGCATGATGGTCGTGCCCGTCATGAGCATGATCATGCATTTCCTCGGAATGGGAGTGTCCGTTGCCGGATGTGTTGTTGCAGGAGGACAGTACGCAGCATGTCGAGATGCAGAGTATGCCCAATAAGAGTGTCTTTATGGTCTGTTTCATATGATGAGTATTTCGGTTATTTTAAAACTGCGCAAAAGTATCTTTTGTGCTGTGCAACTCTGTTGCAAATACGGTACGGTATTTGTATTTTTAGAAAAATAAAAAAAGGAGAAGAAAATGAAAAGTGTGATTTTAACATTTATGATGCTGCTTACAATCGGTGCGGCAGGCGCTGTCCCTCAGAATACAAAGCATGGGCAGACGGCGGAAATTGTACGCAATTCTATTCAGGACTCTATTTTATCTGATGCTATTTGTAATATGACCTTTGTTCTTGAGGCTAATAGGCTGGTTACTCCGTCTGGCGAGAGTGTGATGGTTGCATCCAATACCAACTTTGTCATGATTGAGGGAGATAAGGCTGTTATTCAGGTGTCTCCTCTGACGGGACCTGGAATAAATGGGGTCGGAGGTATAACGGTAGATGGTTATATATCTGATGTTCAGTTTAATACTGATAGAAGAGGTAACCTGATTCTGACGATGAATGTGAAAGGTGCGGCTGCATCTTGTCGTCTGATGTTTACTTTAGGCAAAGGTGGAGGAATGGCCAGGGTGCGGATAGATCCCAACTATTCCGCAGATGATATAACTCTGTTCGGAGATCTTGTGCCTGCAGAGTTGTCGACAGTGCATCAGGGCCGTACGTTGTAATGTTTTTTTTGCTAACTTGCAGCGGATTTCTCTAAGTTGTAAGTTATGCGACAAGGACTGAAGAAGACTCTAAAAGTCACATTGATAACGTTGGCTTCAGCCGTCGGGCTGTGCCTGGTGGCGGTAGCTGTTGTGTTGTGGCTTGTGCTCACGCCCTCAAGACTGACTCCGATAGTTGAGGAAGCTGCGAACAGGTATCTTAATGCAGAGGTCAGGATCGGAAAGGTGGATGTGACGCTGCTCTCGACATTTCCCCGCCTGACTCTAAGAGTAGAAGACGGGGAAATGGTTGTCAGGAATACGGGTGATTCTACAAGGTCGGCTAAGCCTCACCGTGATTCTCTTTTGAGATTTGCAAGATGCAGGATTACATTTGACCCTGTCGCCTATTTGCGTGATAATCGATTGATTATACACAGGCTGCTGCTTGACAGTGCTTCCGTGTATGCATGGAGGGATGCCAACGGGATGGCAAATTGGAATTTTATACCGTCTGACCCTAATGACGAATCTGATACTAAGTCGGATACGGCCGACGGAGGTTTCCATCCGAGCGCTGTCGTTCTTCGTTCTTTAAGGATAAGGGGCGCGGACATAATTTTCAATGACCGTTCTACGGATATATATACAAGAGTTCATGATGTGAATACCCGTCTTAAGATGGGTGCCGGTGTGAGAGGGGCTGCGGCGGATTTGGATTTTTCCTGCGGTAATCTGATTTTCTGGCAGCAGGGAGATCTGCTGTTGCGGCGAACGGCATTGTCCCTCAAGACAACTGTTGGAATCAATGCTGACAGTATGAAAGTAGTGCTGCGCAATGCGGATTTGGGGGTTAATGATGTCCATTTGGCATTGAACGGTATGGCGCGGAGGGATACAGTCCGTAAGGCAGTTGATCTGGATTTGAAATTCTCGGCCGTTGCTCCTTCTGTAGAGAAATTGCTGGCGATGATACCGGAGTCGGTTGTCGAGCATAAGGATCTTACAGCTGACGGGACAGTAGTCTTGGAGGGCAGTATAGACGGAGCTTACGGCAATGGTCTGCTGCCGGCCGTATCGTTGTGCATGAAGATAGAGAATGCTACAGCCCGGTACGAGGGCTTCCCTTACGGAATAGACCGTCTTAATGCAGATTTCGATGCATTTGTAGACCTTATGAGGGAGAAGGATTCTTTCTTGGACTTGAAGATTTTCCAGCTTCAGGGTAATGATATGGATATACTGGCTGATGCCAGGGTTACTGAGATTTTCGAGGATCCTCAGATTGTGTTTAATACAAAGGCAATAGTGGATTTGGGAAGTATATCCAAAACATTTCCGCTTAAGGAAGGACTGTCTCTTTCAGGAATTCTGGATGCTGATTTGAAGGTGCGTACACGTTTGTCGACCATCAGAAACCAGGATTACGGCCGGATATTTGCCGCCGGTAAACTGTATATGAACGAAGTCTCCGTAAAGGATGCTTCTTCCGGTTTGGATGCAGAGGGAAGTGTTGATTTGAAATTTTTGGGAGGTAGGGCTCTAGGACTTGATGGCCGGATTTCCAGGCTTTACTTGAAGAGCCCTTGGGCCGATGCTTTGGCTGATAGCCTGCAGTTGAGGGTGATTTCTACCCGACCCAAGGATACAACACGGGTTTTCAAGATGAAGGCTGATTTTCAAATGAACCGGGTTGGGGCATCGGTTGGAGATTCGCTGAAGGTTTTTCTTGGTAGAGGAGGTGTGACTGCATCTCTTGGACCTAATCCGGAAAGGGCAGACCGTCCGAGAATAGAGGTTGAAGTGGATACGGATTCGCTTTTCGCCAAGTACGGGGACATTAGAGGTGGGCTCAGTAACGGGCAGGTGAGCCTGCTGGCAGACAAGCTCAGGGATTCGTTGTGGAGGCCTTCTGTAATTGTAGGATTCAACCGTTTGCGTGGTGGAATGGGAGATTCTCTTGGGGTTTTCTGTGCCAAGGGACAGATTAAAGCTTCGCTTAGACCTAGAGGCAGTGAGAAAAAGCAGCCAAGAATCAGTTTTAGTGTCGAAACGGATTCAATATATGCAGGAATGGGAGAACTGTCCGGCGGTATGAAGAAAGGTGTAATCAAGTTGCAGGCAGACAAGGTACGTGATTCCTTGTGGATTCCATCGGGCACATTACGGTTCAACCGGCTGATAGCTGAGACTCCTCAGTGTGCCCTGCCTGTGCGTTTCAACCGGACCGTAATCAAGTTCGGAGACAGGAAAATCTCACTTGAGAAGGCTGTTGTCAGGGTCGGAAGGTCCAATGTGACGCTTTCCGGCACGGTATACGATCTTTATGGGGCATTGAAACGGGGCCATTTGCTCCGTGCAGATTTGGATATTAGCTCCAAGAACCTGAATGTCAATCAACTTATGAGGGCATTTGCAACTCCGGAGGCATCTGAACAGGAGGTAGAGTCCGATACCGTGTCGAATGTGCTCAGACTTTTCGAAGTACCTGGTAATATCAGTTTTGATCTGACTACAGACATTGACAGATTACGTTTCGGTAAATATGTATTCAGGAATATCAAGGGCAAGGCTGAACTTAAAAACAGTCATGTCTATCTGGAGGACCTTACCCTCAATGCTCTTGACAGTGCATCGCTGAGTGCTTCGCTGATTTATAAGGCAGCCTCTTCAAAATTTGGCTATGCAGGTTTTGATTTCAAGCTACATGATATAGATATTGCATCTCTCGTAGATGCTACCCCGGCTATAGATTCCCTGGTGCCGATGCTGGAGTCTTTTAAAGGCAAAGTTCAGGTTGATGTGGCGGCAGAGGGTGTGCTGGATTCTCTGCTGAATATCAAGGTCCCGTCTCTGCGGGCAGCAGTCTATATCCGTGGCGATTCCCTTGTGTTGATGGATGGCAGGACATTTGCTGAGATATCCAAGAAACTTATGTTCAAAAATAAAGAAGAGAATTTGATAGACAGTATATCCGTCAATATTACAGTTGAGGACGGTAGTGTCAATATATATCCTTTTCTTGTGGAGATTGACCGTTATCAGGCGGCTGTCGGCGGGGTGCAGAACCTGGACATGAGTTTCGATTACCACATCTCGCTGCTGAAGTCTCCTCTGCCGTTCCGGGCCGGGCTGAATATCCGCGGTACGCCGGATGACATGCGTTTCGGCATAGGCAGGGCCAGATATAAGGATGCCGTAACCCCTGTGGAGACCCGCAAGGTAGATTCCGCGCGGATGAATCTGAGCAATGAGATAACCCGCCGTTTCAGGAAAGCCGGCGAGCGCAACCGCTGGGGAGACAGAGCCGCGGCGCGTACCCGTATCGACTGGGAGCGGAAGCGGGATTCCGTGCGCAGGCATCACCGCATCGTGTTCGAGGAGGACTCGATTCAGTGGGAGAAGGTGACTCCCCTGCCGCCCGCTCCGGGAGGCCCTGTCCCTGAGTGTCCCTGAGGTTTAAAAAAGTTCATTTCTTGAGAAATCTTTTATAAATTTGCACGATAACTTCAAAACAACACATAACTTCTATTATGAAAGGAATCGTACTCGCCGGAGGCTCCGGCACCAGACTGTATCCCATAACGAAGGGTATCAGCAAGCAGTTGATCCCGATATATGACAAACCGATGGTGTACTACCCCGTGTCCGTGCTGATGCTGGCCGGTATCCGGGAGATTCTCATAATATCCACACCTGCCGACCTTCCCGGCTTCAGGCGTCTTCTCGGAGACGGCTCTGATTACGGAGTGCGCTTCGAGTATGCCGAGCAGCCATCTCCGGACGGACTGGCGCAGGCCTTCATCATCGGCCGCGAGTTCATCGGCCGCGATGCCGCCTGCCTGGTGCTTGGAGACAACATCTTCTACGGCAGCTACTTCACCGTCATGCTGCGCAGGGCCGTGAACAGGGCGGAGAAAGAGGGGCTTGCCACGGTCTTCGGTTACTGGGTGGCCGATCCCGAGCGTTACGGCGTGGCGGAGATAGATTCCAAGGGCAATGTGCTCAGCATCGAGGAGAAGCCTAAGGAGCCCAAATCCAACTATGCCGTCACCGGTCTCTATTTCTATCCCAACGAGGTGGTGGACGTTGCGGCCAATGTGAAGCCCTCAGCCCGCGGAGAACTGGAGATAACCTCCGTCAACCAGGAGTTCCTGGAGCGCGGCAAGCTCCGCCTGGAGACCCTGGGACGCGGATTCGCCTGGCTGGACACCGGTACGCACGACTCGCTGGCCGAGGCATCTACATTCATCGAGGTGATCGAGAAGCGTCAGGGCCAGAAGGTGGCCTGTCTGGAGGACATCGCCCTGCGCAGCGGCTGGATTACCCCCGACCAGCTCCGTGAGACGGCCAAGCCCATGAGCAAGAACCAGTACGGTCAGTATCTGCTCCGTATCGCTGACGAGGAGGAGCAGAAGCTGGCCAGGAAACATCATAACAAATAATAACTTCTGACAATGGAATTCAAGCGCAACATACTGATAACTGGCGGCGCGGGCTTCATCGGGAGCCACGTCGTGCGCCTCTTCGTGAACAAGTACCCCGAGTACCGTATCGTAAACCTGGACAAGCTGACCTACGCGGGCAACCTGGCCAACTTGAAGGACATCGAGCAGGCTCCGAACTACGTGTTCGTGCGTGCCGACATCTGCGACTTCGAGACAGTGTGCGGAATCTTTGAGAAATACGGCATCGACGGCGTGATCCACCTTGCGGCCGAGAGCCACGTGGACCGCTCGATCAAGGACCCCTTCACCTTCGCGAGGACCAATGTGCTCGGCACCCTGTCCATGCTCCAGGCCGCCAAGCATCACTGGGACGGGAAGTGGGAGGGCAAGCGCTTCTACCACATCTCTACCGACGAGGTGTACGGCGCCCTTGAGCTGACCCATCCGGAGGGTATTCACTCGGACATCAGCGCCCACGAGGTGTACGGTGACGAGTTTTTCCGCGAGACCACGCGATACAGCCCCCACAGCCCCTACAGCGCCTCTAAGGCTTCTTCCGACCATTTCGTACGGGCCTTCCACGACACCTACGGGATGCCTACCATAGTTACGAACTGCTCGAACAACTACGGCCCCTACCAGTTCCCGGAGAAACTGATACCGCTGTTCATCAACAACATCCGCCACCGCAAGCCCCTTCCGGTGTACGGCAAGGGTGAGAATGTGCGCGACTGGCTGTATGTGGAGGACCATGCGAGGGCCATCGACCTTATCTTCCACGAGGGAAAGGTGGCCGAGACGTACAACATCGGCGGTTTCAACGAGTGGAAGAACATTGACCTTATCAAGGTCATCATCAAGACCGTGGACCGTATCCTGGGCAATCCGGAGGGTTATTCGGACAGCCTCATCACCTACGTCACGGACCGTGCGGGCCACGACCTGCGGTATGCCATCGACGCCACGAAGCTGCACCGAGAGCTGGGCTGGAGCCCGAGTCTCCAGTTTGAGGAGGGTATCGACAAAACTGTCCGCTGGTATCTTGACAACCAGGCGTGGATGGACAACATCACCTCCGGCGAGTACGAGAAGTACTACGAGGACATGTACGGCAACAGATAGCATCACGTCCGGATGAGCAGTTATCTCGAGGTCAACGATGTGTCCAAGTCCTACGGCCCCCGGGTGCTGTTCGACCATATCTCATTCCATATCGACGAGGGGGACAAGATAGCCCTCGTCGCTCCCAACGGTACCGGGAAGACATCCCTGCTGAGCATCATAGCCGGCAGGGATTCTTCTGACGGGGACGGCTCGGTGCATTTTCTCAAGGACATCACCGTGGCCTTTCTGGAACAGGACCAGCATTACGAACCGGACCGCACCATCTCGGAAATAGTCATGGAGGGGGCCGGAGACCAGGCAGTTCCGGAGTATGAGGTGGCCTCGGTGCTTTCCCGCCTGAAGCTGGACGACCCTTCCCGGAAGGCCGGAACTCTCAGCGGAGGAGAGGCCAAGCGGACCGCCATTGCCGCCGTCCTTATCCGTAAACCGGACTTTCTGGTGCTGGACGAGCCCACGAACCATCTGGATGTGGACAGCATCGAGTTCCTGGAGGACTACCTCACCCGCTCGCGCTGTACCCTGCTTATGGTCACCCACGACCGCTATTTCCTGGACAGGGTCTGCAACCAGATTCTGGAACTGGACGGCGGTAAACTCTACCGCTACCAGGGCAACTATTCCTACTTCCTGGAGAAGAGGCAGGAGCGCATAGCCAATTTCAACGCGGCTACTGACCGGGCCCGCAATCTGCTGCGTACAGAGCTGGACTGGATGCGCCGGATGCCCTGTGCCCGCGGCACCAAGGCCAAATACCGTATCGACGCATTCCATGAACTCAAGGACAGGGCGGGGCAGAGGATAGAGGAGAGACAGGTGGAGATACGGGCCGGGATGGCCCGCCTCGGCCGCAAGATAATCAACTGCCGCGGAGTGAGCTACCGCTGGGGCGACTTCCCTGTACTCGAGGATTTTACCTACAACTTTGCTCCCGGAGAGAAAATAGCGGTGGTCGGTCCCAACGGAGTGGGGAAGAGCACCTTCCTCGACCTGCTGGCCGGTGTCCTGGAGCCTTCTGCGGGAGAGATAGACCGCGGGGAGACCCTCCGCATAGGGTATTACCGGCAGGAGGGCATCCGTCTGGACGGCAACAAAACTGTTTTCGAGACCGTCTCGGAGATAGCCGATGTGGTGTCCATAGGCAAGGGGGAGACCGTCTCCGCAATGACCTTTCTCAACTATTTTCTCTTTCCTCCGTCGATGCACCGCAACAAGGTGGCATTGCTAAGCGGAGGCGAGCGCCGTCGGCTATATCTGCTGACCGTGCTGATGCGCAGTCCCAACTTCCTGATACTGGATGAGCCTACCAATGATCTGGATCTGATGACCCTCAATGTGCTGGAAGAGTATCTGTCCGGATTTGCCGGCTCGCTGCTGATTGTCTCCCATGACCGCTTTTTCGTGGACAAGCTTGCAGACCATCTCTTCATATTCGAGGGCGGAGGCCGGGTCAAGGACTTTGTGGGCAGTTACTCAGGTTACCGGCAGTACCTCAAGGACAGGGAGGAGGAACGCAGGGCTGCGTCCAGGGATATACGTAAAACTACAGTTTCTGATAATCTTTCTTCATCGGCGGACCGTGGTGTAGAACGAAAACGCCGTCTGACTTATAAGGAAAAGCAGGAGAAAGTTCACCTTGAACAGGAACTGGCTTCGCTTGAAGAGGAAAAGAAAGTTCTCGAAGCACGTCTCTGTTCCGGGACACTGTCTTCTGATGAACTCATGGCCGATTCGATTCGTATCGGAGAAGTGACCAGTCTGTTGGATGAGAAGGAACTCCGCTGGCTTGAGTTGGATGATATCAGCTGAACTGTAACCGTTTGAACATAAAGTAAGCTGCTGCCCATATGCAGAGCGGAGCAACGAAAGAGTACAGTATGTACAGGATTCCGCTGCGGATTTCATCTATCTGGAATATCCCCATGGCAAGACCGTGCATAGCCAGCATCAGCAGTACGGTCAGTGTGATTTTGTGCTTGCGGAGGATGATATTTCCTAGAACAAATATCGATTGGTAGAGGCATATTTTACAGAAGTCTGACCAAAAAGAACAGAAATCCATACCTCCCGATTCCCAAATCATACCTTGGAAACCGCAATCCCTGCTTGCCAAAGCCAGTACGCAGTCAATGATGTGAATGCCAAGGTAATAACACATAGGGATAATGAGTACTGATACAACCATCATTACCCCGAATTTAACCCATACCGGTATAGGCAGCATGGTATACCCCACTCCGTCTGATGAGTCATTGATGTAGCCGTAAGTAGTGGCAGGAACACTGAATGAGAAAAACAATGCAGTCAGGTAAAGCACAGGCAGCCTGTCTTCCGGTAATGCCGTGTTGTCAGTCAAAAGCATTACAGCCCAGTATCCTGTGTACAGCAGTGACAGGACTGCGGCAGTAGACCATCCTCTCAGGATGCCTGTTCTCAAATCAGATAATGCGAGCATTCCTCCCTGTATGCATTTTTCTTTTGCCGTACCGGTCTTTCTGTCGCGGTTGTTGCCGCCTACATGTATTTTCTGATGAGGTCTGGATGTATTCATTTTGTTCCTTTATTATGTAAATTGATGTCTTCGTATTTCTGTAGGTATTCTGCAAAGTATCCGTCGCTGGATATGCAGGCGTTGAACAGTACTTCTATGTCGACACTGTCCTTCTCAGTGTCTGAGATAGTGTTATTGCCGTGCACGCTTCCGCAAGCAGAGGAACCGGATATCATTAAGCGGGGCAGGATGTTGATGTATCCAGCCGAAGTGCGCTCGCTGTACAGTGCGTCCTGAACCACCTTGTCGGTTCTAATGAAGCAGAGTTTGGCCGCAATATCCTCAAGGGAACTGTTCAGTAGCAGCCGACCCGAGTCTATAACAGTTACATGGTCGACTATGTCTTGTATGTCACGGACTTGATGGGTCGATAGCAGGACAGTTCTGTCAGGTCTTAGATGCTCTGAAATTAAGCGTCTGAGGCACAGCTTTGAAGGTATGTCCAGTCCGTTGCCGGGTTCATCGAGCAGCAGAAGACGTGTGTTCAGGGCCAGTGCGAAAGATATCAGTGCTTTCTTTTTCTGACCGGCAGACAGTCTCCGGAATATTGCATTCGGTTCCACGTCGAAAGCTTTAAGGTAATCCATCATAGCGTCTCCGTCATAATTTGTGTAGAACATTCCGTAATTGCCGGCATAATCTATTACCGGCATATCCGGTGCGTTGAAACTCTCCGGCACGAAGCAGACACTGTTCAGAAATTCAGGTTTGCGCTCAAAAGGAGTGCTGCCATCTACCGTTATTCGTCCTTTTTTGCATTTTAGAAGTCCGGCTATCAACCGCATCAATGTAGTTTTTCCGGCTCCGTTCCTTCCCAGGAGCCCGTATACGGCTCCGTCTTTCAGCTCCAGGTTCAGACCGTCATATACAGGACGTCCCTTATAGCTGAACTTTAGTCCATCTATCTGTATCATAAAGCAAGAAATTAAGTGTCTTGTCTCTTGCCGCGGGACGTTACGGCTAAAACTTACGTCAGCAAAGTTGGGATATAATTTCGATTTCTCAAAATTATGTGTGAAAGTTTTTTACGGAATTGGAAAAATGCATTTATATTTGCAATCCAATTTTGGAGAGATGCCGGAGTGGTCGAACGGGGCAGTCTCGAAAACTGTTGAACTCCTTGTGGGTTCCGGGGGTTCGAATCCCTCTCTCTCCGCAACAAACGCTGAAAATCAGCAGATTGCAAAACAAACACCCAGTTTTGCACCCAAGAATGTAAAGTCGGGTGTTTTTGTTTTATTTAAGATAATACAACCACTACATAATAAAAGAGTAGCGATATTAAAAGAATCCGATGAGAAAAGACTAATATTTATCTATCCATTCACTTTGATTTTTCAGGACTTTACATCGTCCTGAAAGTATTTGTTATTGTATTCCAACGTCAGGAGTGGATTATAATACAAGTTTTTTGTGTGGATAGAATTTCGTTTTGCTTAATGTACGAAAGTACTTATCTATAAACGCATGAAATATTAGCACAATGAATCATTGGAAATCAACTTTGGCCGTGATAGGAATAGGCCAACTCATATCTATTTTAACAAGTACGATTGTTGGCTTCTCCATTATTTTTTGGATTAGCAACGAATTTAAATCCCCGACAGCTTTATCTCTGGCTATTTTAGCTGGATTTTTACCACAATTTGTATTAGGCTTGTTTGCCGGGGTCTATGTTGACAGATGGAATCGAAAGAAAACGATGTTTTATTCGGACTTGTTCATCGCGTTCTGTACCCTATGTCTTTTTATTGTGATAACCAAGGGTTATAAAGACCTTTCTTTTTTTTATCTATTGACTGCTTGTCGTTCAATAGGCAGTACGTTTCATGCACCTGCTTTACAGGCAAGCATCCCTCTACTGGTTCCCAAGCACCATCTTGTCAGGGTATCAGGTTTGTACCATTCCATTCAATCCTTCAGTGAGGTGATAGCCCCCGTTGTAGGGGCAAGCCTCGTTGTTTGGCTTCCCATACAGTATATTCTGCTCATAGATGTGATCGGAGCTGTTGCTGCTTGTCTGACCTTACTTTGTGTCCAGATTCCTTCTCTTCAAAAAACGAAAGTTCTTCCAGATTTCAAAAAAGAACTGACGGAATGTTGGCATACCTTGCGGCGTACAATGGGCATTTTGCCTTTATTCGTATGCTTTACGCTGGTGACTTTTGTCCTTATGCCTGTTTTTACGTTATTTCCTTTTATGACGCTTCTGCATTTCAACGGAAACATTTTGCAAATGGGAGTTGTGGAAATGGGTTGGGGCTCAGGGGCATTGTTGGGCGGTTTAGTACTTGCCTGTAAGGCTTTGAAAAGCAAGCAAACATTAGTGATGCATACGGCTTATGTGATATTGGGATTGTATCTGATTAGCGCCAGTTATTTACCATCAAGCGCATTTATAGGTTTTGTTTGCCTAACATTTACAGGAGGCATAGCCTATTCCATTTACCATGCGCTTTTCATCGCTATTATTCAGCAGAACTTGGCTTCGGACATGCTTGGACGGACTTTTTCTCTCATCTTTAGTTTGAGTACCTTTCCATCAATGCTGGGTATCGTAGCTTCAGGATATTGGGTGGAAGCATGGGGTATCACATCCGTCTTTATGATCAGCGGATGGGTTATCTTTCTGATTGGAGTGGGTGCAAATTTTATTTCTTCAATCAAGCAGTTGGATAATTACGCATAGTATTATTTATTAAAGAATTATTATATGACAAAGAAAGAACACACTACGATTACAGAGTTATTTCAAGTTTTGGACTTGTTGGAAAGCCTGGACATGCAGTTTTGGTTGGATGGAGGCTGGGGAGTGGATGTCTTGTACGGACAGCAAACCCGCTTGCATAGAGATATTGACATTGATTTTGATGCCAATTATACAGACCAACTCCTTGATCTTTTGCAGGAGAGAGGATATCAAATTGAAACAAATTGGTTGCCCACCCGTGTGGAACTGTATAGCAAAGAATTAGGCTATATTGATATCCATCCTTTTGTCTTGAATGCGGACGGCACTTCCAAACAAGCCGACTTGGATGGAGGCTGGTATGAATTTCAACCGGACTATTTTGGAACAGCAGTCTTTGAAGGCAGAAGCATCCCTTGCATTTCTGCAAAAGGGCAACAAGTATTCCATTCGGGCTACGATTTAAGAGAGAAGGATATTCACGATTTATCTATAATTAAACAATGTATAACAACAATGAGCCTAACAATTAGATAAGAACAAGAAAATGACAGAAAAACAAATTGTCTGGTATATCTTACTTACAGAAGTAAAGATAGATAGTGACACCCAGTCTGTCACATCCCTGAGTGTAGCTCCATTGGCAGTCTTGCCGGAATTCCAGCGTAAGGGAATTGGGGGGGATGTTGATTCAGTAAGCCCATCAGAGGGCAGCACTTTTGGGTTACGGCACAGCAGTCGTATTGGGGCATAAAGAGTATTATCCTCGATTTGGCTATCGCAAGGCTATCGATTTAGGAATTGAATTTCCTTTCGAAGTCTCTCATGAATATTGCATGGTGGCTGAATTAATACCTGGAGCTACTGAGAATGTGAAAGGTATGGTTTGTTATCCAACTGACTTTAAATAGTTTAACAAGTAAAATTCATTATATAACTCGGACTGGGTATTTCAATTTCCCAGTCCGTATTCTGATAGTACTTATTCAATTGGAAGATTGTGTTGCTTCAAGAATGAAAGTTTATCCCAATACCCTCTTTGAAAGACGATTTTGTTATCTTTTACATGAAAAAATCCGCATCCACGAAGTCCAAGAGAGTCTTTCCATTCCATGATAGCCCATTCGCCATCTTCAAAAATATTTTCCACCATACAAACCATTTTAGCAGTGGCAAATTCATTCACAAACATTTTGTAGATTGATTCTTTACCAATTATTGGTTCGTTTGCGACTTGATGATTTACTGCATTAGTAGCATACAGCTCTGCTATATGATAAGCATCTGCTTTGTTAAAGCAATCTATCCATTTTTCCAAAACTTCTTTAGGCTTCATTTTTTATAAATTCTTAGGATTTTGATTCTGTAATAAAAACAATCTGTTTGGATGCATAGATACTTGATTTTATTAATAATAGGCTATTCTATATTCTAAATCCTCTGGATTTTTGCTCTCTCTGCACCGAGTTACGTAGATTCTGCTGTAACTTTTCCCATTGTTCCTTAAACCATTGTACTATGGGTTGTCGGTTTATGGTCAGCATAAGCTTACCACTATCCATCGGATGTTTCTCAACCCTAAAAATATCATTCTTGATGTCAAATTTCCACCTGTGTTCTTCGGAATAAATTTTGCCACTACATTGTATGGATTCTTTCTTTGTCAAGAGGTTTTCTATCATGTCTTTGGTAAACCCGATAACAGCGCATAATTTTTCCATTCTCAACATCTCTTTGAACATGGGAAACCATTTGTGGGCTTTTTCAAGCAAGGTGCTCAATCGTGATATTTCCTTGTCTTTGGCTTCAAGTTCTTGATTATGTATTCTTTGAAGATTACGAATTTGTCTGCTATGCTGTTCCTGTATTTGTTGTATCTGAATTTTTAATTCATCAGTAGCTTTGTCCCGTTTGGTAATTTCCTGATGTAGCTGCTCGATGTGATGTTCCAGTTCTTTCAGCTTACCGCTTCCGAAAAGAGAACCTACACCGCTTGCTATGGCGGTAGCAGCATTGGTGGCTGTTTTCTTTAGTTTGTCCGTGCGTATCTCTGCTTTTACCTGTTTGAGTTCCTGTTCGGCAAGGCTTACTTGTTGTTCCTTGTGTCGCTTGGTTTCCTCTATACGTTGCAGTTCGGCTTTCTGCTTCTCAATGATGAAATCATTTCGTTCCAGATGCTCTTTACCTGTGACAGCTTTTGCCTGTCCACGTTCCATCAGGAGAATATCGGAAGCAAGGGTCTGCATGGTTGCCATATCCTCGTCATTGAGCTTTCGGCTCTTTCCAGTTTCATGGTTCATCCAGTCGAATACGACATGAGCATGATAATTTGGTTTGAACCATCTGTTACCGACTTGGAAGCTCTCCTTGTCTTCTGCTTCCGGCTGACCGTTCAGCCAATGCCCTTCGTCTTTATGCAGGAAAATCTGTAGCGGAGTGATGCCCCAGCGTCTTTGGCACTCTTCACCGAATTTGCGTACATCAGCCAGTGTGGTGTCCGGTCTGATAAGCAATACTCCTTCACGGATGGGTGAGCATCCCGCCACCTTGATAATCTTTCCATTCTTTCCCTTGCGTTCCCTTTCCTTTTCCTGCATGGCACGTCCGGTCTTTTCCTTGACCATTTGCTTGATATTGTCATAATGAGTTCGCAGTTCGGGAGTGCCGAAGTCGGGATTTATCCACTGTTCGTTATCGGTGGAAAGTTCGGGAACGACATAGATTCTGGACTCCCCGATATTACGCATATACTCGGCAGTCCTTCGATTGTGTGCCTCGCCCGATGCGATGTTGCAAGGCTTGATATGTATGCTTGATTTTGTTGCCATAGCTTCTTTCCTTTGTTTACAATTGATTTACTTTGCTCGCTTTCGCAGAGGGGTTCTTAGGGGTAACCCATAAGCGGAGATTGCAAAGAGAGGGTCACTCTTTGCTCGGGGTTCTCAGGGGTGAAACGCCCTGAGTGGGTCATTAGGGCAAAGCCCTAATCCCCTCGGGAGAGCCCACAACTACGAAAGCGAAGCGTGTAGTTATAGTGGGCTATAACCGGAAGCCTTTCGGTTTCTTGGATAGTGTATCATTCCTCTTTTTGACAGATTGCGCTTGCTCTTTCCTATCGGCTATTCGTTTCTGTAAATATTCGTTCAGATCTTTACATCCACTGTAGATTTGCGAGGCGTCACGTATATACCGGGTAGCATCATACTCCTTTCTGATTTGCTGTATTGCTTCCATTCCTGCACGGTCATTGTCAAAGAAACAGTGGATGCGCTCATAGCTTCCCAACGGATAGAGTGCCTTGGGAACATTGGCTACGGAATTAAGAACTATGTAATCCTGTCTGTCGAAGTCGGGTGATTGCGGACAGCTTTCCAGTCTTAAGGTCAGAAAGGAAAGGTAATCCATAAATCCCTCAAAAACGTAACATGCACTCCTTGGCTTTCCTGACTGTCTGATATGGGATATTTCTTTTGGTGCGATACATCCCTTGAAATATCGGTTGCGGATTTCATATCCACCCGATATGTTCGGAAAAGCAATGGCGAAATAACGTTTGCCGTTGTGGGTGAAACGGGCTTCCTTACATTCTCTTTTCGCCAGTGCCGTGTTTATCCCTCTTTCCTGTAGATAGGCAAGCAGGGCAGGAGAAGTCAGCTGTACAATGTCCAACTCCTGAAAACTCGGTTCGGAAAATGACTGCTTGCCAAAAGAGAAAGATACGGGACGGATGTGCGGAGTCTGTTCCTCGATTTTCTGTAGAAGATAAGGTACATAGTCGGAATAGTAGAGTTCCTGTGCCAGTGCAATGATATTTCCACCTTTACCAATTGCAAAATCATACCATTGGTTGCGTTCGGTATTTATTTTGAACGAGGGCTCTGTCTCTTCCCGTAACGGGGATTTATACCACAGGTTGATACCTTGCTGCTTGACGGGAGAATGTCCCAAACTGTACAGAAAATCCGCTATCCTGATTTGTTTTGCTGTTTGTATATCCATAATAAGATGAGTGTTTGAATAATGGTTGGAATATTTATTTCTCTTTTCGCCCGTACCTTTTTATGAAGTACGGTCTGTATAATCACTTCACTTTATTTTCGTATATATAGGATACGGTAATAAAGTGAAGCGGTTTTACATTCTCTGCAATCGCTTCGCTTTATCCTTAATATATAGACCTGCCGAATAAAGTGAAGTGATTACAGGTTAGACGGTCTAATAGTGAAAGTCTGGCTTGAACGTGTATTTCCTGCCGTTCTCCTGTACTATCATCCGTTTGTTCCGGAGCATGGTGATAAGTGATACCGCCTTTTGATGGTTCAGTTTTACACCTACTGACATATAAGACTTGATTAAGGCGGTTTCCAGATCCTTGTAGCCGTATTCCTCTTTCAGTCCGAAAGCCGCTTCTAGTGCTATGCGGTGCTGTTGTTCGGTAATATGCCTGTAAGGGTCGAACTTTTCCTCTTCCGGTCTTCCGGGTTTCTTCGCTTCGGGTCTGTACCCCTCTATGAGTTCAGGCAATGCATTGTCGTTGATACGGAAAGCGAAAGGCTCGAAATCCATTGCACGTATGTGCATGGCCGAAACATTGCTTATATCCCCGTTGCTCTTGTCCTTTTCCACGAGAAGAACGGTTTCCGCCTTGTTGTTCAGCTCCGTACCGATATGCCCTCTTGCGTTTTCATCGCCTTTGTTCTGGTGGAGTATCGTATGGATGTGTATTTGCCTGTCATCCGTCCACTGCATCAACTTGGATATGATGCGTGTCGATTCTCCCGGACTGTTGATGTCATATACCATATCACGGATGCCGTCTATGATTACAAGCCCTATGTCCGGTGTATTATAGATAGCCTGTTCGACAATCCTGATGCGCTGTTCGGGCGTGTATTTCCTCAAAGCGAGAAACTCCAGATGTTCATTGTCCCTGTCATCAGGAAGACCGGCCAGCCGTAAAATACGTTTCATGACTTTCAGGCAGTGATAATGGCTTTGTTCCGTGTCCACATAAAGGACTTTCCTTTTGTTCTCCGGAAGTTCTGCCACATACCGTAGTACCGTACCGTTTTTCAATGAGGCGGCTACAATAGCCGACACATTGAAAGTCTTTTTACTTTTGGCTTTGCCTATGGATGCACTGAAATTGCCCAGTGTGCCAATGACCGAACCTTGCACTTTTAAAATCTCAGGTGCTTTCTCATAGATTTTCGATAGGCTCAGACGTGAGGCTTGCCAAAGGATTATCGCCTGTTCTGCAGATATTTCCTTTATTTCTCTCATATAGTCCATAAGCATACCTCCCATTATTTCCGTCCTCCTGTTTTCTTTCCGGCAAGTTCAAGAGCCAGTTCTGCATCAACTATAATCTTGCGCCCTATCTGGGTAATCGCCTTGTCTATCTTACCGCTTTTCTTTATGCGGTTGGCAGTGGGCAGACTGCACCCGAACAGTTTGGCTATACCGAGTATTCCGTACACATACTTCTTTTCCGTGTCTGTAACGGGTTGCGGCAATGCTTCGGCCTGACCTGAAGCGTGCTTACTCAGGAATATGAATTCTTCGCCTGTCATTTGCCAGACGGGTTTTGATAATAATTCTTGGATATTTGTCATCGTCCAATCTATTTAGTCGTTAAACAATCAGCCCTGCGCACTGGCTGTTATTTCTGTTCTCGAACGATGCAAAATTAGGTAGGGTTATGAGTGGTAAGGATGGGGACGGTACAAACTGAATATCATTGTATCTTATTGAATATCAGAAAACAAAAATACCACTCAAAAATTATTTTGAGTGGTAAAAGTGGAACTTTCGTAAAGTATCAGGATATATCACGGATTATCTGAATATATGTTCCATTTCCTTGGCGAAATTTTGGTTGCTGTCACTGGGGAAATCTGAAACAGGCTCCTTGTACTTGGATTTGTAGTAGCTGTCGTCAATATCCAGCAGTTTCAGTATTCTGTCTTTCCATTTGTCCCTGTCCTGTTTGGAGAGTTTCTCGCTCATCAGGAATATCAGATAGCATACACGTATTTTCTCTCTCGGTTTTATTTTCAGCTTACAGTTGCAGGGGTGAAGATTCATATTGGCATAGAAATCTGGTGCGGAAATTTCTTCGAACTGTTCTCCTTTGCACACCTCATGAATGAGCGAAAGTAATTTCATGCTGAAATATTCCTGTTGTTCTTCTGTCGTTTCCTGCTGACTGATTGGCTCGCTTGATTTATTCTCTTGCTTTCCGTCAGGAATGTATTTCTTCAATATATCCAGAAAAAGGCAGCTTTGACGGTATATGTCCGCACAACAGTTCTTCATATATTGGAATGCCTCTGTTCTTGTAGCCTTTTGCTGGTCATAGAGTTTGTTCAGTTTGGCTTTTTCCCTGTCATATTCAGCCTTGCAGCGTTCATATTCTTTCTCTGCCTGTTTTTCCTCTTCGGCTGTATGCTCCCTGTAACCAATGGAATCATACCTGTTGTTGGCTTCATTCAGCGGCTTGCTCAGACTTCTTGTAACATCCAGCTGGGCTTCAATTTCCTGAGAATACCTTTCCATGTGCTGATAGCAAGCACGTTCTATGGCTCTGTCACTTAACGGGCGTATCTCATAAGCCTGTATGCTCTTTTCTATTTCAGTTTTCAGACTGTTGAGTATCAAGGTGTATTGCTCTTTTTGCTTGTCAAGCACCAGTTCAAGGATAGCGGCTTCAAAGGATTTCATGTCATTATACTCCTGATAGAAATCCGATATGAATTTCTGCCTGTCAAAAGAAAAAGCGTAATTATCTATATAGTCTCTGTATATTCTGTTAAGTTCTCCATATTGGGGAATCATCGTCTGTATCTTTCCTGCCATATACTTTATATTATGGGTTCTTGTCCTTGTCAAGGAATAAGGTCAGTTCTTCTTCCACTTCTTCTATACTCGGTAGGGCAGATTTCAGATTTTCGGGTACTGCCTTGCTCAATTGATAGTCGCTGATACCTATCGGCTGGTCATATCCAGCCAAGGCATATTGTGCCACGACCTCATCCTTACCCCTGCACAGCAAAAGACCGATGGTCTTGTTATCATTTTCTCCCCTCAGTTTATCATCTACAACATTGATATAGAAATTTAACTGCCCTGCATATTCCGGTTTGAATGGCGTTGCTTTCAATTCCACGACGACATAGGCGTGGAGCTTGATATTATATAGAATCAGGTCGGCGAAAAAGTCACTGTCCCCAATCTGGAAATGTTTTTGTCTGGCAACAAAAGCAAAGCCGTTACCCATTTCCAGCAAGTAATGGGTTACATGCTTTACCAACTGTTCTTCTATATCCCTTTCGTCAGCCTTTTCCTTTGCTCCTGCCAAGTCAAAGATATACGGGTCTTTTAACAGATAATTGGCAAGATCGCTTTGAGGTGCCGGAAGTGTGGCAGTGAAGTTGTTTACCTTGTTACTCTTGATTTGTCTGTCATACAGATTACTTTCAATCTGCATTTTCAGCACATTACTGCTCCAACCCATTTCTACAGATTGTTTCATATACCAATACCTTACACCTAATGGTAGCGGATTATTGAGTATGACCATATGGCTTGCCCAATTTATTCTTGCAATCGGTGACGCCAAGAATAAATCTTCTATATCCTCTATTTTTATTTTATAGATGGTTGCTACTGTTTTTTCTACATTCTGAAATTGCGCAGGAACCTCCTGCGTAATTTCTAAAGATTGATTATCAGCTGATTGTATTTGCGCAGTAAGCTCCTGCGTAAATTGCCCGCTGTTGAGTTTAAGGACTTCATTAGTAATGTTTTGAATATTAGGGACTGACAGTATTGAATCTGTTTCAATAAAACTACGAAGTACATTTAACGGATATAAACGGGCAAACTGGCACATATAAGTAAGATTACGCTCCGAATATCCCTTCTTTTCAGGATAATTGAATCTGATTGCCTGTGCCAACTTCTTGATAATTTTACCACCCCAGCCATGCAGGTTTTGGTGGTACAGTATATAATTGCCCATTTTCCAGTAATGGAACAACATCTGGGCATTGGCTGCGGTAATGAGCCGGACTTGTGCCTGTTCTATTTCCGAACCGACAGCATGGACAAAGGCATCAAAATGACCTTTCTTTATATTATGTTCGTTGTTATTTTCCATATTACTAACTATTACTTAACAAAGATAACTCTAATAATGGATAATCTGTGAAACAGACTGATACTTTTATAGTTGGTTAAACTTGTTCATTGCATTAGCCTTAATATCATCGGCTATGTCAATGTAGGGCTTCATGGCTTTATAATCACTGTGTCCTGTCCATTTCATTACAACCTGTGCCGGAATACCTAGAGCCAGCGCATTACAGATGAATGTTCTTCTTCCTGCATGAGTACTGAGCAATGCGTATTTCGGGGTAACTTCATCTATGCGCTCATTCCCTTTATAGTAGGTTTCACGTATAGGTTCGTTAATTTCTGCCAGTTCTCCCAGTTCTTTCAGATAATCATTCATTTTCTGATTGCTGATAACAGGCAATACCATGTGGTTTTCAAAATGGATGTCCTTGTATTTTTCAAGTATGGCTTTACTGTACTTGTTCAGTTCAATACTCAGACTATCTGCCGTTTTAACGGTGGTGACTTCTATATGGTCGGACTTGACATCACTTCTCTTTAGGTTGCGAACATCTGAATAACGCAGACTGGTAAAGCAACAGAACAGGAAAACATCCCGGACACGTTCCAGATACTGTTTGTCTTTGGGTATCTGATAGTCTTTAAGTCTGTTCAGTTCTTCCCATGTCAGGAAGATTACCTTCTTGGGGGTGGTTTTCAATTTCGGTTTGAACGTATCGTATGCTATATTCTGGTGATAGTCTTTCTTGAAGCTCCACCGCAGGAACCATTTGAGGAATCCCATTTGTTTACCGATGGTACTGTTCCTCATATCCTTTTTGTCGCGCAGGAAATTGACATATTCGTTCAGTCCGAATTCATTGAAATATTCAAAGGTTAAATCTTCCTTGAACTCCTTGAGGTGATTTTTAACGGCTGCAAACTTTTCGTATGTGGATTCAGTCCAGTTATTCTGGTTGCCGCATTCTTTTACAAATTCATCGAATACCTCCCAAAAACTTATCTTTACGTCTTCCTGGTCTTCACTTGTATCTTTCATCCGCAGGTTGAATGCGTCCTTTAGCTGTTGGGTAGTGGGCATGGCTTCCTGTACCTCAAATTCCTTGAACACGTTTTGAATTTCGGTATAGTATTTCAGCAGATCGGCATTGATTTCAGATGCACTTTGCTTTAGTTTGTTGGTACACCCGTTCTTCACTCGCTGCTTGTCAGCATCCCACTTGGCTACATCAATGCGGTAACCCGTTGTAAACTCAATGCGCTGACTTGCGTATATGACACGCATACGGATAGGCACGTTCTCCACGATTGGCACACCGTTCTTCTTCCGGCTTTCCAATGCAAAAATGATGTTTCGTTTGATATTCATAATTGGGTGTGTTTGAAATTCTACACCCAAATATACACCCAATATTTGGAATAGCAAAAGATATTCAGAAAGATTTAGATTTACTATGTACTCCAAATAGTGCTTGATTATTAATGATTTGCAATTTTATGATATTTCTTGAATATGTAGGTTCGAGAGCCCCTCTCTCCGCTGAAATATCTCACCGTCTAATCATTTTTCACAGAACAAATTGTCGAATCAGCCTTTCCGGATGCCAGAAGGGTGAATATCTGTCCGCAGGTATCGGGAAATGTATTGGAGGCCTGGGCGGCGGTCATGCTGTCGCGGAAAGCGGTGTCGGTGCAGAGGCGGCGGGCGATGGCGACCTGCTGAGCGGTGTCAGTGGTGCTGTAGGACATGCCGTGGTAGTGGAAGAAGCGGGCGTTGTCGGTCTCGCAGCCAGGTATGGGCGCCGTATGGATCAGAGGGATGCGCTTGGCTGCTGCTTCGGTGCTGGACAGGCCGCCGGGCTTGGTGAAGAGCACGTCGCAGGCGTCCATGAGCAGGGGAACGCGGTCGGTGAAGCCGATGGGGTGGACATTGGCATTTTCGCCGAAATCCTTGCAGAGGCGGTTGCGGAGTTTGGTGTTGCTGCCGCAGACGGCCAGGATTTCCACTCCGCGGCCCTCGGCATCCAGAATTGTCCTGATGAGCTCCCCGGTCTTGCCGAAGCCCATGCTGCCGGACATTATCAGATACCAGCCGGCGCTGATGCCGATATGACCGCTGCCGGAGAATAGGGCGGCGCATTCCTCTCTCGCAGCGCTCTTTTCTACGTGCTTCCAGCATTCCTCGCTGACGGGGATTCCGAACGGATGCAGCAGATCCCGGCGAGCTCCGATGGCGACACATTCTTCTATAAGGTGAGGGTGGGGGATGACGATAGCGTCCACCTCGAGGTCCTTCATCAGCGTCAGCGCATCGTAGTCGGTCTGGACGAAAACGGTCCTGAGGCCGGAGGGCAGCAGGCCGGCACGGCGCAGGGCTGTCATGGCCTCTGCCGGGAAGACATGGGTGCAGATGACGGAGGTGAAGCCGCCCTCGAGGATGTAGTCGCAGAGGCGCTTGCAGTAGATCTTGTTGGCCACGTAGACGGGAGACTTGACTCTGCGTGAGCGGGGTACGATCTCTCCTGTCTTGTAAATGACCTTTATCAGATTGCTCTTGGTAGTGAAGATGTACAGGTCCGACATTGTCCTGGAGAAGTCGGTGCTGATGAACGAGAGGGTGTCGGCTATCTCGCACGGTATGCCGTTGCGTTCTCCCCACTGGGCGAGAGCCTTGGCCGCGGAGTTGTGTCCGCCGCCCATGTCGCATGAGAGTATCAGGGTCTTCATATACGTAGTATTTTTAGACAAAAGTAGGAAAAATACGGCATCTGTTGTAGATGTTTACTTCTGAAGTGTTGCTGTCGAAATCGAGAAAGAGCAGACTCAGGTGGGGATAAAGCTCCTTAATACGTTTTTCCACCCTTTGGATATTATGAGGATTCGCGTCAGTCCTGATAATAGTGGAGAACTCCTTTGCCGCATGGCCGGTCATCTCTCTCAATCCACGCCAGCAACCTGAAACTGGACTGCTTTATTTAAGGATGTTGTATTTGCGGCGGTTGGATATGAACATGTAGAGCGGCAGGAACGACATGACGGAGACCACCAGCTGTGCAGCCATGAGGAATACGCTTATTACTATGAAGAAGAGGAGGCCTCCTGCTATAAAAATTCCTATCAGAGGTGTCAGAAACGAGACTGGATCCGTAGTATTCTCGCGTTTCACGAGAATACCGTTGCGGTATGTCTCTTCGACTTGAGCCGAGTTGGCCATAGCCTCTCCGACTCTTTCAAAACCTTTGCCGGCGAGTTTGCCTGCGCTGTTCAGGCACATGGAGATGAACTTCATGAGCTCTTCTTTAAGACCCGGTTCCTTGACTCCCGCCGCGCGCATTCTCGCCTCCTCTGCCTCGCGCATCTTCTGCTCTGCTTCCAGCTCTTCCTCCGATATGGGACGGTATGAGATAAGGATATAGGCTGCGAGACTCACAATTATCTGCAAGATACCTGCAAACATTGAAATGAATACACCTCCACGTATCATGAGGTAGAGATATCCGATTACGGCGACGGAGGTGATGAAAATCAATATCACATTGCCGTTGAAGCGGAACTTTACGCCCTCGGCCATCTTCTCCCGGCGTTTCTTTAATGCGGTGGAGGCAAGATAGTAGTTCAGGGCGATGAATATGACGGGCCAGAGCAGGTCCAGGATGTTGAAGCCTTCCTTCTCGCCTATCTCCAGGTCGTGTCTGACTTCCTTGCCGGTGAATGCCTGGATGTCATCTTGAAACAGAACTCCGTTGTAGAATACTACATCGGTTACTGCGCCGTTTTTTGACGGGCAGAGCACCAGGTTGCCCTGATTCGACTCCGCAAACTCTTCGTCAATGGAGAAAGAGCATTTTTTGTCGCCGACATAAAGACTGCAGTGACGGCCGTGGTATGTCAGTACGAATGTAAGGTATCCGGATTTTTCGGTTTTGGGCAGTTCCATCTTATATCTGTGCCGTTCATCGGTATCAGAGTTTATACCCTCGATGATGATGTCTTTTCCGTCAGCCTCGAAGAGATACATTCCATCTTTGCGGACGTTGTCTTCCGAACCGAACCTCAGGATGGGACCCTCGTCGTCAACCGGCTTGCCTATGCGCAGACGTACAACTAAGGTCTGGCTGCTATGCCGTCTTAAGGACAGACCGTCAATAGTGTAGTAGCGGTCGAGGACGAGACCTCCGTCCTTTGCGAACTTCGGGTCTTCGACAGGAGAGAAAGAATTGGTTTTGGGATCGTAGGTCTGAAGTGTGAGCCAGTTTGTCAGGTCTTCGATGGTATTGTCGAAATGGTAGTTGACAAGAGCCCCGGATGGTTGAGGGACCTCTTCGGCAGAGGCTGTCACAGCACATAGCATGACAGCGAGAGTCAGTATAAGTGTTTTCATGTTTGATAGTTTAGAATGATATCTTTACAAAGATACGCAGAATATTGGAAGAAATCGTCAAAGATTCTAAATTTGCTACAGAATTTTAAACTGACAACTGTATGAAGATAGTTTTCCTGGATGCCGCTACTGTCGGCAAGGATGTCTCTTTGGACGGACTCAGGCAGTTCGGAGAGACGGTGTTTTATGATGCTACCAAGCCGGGCGAGGCCGCTTCAAGGGTGGCGGACTGCGATATCGTGATAACCAACAAGGTGAAGGTCTACCGGGACGAGATCGACGCGGCCCGCAACCTGAAGCTGATCTGCGTGGCTGCCACCGGAGTCAACTGCGTGGACGTGGACTATGCTGCCTCCAAGGGCATACCGGTCAAGAACGTGCCGGCGTACTCGACCGAGAGCGTGGCCCAGGTGTGCTTCATGCACATCCTCAATATGGTGGGACACGGGATGTATTTCAATGAGATATGCCACGACGGACGCTATTCCCGAAGCGGGATGTTCTCCGATGTGCTCAATCCCTTCTGGGAGCTCAAGGGCAAGAAGATGGGTATCATCGGCATGGGCAATATCGGCTCGCGGGTGGCTGAGCTGGCCACGGCCTTCGGGATGGAGGTGTCCTACTACTCGACTTCAGGTACCGGACACTGCAGGACCTATCCCTGCGTGAGTCTCGGGGAACTGCTGGGCGGAAGTGATGTCGTGTCGGTCAACTGCCCTCTGAATCCTAAGACAAAAGACCTTATTACATACGTGGAACTGGGCAGGATGAAGCCCGGAGCCTACATCGTCAACTGCTCCCGCGGTGGTATCATCAACGAGAACGACCTGGTACGCGCCCTCAACGAGGGCCTGATAGCCGGAGCAGCGGTCGATACATTCGAGACCGAGCCCCTGCCCATAGACCATCCCTACATCGCTGGAGTTAAGGACCCGTCAAAACTGATTCTCTCGCCGCACATCGGCTGGACCAGCATCGAGGCCCGTATCCGCCTGGTGGAAGTTCTCGAGGAGAATATCCGCACCTTCCTGGAGAGCGGCAAGTAGGAGTTTACTCCCACTCGATAGTTGCGGGGGGTTTGGACGAGATGTCGTAGACGACGCGGTTCACTCCCCGCACTTTGTTTATGATGTCGTTGGAGACTTTCGCCAGGAAGTCGTAGGGGAGGTGTACCCAGTCGGCGGTCATGCCGTCGGTGGAGACCACTGCCCTAAGAGCTATGGTGTACTCGTAGGTGCGCTCGTCGCCCATGACTCCCACGCTGCGCACAGGAGGGAGGATGGTGCCTGCCTGCCAGATGCAGTCGTAGAGGGTCAGGAAGCCCTCACCTGTCTCGGTGCCGCCTGTGGCCGCTGCTCCGGATGCGGGCTGCCAGCCCTCGGGGGCGGGGGTGGAGCGGAGGGCGTCGATGTAGATGGCGTCGGCGTTGCGCAGTATCTCCAGTTTCTCGCGGGTCACCTCGCCGAGCACCCTGATGCCAAGGCCGGGGCCGGGGAAGGGATGGCGGGAGATGAGGGAGTTCTTGATGCCGAGGGCGCGGCCTACGCGGCGGACCTCGTCCTTGAAGAGGGAGCGCAGGGGCTCGACTATCTTCAGATTCATCTCCTCGGGCAGACCGCCCACGTTGTGGTGGGACTTGATGGTCTGTGAGGGGCCGTTGACGGAGGTGGACTCTATCACGTCAGGATATATGGTGCCCTGGGCGAGCCAGGATGCGTTTTCTATCTTATGTGCCTCCGCGTCGAAGACCTCGATGAAAGTGCGGCCGATGGCCTTGCGCTTGGCCTCGGGGTCGGAGATGCCCTCGAGGGCCTTGAGGAAGAGCTCGGTGGCATTCACTCCGCGGACGTTGAGCCCCATGTCCTGATAGGAGGCCAGCACGGACTCGTACTCATCCTTGCGCAGCAGCCCGTTGTTGACGAAGATGCAGTGCAGCTGCCGTCCGATGGCCCTGTGCAGCAGGACAGCCGCCACGGAGGAGTCGACTCCGCCGGAGAGGCCGAGGATGACATTGTCCTGACCTATTTTCTCCCTGAGGGATTCAATGGAACTTTCGATGAAGGAGGCGGGTGTCCAGTCGCCCTTGCAGCCGCAGATGCGCATGGCGAAATTCTCCAGAATCTGAGGCCCGTAGGTCGAATGATAGACCTCCGGGTGGAACTGGACGCACCAGGTCTGCTCACCTTTTATATGATAGGCGGCGTTGGCCACATCGTCGGTGGAGGCTATGACCTCCGCGCCTTCGGGGAGACGTGCGATGGTGTCACCGTGGGACATCCAGACCTGCGAGTCGGAGGGAATGCCCTCGAACAGGGGGCATTGTTCCTTGATATGCATGATGGCGCGGCCGTACTCCCGGGCGATGGAGGGATTGACCTCCCCGCCGTAGCGGTGGGCGATGTACTGGGCACCGTAGCAGATGCAGAGCATGGGAAAGCGGCCCTTGATGCCGGAGAGATCGGGGGAGGGGGCCTTCGGGTCGCGGACGGACCAGGGGCTGCCCGAGAGAACTACGCCGCGGACGCTGTCGTCGAGGGCGGGTATCCTGTTGAATGGATGGATTTCGCAATAAACGTTCAGCTCCCTGAGTCTGCGGCCGATTAGCTGGGTGACCTGTGAGCCGAAATCGAGGATTATGATCTTCTCCGTCATGGTGTGTGGTGGGTTACTGTTAAAATTTAATGTCAGGGTGCAAATGTAAATAAATTTCAATTAATTTTGCGCCCCGAATATGCAAAACGTAAGAAATATAGCCATCATCGCCCATGTCGACCACGGTAAGACCACTCTGGTGGACAGAATGATATATCAGGCGAAGCTCGTCCGGGAGGACGGAAAGCACGGGGGCGACCTGATCCTGGACAATAATGATCTGGAGCGTGAGAGAGGTATCACAATCCTCGCCAAGAACGTATCGGTGCCGTACAAGGGTATCAAGATCAATATCATAGACACTCCGGGCCACGCCGATTTCGGAGGCGAGGTCGAGAGGGTGCTCAACATGACGGACGGAGTACTGCTTTTAGTGGATGCCTTCGAGGGCACCATGCCGCAGACCCGCTTCGTGCTGCAGAAGGCCATAGAGATGGGTAAGAAGCCTATCGTGGTGATCAACAAGGTGGACAAGCCCAACTGCCGTCCCGACGAGGTCAATGAGCAGGTCTTCGACCTGATGTTCTCGCTCAACGCCACTGAGGAACAGCTGGACTTCAAGACCGTCTACGGCAGTGCCAAGCAGGGCTGGATGTCCTTAGACTGGCGCAAGCCCACGGGTGACATCATCCCGCTTTTAGACACTATCGTGGCTGAGATACCGGCGCCCAAGTATGTGGAGGGCACACCCCAGATGCTGATTTCCTCCCTCGAATATTCGCCCTACGTGGGACGTATCGCGGTGGGCAGGGTCAGCCGCGGAGCCCTGACGGCCGGCATGCAGATCTCCCTCTGCAAGAAGGACGGCACGGTTGAGAAGCAGAAGATCAAGGACCTGATGGTATTCCAGGGACTGGAGAAGAAGAGCGCCGGGAAGGTGGAGTGCGGGGATATCTGCGCTGTAGTCGGCCTGGAGGACTTCGAGATAGGCGATACGGTGGCCGATTTCGAGAATCCGGAGGCTCTGCCGCCCATCACCGTGGATGAGCCCACGATGAGCATGCTTTTTACAATCAACGATTCCCCTTTCTTCGGCCGTGACGGCAAGTACGTGACCTCCAGGCATCTGAAGGAGCGCCTGGAGAAGGAACTGGAGAAGAACCTGGCGCTGAGGGTAAAGCCCGGTCTGGGTGCCGATTCCTTTATAGTGTACGGGCGCGGCGTGCTGCATCTGTCGATCCTTATCGAGACGATGCGCCGCGAGGGCTTCGAGCTGCAGGTCGGCCAGCCCAAGGTCATCGACAAGAATATCAACGGAGTACGCTGCGAACCCATAGAACTGCTGACTATCGACCTGCCAGAGGACATGGTAGGCAAGGCCATTGAGATATCCACCCGCCGCAAGGCCTCCCTGACCCACATGGAGACCCGCGGGGACAGGGCCCATCTGGAGTTCGATATTCCTTCGAGGGGTCTGATAGGTCTGAGGAGCAACCTGATAACCGCTACACAGGGCGAGGCCGTAGTGGCCCACCGCTTCAAGGGTTACGAGCCGTACAAGGGCGAGATAGAGAAGCGCAACAACGGCTCCCTAGTCTCCCTCGAGACCGGTCTCTCAGTGGCTTACGCCATGGATAAGCTCCAGGACCGCGGCCGCTTCTTCATCGATCCGGGCGAGGAAATTTACGCCGGTCAGGTGGTCGGCGAGCACACCAGGGCGAGCGATCTGGCCATCAACATCTGCAAGACCAAGAAGCTGACCAATATGAGGGCATCCGGCTCCGACGAGAAGGTGATGCTGCCGCCTCCCATCAAGTTCTCCCTCGAAGAGGCTTTGGAGTATATTCAGGAGGACGAGCTGGTGGAGGTGACTCCTCACTTCATGCGTCTGAGGAAGATTATTTTGGACGAGAACGAGAGAAAGCGCAGGAGAATGCAATAAAAAAGTCCAAAACAATTTCGGAATATTGAAAAATTTTATATCTTTGCCGCCCTTAATTGTCGGGAAATGAATTGCAAGATAGGGATACGCGGGCTTTCAAACGGAGAACATCCGTTCCACTTCAAGGTGGACGGGAGTTTCTTCGAGGCATACGAGAGCGATACTGTCTCGGATGCTAAGTTGGATGTCAATGCCCTGATAACCAAGGAACCGGGCCGTATGAGCCTCGACCTCGGTATTACAGGGGACGTGACGGTGAAGTGCGACAGATGCCTCGCGGACCTGAAGATTCCGGTGGATATTCAGGTGCCTTTCTCGGTGATGTTCTCCTCATACGCGGAGGATGCGGAGGAGGGAGTCTCGGATGAGGTGATACTCCTTGACGGCAGTTCTTCGGAGATAGACTTAGGTCAGATTATTTACGACTATGTCAATCTCAGCCTCCCGATAAAGAAGGTTCATCCCGAGGGAGAATGTGACCCGGTGATGATGGAAAAGCTGAAAGATATTTTAAAATAGAAATAATTAAAATTTAGAATAAGATGGCACATCCCAAACACAAACTTTCAAAGCAGCGCAGGGACAAACGTAGAACACACGATAAGTTGACTCTTCCTGCACTTTCAACCTGCTCCAACTGCGGAGCCACAGTACTGTATCACCGCGTATGCCCTGAGTGCGGCTACTACCGCGGACGTCTGATGGTTGAGAAGAACGTAGAGTAAGTCTGCGTGAGGAAGCTGAGAATCGGCCTTGACGCCATGGGCGGCGATTTCGCCCCGGGCAATGAGGTCTCCGGAGCACTGGAGGCGCTCGAAAGGAGCGGAGGCGGATTCGAGGTGTATCTCTTCGGAGATGAGAAGGCTATTACCGGAGCCTGTGACCGTAGGGGTTGCAGCCCCGGTAATTTTGTTATAGAGCATTGTCCTGACCGGATTACTTTCGCGGACCATCCGGCCATGTCGGTGACCAGAAAGACGCAGTCTTCCCTGGTCCGCGGCTTTGATATGCTGGCTTCGGGGGAGATAGATGCTTTCGCCGGCACGGGCAATACCGGGGCTATGATGACGGCCTGCTGTACCCGGCTGAGCCTGGTGCACGGAGTTCACCGCCCCTGTATCTCCGTGGAGCTTCCGGGGTTGTCGGGCCAGCGGATTCTGCTGCTGGATGTGGGTTTCAATGCTGAGTGCCGACCGGAACAGTACTGCCATTTTGCCTGGCTGGGCAGCGTCTATGCCCGTTCGGTTTTCGGAGTCCGGGAGCCGCGGGTGGCCCTGCTCAATATCGGTGGAGAAAGCGGCAAGGGACATATAATCGCCCGCGAGGCCTGGCGTCTGATGTCGGAGGCCCAGGAATACCGCTTCGTCGGCAATATCGAGCCGGACACGCTGTTCACCACTGACCGCACTGATGTGGTGGTCACCGACGGCTTTACCGGCAATATCTTCCTCAAGCAGGCCGAGGGCTTCTATGAGATAGCCTCGGCCCGCGGCATCCACGACCCTTACATCGACCGTTTCAACTACGAGGAATACGGCGGTACACCGGTCCTCGGTGTCTCTTCCACAGTGATTATCGGACATGGCCGCTCTACTCCGCGGGCCATTGCTAATATGATTCTTAAGGCGGAAAATGTATTAAATTGTGGATTAATCGAAAATTTTAATATATTTGCACGCTAAAAAATTGGAACGGCCCCATAGTTCAAGGGATAGAATGGAAGTTTCCTAAACTTTAGATACAGGTTCGAGTCCTGTTGGGGCTACAGAAGTTTTGAAATTGTAATTTACAGGCGGCTGGACAGATGTGTGCCACACTCTTTCAGCCGCTTTTATTATTGTTTTTTTATGAAAAGTTATTGGAAGATCTTGCTTGGACTGTGCGTTCTAAGCCTGTTCTCCTTACAGTATGCGGTGGCTCAGCAACGGCCGGAGCCGGCTCTGTTCGGAACGGGTTCATGGGATGCGGATTCACTGGGAAATCATAGAGTGGTGGTCTCGGTAGAGAGACCTGCGGATGCTGTGCTGGCAGTTTTGAACTGGCGGCGGAGAGATGCCTGCCCGGAACAGAAGAATCTGATAGTAGTGGATGCGGCGACCGGCAGACGGATTATGAATGTATGCCGTTTCGAGGTGAATCAGGAGAAGGGTGAGATTGTTTTTCAACCTCAGACAGTGCCTGGAAAGTATTATATATATTATCTGGAGAACGATCATGTCAATGTCAGCCGCTACTATCCTCAGCACGCATATCCGGTATTTGAGGAGACGGCATCTCCCGAGTGGCTGAAAAAGAACCGGCTGACCGGAAAGAAAGTTCCGCCCCTGTCCCGCGCGGAGGTAGTACAGTATCAGGCTATAAATGATTTTCATTCGTTCTACCCGATGGAGGTCATTGCTACACAGGAGGAAAAGCAGGTTCTTCTGGATGAACGGCCGGATGCTGCATATCTTTTGTTCGCCGAGGACCGTCGGTATCCTATCCGTATGACGGATAATATCCCTTATAAATGGATAGAGGAAAGGCCTTTGAACGTGTTTTCCGGTGAGGCGGACAAAGGGGAATATTATGTTTTTCAGTTGGGAGTGTGGGCGGCCCGTCAGGATGTAAAGGGAGTCCGTGTAGGATTTTCGGATCTGGTGAACCGAAAGACAGGAACCGTCATTCCGTCTTCAGCTTTTACATGCTTCAACACAGGAGGCATCGATGTCAAGGGAAATGTTTTTAAAAAGGAATGCGATGTGCCTGAGGGAAGGGTGCAGGCCCTGTGGCTGGGCGGTATGATTCCTGAACAGCTTGCCTCAGGTCTTTATCAGGGTATTTTTACAGTGTACAGTGAAAATGCCGGTCCGCAGTCTGTGAATGTGTCAATAAATGTGTCGGACCGTACGATTGCCGATCACGGTGACAATGAGCCGTGGCGTCTTTCGAGGTTGCGCTGGCTTAATTCGGAAATAGGTGCGGATGACGATGTTATAGCCCCGTATGTTCCTCTGGAACTGGCAGGCAGGACTATTTATTTACTGGGCCGTAAGGTTACTCTTGATTCTACCGGACTGCCTGGAAGTATTACATCTTATTTCGAAGAAACTCTGACAGGAACGGGTTTTCAGGGCAGGGAGCTGCTGGCCGGGCCTATGGAACTGGATGCCGGTGGGGAGTGGGAGAATCTGGATTTCGGAATTACGGGATACAAGCCGGGAACTATAGGCTGGCATGCCATAAACCGCAATGACCAGTTTCTCATGAACTTGGACGCCAATATAGAAGCGGATGGCTGTCTGGAATTCAAAATCACCCTGATTGCGGAGAAAGATACCGTGATTGATGACATTGCCCTGCGTACGGTGCTTGCTCCGGACATTGCGCGGTACATGATGGGACTGGGACAGCGGGGAGGATATTATCACGATATGGATTGGAAATGGGCGGTGGAGAAAAATCAGGATGCTCTTTGGGTGGGAGACGTCAATGCCGGTCTGCAGCTGCGTTTCTATGACAACCGATACGTCCGTCCGCTGAACACCAATTTCTATCTTCAGCATCCTCTGGTGATGCCTGACTCATGGTGCAATGACGGAGCCGGCGGCATCCGCACAGGCGTCAAAGGGGACAAAACCGTAATTGACGCTTATTCCGGGCGTAGGAATGTCCGGAAAGGAGACCGTCTGTATTACTATTTTACCGTGCTGGTAACGCCTTTCCGCCCGATAAGCACCGACAGGATATGGAATGAGCGGTATCACCACTCTTATGAGTTTCTCGACGCCATCCGGAAAACCGGTGCCAACGTGATCAATGTCCACCACGCCACGGCCATAAACCCATACATCAACTATCCGTTTCTTAGGCCGGAGGAGATGAAAGCATTTGTCGACGGAGCCCATGCCAGGGACATGCGGGTGAAAATCTACAATACTGTCCGGGAGCTATCTACCCGCGCACCGGAGCTGTATGCCCTGTTCAGTTTAAATCACGAGATATTCTCGCCTGGAGAGGGCGGAGGCTTTTCCTGGCTGCAGGAGCATCTGGACCAGGATTATATCGCAGCATGGTTCGACCCGACATGGCAGGATGCTGCCGTCGTCACCACAGGGACATCCCGTTGGCACAACTACTATATGGAGGGCCTTAACTGGCTTGCCGGACATATCGGTATCGACGGTATCTACATTGATGACCTGGCCTTCGACCGGCATTCCATGAAACGCATCCGCAAAATACTGGACAGGAATAATCCCAATGCGCTCATAGACCTGCATTCTGCCAATCAGTTCAATGTTAACGACGGCTTTGCCAACAGTGCAAACCTTTATCTGGAACATTTCCCCTACATAGACCGTCTCTGGTTCGGAGAGTATTTTGATTATAACCTTCCTCCTGATTTCTGGCTGGTGGAGGTGTCGGGCCTTCCTTATGGCCTTACTGGTGAGATGCTGCAGGACGGAGGGAACAAATGGCGCGGAATGCTCTATGGTATGACCGCCCGCAGCCCCAGGGTGGATAACGGTCCGCTGTGGCGTTTTTGGGATGAATTCGGTCTTGGAGGCAGTGAGATGATAGGGTATTGGGTGTCATCGTGTCCTGTAAAGACGCATAGCGGCAATACGTTGGCGACCGTGTACCGGCACATGGGCGAAAAGTCCCTGATAGCCTTGGCTACATGGGAAAATACGGATGTTCAGATAGATTTGGACATTGACTGGGATGCGTTGGGCTTGGATCCGGAGGAAGCGAGGATTTGTGCTCCGGCAATTCAGGATTATCAGGAAGAACGGTCCTGGAAACCGGGAGAGACGGTTACAGTACCGGCCGGAAAAGGATTGCTGATAGTAGTGGAATAGCTTATTTTCTAGGATGGTGGGCCAATATGCCCTGTTGCCATTTGCGGGAGTCGATGTGTGTGTATATTTCTGTGGTGAGGATGCTCTCGTGGCCCAGCATCTGCTGTACTGCACGGAGGTCGGCTCCGTTTTCGACCAGGTGGGTGGCGAATGAGTGGCGGAAGGTGTGGGGAGATATTTCTTTGGTGATGCCGGCGATTTCGCACTGACGCTTGATTATCAGGAATACCATCTGGCGGGACATCTTTCCGCCGCGGCGGTTGAGAAAGAGAATGTCCTCGTCTTTTTTCGTGTTCGTGGCGAAGGCCCTGCGTGTCTGGGAAAGATACAGCTGCACGGCGCGGATGGCCGGCTCTCCTATGGGCACCAGCCTCTGCTTGTCGCCCTTGCCTATGACTCTGATGAAGGAATCCTCCGGGAACAGGTCGGAAATGCGCAGTGACACCAGCTCGCTGACCCGCAGTCCACATGAGTAGAGTACTTCCAGAATGGCCCGGTTACGGTGCCCTTCAGGTACGGACAGGTCAACGGATGAGAGGATGCGGTCCACCTCATCTACAGATAGGACGGTGGGGATGTGCCGGGAGATTTTCGGTGAATCAATAGTGTCGGCGGGATTGCGTCCGTCCTCTCCGGACAGCCTTCCTTCTATTTCGAGGAATCCATAAAAGCTCTTCAGGGAACTGACCGTTCTGGACTGGCTCCGTTTGGATATGCCGTGTTCAACTTCTGAAGATATAAATGCAGAGAGATCCTCTCCGTCAAGCTCTCCGGGATCCCGTTCCGGGTACATTTTACGGAGTTTGGCGATGTCGTTCAGGTAGGAACTTACCGTGTTGGGCGACAGGGACCGCTCGATACGCAGCCAGGAGCGGTAGTCGGAAAGTATGCCGGGCCAGTCTGTCATTTCCTGGATTCTTTGGACAATGCCGGATAGGATTCGCACCATTGGGCCAAGGGGCATTCTCCGCATCTGGGGCTCCGCGCCGTGCAGGTATACCTGCCGTGGAGTATGAGCCAGTGGTGGGATATGGCCCGCTGTTCTACTGGTATATGACTCTCAAGATCTGCCTCTACCTTTTCCGGGGTCTTTCCTTTGGAGAGGCCTAAGCGGTTGGATACGCGGAGAACGTGAGTGTCTACTGCGATGACCGGTTTGTCGTAAAGGATGGAGGCAACTACATTGGCTGTCTTGCGTCCGACTCCGGGCAGGGACATGAGACTGTCTATGTCGGAGGGTATCACTGAATTGAAGTCGCTGACCAGTTTCCGGGCCATGTCTATCAGGTGACGGGCCTTGCTGTTGGGGTAGGATACGGAGCGGACAAGTGCAAGAACCTCCTCGAAAGAGGCGCCGGCCAGGTCTTCAGGAGCCGGAAACCGGCCGAATAAGGCAGGGGTGACCATATTGACCCGCTTGTCTGTGCACTGGGCCGAGAGTATGACGGAAACAATGAGCTCATACCCGTTCCTGTAGTGCAGCTCCGACTGTACGGCTGGACGGTTGGCGGCGAACCATCGGAGGATGGCCGCATATCTCTGCTTGACGGTGAGTTTTTCGGGCATGATGTGTGTCTTGGGAGCTATATGAATTCTGACAGGTCGAGCTGTACGTCCGTCTCGTTCTGCATCTCTGAGCAGGACATTTTTTCGCAGATAAAAGTGCGGGCCGGGTACTGCTCGAAGAGGGAACGGTTGTGAGTCACCATGATGACAACAGGACCGCGTTCTCTGTTGATTCTCATCAGCAGTTCCATTATTTCCTTGGCCGTATCTCCGTCCAGATTGCCGGTCGGCTCGTCCGCCAGTATGATTTCAGGGCTGTTGAGCAGGGCGCGTGCAATAGCTATTCTCTGCTGTTCGCCGCCGGAGAGCTGATGCGGCATGCTTCTGGCCTTGTGCTCCATTCCTACAGCCGCCAGAACCTTGTGGATACGGTCGTCGATGCTGCGGCTGTCCTTCCATCCTGTGGCCCGTAGGACGAAGCGCAGATTGTCATAGACAGATCTTTCCATCAGCAGCTGAAAGTCCTGGAAAACGACTCCTATTTTTCTTCGTAAATACGGTATTTGCCTGCTTTTGAGTTTACGGAGATTGAACTCCCCGACCCTGGCATTGCCTTTGGTCACCGGAATCTCTCCGATAATCGTGCGGATGATGGAAGTCTTGCCGCTGCCGACTTTCCCGATGATATAGAGAAATTCACCGGGATAAATACTCATATTGAGATCGGAAATGACCAGATTGCCGCTGTTGCAGATATCCGTGTGCTCGAAAAGTATGATGGGACGGTCTGTGCTTTCTTCCATGAAACAATGCATTTATAGCACAAAGATAAGCGAATAATTCTTACATTTGCCCCAAATATAATAAAATGGTCTGGAAAAGATTAATAACCGTGTCGGCTGTTATCCTCTGTCTTGGCTGGAATGCTTTCTCCCAGGGACTGTCTGATGGAGAGAAAGATCTGGACCGCAGGCTGGAAAGAGTCAGAGAATTATATGATAATGATATGTACATTGCGGTCAGGGATGAGGCCGGAGATATACTGGAAAGGTTTTCAGTGTCGGTGGCGGTAGAGTCTGAACTGGCGGCATACTGCATGATAAGCAATATAAAGCTCTGCAGCCCCAATCTGGAAGCCTTGATGAACGAGTATCGCGACAAGTACAGATATGCTCCTGAGTATATGGGAGTCAGGCTGATGTATGCCGGTTATTGGTTCGACAGGAAGGACTATGCGGCGGCTCTCCGTGTCCTTGAGACAGTCGAGTATCCTCTGCTGTCCAGGAACGACAAGAATACTTTTTTGTTCCAGCGTTCTTTCTGCCAGTTGAGGGCCGGCAGGCTGGCAGATGCCCGCAACGGTTTTGACAGGCTGCTGGAAGGACCCATAGACAGATACACCACGGCAGCTACTTATTACAGAGGCTATATCGCATATACAGACAACGATTTCAAGAAGGCTGTAGAGCTTCTGTCTTCGATTCGTCACGACAGCCATTTCGGAGCATATTGCGAGTATTACATCCTGGAGTCCCGCCTGATGCTGGAGGATTATCAGTATGTGGCTGACAACGGAACATCCGTATCAGGCATGCTTGAAGATAAGGAAATGAAGGCCAAGGTGGCCAGGATGGTGTCTCAGGCCTATTACAGGCTGGACAGACCGGACGATGCCCGTAAATGGTTTGAAAACTATACTTCGTCCGGAGCGGATATCTCGCGCAAGGACAACTATTATCTAGGAATCATATCCTATTCTCTGGAATCTTACCGTGCGGCTGTGGATGCATTTACAAAAGTAGTAGTGGGACAGGATGACTCTCTTTCGCAGAGCGCTTGTCTGCACATGGCCAATTCCTATCTGGAACTCAGAAACAAGCATGAGGCATTGACCTATTATAAGAAAGCCGCGGATATGGGTTTTGACGCCAGCATACGGGAAGAGGCTTATTTCAACTATGCGAAACTGGCTTTTGACCTCAACTCGGACATAGCTCCGTTTGAGGATTATCTGGATGATTATCCTCGTTCAGGGCGTTCTGACGAGATATATTCCTATATTGCCGCATCATATCTTCTGTCGAAAAAGTATAAGGCGGCAATAGAAGCGCTCAACAATATAAGTCGTCTTACTCCGGAAATGGACATGAACTTGCAGAAGGCTGCCTTCCTCCGTGGAATGGAACTGTTCGAGCGCGGTTCGTATGGAGGGGCGGTCTCGTATTTCAGGACATCCCTGGACCATTCTTCCTATAATACTTCGCTCGGCCTGCTTGCACGTTTCTGGCTGGCAGAGGCATATTACCGTTCCGGTAAGGTGGACGAATCCATAAGAATTGATGATTATCTGTATAAGAACAATACGTTCCGCACTTTCAAGGAGTATCCTCTGATGCTCTACGGTCAGGGCTATAATTATTTCGCCAAGGAAAATTATCCGATGGCTGTTGAGTGGTTCTACCGTTTTCTGGAGCAGCATGGTACGGATATGGATCTGATAATAGAGGCTAAGCTGCGTGTAGGTGATGCATTTTTCATGCTTAAGGAGTACAGCAAGGCCGCATCTGTGTACGAGGAAGTGGCAATGGTGGACTATCAGGATGAGCAGGTTGTCTATGCCGCATACCAGTGCGCAGTGTCATGCGGTCTGTTGTCCGATATGCTGAAAAAGACACAGATACTGGAGACGGTTATGGACCGGAGAAGTGATACTCCGCTGTATCCGATGGCCGTGTATGAGCTCGGACGGACTTACGTGCAGAGAGGTATGAGCGATAAGGCAGAGAGATGTTTCAAGTACCTGCTCAATGACGTGGCGGATCCGCTCTATAGCGGAAAAGCGCTGCTGGAGCTGGGTATGCTGTATTCCAATGCCGGAGATTACGAACAGGCTCTCTCCTGTCTTACCCGTATAGTGGAGGAGATGCCGCTGTCTGAGGATACAGAGAATTCGCTGGCGGTGATAGAAAGCATATATACGACTCTGAACAGACCCCAGGAGTATTTCGCATATCTCGAGCGGGTGGGAATGTCCGGAACCAAGACTGCGGATGAAAAGCAGCTGATGATATTCAATGCTGCCGAACAGGTATTCCTGTCTGGGGATTACGCAGCTGCCGAAAAAGCCCTTGTCTCGTTCATTGCCCAGTATCCTGATGCCGGCAAGACGCCTCTTGCTTATTTCTATCTTGGAGAAAGCCTCTCTGCTATGGGGCGCAAGGAAGCTGCTGCCGATGCTTATGCGGAGGTTATGGACAAGGGGGACGGCTCTTTCGTCGAGCTGTCGACCCTGCATTATGCGCATATTTGTTATGACCTGGAGCGTTATGACAAGGCTGCGGCTGCATATGAGGCTCTTTATGATATCGCTAAGCTCGAGAATAACCGCTATACGGCACTGGTGGGTATCATGCGTTCATATTATATGAATGGGAAATATCTTTCGGCTCTGGAGGCCGCCTCCAAGGTTGAAGCTTCGTCCGGGATGAGTGCTGAGGACCGTACATATGCCGGTTATATAATGGCTAAGTCTTATCTGGCTCTTGGCCGCAGGAATGACGCGCTCCCTCTTCTGCGCAATCTGTCGCAGGACAATTTTACTCCAATAGGAGCGGAAGCGGCTTTCCTGCTGATTCAGGACACCTATGATGCCGGCAATTTTGAGGAAGTGGAGAATCTTGTTTATGCTTTCTCGGATTCCCAGACCAGTCAGACATATTGGCTCGCAAAGAGTTTCATAGTTCTGGGAGATTCTTTTGCCGAACGTCAGGAATGGACTCAGGCAAAGGCTACTTTTGAAAGTATAAGGGACGGGTATGAGCCCCAGGGGGTGAAGGATGATGTGCTGGAGCAAGTAAATATGAGGCTGGAGCGTCTGGAACAGATAAAAGAATAATGAAGATGCGCAGAACAGTGAGAATACATATTTTGTTTTTGTCAGTACTTTTTCTGACAATTTCCTGGCTGACCGTGCCTGCCGCGGCACAGTCCGGTATCAATTCGACAGTAGAGGTGGAGAGAGACTACGAAGGCCGTATTGCCCGTACGGTCAAATCTCCTATCGATGCTCCTGTTGATGACTCTTTGTTGAATTTCAAACTGAAGTTTGACTACACTACATTTTACAACCCTTACAAGGACTTGTATGAGTTTTCACCCGTGATGACCCTCGGTCCGGCAGCGGAGGGCAACGTAGTGTATCCGTGGCTTTATGCCAGGTTGGCGGCATCCTATCCCTGGACCCCGTCCGCGGATTTATATATTTCTCCTCGTTTTGGCAGCCGTTTCTCGTTGGTCCTATATGCCAATCATGACTCATTTTGGGGCAGTACACCCCAGGTCAGGTATTATGGAAACGAGGCAGGGTACAGCGGGCTGAAGGTGCCCGGGGACAGAATGAAGAACAGGGCAGGTGCAGCATTCGGCTTCCGCTGGAGGACAGGAGAACTTAGACTTGACGCCTCATATTCGGGCAGTATGTATGCCTTGGCTATGGACTCTCAGTTTGCGGGGAATATATCTCATGCCGATATATGGAACAGTTATTCGAATAAGTTCGATCATTTCCGGACCGGACTATCCATACGCTCGACAGATCCGGAACCGAACGCATTCTATTATGACCTGGATTTCGGTTACCGCTATTTCAATAACCGTCATGGTGTGTCGGAGCATCTGGCCGATGCCGATGTCTCGTTGGGGGCAACTGTAAAGAGCGAACATAAAATATATTTACAATTCAGCGGAACATTTTATAATTACGGCCTTTGGAAGATATCTCCCATGTATCGCTGGGAAAGGGACAGGTGGAGAGTGCGTGCCGGAATGACAGTCTCTTCTGTATACGGAAACTGTTCCCGCAAAAGTGGAGGCGGCTTTCTGATATATCCGGATGCTTCAGTGCACTTTGAGGCGGCCCGCAATGCGTTATGGCTTTATCTGAATGTGTCCGGAGAAAACAGGCTGTATACCAAATACGACCTGTACGGCATCAATCCGTGGATGCTGAACAGTAACGGTATGCCTTCTTATCAGTCAGCAGTTCCGGTTTCCACAGAGTTAGGACTGAATGGACTGATCAGGGACCGTTTCTCCTATAGTCTGGGAGTAAATTATTCTATGCTCCGCAATCATTTGTCATTTGTCGCGATGTCATACAACAACTCCTGGTTTCAGATGGTGGATCTGAGGGATCTGCATATGCTTAAGGTCACAGGAACGCTGAAGTGGCAGTCTCCGTCATTCCAGGCCTGGGCGGAGCTGAATTACCGGGGTTTCTCCAATCCTGACGCAGCTATAATGATACCGGCGTTTGATGTGGATGCTGTTCTGGAATATAATCTAAGGCAGCGTCTGTTTATCAGGGCAGACTGCTATTTCCGTACATCCACGACAGGCTGGAGTGCGCCTTCGGCTTACCGTGTGCCGGCTTTTGTGGATGTAGGCTTGAGAATTTCCTATGCCGTCAATCCTCATGTTATGGTTTTTGTTGAAGGTAATAATTTGGCAAACAGCAAGATACAGTATTTCCTCAACTATATTGAGCCTGGAGTCAATATTGGCGCGGGCATTTGCCTGAAGTTGTAAGAATTTTTTGTATCTTTGTCCGTTATATAAAATTTTTAGAACCACGATGACAGATAAAGAAATGATCGAAGCGGAAAGAGAATATTCTGCGGACAGTATTCAAGTATTGGAGGGACTCGAGGCGGTCCGGAAGCGTCCTTCGATGTATATCGGAGACATAGGGCCGAGAGGTCTGCACCATCTGGTCTACGAGGTGGTGGACAACTCCATCGACGAGGCCCTTGCAGGGTACTGCAGGAATATCGAAGTAACCATTCTGCCTGACAATTCCATCCGCGTCAAGGACGACGGACGCGGTATCCCCACAGGAATCCACGAGAAAGAGGGCCGGTCGGCCCTGGAAGTAGTGCTGACAGTCCTTCATGCCGGAGGTAAGTTCAGCAAGGACAGCTATAAGGTATCCGGCGGTCTGCATGGTGTCGGAGTCTCCTGCGTGAATGCACTTTCTTCATATCTGAAGGCCGAGGTGCACCGCGAGGGCAAGATTTTCGTGCAGGAGTACAGCCGCGGCGTGCCGCAGTATCCGGTGAAGGTGGTAGGAGAGTGTGATGACACTGGTACCATCATTACATTCACCCCTGACGGAGAGATATTCAGGATGACCACGGTCTATGATGCCTCCGTTCTGTCCACCAGGCTCCGTGAGCTGGCGTATCTCAATAAGGGCATCCACCTTGCTCTGATAGACGAGAGAGCGCCCCAGGCTCAGGAGGGTGAGACGATGGAGGAGCTGGAACATGAGCCTATGCGTCAGGAATTCTATTCCGAGCATGGTCTGGTCGAGTTCGTGCAGTATCTAGACGGTACCCGCGAGAAACTCACTGAGAAGCCGATTTCATTGGAAACGGACAAAACCGGCATCCCTATCGAGATAGCCATGCAGTACAATACCGGTTTCTCCGAGAATATCCATTCTTACGTCAACAACATCAACACCGTAGAGGGAGGTACGCACCTTACCGGTTTCCGCCGCGGTCTTACATCCACGCTTAAGGCTTATGCGGAGAAGAACGGTTTCCTCTCCAAGCTGAAGTTCGACCTGGATGCCTCGGACTTCCGTGAGGGCCTGACGGCGGTTATCTCGGTGAAGGTGGCCGAGCCCCAGTTCGAGGGACAGACCAAGACCAAGCTGGGTAACAGCGAGGTGGACGCGGCTGTCTCGCAGGCCACAAAGGCAGCCCTGGAGACATATCTCGAGGAGAATCCCAAGGATGCAAAGAATATCATAGATAAGGTGATTCTTGCCGCCACAGCCCGTCATGCTGCCCGGAAGGCCCGCGAGTTGGTACAGCGCAAGACCGTGATGTCCGGAGCCGGACTCCCCGGCAAACTGGCCGACTGCTCGAACCGTGACCCGGAGAAATGCGAGCTTTTCCTCGTCGAGGGAGACTCCGCCGGCGGTACCGCCAAGACCGGCCGCGACCGCACCTACCAGGCCATCCTGCCGCTTCGCGGTAAGATCCTCAATGTGGAGAAGGCCATGGAGCACAAGGTGCTGGAGAGCGAGACCATCCGCAACATATACACCGCTCTGGGCGTGACTATCGGCACCGAGGACGACTCCAAAGCGGCCAATCTGGACAAGCTCCGCTACCACAAGGTAATCATCATGACCGATGCCGATGTCGACGGAGCACATATCGCTACTCTTATTCTGACATTCTTCTTCCGCTATATGCCCGACATGATAAAGAACGGCTATGTCTATATCGCCGCGCCTCCTCTTTATAAGGTCAAGAGCAAGAAGGGCAAGGAGGAGAAGTACTGCTGGACCGAGGAGGAGCGCATCGCTGCCATCGCAGAGATCGGCAAGGGCAATGAGGGCAGTATCTACGTCCAGCGCTATAAAGGTCTGGGAGAGATGAATGCCGAGCAGTTGAAGGAGACCACAATGGACCCTGCGACCAGACTTTTGCGCCAGGTGACCATCGACAATGCGGCTGAGGCGGACCGCATCTTCTCCATGCTCATGGGCGACGAGGTGCCTCCCCGCCGTGAATTCATCGAGATGAACGCCAAATACGCTAAAATCGACGCATAAATCATTTAAATAATACCGATTATGGATATTTTTGAGAGAATAAACAAAGACGAGGGAGGTCCCCTGGGACAGTACCGCGCAAGAGGTCACGGATATTTCACCTTCCCCAAGCTCGAGGGCGAGATTGCTCCGAGGATGAGGTTCAACGGACATGAGGTGCTCTGCTGGAGCCTCAACAACTATCTCGGACTGGCCAACCATCCCGAGATCCGCAAGGTAGACGCCGAGGCCGCAGCCCGTTGGGGACTGGCTTATCCCATGGGCTCCAGGATGATGTCCGGTCAGACAGCCCTGCACGAGAGACTCGAGAGAGAACTGGCTGAGTTCGAGCAGAAGGAGGACGCATTCCTTTTCAACTTCGGCTATCAGGGTATCGTCTCGACTATCGACGCCCTGCTCACCCGCCACGATGTTATCGTGTACGACTCCGAGGCCCACGCCTGCCTCATCGACGGCTGCCGTCTGCACATGGGCAAGAGGATGGTATACCCTCACAACGACATCGAGAAATGCGAGAGGACTATCCAGCGTGCTCTCAAGGTATGCGAGGAAACCGGCGGCGGCGTGCTGCTGATTACCGAAGGAGTGTACGGTATGACAGGAGCACTCGGTATTCTGGACCAGATCGTGGCTCTCAAGAAGAAATACAACTTCCGCATCCTCATCGATGATGCGCACGGCTTCGGAGTGATGGGCCCTCACGGACGCGGAACATCCGAGCACTTCGGCGTGATGGACGGTATAGACCTGTATATCGGTGCATACGCCAAGTCAATGGCCATTATCGGAGGTTTCGTGGCCGGTCCCAAATCCATCATCAACTATCTCCGCTATAATCTCCGTTCGCAGATTTATGCCAAGTCCCTGCCCATGCCCATCGTAGAGGGCTGTCTCAAGAGGCTGGAGATTATCCGCGGTCCCGAGGGAGACCGTCTCCGCGAGAAACTCTGGACTGTTACCCGTGCCCTGCAGAACGGTTTCAGGGAGAGAGGCTTCGATATCGGACTCGCCCAGGCCTGCGTGACACCTGTCTTCATCCACGGCACTGTGCCTCAGGCAACCAACATGCTCGTGGATCTCAGGGAGAACTACAACCTGTTCTGCTCGGTAGTCGTCTACCCTGTAGTGCCTAAGGGTGTGATCATGTTCAGAATCATTCCTACAGCCGCTCACTCTCTGGAAGATGTAGAGTACACTCTCAACGCATTCTCCGAGGCCAAGAAGAAGCTCGACGCCGGAGAGTATGACGGTGACAATATTCAGGACAGGGCCATCAATTAGAACGGTTGCAGCCGGCGCCCGCTGCGTTATTGAGTAATAGCGAAGCTCTCCGCCCCGGACGGGGAGCTTCCTTTTTTAAGAGAAGTTATCAGATGGAACAGAAGAATTTTTTAAAAGATCCAAAAATTTATATCTCATTACTGGTGACACTGGTTATAACTGTTCTGCTTTTCCCGGAAGAGGGGAAGTTCAAGTACAGTTATCAGGCGGGCCGTCCGTGGGTTTATGAGACGCTGATGTCTCCTATAGATTTTCCTATCCTTAAAACTGAACAGGAACTGCTGGCCGAAAAAGAGGAGAAAGCTTCTCAGGTCATTCCTTATTTTGAATACGACAATTCGGTAGCCAATATGCAGGCACAGCGGCTCAGGAATCTTCAAGGGAGGGACAGTGTAAATGACCATACCCTGTATTTTATCGTTGAGTCTCTGTACAATATTTATTCAGTGGGTATTCTTCCTGCCATGGAAGAAGTATCTACAGTCGGGACTATCGTAGTGCAGAAAGACAGAAGAGCGCAGGAGGTGCCGGTGTCGGAAGTATATACTCCAAAGAAGGCTGAAGGATATATAAAGTACTACCTTTCTATAAGTTTTCCGGACGAGAATCCGGATTCACTCTACAGTGCCTACAAGATAGGCGATTATATCGTCCCTAATCTTATTTATGACCAAAACAGGACAGAACTTTTTCATAAGGAGGCTGTGGACTATATATCACCTACGAAAGGTATGGTCTATGCCGGACAGCTGATAGTGACAGAGGGGGAAATTGTCACTACAGAGGTGGAGCAGCTTCTGGACTCGTTCAAGCGTGAGTATGAGATGACTTACGGATATGCTGAGTCTTCTTTAGGACTGGGAACAGGACATTTTATCCTATGCCTGCTTATTGTTGCGTCACTTTTTGCCGTCATATATTTTACCCGTAAGGAGATTATAGGACAGCGGAAACCGTTCTATTTCATACTTACCCTTTATGTCCTTCTTTTTGTGCTGACGGTGGTTATACGCGACTTTACCGCAGATTATCTTTATATTGTGCCGTATGCGGTATTCTCTATCTATCTTACGATTTTTTTCAAACGGAGATATGTTTTTCCTATTTATACGGTCATTCTGCTTCCGCTGCTGTTTCAGCCGGACTGCGGTGTTGAACTGTATATGATGAACCTGACGGGCGGCATTATCGCAATAGTGTCATTCAAGTATTTCAACAACGGATGGGCTCAGTTTCTCAACTCTCTGTTTATATTTATAGGGATGTCACTAATATACATTGGATTCCTGCTGTCTGGGGACGGGACGCTCGCCTTGTTTGATCCTAAGGACATATTCCGTATCGCAATCAATTCCCTGCTGGTAGTGGCTGCATATCCGGTAGCATTCATTTTTGAGAGAGTATTTTCTCTTGTCTCGCATTTCCGTCTGATAGATCTTTCGGATACTAACAATAAGTTGCTGCGGGAACTGGCCCAGAAGGCACCCGGAACATTCCAGCATTCATTGCAGGTCTCCAATCTGGCGTCCGAAGCGGCTCGTGAAATAGGCGCGGACATGATATTGACAAGGGTAGGGGCGTTGTATCACGATATCGGGAAGATGAACAATCCTCAGTGTTTTGTAGAGAATGCCCCTGCCGGTTTCAATTATCATAAAGGACTATTGCCTGAGGAAAGTGCCCAGCAGATTATCCGGCATGTGGACGACGGCGTGGACATAGCCCGTAAGCATAAACTCCCTGAAGTGGTAATAGACTTTATCCGTACACACCATGCGAAGACAGTTACATTCTATTTCTATGCGCAGTATTGCAATGGGGGTGGAGATCCTAATAATGTCGAGCCGTTTATGTATCATGGGGAGCTGCCTACAACCAAAGAGCAGGTCATAGTGCTGATGGCGGATGCTGTGGAAGCTGCATCCCGTTCGCTTAAGGATTATACAAAGGACAGTATTTCCGAACTGGTGGACTCAATTATCAGTAAACGCCTGTCGGACTCTCAACTGGTGGAAGCGGACATTTCCATAAAGGAGATTGAGACTGTTAAAAGAATGTTCAAAGAACGTCTGGAGCAGGTTTATCACGAGAGAATTGCATATCCGACGATAAAAAAATCTTGACGCGGTACATTTTTTGAGTATCTTTGCGGGTACAAATGGGGATGTTTTGGTTTTGACAGCACAAGACATCGGATTGTAAGCATACCGGGGCAGGTGACCTACCCCGTCATCAAGGTTACAAAGCCATAACTGGCAACAACAACTATGCACTCGCTGCGTAAGTAAACTGGGTTTACTACCTTAATCGCGGTCGCCAAGGGCGATAGCGACGAGTATCCCGCCGGACTTTCCGCCTGCTATGTCCGGCATACGGGGTATCATTAAAGCAGGATGCGGCTGTTGACTCCCTTAAGGCAGCTTAAGACTCAGGGGATAAGGATTCAGTGGCGCGTCTGTCCGCAGCTGCTTCCCGAAAACCAATGGCAGAATAAGTATGTAGAAAGCACTCGGGTGCTGTGTTTGGACGGCGGTTCGAGTCCGCCCATCTCCACATAAAGGTCGCTCCGGCGGCCTTTTGTGTTGAAATGCCCGGACGTGTCCGTCGCTGTGTCCGGCTGCCTTTAGAAACATGTCCTCGGCCTTCTTCGTTACCGGATTACTGACATATAGGGATATTCCGGAGCAATTTTCGTTATATTTACAGTTTAAACGAAATGCAAGAAAAATGAAAGCGTATACGTATCTGGGACAGGGAAAGTCGGCCCTGCTCGACAAGCCGGAGCCGCAGCTGCAGGGACCGCGCGATGCCTTAGTGCGGGTGACCCTCGGGAGCATCTGCACTAGTGACCTGCATATTCTGCACGGAAGTGTGCCTCGGGCTGTGCCTGGGATTACTCTCGGACACGAGATGGTCGGGGTGGTGGAGGCCGTCGGCTCTGCCGTGTGTTCGGTCCGGCCGGGAGACCGGGTGGCGGTCAATGTGGAGACATTCTGCGGCTCGTGCTTCTTCTGCCGCCACGGCTATGTGAACAACTGCAGCGACCCGCTCGGAGGCTGGGCCCTCGGCTGCCGCATCGACGGCGGTCAGGCGGAGTACGTCCGAGTGCCCTACGCTGACCAGGGACTGACCCGTATTCCGGAAGGGGTGAGCGATGCTCAGGCGCTGTTTACCGGGGACTTGCTGGCTACCGGGTTCTGGGCTGCCCGCATTTCTGAAATCGTTCCAGAGGAGGATACCGTTCTGATTATCGGTGCCGGACCGACTGGAATCTGCACCTTACTGTGCGTGATGCTCCACAGACCCCGCCGCATCATTGTCTGTGAGAAATCCCCGGAGCGCAGGCGTTTCGTCCAGGAGCATTATCCCGAGGTGGTGGTGACCGACCCGGAGCACTGCCGGCAGACCGTTCTGGAGTACAGTGCCCACGGAGGAGCCGATGCCGTTCTGGAGGTGGCCGGTACGGAGGAGACCTTCCGCATGGCCTGGGAGTGTGCCCGCCCCAATGCCGTCGTGACCGTAGTCGCCATGTATGATCGTCCGCAGGTGCTGCCCCTGCCCGCTATGTACGGCAAGAACCTGACGTTCAAGACAGGCGGCGTGGACGGCTGCGACTGTGCGGAGATTCTCCGCCTCATCGCCGACGGCCGTCTCGACGCCACACCGCTCATCACCCACCGCTTCCCGCTCAACCGCATTGAGGAGGCCTACCGCCTCTTCGCCTTGCACGCCGACGGTGTCATCAAAGTTGCCGTCGAACCGTAGCGCAGCCTTGTCTGGGAAGCATTTCTTGCTTCTAAGATGCTGATTTCTTCCCTTCATGGCTGTATGAATTTAAAACGGAATGTCTTATAAAAAACGTAAAAACTTTCAGACAATATGCTAATGAGATGACGACCCGTACCGGAGACCTCACTGTTGGCGGCATCACTTCCACGCTGCTGCGATTCACCCTGCCGATGATGCTCGGCTCGCTGATGCAGCAGTGCTATAATATCGCTGATACCCTGATAGTAGGACGGTGTATAGGTTCCGATGCGCTGGCAGCTGTCGGGTCGGCCTACAGTCTGATGACGTTTCTGATATCGGTGCTGCTGGGCCTGGCGATGGGCAGCGGGACGGTGTTCTCGCTGCAGTTCGGAGCGGGGAATATGTCCGGCTTGCGGCGCAGTATCTACGTGTCGCTGGTGCTGATCGGGTGTGTGACGGCTGCCCTCACTGTGGCATCATTTGCCCTCATTGACCCGATTCTGAGACTGCTCCAGGTGCCGGCGGAGATATACGGTATGCTGCGGTTGTACCTGCTGATTATCTTCGGCGGTATCCCGCTAACTTTCCTGTACAATTTCTATGCGGCCCTGCTCCGGGCGGTCGGGGACTCGGTCACTCCGCTGTGGTTCCTCGGGGTCTCGGTGGTGCTCAATATCGCTCTGGACCTGCTGTTCATCCTCGGCTTCGGCATGGGGGTAGGCGGTGCGGCTCTGGCGACGGTGGCGGCTCAGGGGGTATCGGCGCTCGGGCTGATGGTCTATGTGCTGTGCAGGCGGCCGGAACTGCGGTTACGGAAGGAGGATATGCGGCTGGACGGTGCCTCGGTAAGGGAAATAGCCTCGTTCTCGACGCTGACCTGTGTGCAGCAGTCGGTGATGAATTTCGGCATACTGATGGTGCAGGGTCTGGTCAATACCTTCGGTACGGCGGTGATGGCGGCTTTTGCAGCGGCGGTGAAGATCGACTCGTTCGCCTATATGCCGGTGCAGGAGTTCGGCAATGCGTTCTCCACGTTCACGGCTCAGAACTACGGTGCAGGCAAGTCGGGGCGTATACGGAAGGGAGTCCGGAGCGCATTCCTGATATCGGTGCTGTTCTCTCTGGCTGTCTCGCTCCTGGTCTTTCTGCTGGCACGGCCGCTGATGCTCATCTTCGTGCGGGCGGAAGAGGTGGAAATCATCCGTCTCGGAGTGCAGTACCTGCGGGTCGAAGGTTCCTTCTACTTCGGCATCGGCATCCTCTTTCTGCTGTACGGCTACTACCGTGCCATCCGCATGCCGGCTATGTCCGTGGTGCTGACCGTCCTATCGCTCGGAACCCGCGTCGCGCTGGCCTACATCCTCGCGGCCATTCCTTCCGTCGGCGTCATCGGTATCTGGTGGTCTATCCCCATCGGATGGGCCCTGGCTGACGGAGTCGGCATAGCGTACTATTTCTATTTACGGCGGAAAAATGTAAATTTGCAGAAACATCAACACTATCTGCCATGAAACGAATTATCCTAATTACCACCACCGCTGCGATGCTGCTGGCAGGCGGATGTTCTTCCTGCAAATCTGAAACTGAAATCATCTGGCTGTGCGACAGGGCCGCCGGTCAGTCACTCTCCCTCTTCCCCGATGCTTCTCCCGAACTGGTGGCCTCCCTCGGACTCGAGGACGCAGTACCTTCTTCCATGAGCGCATTTCTGGTGCGCAAGAACGGCAAGGTCCTGCTCTTCGACACCGGTCTCGGACTGCCTGACGGAGGTATACGCCGCGGCCTGGATTCGCTGGGGCTGACTCCTGCGGATGTGGATTACCTGTTTCTCACCCATTTTCACGGAGACCATATCGGCGGAATGCTGGATGCCGAAGGTGCTCCCGTGTACACCGATGCCCAGGTCTACGCCTCCCAGCCCGAGTACGACGCATGGATGAATATGCCTGCCGACCGGAACGCCCAGGCAGTGCAGACCATGAATGCCTACAGCGACCGCCTGCATCTCTTCGAGTTCGGAGACATCCTGCCGTGCGGTGTGGAGGCTCTCTACGCCGTCGGGCATACTCCCGGCCATACGGTATTCCGCATCGATGACATCCTTATCTGGGGCGACATCATCCACGGTCTGGCCCTCCAGCTCGACCATCCCGAGATCTGCGCCACCTACGATATGGACCAGGAGGCCGCCGTCGCAGCCCGCAAGCACATGCTCCGCATCGCCCGCGAACAGCACCTGCTCGTAGCCGGCATGCATCTACCCGAGGGCTTCCTCGACTTCCGTACCCCCGCCGCCGAATAGCACCGGCTGGATACTAATCAGCGGTAGGCACAAATAAAACCTCCAAAAGGATTAGCCGCCCTCGGCTCTAGAGGGAGGGGCCCGCCGCGAAGCGGTGGGAGGGCCTG
>ERZ791736.24-NODE-24-length-122417-cov-10.657214_pt1 | contig 122417 bp, 98 predicted proteins | sample MGYA00509940_ERZ791736 | MGnify/ENA primary metagenome ERZ791736 (study PRJEB30046, sample SAMN00792014) | human gut metagenome | study: EMG produced TPA metagenomics assembly of the A metagenome-wide association study of gut microbiota in type 2... | reverse complement strand
TCGTTTCCCCTTGAGGGGAAGTCCCGCGAAGCGGGAAAGGGTGTACGGGGCAGAGAACTGATAGGATGCTCCATCGCGGTCCTGACCGCCAATCGGCGGCCTACGTCATGCGGCATGAATAAACATTCTCCTCCCGAAAAGGTCGGTTCTAAGACTGCTCCGCAATCTTCCATATATGAAGCCGGTACGCCCCAAGGAGGCTTCCTTCCGGCGTTACTGCCGGCACTTCAATGCCTGCCATGAGACTGCCGTCATCGGAGATGGCTATGTTCTGCAGGGGGCCGGCAGTGTGGAAGCGGCAGATGAGGCTGCCGTCTGCCAGGTTTACCGCTTCGGCGCCGTGGGCTTTATAATCGTGGTTTCTCACGTTTCTTCCCACCGCCAGGGCAGCCACTCCCTTTGCTGCATCAAGGGCTTCGATTTCACCACCGGTACTGTATTTCCAGCGGAAGGTGCCGGAAAGATCAAAGAAAAAGAGGCTGTTGCTGGAGGGGTGGATCACCGGGGATGGCATCTGCCAGTTATCCCGGCTGAAGGTGTTGATGGTGTCGAAGATCACTCCTTCCGGCACAAAAAGGGCATCCCTGCCGGCTGCGAAAAACCAGGTGCCGTTCATTTCCTTAGGCTCCGCCAGAGTGCGCTGCCAGAGGATATGGCCCTCTTTGTCGAAGAGGAAGGCCCTGCCGTCGCTGGTGATGGTGGAAAGATAATTTCCCTCTTCCGACCACACCGGCCCGTTTCTCATAGTGACTGATCCGAAATGGGGCGCTGTCTCTATGACAGTGCTGTGAAGCAATGTACCATCCCTGCCATCCAGCACATATATGTTTTTATTATACTCCAGATTTTCTATTTTGGATTTATCATAATTGGCGGTTCCAAAGGCAAAAGAGCTGCCGTCTTGTGAAATCTCGCCCCAGTTCACCCAGCCGTCCATAGCATGGTCTTTGGGAAAGCGCCATCTTTCTTCTCCTGAAGGGGTGAAGGAAACCACCCGGCTCAGGTAGCCCCGCTGTCCACTGTCGGTTATGGTGAAGCGATAAAAGACAGCATATATATTTCCTTCCCGGTCGGTGGAAATATGAATGGTCTGGGGATCCGCCCGAATATCCGGTTCGCCGCCGATGACGTCAAAACCCTTGAATTTCCAGAGAATGTCGCCGGAAGAGGTGTTCATGGCATAGAGGTATCCGTCGGGGCTTTTTTCTCCCACATACACCCTTTTTCCGTCAGGCGAAAGGGAGAGGGAGCGGATGAGTCCGCTTCCTATGGGATGGCTCCATTTCTCCCCGCCCTCTTTGGATAGAAGGCGAAGTTCCCCATTGGCCGTACCCACCAGCCATCCACCGGAAGGTACATAGCGGATTTCTCCTCCCTCAAAGCCCATGCGGTCATAATTTCTTCCGGCCATTTCCCCCAGCGGCACTACAATGCCATCGTCCTGATTGTGGGGCGTAAACATCTGCCAGGGCGTGCGGCTTCCGGTCACCCAGAACAGAGTGAGCCAGGTAGCAAAGAGAAGAAAGAACAGGCCTGTCGTTTTCCACTGTTTCATAGATACCATTTCGTCCAGTCATAAATGATGCGCAGAGCACCGAAGTAAATCCCCTTTTGGGAAAGAATATAAAGCACCTTGGAGGCACCGCAGAAAAGTACAAACAGGAGGAACAGAAGGGAAACCCCTTTTTCGCTTCCTTTCCAGGGCGGGCCCTTCCTTTCTTTGGCCAGGAAAAGGCCCCGGCTGGTGACGGAAAGAGACAGAGTCTGGGCCCGGCGCAGACAGCGGGCCAGCAGGGGTTTGATCATGTAGGGAATGTGCCGCAGCACCTGATGCCTTCCCTTTTCAGAACCGCTTCGAAGCTGCAGGGCCGTCATGACCTCCCCTGCTTCTGCCGCCAGAATGGGAAAGAAGCGGATGGCTGTCACCAGCATGAAGGAGGCCTGGGGCGATAAGTGCCAGGCGGTGAGTCCTTTGAGAAGATCCCTGGGGTCGCTGGTCCAGCACACCAGGAGGCCCAGGGAAATCATGGATGCCGTGCGCATGCCCTGGACAGCGCCGTAAATAATGCCTTCCCGGTAAATATAAAGGCCGCCGGTCAAAGATCCCAGCAGGGGAAATCCGGGAGAAATGAGCATAATGAGAGGGGTCCTTGGATTCTGGCTGAAAAAGAGGGCCTGGCTGGAAATGGAACCCCAGAGACCCAGCAGGAGAAAAATAGAAAGCACTTTCCATTTGTACACCGGCGTTTTTCCTAAAAAATGAAAAAGAAGGGTTAGGGTGAAAAGGATGAAAAGGCTTCGTCCATTGTCCACAATAATCATCATAAAGGCGTAGAGAAGAAGGAAGGACAGCTTCGTCCTGCCGTCTAAGGCGGAAATCACCGATTTCCTGTCGCTCCCTTCAAAGGTCTGTCTGAATGACATGGGCCATCACCTCCTCTATGGTTACGCAGGGTTCGATAGCAAGGTCTTCCGATACATCCATCATAGGCGGCAAGGACAGTCCGCTTTCCTTCATGAGCTGCCGGCTGCTGAACAAGCAGTGGGGACTGCCCTCTGCGATGATGCGCCCTGCCTTCAGGACATAGACTTTCTCTGCCAGCTCCGCCGCCAGCTCCATGTCATGGGTACAGAGAAAAATAGTTCTTCCCTCTCCTGCGGCCAGGCGCAGCATGTCCCGGATATCCATGAGGCTCTTCTGGTCCTGTCCGGTGGTAGGCTCATCCAGAATGAGAAGGTCATTATCCTTTCGGGCCAGAAGGGCGCCGAATACCACCCGGAGCCTCTGCCCCTTGGAAAGGGCCAGAGGAAAATCATGGCGATAATGAGCCAGGTGAAGCTTATGGAGAAGTTTGTCCAGCTCCTCTTCGGTCATGCCCTTATTGTTCCAGGTCAGTTCTTCTTCCACCGAATCAGTCAGCAGCATCAAATCCGCTTCCTGTCGCATAAACCCCACATGGTGCCTTTCCTTTTCCGCCGGTTTTCCATGGATAAGCACTTTGCCGGAAGAGGGGGAAAGAAGGCCGGCCAGAAGATTTAAAAGGGTGGATTTGCCGGCACCGTTAAAGCCCATGAGGGCTGTGATGCTCCCTTTTTTCACGGTAAAGGAAATACCCTTCAGCGTCTCTTCTGCTGCGTCGGGATAGGTGTAATGAATGTCCTTTCCTTCCAAAATCACGTCTCCTGAAGGGTTGGGCCGGGGCAGCTCTACATGGGGACGAAAAGAAATCCCCGCCTTTTTGATTTCCATAACCGTCTCTTTCCTGTCCGAGGAAGCCTTCGGCAGATGAAGGCGCCGGGCCAGCTTCACCATCTGGGGTTCCCGGATGCCGTATGCTTCGGTATCCCCCATTTCATTCCACGCTTTTTCCGTAGGACCGTCATACACCAATTTTCCCCTGTCCATAATGCAGAGCCTTGGAAAATGGGCAGCCAGCTCATTCACCCGGTGTTCCACCATGAGAATGGTCATGTGGTCCTTTTCATTCAAACTGTGAAGAAGGGCGAGAAAATCCTTCACTCCCTCCGGATTCATCTGACTCACCGGCTCGTCAAGAATGAGGAGCTTTGGATGGGTGACGAGAATGGACGCCAGGGCCAGCCGCTGCCGCTGTCCTCCGGAAAGGGCATGAATGCTCCTGTCTTCCATCCCCGAAAGGCCCACCTTCTCTAAAGCCCTTGACACTTCCCTTCGGATCACCGATGGCTCTTCTCCCCGGTTTTCCAGGGCAAAGGCCGTCTCGTCTGCCACAGTCATGGCAAAGAGCTGGTCGTCCGGAGTCTGGTATACAGTGCCTGCTATAAGACCGATATCTTCAGGAGTCATGCTGAAAATATTCCTGCCGCACAGCGTCATGGCGCCCCTCTTTTCTGCATCCTCCAGAAGGCCCGTCACCGCCTTGATAAGGGTCGATTTCCCGCATCCCGACCGCCCGGCCAGGAGCACCATTTCCCCTTCATCCACCGACAAATCCAGATGGCTGATGGTTTCCTTCTTTCTTGAAAGGTAACGGCAGGAGAAATCCCTGATATCCAGTATCATGATCCCATCACCTGCCTTAAACGGCTTCCCGTCTTCCAGCCCAGAAAACTTCCCAGACTGCTGTAGAGAAGGCCGTTAATCACCATGTAAAGACCGATGAACCAGTCCGCGTAATACAGACGGTAGAAAAGCATAAGCTGCTGCATGTTCACAAAAGTAATTCCTGCGTCACATAGGCCCAGCACAAGGGAAATAAAAAGGCCGTAAGGCAAGGTCAATGTTTTCTTCCTGTAAAAGCCGGTGATATAAAGAGCGCCTTCGATGACCACAATGGAAAAGGCCGCCAGAAGGATTCCTACCGGTGTGACCCGTCCAAAAAGTACGGCAGAAAGGAGCCAGCGGATCAGGAAAAAAAGAGCCGTCACTCCGGGGCGCCGGAAAAGGACCAGAAGGGACATGAGGAGCATGTACTGCACCACACCGCTTAAAAGGCCGGTCACCAGGCCAGAGAAAGGTCCCAGAATCACATGGAGAAAATCGCCGGCCAGTGTCACCGGCACCACTACGCCGCCAAAAGCCAGCGCTGCAAACAAGGCCGCTGCAATGTCTCCCCTGGCGCCGATGGAAATCATGGTCTTTTTGATTTTTCCAAAGGAAAGAAGGACCAGAAGAAGAGAAAGGCAGGAAAGGCCTGTAGAAATCATACCCATACTGCGGCTCTTCACCACCGTCAGTGGAAGTTCCGTAATCTTTTGGCTTTCGCCGTCGGAAAGGGTGATTCGAAGGTTATAGTCCCCTTCAGAAAGGGTAAAGGGATTGGCATAGAGAGGAATGACGGCGGTCTGCATTTTTCCGCCGTTTAACGAAAAATCGGTTTCTGTGGAAAAAGAATGGTCCGGCACCGTCCCCTCCTCGCCGGATGCAGAAAGAAGCCCTTCCTTCACCTCTCCGCTTCCCCGGTCCACCAGCTCCGCCTTGAAATGGATCTGTCCCACGTCACGCCGGGGATTTCTCATATCCAGAAGAAGGAAGGTGCTCGGTTTGGCTGTCAGGGCACTCCGATCCAGAGGTGTACCGGTCAAACGGTGCTTCATATTTTCCAGCTGTACATCAGGAAGCACCATGGTATTGGGGGAAAGGCGATCATCGGTTTCGCCGGATTCATTCACCGGAAGCACCACGCCCTGTATATACCAGGACTCTTCCCTGTTTCCTTCTCCTTTTCCTCCGGGGCCGTCTCTTTCACTGTGAAATCCAGATTTCTGGAGAGTTCATAATCCGGACCGGTAACGGAAACGGAAACAGCGCCCGTCCCTTCAGAAAGGGAAGAGGAAAGGGTAATGGGAATCACTTCGAACACATTGCCAAAGTCCGCCGGAAGCGTCCAATCCATGTGAATCTGTCCCGCCTCATCTACTGTCCAGCCCTTCCCCGCAGAAGCCTTAAGACCTTCGGGAAGAGTGACAGTAATGGATACCGGTTCAGCAGGTCTGTTGAAATGATCCAGGGAAATAAATAAAAGCTGCCGGCTTCCAGGACTGGCAGGCCTGGGTTCAGACCCGTTCAGGCTGTAGGGGAAAGAAGCCTCCAGATTCACCGGCACCTCCTCTGCCAGTACCGGCAGAAAAGAAATCATCCAGCAGAATAGAAGCATAACCACACGGATTGGCATAAAAGACCTCACGATTCTTCAGGAACATGAAAACACATTGACTTCATTATACTATGGAAAGACTGTGTCCGGCAGCCCGGCTGAAGCAGCCGGGCCCTTTCCAGCCGAAATAAAATGTGTCAAAGCCAAATTCCCGGTACCGCAGTACCGGGAATTCCTTACCTATTGGCCGCGGTTCTCCAGATATGGAGGAGCTGGTCTTCTGAAATTTTATCCACCTGAAAGTAGGAGGCTCCCATGGCTTTGGCCAGCTTTTTAGCAAGGCCCAGTTTGATGAAGCCCGACTCCGTATCAATGACTGCCACAGGAATATGTCTCCTGCCGATGCGTTTGGCCTCTTCCATGGCATCGGTGACAGGGTTGGTTCCCTTGTTCAGGGGACTGGTGGCCCTGCCGTCGGTGATGAGGATGACCACGGGGTCCTGGTTCGCATCCTGGCGATAAAGCATGTCCAGCACGTCTTCCGCCTTAAGGAGTCCCTTGGCCAGAGGTGTCTTGCCTCCGGTGGGCATGGAAGCCAGTTTCTTCTGGGCAAAGTCCACGGACCTTGTGACAGGAAGAAGGACTTCCGCCTGTTTTTTGCGGAAAGCCACCATACCTACCCGGTCTCGTTTCTGATAGGCATCCAGAAGAATTTTGAAAATGACCCCTTTCACCGTTTTCATCCGTTCTCTGGCGCCCATGGAGCCGCTGGCATCTACAACAAAGAGGAAAATATTTCCGGTCCGCTTTTCACGGACCTTGCTACGAAGATCTTCTTTCCTGATAACCACAGCGCAGCCGTTGGAAGGTCTTGCCCGCTGGTAGGGCGCTGCAGCGCGGAGGGTGGCATCGAAGGCAATGTCCGATGTTTTGGCTCTGGGGATTTCCGCCCTTACATAGCGGCCCTGCATGAGGTCTGTCATGGTAAGGCTTCGTTTGCCGCTTCCCTTTTTCGGTTTCCTGTCTTTAGACGGTTCTATCCACATAGGCGGCAGATTCACATGAAGGTCTGCATCGTCGATTCTCTCCCGGCTCTGACCGCGGGGATTGGACATCTGCGCATTGTCTTCATTCTGCTCATGATTGCTGTCATCTGCATCCTCCGTATCCATCTGGGGAGGCTGGGCTTCTGGCGGATGGCTGAATTCAGTTTCCGATGCGCTTGGCTGTTCCGGCTCTTTTTCCGGAGGTCTGTTTTCTTCCTCCTGCTGCTCGGGCTTCATATCTTCCGGAGGCTGCTGTTCTTCCGCTTTCCTCATGCGGTGAGGCAGAACGAATTCCGCAGCCTTTTCCAGATCCTTGGGAAGTACGTACTTTCTTCCCGCCAGAGCGGCTTCAGCCCTGGCAGCTTCAATGAGGTAAATATCAGCCCTGTGACCTGCCACATGGGCTTTCAATGTGTACACCGCCGCCAGCTGCACCATGGCATCCGAAACTTCCACATTGCCCAGGGCATTTCTGGCTTCTTCCACTTTCTTTTTCAGGGCTTCCGTTTCTTCCTGCCATTGGGCCCGGAAAGCGATGCCGTCCTTTTCAAAGGCCAGCACCCGGCGGATGATTTCCTGTCTTGCCTGTTCGTCGCAGGAGGGGTCAGCCTCTGCAAAAAGGCCGAACCGGTCAAGAGAAGAGGCGGAAAGTGTGCCGCTATCCGGATTCATTACAGCCAATACGGTGAAGGCCGTCTTCCTTTCCTCCGAAAGGCCGTCCCTTTCCAGCCGGTATCCGCCGGCTTCGCGGATGTTCAGCACCGCAGAAAGGAGATCGTCCCGAAGGAGGTTTACATCATCCATATAAATAATGCCCTTATCCGCTTCGTCAATCAGTCCGGGAAGGAGTTTTTTATGACCGCTGCGGATAGCCTCTTCTGCATCGATGGAACCAAAGAGCCGGTCTTCCGTGACACTGATAGGGATTTCCACCCAGGGAGCGTCCACCAGTTCCCTGGCGCTTCTCACCAGGGTGGACTTGCCGCTGCCCTTTTCTCCAGACAGGAGGAGGCCGCCGGCAAAGGGGTTCACCAGAGTGAGAAGAATGGCTTCTTTGGCTTTTTCCATGCCGCAGATAGCGGCAAAAGGAAATACATTACGCTTCATCGTCAATGACCTTGTCCACTTCAGTCCAGTCCAGTGTCTGTTCTTCGAAGGGACGGCGTCTCATACGATGAGGCAGGGCCAGTCTGGAAGCTTCCCGGATGTCTTCTTTGGTGACTTCTGTATGTCCTGCCACGGCTGCAATGGTTTCAGCAGTTTTAATCAGGGTAATGTCGGCACGATGTCCATCTACCCCCAGGGTAATGGAAATTCTGGCTGCCAGAAGAAGGATATCGTTGGAAACTGTCACCTGGGGCAGCAGTTTCATGGCTCTTTCAATGCGGCGAACTTCTTTTGCCTGTTCATCCTTCCACTGTTCCAGGAAAGGTTCAGGATCTGCTTCATAGGCCAGTCTTCTCTTAATGATTTCGGCCCTCTTTTCAGGGTCCTGTTCGCCGGCCACTTTGACAGAAAGAGCAAAGCGGTCGAGCAGCTGGGGACGGATATCCCCTTCTTCCGGGTTCATGGTGCCTACCAGGGAGAAACGGGCGGGATGGGAGTAGGAAATTCCTTCTCGTTCCACCGTATTGATACCCATGGCGGCAGAGTCCAGCAGCACATCTACTACATGGTCATCAAGCAGGTTGATTTCATCGACATAAAGAATATTTCGATTGGCATCTGCCAGAATCCCTGTTTCAAAAGAACGCTTTCCTTCGCGGATGGCCGCTTCAATGTCCAGTGTACCTACCACGCGGTCTTCTGTAGCGCTAACAGGAAGTTCCACCACTTTCATGGGGAGCATTTCTACCGGCGGTTCTTCATGGTCGTATTTTTCATGGCATTCATCGCACCAGTTGGCCCGGTCATCAGGGTCGCAGTGGAAACGGCAGCCCTTGATGCACCGGCGCGGCGGCAAAAGGTCGGCCAGCGCACGGACAGCCGTAGACTTGGCCGTCCCCTTCTCCCCCTGGATGAGCACGCCGCCCAGCTTTGGATTGACAACATTCAGCACTAAGGCCTTCTTCATGGTATCCTGCCCGATAATGGCAGTAAATGGAAATGTTCCCTGTCTTTTCATATATCCTCCTTGTATGTTAGAAATAGTATGTAGTGAGCTGGTGGGATAGTGTACTAGCGTTCTAGTCAGCTGGTTACTCAGCTAGTGTCCTAGTCAGCTGGCAGGCTGGTGAGCCTGCTGCAGGCAGCATATATACTGCACCCGCAGGGCACCGCTGCCATCCTTTGAACATTCTGAACCCTTTCCCCATCAGTTTTCCAAACAAAATAACTCTTTGCCAGTCTCACCGGTTTTTCTCCAGATACTTCCGGATGAAGAACTTCTTCATGGCGCATTCCGCATCGGAAGGCCTTACGCGGCCCTCTTTATCCAGCCACCTTGAGAAGCATCCGCCGCCGCAGAGGGGAAAGTACTCACAGCTGCGGCATGGGCTCATGGCCTTTTTGATAAAGGCCCCCACTTCCCTTACTTTATCCGGGTCTCTTCCGGTTTTCACCGTACCCAGCCGGTATGTTTTCCGTCCCATCAGAGACGAGCAGGCGTATATTACGCCATGTACATCTACAAAGGCAGCCTCGCCGTTCATGGCGTAGCACTGGGGAAATTCATGGTTTCCCCCGCCATAGAGATGTGCCACCCGATCCTCCTGGGTGAAATGGATATGGCGGCCTGTTACTTTTTCCAGCATGGCCATACGGTTGTATACCGCTTCCAGTGCCTTTTCCATGTCCCGGGCCGAAGGTTCATGAAGGGTTTCCCCTCTTCCCTGCTCCCGAAGAATGTCAAAACCCACCTGGTGTACATTGCCGTAGAAATGGGCCATGTCTGCAATGCCGGGAAGGTCATTCACCATATCATCAGTGACAACACAGGTAATGCCGGTGCCAATGCCTTCTTCCGCCAGATGGCGGAAGCCCCGGGCCGCAGCCCTTGAGGAAGAAGAGCCATCCTTGACGGGCCTGGTTCTGTCCATGACAGAAGGCCTGCCGTCGCAGGAAATGCCTATACCCACCCCATGGTCATAGAGGAAGCGGCCTATGTCCCTGGTGAGGAGGGAGCCATTGGTCTGGATCTGCATCTGCGCATTGAAATGGTTTTCCTCCACCACATGAACCAGCTTTCTGATGAGAGGGAAACGAAGGAGCGGCTCTCCGCCGGAAAACTGGAGGAGAAAGCGTTCTCCTGAAGCGCCGGCCATCATGACCGCCTCTACGGCCGTTTCCTCGTCCATGTCCACTGCATCCACATCAGAAGCATAGCAGTAGCGGCAGGAAAAGTTGCAGCGGCCTGTGAGGGTAAGCACCAGCATGCGGATAGGCGGTATGCTATTCATCGTCGTCTCCGTCGTCTTCCAGTTCTCCTTCCACAGAAAGGTAGAGCTGCTGCAGTTCTTCCTTCATTTCATCCCCTGCATTCCACATCTTGCGCTGGTCTGCTTCCAGAAGAGTTTCCGCCATATTCTGCAGGGCCCAGGGATTCACCTTTTTCATCCACTGCTGCATCTTGGGATCCAGGGCATATTTTTTGGCATACTGCTCATACATCCAGTCGTCCATAACGCCGCTGGTAGCATCCCACTGGAAGCTGATAGACAGGCGGTTAGCCAGGTCCGTGGCTCCTTTATAGCCATGTTTCATGAGACCTTCGATGAATTTCGGGTTCATGGATTCACTGCGGAAGACCCGTTTCATTTCTTCCTGCACCGTCTTCACACCTACGGAGGAGCGGTTGGTGCTGTCTCCTACGTAGGACTCCGGTGTTTTCCCGCCCAGGCTCTTCACTGCCGCAATCATGCCGCCGTGGAAAGCGTTGTAGTCATCAGAGCTTAAAATATTGCTTTCATGGTTTTCTTCATTCTTGACAGTGAGGTCCAGAGAGGAGAGCCGTTTCTTAAAGAGCTCCGGTTTGAAGACACCCCGGTTTCCGCCGCCGAAGACATGACCGCCCCAGCGGACATACACATTGGCCAGATCGTCTTCATTCTGCCAGTTCTTGGAGTCCAGCACCGTATTCACGCCGGCGCCGTAAGTACCGGGGGCATCACCGAAAATACGGAAAGCCGCATTTCTCCATGCATCGTCGGCATCTACCCCTTCGTCTTCCATAATCTTTGTATCTTCCTTCACATGTTTTCTGACGAAATTGTCTTCATCCGATTCATCCTGAGAGGCCGCCAGAAGGACTGCCTTGTCCATAAGCTCCGCCAGCTGGGGCAGGGTATCCCGGAACAGGCCGCTGATACGACCGGTCACATCGATTCTAGGCCGTTTCAGTTCCGAAAGAGGTATCACTTCCAGGTCCGATACCTTAAGGCTTCCCTTCTGCCACCGGGGGCGGATCCCCAGCATGTAGAGGAATTCCGCAATATCCTGGCCGGAGGAGCGCATATTTGGGCCGGACCAGAGGACCATGCCGATATTTTCAGGGTATTTGCCCTGGTCGGCAATGAATTTTTCAATCATCTTATCCCCCAGTTTCACGCCCAGCTGCCAGCCTGTAGGTGAAGGCAGAGTTCTGGGGTCTACGCCGTAGAAATTCCGTCCCGAAGGAAGGAGGCTGACGCCGCCGGCATTGGGAGATCCGGAAGGCCCGGGCTCCACATACCGTCCGTCCAGGGCATCCAGGGTATGGTCCATTTCTTCCCCTGTTCTTTCAATGCGGGGATAGATTTCATCGGTTACGAAATGGAGAAGATTTTCCAGTTTCTCCTTCCATTCCTTTTTCCCTTCCGCTTCGGGAAGGGAGAGGGCTTTGGAAACAGATTCCTTTGTGAAGCCTCCATCCTGCACCGCTTTGATGACCGTCTTCGTTTCTTTTCGGATACGGCTCATCAGCTCTCCGTAGGTACATTTCATATCTTCATCCACTTCGGCGGACCGGCTCTGGATCGTATCCAGGGTGGTGTGGTACTTTTCAGCCCACAGGTCGTAAATGGAAGGCACCTTGTCATTGGACAGGCGGAGGAGCTGGAGAATGCCATCAGTCAAAAGGTCTCCCTCCAGAGGCTGTCCCAGGATATGAAGTCCCACATGGACCTCGCTGTCCTTCAGCTCTTCGATATAGTTATGCACATCTGACAGGTAGGCGTCAAAGTCGTCCCCTTCTTTGTATGGAAGGTCCTGATCCAGTTTTGCTTTTTTCACAAGGTCAAGAAGGGTGGGCTTCATATCTTCCGCGCCGTTCCCCGTTTCCTTCTGGTGGACATATTCATCCAGCGTCTTTTCCAGTTCTTCGATTTCATCATAGGCACCGGCATCAGCTACAGGAGCCGGCATGTAGCCGATAAGGCAGCCGGAGGCCCGTCTCTTGGCAATCATACCTTCGCCGGTAATGGTCATATGGTAGGGATATACATTGGGCAGATCTCCCAGGGCAATGTCGGGATAGCTCTCTTCGTCCAGTCCGACGCTCTTTCCTGGCAGCCATTCCAGATTCCCGTGGGTCCCCATATGGATCACCGCATCTGCCTTCCATACATGACGGAGCCAGTAGTAGAAGGCCAGATACTGATGGGTCGGTGCAATATAGGGGTCATGGTAGGCTTTGGAGGGGTCCATGCCATACTGGCGGGACGGCTGCACCGTAAGGAACATATTGCCGTCCATGGTGCCGGGCACCAGGATATTTCCTTTTTCGGAAATCATCACGTTCCCCGGTGCCTTCCCCCATTCCTCTTCCATCTTTTTCTGTGCATCGGCGCCCAGGGTGTGGAAGAAATCTATATAGTCTTTAGCCGAAAGCTTCTGGCATTCCTCTGCCTGTTTTTCGGTCATCATGGAAATATCATTGGTGGCATGGGAGGTCATGAGTTCAATAAATTTTTCCGTCGTTTCCGGAATGAAATCGATGGTGTACCCGTCTTCCTTCATCCGCTTCATGAGACGAATAGCACTTTCCATGGTATCCAGGCCGGAGGCGCTGCCAATGTTGGAATTCTTAGCCGGATAATTGTGGAAAATAAGGGCGATTTTCTTATGGCTGTTCTTCATTTTGTGGAGAGCTGCCCATTTGCCTGCCTTTCCCACCATGCGGCTAATCCGTTCGGGAATCGGCTTGAATTCCACAGTGCCGTCTTCTTTCTTCATTCTGCCGGCAATGGGCACGCCGTGAATCACGCCGTCCAGCTCCGGCATGGCAGCAGCAATGGATGTTTCAATGGCGTTAAGGCCTTCCCCGTTTTCCCGCCATTCCTTTTCCGAAACCAGGAGTGTATAGGCTTCAAGCAGGGGCACCCCCAGCTTTTTCAGCGTATCTACACTGGCCTTTCCGCTTCCGGTGAGGGAAAATTTCATAGTACTCACCAGAGAATCAATCACCGTTTTTCCGTCTTTCATGAAATAGGTGGAAATGACGTCGGACAGGGTGGGCATGCCAAGGCTCACGTCGGGAGAACCATTGGCAAAAACAGGAAGTACATGGTACCCCTGCTTTTCCGCTTCATCAATAAAAGCGTTCTGATAGGACAGATCCCCCCAGATCCATTCCTCCCGGTAAAACAGGAGCCCGATGACCGGCTTTTCGTCACCGGAAAACTTCTGCAGGAAGGAAGTGAGATCCGTGGTAAATCCTTTTTCACTGTCCCTGTCGTAAATACCGGCCCAAGTATAGCTCTGGGGAGCCGGCGGCTCTGCAATGGAGGAGTCAAACAGAGAAGAAGCATAGAGCCAGAGATTCCTGAAATTTTCCATGCCCCCATAGAGGCAGTATTCGCGGAACCGCTTCATCATATCATCGGAAAGAGAACCGCTATGCTCTGCAGTATCCCCATCCACGGCATCCACAAAGTAAGGAATGCCGGACCTGTCCAGAAAATTCCTGCAGTCCTTCCAGAAACGAGATTTCAGTCCATTCTTCATCAGATGGATCATAACCAGAGAAGCACCTTTCATCTTCCTTTCCCAGGATCGGTCCCAGTCACTGGTGCGTTCCAGAAAAACAGGAATGCAGAGGTCTGAAATCTTCCCTTCTTCCTGCAGTCCGTCACAGGCCTTCTTAATGGCAGCATATCTTCTGTCATGGTTCGTCATATAAATAATCTTAATATCGTCCATACATACCTCTTTCCTTAGAGACTTCAGGACACGCCTTTGGCGTGAGTGTTCACAGGGTTCAGAAGGTTTGGAATGTTTAGGGTGTAGTATTCCCCTGACCGGTGATGAGTATAAAGCTGGCATGACAGGATTGCCTTCCTGCCAATGGTCATTCTGCGCCGCAGGCAAGAAATCCCGGTCTATGTCAATAATGACTCCGACCAGTACACCAGCATACCAGCACACTAGTTCACTATCCTACCAGCACACTAGCCATTCCTTTCCCAAACTTTCTCGCCCATCTCCTGTCCTTTTCATAATTTCCATGATTTTTATTAATTTACTTTATATATTATACTATTTTCGCTACATTTTTAAAGGCAATGATTCTGATTTATTTAATAAATCTCTGATTCACCTGTAGCTTATAATTTTCCTGCATTAAAAAAGCACTGATAAATTCAAAGGCCATAATTATCAGTGCTTTACATTCCCTATGTTTATTTTATATGTTTCCCATACCGAATCTGCCGAAGGCGGGCGTTCCATATTTTTTCATAGAGCAGGGCGGCGCCTCGAAAACCGCAGTAAGGAAGGTCGGAGAAGGAGCATTCATCGTAGGAGGGACGGGCAATATGGCAGGAAACGAAAGGCTTATGAAGCCGTTCCAATCTTGTCGTTTCATGACTGCTGGAGAGGGCAAGACCATCCTTCCAGTTTTCGTAATCCTTCCTGATATCCTCATCATCTTCCGTCACAAGCCGGACTTCATCAGCCAAAGGACAGGTCCGGTCCGCAGGTGAAAGGAGGTGTACCGTAAGCCTGGCCGTATCTATCCATTCGCTGCGCAGAGCCTCTGCTATGCCCAGAGCCTCGGACGGCGGCGCCGCCACCAGCACCTCATCAAACCACAGGGAGCCCCAGAGAGATTCCAGACCATTTCCCTTTCGAAGGACTTCCTCAGCCCTTTCTTTTTCCTGATCCAGAAAAGGCTCAGCCTTCCCAAAGGACAGGAGGGATAGTACCTTTTCCACCCATTTCCGGCTGCCTTCAAAGCCATAGGGAAGGCCTACGGAAGCATAGGGAATGTGGAAGCGCTTTTCCATTTCCTTTGCCGCCGGAAGCCCCAGCTCATCCCGCACCACCAGGTTGAAAGATGCCTTCGGAGCTTCCATGATTTCATGCCAGCTGCTTTCACAGCCGGGCGTGGAAATGACCCTGATGCCGCAGCCCTTAAGGATGCGCCGGATTTCATTTCCCTCTTCTCTGCCCTTCAGATACACTTCCGAAAGGCCCAGCACATTCACGGAAGCAGGAATGGTGCTTTCTTCCTTCATTTCCTCCACCACCCGAAGGAAAGCCCGGGCGAACCCCTTCTCAAAGGAGCCTTTCAATCCACCGCTGTCCATGGTATATACCGGCCAGGGACCGCCGAACTCTTCCGCAATGCCCTTCACATCATCGCCAATGAGGCCGGTGCTGCAGTTGCTCTCCAGAAAGACCCGCTCTGCCGTGCCCTGGCTTCGAATACGAGACAGGCCTCGAAGGATTTCTTTTTCCGTGCCGTATACCAGAGACGATGGAGACGTACCGGTACAGCAGATGCAGCGGGCAGCCCGGCTGTTTTCATCATCGATATATTTCATGGCATAGAAATAACACCATAGCGGCCCGTTTATGAGGACAAAACTTCCGGGAATAGATGCAAAAAAGGCAGCGGAGCCTGTGAGGCCGCAGGTATCATTATGATGGCAGGATAATTCAAATTCACATTTTGACATAGGTCATGCCTCCCTTCCTTCCATGACGGCAAAGCAGTCGGTACAGGGAGGTAAGAAACGCCAGCTCCCCCTCCGTCCCCGCCAGAGGCACCATGGGGATGAAAAGCTGCCGAAGGGAAGAGTCGTATATTTCATTGGTGGTGAGAAGAACATCCGCCGTCTCCATAGCCTTCTGCCCTTCCTCCTCATGATAGACTGGAATATCACCCAGAGCGGAAATTTCCTCCCTGTCTGCCGCCATATCTTCTTCTGTAAGATTGGAAAAGAACATGACTCCTGCAGGCTCCATGTGAAGCCTTTGGAGGGACTGGATAGTGCCTGACGGATGGTACCACCGCCGCCCCCGGCCAATGGCAATGAATGCCTTCTTCCCCTCTGTAACCGGCAGAAAGGCAGACACCCGCTTCTCTACTCTTTCCATTTCTTCCCGGATAAGGGCCTCTCCTTTGTCCTTTTCTTTCATGAAATCGGCGAGCCGCCTGATCCATGACCAGGTCCCTTCCAGCCCCAAAGGGTACAGATCTCCCAAAAAGGAAATACCAAATTCCCTTTCCAGCCAGAGAGCTCTTTCCTTCATCCCTTCCGGCTGCCCCGCCGTGCCCAGAAGGACCGACAGGGATGCCTCCGTCACCTGGCTCCACTTTGAAAAAGGAACATATCCGGGAAACTGGAAATCCACGGTAAGGCCGAAGAAAGAAAGAAGCCGTTTCACCTCCCGGGCATACTGCCCCTCGGGACCCATCTGGTCCCCCAGAAGGAGGACCTTTCCTTTTTTATGGTCCTGCTTTTTGAAAAACCGGTGCATGATGGCATCCATGGTTTTATAATAGCCATCAGAATATTCACCACCCAGAAAGCCTGAAAAAGCCATGGACAGCACCGGAATGCCATAGGTCTCCTCTGCCTCCCGGGCTTCCTCATCCACATCATCACCAATGACACCGGCCACGCAGGAAGAGGCAATCACCAGGCATTCGGGATGGCAGGTCTTCACCGCATAGGCAATGCATTCATGAAGCCTTTCGATGCCGCCGAAAATGCTGTCTTTTTCTCGAAGATTGGAGGAAATCAGAGGCACCGGGCCCCCTTTTTCCGGACACCCGTCAGCCGTAATACGGTAATGATTTCCCAAATCCATGGTGGATGCCACATGGGCACATCCGGCAGGGCTGTGAAATATGACTACGCAGCCCTGATCATAGGCCACCGCCCGCCACACGCCGGTCATGGTGCAGCTGGAAGGACAGTCCGACGAAAGAAGCCATTTAGTCTTCACTGCCATAGCGGGCCACCATCTCTTCCATTTCATCAAAACTCATGGGCTTTGGAATCGTGCCTTCTTTAGCGGAAAGAATGGTTCCTGCCAGCTTCCTGTACACTTCAGCCTGGGGAGAATCAGGAGCATACTGCAGCACCGTCTGCCGATGATTTTCTGCCAGGTTCACCGTCTTATCCCGGGGAATAAAGGCGGCCAAATGGGTGTGGAGCCTTTCTGCAAAGGCCAGGAGCAGTTCCTTCTCCCCCGGCACATTCCGGCTGTTTCCTATAATTCCCGCCAGCCGCACCTTTCCTCTGGACGCAAACCGGGCGATACCCTTGGCAATATTATTGGCAGCGTAGAGGGACATGAGCTCGCCGGAAGAGACGATATAGATTTCCTCGGCATACCCTTCCCTGATAGGCATGGCAAAGCCGCCACAAACCACATCTCCCAACACGTCGTAAAGAATGACATCGCTTTCCGGCAGCGCCTTCATCCGGTCCAGAAGCTCCAGAGCCACAATAATTCCCCGGCCTGCACAGCCCACACCGGGCTCCGGACCCCCTGCCTCCACACAGGTAATACCGTTAAACCCGGTGTGAATAATATCTTCCTGTCGGATATCCCCGGTATCCCTGGTCCGCAGGATATCCAGTACCGTGGACTGGCAGATATGCCCCAGCAAAAGCCTCGTAGAATCATTCTTCGGGTCACAGCCGATCTGGCACACCCGCTTCCCCATGAGACTCAACGCTGCGGATACATTGGAAGCTGTGGTAGACTTCCCGATACCGCCCTTTCCATAGAAAGCAATTTTCCTCATAAAGCTCCTCCTTCATGAAAAAATCATTTCTTTTGTTATATTATAGCAGGAATAGAAATAGATGGGACCCATGAGGCAGAAAACCGTAAGTGCATCATAAATGCAGATACCAGGCCAGAGGGTTGGACAGAAACCCAGGATACTGGAAAAAGAATGTTCCTTCCTCTCACGCCCCTTTTCTGCAGATCTAAAACGAAGGGGGCTGTGAAGAAATGATTTACATTTTTTCACAGCCCCTTCGTTCACCCTTATTTCAATACATCTCTGGCGATGGCAAAGGCCGAGAGCGTTTTGGCATCATAAATATGCCCCTTCCGGATCATATCCCACACTTCATCCAGCGGGATAGGAAGGACATCAAGGAATTCTCCTTCGTCCAGATGCTGGGCCGTGTGTACCAGATCCGTAGCCAGGTAGAGATGGATGGTTTCATTGCAGAAGCCCGGTGTAGTGTACACATATCCCAGCTTCTTCAAGGTGCCCCGATAGCCCGTTTCCTCTTCCAGCTCCCTGGCAGCGCAGGCATCCGGTGTTTCGCCGGGATCCATTTTCCCTGCGGGGATTTCAAGGAGCGCCTCGCCCACCGGATAGCGGTACTGCTTCACAAAAAGGACCTTACCGTCGGCGGTGACAGGAATGATGGCAGCGGCGCCGCAGTGAAGAATCACTTCCCGCACTGCCTTTCTGCCTGCCAGCTCCACCTGGTCCTTAAACAGATGGACAATCTGGCCGTCATAGATTTCCTCACGGCTCACCATTTTTTCTTTTTCAACGCTCATAGGAACCTCCTTCAAGGGAAAAGCGGCGGAATCTGTCCGCCGCTGGAATGATAGTTATTTTCCTGTGCTCCCTACACCGCCGGTCCTGAGACCTTTGGCTTCATCGCCGTCAGCCTTCAGGTACCTAGTGAAAATACCCTGGGCCACCCGGTCGCCTTTGGAAATATGGAAAGGCTGGGAAGTGGTATTATATACTGCCACCATAATGTGGCCTTCATTATCCTCATTATTATAGTAGTCGGCGTCGATAATACCGGTACTGTTTATCAGGATAAGGCCATGTTTGATGGCCATGCTGGAACGGATATAAATGGCCAGATACTCCTCTTCTCCCATATAGGCCTTAAGGCCTGTGGGGATAAGGGTGACTTTGCCCGGCAGGATATCCATATCCCTTCCGCTTTCTATGTCGTAGCCTGCACTGGAAGCTGTTTTCCTTACGGGAATACGGATACCTTCCTTTTCCCAGGTAGAAACGACTTCAAATCCCCGGCTTCTCATTTGTTCTTCTTTTCCAGAAGGAGAGCCTTGCGGGACAGGTTGATGCGGCCCTTGTCATCGATTTCAGTGACCTTCACCATGATTTCATCGCCTACATGGACAATGTCTTCCGGTTTTTCCACCCGCTGGAGAGCCAGCTGGGATACATGAACCAGACCTTCCTTGCCCGGCAGGATTTCCACAAATGCGCCGAACTTCATGAGACGGGTGACCCGGCCCAGATAGGTCTCGCCGGCCTTCACCTCATGGGTAAGTCCTTCCACCATCTTTTTGGCCTGTTCTGCTGCGGCTTCGTCGGTGGAAGAAATATACACATGTCCGTCTTCTTCCACATCCAGCTTGGCACCGGTTTCATCCTGGATCTTATTGATGGTCTTGCCGCCGGCGCCGATGACATCACGGATTTTTTCCACCGGAATAGTAATGGCAATGATCTTCGGTGCATAGGGGGACAGATGGTCTGCCGGCTTATCGATGCATGCTGCAATCTTGCCCAGGATGAAGAGACGGCCTTCGTGAGCCTGCTTCAGGGCTGCCAGCAGAATGTCACGGGACAGACCATGTACCTTGATATCCATCTGGATGGCAGTGACGCCTTTGGCTGTGCCGGCTACCTTGAAGTCCATATCACCCAGCGCATCTTCCATGCCCTGGATATCAGAAAGGATGCTGAACTTGCCGCCGTTTTCGATGAGGCCCATAGCAATGCCTGCGACCGGAGCCTTAATGGGCACGCCTGCATTCATGAGAGACATGGTGCTGCCGCATACGGAAGCCTGGGAAGAGGAACCGTTGGATTCCAGAATTTCAGAAACTACGCGGATGGCATAGGGGAATTCTTCCACCGACGGAATCGCCGGACGGAGAGCCCTTTCTGCCAGAGCGCCATGACCGATTTCACGGCGTCCCGGTCCGCGGGAACCCTTTGTTTCACCTACGCAGTAGGATGGGAAATTGTACTGATGGATGTACCGTTTTTCCGTAATCGGAGTCAGGTCATCGATAATCTGGGTTTCAGACATGGGAGCCAGGGTGGTAATGGAAAGAGCCTGGGTCTGGCCACGGGTGAAAAGAGCGCTGCCGTGAACGCGGGGAAGCAGTCCCACTTCACAGGTAATGGGGCGGATTTCTGTCAGCTTTCTGCCGTCCGGACGAATGCCTTCATTGGAAATGGAATCACGCACAATCTGCTTGGTAAGATGATCAAGGCTTTCTGCCACATCGGCGCCATTTTCCGGATAGATGTCGGCAAAATGTTCCTTGGCAGCCTTCTTCACTGCATCAATATTTCCATCTCTTCTCAGCTTATCTGCGTCAAAAATAGCCTTCTTCAGGTCTTCGGTGGCATAAGCAGCCACAGCTTCGTCGATTTCTTCTGGAACTTCCGGGAACACCATGGTGCGCTTCGGCTTGCCCACTTCTTCAATGATCTTCTTCTGGAAGCGGCACAGTTCCTTAATGGTTTCATGGCCGAACATGATGGCATCCAGCACTTCTTCTTCCGGAGCTTCATTAGCACCGCCTTCTACCATCATGATAGCTTCTTCAGAACCGGCTACGGTAATATTCATGGAAGACTCTGCCAGCTGTTCCTGGGTGGGGTTCACCACATATTTTCCATCTACCCTGCCGATACGGACACCGGCAATGGGGCCATCCCAGGGAATATCGGAAATACCGATGGAAGCGGAAGCCCCCAGCATGCCGCACAGCTCCGGCGCATTGTCGTAGTCCACAGACAGCACCGTAGCCACCACATGCACATCGTTGCGGCAGCGTTTATCAAAAAGCGGACGGATAGGACGGTCAATCAGACGGGCATTCAGAATGGCGGAATTCCCCGGACGGCCTTCACGACGCAGGAATCCTCCGGGCATCTTCCCTACGGCATACATCTTTTCTTCATAATCCACGGTCAGGGGGAAGAAATCAGTTCCCTCCCTCGGTTCCTTGCTGGCAGTGGTAGCCACCAGCACCACCGTATCACCGTATCTCACCAGTACGGCACCATTGGCCTGCTTTGCCATCTTGCCGGTCTCAATAATAAGCGGACGACCGGCCAGTTCCATCTGAAATGTCTTGAACATTCCTTTTCCTCCTGTAATCAATAAATCCTTTTTCACGTATTTTCTTATTATACAGGATAGTTATGGCAAAGTGAATAGGAATGTTTCGTCATCAGATGAAAAAGTCCATCCGGCCGGTGAGTACAAAAAGCAGGAAAATGACGGACAGGCATTTCCCCGCTTCCCTTTACAAGTACCTGCCACCCCTGCTTTATAGAGGTCTTTGATCTTGGAAGAAAGGGGCCGGATAGGTGGGAGTGGTATTCGTGGATGGTTTTGTGACGTTCCATTTCATCCATCATAGAAATATCTGTACCGGCAGTCAGGGAATTTTTTCAGAAAGTTACATGTCTAGGGAAGCACTGATTAATTCGCAGAGTCTGCTTTTATAAGAATTTTTATGCACTGCTTCGTCATGGGGCTCCTTAAATAGCTCGCTATTCGCGTCGCCCCATTCCTTGCATTGCATAAAAATTCAAGAATAAAATCAGACAACGATTTAGTCAGCGCTTCCCTAGAAATTTTATCTTTCGCATATGGTATTCTTCCTGCAGAAAGCCTGTATCCTCTATTTCATTACATCTATTCATATTTAATTGCGAAACAGGCAAGTATATTTGTTTATCGTGCTATTCTATTATCGAATTTTATATAGTATAATAAGCATAGATGAGAGTTTGGACAAGGTCCGGGGAGTGGCCACGAAAAAATACCCGGTTCCTGGTCCGGCTGCAAGCCATCTCGCATGGATGAAACCATAAGAGCTCCGGGCTTCGGTCCGTTCGATGCGTTATGAGTGAGACCTGCATTACCTGATTAAACGCCTCGGTTCATTCTGAGGTTCTACAAGCGAAATGCCTGAAAGAGGCCATCATCATGATGGAGCGGTGGAAGATTGGCGCATCTGTCTTCTATCCGTCGGACCTAGCTCTTTCAGGCTTTTCGTGTTGCCGATCGTGATGAAATCGGGCTCAATAAAAAAATCCCCGCCTTTTTTTACAAAGGGTGGGGATCTTTTTATCGAATTCATGAGTTGACAAATTTACTCTGGAAAATGAGCTGTCCCAGACTTCATGGGGGTTTATCTTTCCTACAAAAAGTCTGCTGTTATCCACTGCCTGCGGCACCACCGTCGGGCATTCAGGTACCCGCATGGTGTGCAGTCTATACTCGAATAACAGCCTAACGCCACAGTGCTGCAGGATAGTCGTCTTCCAGAGGAAGAAAGCTGTATACTTCATCCCCCTTCCCTCTCCTGGCAGCCTGTCTGTTGCCATACAGCCACTGTCTGTGAATATCTTTCGAACCTTCTTTTCACTAAAAAAGACTACCTTTCGGTAGTCTCTTTCTTTGAAATCTTATTTCAGACGCAGGCCCAGTTTTGCACCGAGAGCTCTGTAGCGTTCGATGTCTTTGCGACGGAGATAGTCCAGCATGTTTCTGCGCTGGCCAACCATTTTCAGCAGGCCGCGGCGGGAATGATGGTCTTTCTTGTGGGACTTCAGATGTTCGGTAAGGAGAGCGATTCTCTTGGAGAGGATAGCAATCTGTACTTCCGGAGATCCGGTATCGCCTTCGTGGACTGCATAGGTGTCAATGATTTCTTTTTTTGCTTCAGCTGTTAACATAATAGCCTCCTATAAAAATATAAATTGCTGTATCCAGGTCTACGCCGGAGTTGCGATAAACTGGGGTACAGTTCAACCACGTGTAATTATACATGAACAGACTATAGATTGCAAGACGTTTATCCAAGAAGAACTCTATCGCTCATGGCGCCGGAGGTTTCTTCAAATTTCTTCAGCAGATCATCGATAGTGAGTTTCTGCTTCTCTTCTGGGCTGTAGTCGGCAATAATGGTGCCGCTGTTCATCATGATGAGGCGGTTGCCGTATTTCAGGGCATCCCTCATGTTGTGGGTAATCATCAGGGTGGTAAGGTGCTGTTCGTGTACGATTTCATCGGTAATTTTCAGCACTTTGCCTGCAGTCTTCGGATCCAGGGCTGCGGTAGGTTCATCAAGAAGAAGGATATCCGGCTTTTTCAGAGTGGCCATAAGCAGGGTCAGTGCCTGCCGCTGGCCGCCGGAAAGGAGTCCGATTCTGGTGGAGAGACGATCTTCCAGACCAAGGCCCAGACGGGCTACCATGTCCCGGAATTTTTCATGGTCACCGGAGGAAAAAGCCCAGCGAAGCCGGCGGCTCTCCCCTCTTCTGGAAGCGATAATCAGGTTTTCTTCCACCTGCATGCCGGCGGCAGTGCCTTTCAATGGATCCTGGAAAACCCGGCCGATGTACTTGGCTCTTTTATATTCACTCACCTTAGTCACATCGTGACCATTGATTTCAATGGTGCCGCTGTCAGGAATATAGGCACCGGCAATAGAGTTCAGAAGGGTACTCTTACCTGCGCCGTTGCTGCCGATGACAGTGCAGAAATCACCGTCGTTCAGAGTCAGGGACAAATGGCTGAGCGCTTTCTTTTCATTGGTGGTTCCCTTGAAGAATGTTTTGCTGATATCTGTAACTTTAAGCATAATCAGCCTGCCTTTCCTATATTGACTTTGCCCTTGATCATAGGAGCAGCCAGGGCAAGCATGACAAGAATAGCGGTGAACAGTTTCAAATCGTTCGGCGGCATGCCCAGATAGAGCACCACTGCAATGACTACGCGATAAATAATGGAGCCCACCACCACAGCAAGGAGAGAGCCGGAGAAGCTGTCCACGCCAAGAATCACTTCACCAATGATGACGGAGGCCAGGCCGATAACGATAGTACCGATGCCCATGCCTACATCGGCAAAGCCGTTGTTCTGTGCTACCACGGCGCCGCAGAGGCCGATGAGGGCATTGGAAATAAAGAGGCCCATAATAATCATGGTATCCGTGTTCACACCCTGGGCCCGTACCATCTGTGGATTATAGCCAGTAGCGCGAATGCACATTCCCAGTTCCGTACCAAAGAACCAGTAAATAAGGGCGGAAATAATAATCATAAGGACTGCCGGCACAATGAAAGCTGCCGTGGATTGGCTCACATGGAGCAGGCTGGCAGTGGTGGAAAATACGGTATCCACCCGCAGAAGAGAAATATTGGCCTTTCCCATAATGTGGAGGTTTATGGAGTAAAGGGCAATCATGGTAAGGATGCCGGCCAGAATGGCGGGAATCTTTAATTTCGTATAAAGGATACCGGTAACCGTGCCTGCAATGAGGCCTCCTGCCGCACCGGCCGCAATGGCTGCCCATGGAGAGGCGCCGGAAGCAATAAGAGAAGCTGCAATAGCACCACCCAGAGGGAAGCTGCCTTCGCAGGTCATATCCGGTACATCAAGTACGCGGAAAGATAGAAATACGCCAATGGCCAGGATGGACCACATCAGTCCCTGGGCAATGGTGGAAACTGCTAAATCTGCCATTTGATTTCCTTCCTTTATAAGGTTAACTGAATACAAATCCCAATCAGGGTCTTGCAGGCTGTCCGTCATAGAGGTACAGCTTTCTGGAACGCTGCCACAGGTCTCCGGGCAGCGGAATATTCAAAGCATTCACCTGCTTCATATTGATGACGATATCCGGATCCTGCTGCCGCATGATGGGAATATCTTCCGGAATCAGATCCCCCTTCAGCAGACTGGCAGCCATGCGGCCGCCGGAGAATCCCATGCGGTAGTAGCTGGGAGATACGGAAATGAGAGCGCCCCGCCGTACCATTTCAGACTGTTCTCCAATGATAGGAATATTGGCGCCATTCATCACCTTTACGATGTCATCAAAATGGGTAAGGAGGTCCGTGTCTTCCGGCACATAGAGGGCTGTAATATGCCCTACCAGTTTCTGAATCTGGGGCTCTGCCGCCTTGTCCGGCTGATAGGCTACCTCATAGAGGGAGAGCCCTTTCTGGGCTGCTACTTCCCTCAGGATTTCTACCTGCAGAGAGGCAGCTGCATCGCCGGGATTATAGAGGATGCCCAGCTTTTTCACAGACATGCAGCGGCTGGCCATGCGAATCTGGGTAAGGATAGCCGGATTATCCATGATGCCGGTAAGATTTCGATGTCCTGCGAAATCTTTATCCTTCTTGAAATTCATAACCCCTACTCCCACAATGGGAATGTTTTTCGTCGCTTTGACGGCTGCTTTGGCGGAGTCGGTGCCTATGGCGATAATTAAGTCCTTTTTGTCACGGGCAAACTTCTTTGCTGAAGCTTCCAGTTTCTTGTCATTGCCCTTGGCCTGCACAATGTCGATTTTGGCTCTGCCGCCCTTGCTGTATCCCTCAGCCTCCAGCGCTGCCAGCACACCGGCGGTCATTTTATTCTGTTCCGCCAGATCATCGGACTGCAGAATGCCGATGGAATACACATTCTTCGCTGCAACAGGCACCACATCTTCATTGACCGGTTCCGGCGATGAAGACTGGTACAACATCACGGCCATCACTACATTACAAACCGCAAAAATAAGCATTAACCACCAGAGCTGTTTCAGTTTTGAAGCCACAACACTAACCCTTTCCCTAAAATTTTAAAACCATAGATAAAGAGTAACCTCCGTAGAAATCGGAAGTTACTCTTTGTCTTTTCCTGTAAAACGTCAGATCATTTCTGCCCTGTCAAGAACTTCCTTTGGAATCTGGATACCCAATGTTTCCATTTCACTCTTATTGATGTAAAGCTTCGTCTTGTCTGCCCCTTCCACAGGGAAATCTTTTACCGTCTTATTTCCCTTCAGGATTTCCGCAGCCATCTGGCCTGCCCGGTGTCCGATATCATAGAAGCTGATGGACTCGGAAGCCAGCACGCCGTTCTTTACATGACCCACTTCTGCGCCGTATACGGGGATCTTCTCCCTGTTGGCTACAGCCATCAGAGTAGGAATAGAAGAAGCGATAATATTATCGGTAGGTACGTAAATGGCATCTACCTTACCGCCCAGGAAGCCTTCCGCTACCTGCTGCACATCATTCACAGAATTCACTGTCAGTTCCACCACATCAATGCCCAGGGGCTGGCAGTTTTCCTTCAAATGCTTAGCCTGCACCACGGAATTGATTTCACTGGAATTATAAATAATACCGATTTTCTTGACATTGGGCTGAATTTCCTTAATCAGCTTCACCTGCTTATCTACCGGTCCCCGGTCATTGGTGCCGGTTACGTTGCTGTCCGGTGCCTTCTCCGACTTCATGAGCTTTGCATTTTCGAAATCAGAAATAGCGGTACAGATAATGGGAATCTTATCAGTGGCATTGGCCATAGCCTGAGCCGCCGGTGTGGAAATCGCACAAATCAGATTATAATTGCCGGACACATAGCGGTTGGCAATGGCTTTCAGGTTGGACTGATCGCCCTGAGCATTCTGCTCATCAATTTCCACTTTGTCCTTCAGCCCCGCTTCGTTCAGAGCATCCACAAAGCCTTTATTCGACTCATCCAGTGCCGGGTGCTGCACAATCTGCACCACCCCCACCTTCATTTTGCCGCCGGAGCTGCTGCTTCCGCTTCCGCTTCCACCGCCGCAGCCTGCCAAAACACCTGCTGCCATAAGGCCGCATAAACCTGCTGCCAGAATCTTCTTCCATTGATTTCCTGCCATTCTACTGTTCCTCCCTTTTTTATATTGCATCCATTCTTCCCGTCCGGCCTCTTCATATTCTCCTGTGAAACTATCCTTCCAAAAGCCAAAGCGAGCAGACTTCTGCATTGAACTTGCGATAATTATAGCATATTTTCAGTATAGATACCATGTGAAAAATAGATAAAAGGGCGCATTCACTCACATGATTATCCCCCGCTTGCGGGAGAAAGTGGTACCACAGACACAAAAGGGCACAAAAGATACTCAGGCTTGACGAGCCCTTTGGATTCTAAGAGCTGACATCGCCTATCCCCTGGTATTCAGCGCTCCTTCCACCGGAAGAAGCGCTGAGGATAGGTTCGAAAAGAAAAAATGATGCACTTACCGCCGACACTTCCAGCACCTTTTTCTTCATTACTTCTCCCCTTTTCCAGGCACTAAAAAAACGTTTCCCTCTGGAGGAAAACGTTTTTCTATTATTCTTCAACAGTCTTGCTGATGATCTGTTTGCCTTTGTAGTAACCGCATACAGGGCATACATGATGAGGTTTTTTCAGTGCATGGCACTGCGGGCATTCCACAAGACCCGGAACAGTCAGCTTCCAGTTTGCACGTCTCTTATCACGACGGGATCTGGAACTTTTTGTCTTCGGAACCGGCATTCTTAGCACCTCCTTACCTATCGGCCTGCCGCTTGATAGCTCCTGCTGTACGTTTTATACAGCGCCTTAAGCTGGTGGATAAAATTATCAACTTCATCATTATACGTGGAGAATCGGGCTTTGTCAAGGGTTGAGATGGAAAAGGTCAGCATCAAAGCAGGAGCAGAAGGGCGGGAAGCCCTGCTGTGCCTCTCCCTATTCCCCTTCCACCTTTTGTCCTGTAAGGACCATCTGTTTTTCGTCTTTTCTCATATGAAAGAATCGGTATACCGCTTCTGCTACCCTTTTGTTCATGCCGGGCACCTGGGACAGTTCTTCTATAGTGGCTTTACGCATTTCGTCAAGAGAGCGGAAGGCATGCCACAGGGCGTTTCTTCTGGTAGGGCCGATGCCTTCGATGTGGTCCAGGATGGATTCGGTATTTCTCTTATTCGTCCATTTCCTGTGGTAGGTGATGACGAAGCGGTGGGCTTCGTCGCGAATGAACTGGAGGAGCTGGAGGGCCGGTTCGTGATGATCCAGAATGATGGGGTCTTCGGAACCTTCCACGTAGATTTCCTCGATTCTCTTGGCCAGGCCGATGACAGGGGCATCACAGCCGGCGTTTCTGATGGCGGGCAGGGCGGCATGAAGCTGTCCCAGGCCGCCATCCAGAACGATAAGGTCCGGTGCGGGCCAGTCTTTTTCGTTTCCATAGCGGCGGCTCATGACTTCTGCCATGGATTTGAAATCATCGGCATGGCCCTGGGTGGTCTGGAGTTTGAATTTCCTGTACTCCCTCTTCGCTGGACGGCCATGTTCGAAAACTACCATGGAGCCTGTGGTTTCAGCGCCCTGGTTATGGGAAATATCGAAGCATTCCATCCGTTCCGGCAGCCTTGGCAGGTGGAGCAGATCCTTCAGTTTTTTCACCGCCCCCTGTTCCCGGGCGTCCTGGTATTCCCACTGCAGCTTTTTGTCGGAAAGATACTTGGCAGCGTTAGCCATGGCCATGTCCTTTAATCGCCGTTTAAAGCCGCGCTGAGGAAGAATAAGGGTCACTTCGCTGCCTTTCAGTTTTGTCATCCAGGAAGCAATGAGTTCCTGTTCCGCCGGCAGAAGGGGCAGGATGATTTCCCTGGGGATGGATGTGGGATTGCCACCATAGAAATCACGAATAAAGGCAGTGATGATTTCTTCGTCCGTTTCGTTTTCACTTTCCGGTATGCTGAAGTTTTCCTTTCCCACCATACGGCCGTAGCGGATGTAAAAGACTTCCAGTCCTGCATGACTGCCGTCCCGGGCATAGCCTACGACGTCGAAGTCTCCTTCGCTGGCCACTATATTCTGCCGCTGCTGCACTGACTCCACCGCCCTGATCTGGTCTCTGTATTTAGCGGCCAGCTCATAGTCCATGGCGTCGGAGGCAGCCATCATCTTCTGTTTCAGTTCCTTCACCAGTTCCGTACTTTTTCCTTCGAAAAGGTCGCACACTGTACGTACGTAGGAGTCGTAGTCTTCTCTGGAACAGAGATGGAAGCAGGGACCTGCGCAGAGATGAAGATGGTATTGGAGGCAGGGCCGGGAAACTTTCATGGAACGGCAGTTTCGGATGGGATAATAGCGCCTCAGGAGGCTCAGGGTAGTGCGAAGGCTTCCCACATCGGTAAAGGGGCCGAAATAGCGGGCGCCGTCATTATGGCGGATATTTCTTGTCACAAAAATGCGGGGCCATTCTTCGTTGGTTGTGATTTTCACATAGGGATAAGACTTATCATCCCTGAGGGAAATATTGTATTTCGGATGGATTTCCTTGATGAGGTTGCATTCCAAAATCAGGGCTTCCATTTCCGTGGCAGTCATGGTAATGTCCAGATCTTCCGCATGGCGTATCATGGCCGCCACTTTCGGAGAGCGGTTCTTATCCTCTCTTACATAGGAGCGCACCCTGTTTTTCAGGTTCTTTGCCTTCCCTACATAAATCACCCGGCCATCTTTATCTTTCCAGCGGTAAACGCCGGGTGAATCCGGCAGGGCTTCTACCTTGGCCCGGATTTTATCGTTTACGTCAATCATTTTCATGGTCTTTCATCACTTCCCTGGTTCTTTCCATGACCGGAAGCAGGTATTGACCGGTGTAGGACCGTTTCACCCGGCAGATGTCCTCCGGTGTGCCGCAGGCCACCACTTCACCGCCCTTATCGCCGCCTTCAGGGCCCAGATCGATGATGTAGTCCGCTACCTTCACAACATCCAGGTTATGTTCGATGACCACCACCGTATTTCCCTGATCTACCAGCTTCTGCAGCACAATAAGCAGTTTCCTGATATCTTCGGTATGGAGGCCTGTGGTAGGTTCATCCAGGATATAGAGGGTATCTCCTGTGCCTCTCCTCATTAGTTCCGTAGCCAGTTTCACACGCTGGGCCTCGCCGCCGGACATGGTGGTGGCAGGCTGTCCCAGATGGATGTAGCCCAGCCCCACTTCCTGCAGTGTTTCCAGTTTTCTCAAAATGCGTGGATGATTTTCAAAAAATGGTACCGCTTCGTCCACCGTCATGTTCAGTACATCGGAAATATTCTTTCCCTTATACCGGACTTCCAGGGTCTCCCTGTTGTACCGGGCGCCATGGCATACTTCGCAGGGCACGTATACATCAGAAAGAAACTGCATTTCAATTTTAATAATGCCATCGCCGTGGCAGGCCTCGCAGCGGCCGCCTTTGATGTTGAAGCTGAAACGTCCCGGTTTGTATCCCCTCATTTTAGCTTCCGAAGTCTGGCTGAAAAGCTCCCGGATATCATTGAAAACGCCGGTGTAGGTGGCGGGATTTGATCTTGGCGTGCGGCCGATGGGCTGCTGGTCAATGTCGATAATCTTATCCACATATTCCGCCCCTTCCATGGTATCGTACTGTCCTTCGGCATAGGAGGTATGGTTCTTGATATTGGACAGCCCCTGATAAAGGATTTCATTCACCAGGGTACTTTTGCCGGAGCCTGACTCACCGGTGACCACAGTGAAAGCTCCCAGAGGGAAGGAAACGTTAATATGCTTCAGGTTATGCTCTGACGCGCCCTTGATGGTAAGGAACAGGCCATTCCCTTTTCTTCTGTGTTCCGGCAGAGGAATATATTTTTCGCCCCGAAGGTAGGCGCCGGTAATGGATTTCTTTGATTTCTTAATATCCTCCGGCGTTCCTTCAGCCACCACATATCCGCCGTTTTCACCGGCACCGGGCCCGATATCAACGACCCAGTCAGCAGAGCGGATGGTGTCCTCATCATGTTCCACCACAATGAGCGTATTTCCCAGATCCCGCATTCCTTTCAGGGTAGCAAGAAGTTTGTCGTTGTCCCGCTGGTGGAGGCCGATGGAGGGTTCATCCAGAATATAAAGCACCCCCACCAGGCCGGAACCGATCTGGGTGGCCAGACGGATGCGCTGGGCTTCACCGCCGGACAGGGTAGACGCGCCCCGGGAGAGGGTCAGATATTCCAGTCCTACATTGGAAAGGAAGGTGAGACGGCTTTTCACTTCCCGAAGAATCTGGTCTGCAATGATTTTTTCCTTATCTGTCAGTTCCAGCTTTTCCAAAAAGGGAAGAAGCTCGGAAACGGGCATATCAGATATTTCTGCTATATTCTTACCGCCCACCCGGAAGGCCAGGCTTTCCGGACGGAGACGGGCGCCATGACACACAGGGCAGGGCTTCTCGATGAGGTAGTTAGACAGGGATTCTTTCATCTTTTCCGTCCAGGCCTCTTCATACCGCCTCTTCGTCATGGGTACAAGACCTTCAAACTGCCGCTGGTACGTCTTTGTTTCTCCATCCTGGTTGGTGTAGGAAAAAGTGAGCATCTCCCTTCCACCGTACTTGAATTCTTCCTGTCCTTTGGGAGGAAGGTCATCAAAGCAGGCATCCATGGTGAGATCATAGGATTTCAAAAAGGCGTCCAGCTGCTTGTAAAGCCAGCTTTCCCTGTTGTAAGGAAAGGGGCGGATAGCCCCCAGACGGAATGTCTGCTTATGGTCCGGCAGGATTCGTTTGAAATCTGCTTCCAGGGAAGAACCCAGCCCCATGCAGGCAGGACATGCACCGAAGGGATTGTTGAAAGAAAAGATGCGGGGTTCCGGTTTAGGCAGAGAAATGCCGCAGTCCGGGCAGGCAAAATGGGTGCTGAAGAGGTAATCCTTCCCTCCCGGCACCGCTCCCACCATGAGGCCGTCTCCCAGCTTCAGCGCTTCTTCCACAGAGTCCGTGAGGCGGCGCACAATGCCATCCTTAATAATGATGCGGTCCACCACCACTTCAACGGTATGCTTCTTATTCTTCTCCAGTTCGATTTCATCGGAAAGAGAAAGCACCTGCCCGTCCACCCGGACGCGCACATACCCTTCCTTCCGGAGTTCTTCCAGAAGCTTCTTGTGGGTTCCCTTCTTCTGTACAGCCACAGGGCCCAGAATCATGAGCTTCGTCCTGTCTCCTAGAGCTGTGAGGGCATCTACGATCTGGTCTACGGTCTGCCGCTGAATGGGTCTGCCGCAGTGAGGGCAGAAAGCCCGGCTGGCATGGGCAAAGAGCATGCGGAGATAATCATGGATTTCCGTCACTGTGCCCACAGTAGACCGGGGATTATGGCTGGTGGATTTCTGGTCAATGGAAATGGCCGGCGAAAGGCCGGATATCTTGTCCACATCCGGCTTGTTCATCTGTCCTAAAAACTGGCGGGCATAGGCAGACAGAGACTCCACATACTTTCTCTGCCCTTCTGCATAAATCGTATCAAAGGCAAGAGATGACTTTCCCGAGCCGGAAAGTCCGGTGAACACGATAAGTTTATTCCGAGGCAGGGTGAGGTCAATGTTCTTCAGGTTATTCTGCCTGGCCCCGTGAATGACAATTCCTTTTTCCATTCTATTCCTTTCTGTATGGCATGACAGAGAGCATGCCATGGGTTGAAAATAAATCTATAGATACAGGTAATCCTGTTTTGAAAAGTCCTGTAAGGCAGCACTGTTTGGGGATTCTTATACATGGAGATCTCTATGTATGATTGCTGCCCTGAAAGCATGAGTCCCGAATGATGAAAAGGCTTCTCTTATATTCTCTTTTTCATAGGTCTGCTGATTCTCTTTTTTCCGGCGCTCACCCGTTTCAGGGCGGCATCAGCCCGGGAACCGTAACGGTCAGTCCACATCTGGCGCAGCTTGGCCAGCTGGTCCCGCCACATGGCAGCTTCTTCAAATTCCAGGGATTTGGCAGCCCGTTTCATATCCTTTTCCGTCTGCTGCATCTGCATATACAGCTCTTCGTCAGACATTTCTTCTTTTCCTGCCGGTTTCTTGCCATAGTCTCCCGTTTTTTCCTCAATCTTCGTAAGGTCAATAAGGTCTTTCACCCGTTTCTGCACTGTATGGGGCGTAATGTGGTGTTCCTTGTTGTAGGCTTCCTGAATCGTGCGGCGGCGGTTAGTTTCATCAATGGCATATTTCATGGATTTTGTCACCCTGTCGGCGTACATGATGACATGACCGTGTTCATTTCTGGCGGCCCGGCCAATGACCTGGATCATGGATGTTTCAGAGCGTAGGAATCCTTCCTTATCCGCATCCAGAATGGCTACCAGTGATACTTCCGGCATATCAAGACCTTCGCGAAGAAGATTGATGCCCACCAGCACATCGAAGACGCCGGCCCGAAGGTCACGAATGATTTCCGCCCTTTCAATGGTGGCCACATCGGAGTGAAGATACCGTACCTTCACCCCTGCTTCCGTGAGGAAATCGGTAAGGTCCTCTGCCATTTTCTTGGTAAGGGTTGTAATAAGCACCCTTTCATGGGCATCCTCCCGTTTGTGGATTTCTCCCAGAAGATCATCCATCTGTCCTTCAATGGGACGCACTTCGATACTGGGGTCCAAAAGACCGGTAGGACGGATAATCTGCTCTGCCAGATTTGTCTGTACCCCCATTTCATAGGGTCCCGGCGTAGCGGATACGTAAATAATCTGGTTAATCCGCTCCGTAAATTCATCAAAGGTCAGCGGCCTGTTATCCAGGGCGCTGGGCAGGCGGAAACCGTAGTCTACCAGCGTGCGCTTTCTGGACTGGTCGCCGTTGTACATGGCCCGGAGCTGGGGCACTGTCACATGGGATTCATCAATCATAATCAGAAAATCATCGGGGAAATAGTCAAGAAGGGTGTATGGAGGCTCACCGGGCTTCCTGCTTGACATGTGGCGGGAATAGTTTTCGATGCCGGAGCAGTACCCAACTTCCTGCATCATTTCCAGGTCGTAGTTGGTCCGCTGTTCCAGCCGCTGGGCTTCCAGCAGTTTTCCCTGGTCCCGAAGCTCCTTCAGCCTGCCGTCCAATTCCTGTTCAATGGAACCGATGGCTTTTTTCAGCTTATCAGAACTGGTGACATAGTGGGACGCCGGGAAAATGCCGATATGGTTCCGCTCCGCCACTGTTTCTCCCGTAAGCACATCGAATTCCGTAAGGGAATCCACTTCGTCCCCAAACATTTCAATCCGAACAGCCACATTATTTTCCGAAGCCGGAAATACATCAATCGTATCTCCCCGCACCCGGAAAGTGTCTCTGGTAAAATTCATATCATTCCGCATGTACTGCATATTCACCAGTTTTTCAATAATCTTGTCCCTATCGATTTCCTCTCCCGGACGGAGGGACAGGCCCATGGTACTATAGTCTTCCGGATCCCCCAAACCATAGATGCAGGACACAGAGGCTACGATAATGACATCCTTCCGTTCAAAGAGGGCCATGGTAGCAGAATGACGCAGCCGGTCGATTTCTTCATTTCTGGATGAATCCTTTTCTATATAAGTATCCGTCTGGGGTACATAGGATTCGGGCTGGTAGTAATCGTAATAGCTGACGAAATAGTATACCGCGTTGTCCGGAAAGAAATCCTTGAACTCACTGGCTGTCTGTGCCGCCAGGGTTTTGTTCGGTGAAATGATCAGGGTCGGCCGCTGTACTTCTTCAATGACCTTGGCCATGGTAAAAGTTTTGCCCGTACCAGTGGCCCCCAGAAGGACCTGGGCCCACTGCCCCTCATTCAGCCCCTGTACCAGCGACTTCACCGCTTTCGGCTGGTCTCCAGTGGGCTGGAAAGGCGCCTTCAGCTTAAAAGGAATCATCGGTTCCATGTACTGTCTCTGAATCCTGCTTCTATCCATAAACTTCCTCTTTCATCTATTCCGGAAAAGCACCGATTCATTCACTGTCATGGAATCGGCGTTTCCCTTATAGGGTAAAGAAAAATGAAACCATTCAAAGTGAACAGTTTCATAATCGATATATCTCTATCTTCAATTATAACATGACAGGCAAGAAATTTCGCCCCTTTTGACAGGTCTAGAACCTTGAAGATCGTTTCCTGTCCTATGGGCAGCACCTGTGTCATGCCGGGCAGAAGACTTTTCCCTCCATCACAAAAGCACCGCCCCATGAAGGTTCCGGTGCTTTTGCATTTCTTATATCTGTGCGCCTTTCTGCAGGCGGCTGATTGCTTCTCTGGCCGCTTTCTGGGCTGCTTCTTTTTTATTTTTTCCCATACCGGTGCCAAAGTCTTTACCGTTAATGGTAATCTTCATCCAGATGGTCTTGTCGTGATCCGGGCCTTCGTCACGGACTACTTCATAGCGGATATCTGCCTCTTTGTGCTTCTGCACCAGTTCCTGCAGGTCCGTTTTGTAATCATGGTCATAGTTGCCTTCATCGATGAGGTCCAGGTATTTCTTCAGATGGCCCAGGATGAAGCGGGCTGCCACTTCGTAGTTGTTGTCCAGGTAAATGGCACCGATGACTGCTTCGAAGGCATCGCCCAGGATGGAAACCCTGGTACGGCCGCCGGACATTTCCTCTCCCCTGCCTAGACGCATGTAGTCGCCGATATGAAATTTGGCGGCGCATTCAGCACAGGCCGGTTTGCACACGGCACTGGCCTTGGCACGGGTCAGATTTCCCTCAGGCCAGGTAGGGAAACGAAGGAAGAGGTATTCCCCCACCACCAGGTCCAGCACCGCATCTCCCAGGAATTCCAGTCTTTCATTGTCATGAATCACTTCTCCCTTATGCTCATTGGCATAGGAGGTGTGGGTGAGAGCTGTATTCAGAAGCTGGATGTTCTGCACAGGAATGTTGTTGTCTTCTGCAAATTTCCTTACTTCTTCAAGACGTTCTTTACGCCTTGTTTCTGCATGGCTCATTCTTCATAGCGCCTCATAACAACGACTGCGTTGTGTCCGCCGAAGCCGAAAGCATTGGACATGGTCACGTCCACCTTGACGTCTCTCGGTCCTTCCGGTACATAGTCCAGGTCGCATTCCGGATCCGGGGTCTTCAGGTTCAGTGTCTGGTGAACTTTATTATGTTCGATGGACAGAACGCAGACGATGGCTTCAATAGCACCGGCAGCCCCCAGCAGATGGCCGGTCATGGATTTGGTGGAGTTAATCACTACGTCGTAGGCATGTTTACCAAGAACGTCTTTAATGGCCTTGGTCTCGTTTTTATCGTTCAGGCCGGTAGATGTGCCATGAGCATTGATGTAATCAATATCATCGGGAGAAATACCTGCATCATCAATGGCTTTCTTCATGCAGCGGGCTGCCAGTTCTCCGCCGGGACGGGGAGCAGTAATGTGGTAAGCATCGCCGTTGGAGCCGTAACCGATGACTTCTGCATAAATATGGGCGCCTCTCTTCTTTGCGTGTTCCAGTTCTTCCAGAATGAGCACGCCGCTGCCTTCGCCAAGGACAAAGCCGTCTCTTCTTACATCAAAGGGGCAGGAAGCTTCTTCCGGCGGGCATTCCCTGGAGGAAAGGGCTTTCATGGCAGCAAAGCCTGCCATAGGGGTCTTGGCTACAGCAGCTTCGGTACCGCCGGCAAACATGACATCCGCATCACCATACTGGATGGTTCTGGTAGCGCGGCCGATGGCATTATTTCCGGAAGCGCAGGCAGTCACATCAGCCAGTACCGGTCCCATAAGGCCAAAGTTGATGGAAACCTGGCCGGCAGCCATATTGGCAATCATCATGGGAACAGCAAAGGGATTCACCTTGGCCGGTCCTCTGGTGTCAATGCGATGGACCGTTTCTTCCATGGTATTGATACCGCCGATGCCGGTACCAATAATGGTACCTACGCGGTCAGGGTTTTCAACGCTCATGTCCAGTTTGGCATCTTCCACTGCCATTTTGGCAGCTGCCACAGCAAACTGTACATTCCGATCCATATGGCGGACTGCTTTTCTGTCTCCCACATATTTCACAGCATCAAAGTCCTTGACTTCACCGGCAATGCGCACAGGGAATCCTTCCGGATCAAATTCCGTAATCGGGCCAATGCCGGATTTGCCGGCCATCAGCGCATTCCAAAATTCTTCTGTACCGATACCTACGGGAGAAACTACGCCCATACCTGTTATAACGACTCTTCTTTTTTCCATTAAGGAGCACCTCGCAATAAAAAATTCCGAATATCTTCGTGAAAGGATAAGACCTCAAAAAAACGGATAACAACGGACCGGTAATCCGCTTTTTTGAGGCATTTTCCCCATCATACTGGTTTGCCGGGGAAACAGCTTCCCCGGCTCCATTATGACTATAACTTTCTGATTACTGAATCTGGCTGTCGATGTAGTCTACAGCGTTCTTTACAGTTTTAATCTTTTCAGCAGCATCATCCGGAATTTCAATGTCGAATTCTTCTTCAAATGCCATGATCAGTTCAACGATATCGAGGGAATCAGCGCCCAGGTCGTCAATGAAAGTAGAATCGATGGTTACATCAGCTTCGTTTACACCCAGCTGGTCAACAACGATTTTCTTTACTCTGTCAAAAGTGCTCATTATAATTTCACCACCTTTCATTGAGAAATGTACCTTTCTGATTATATTACAACCACAGGAGCTTGTCACCTGTTTTCCGTAATAAACTGCTTATTTAGCAGGATTTCTTCCAGCCGGTGACAATTCCCCAAGTCAGATTACATTACAAGACCGCCGTCTACCACCAGTACCTGGCCGGTGATGTAGGACGCATCATCGGAAGCCAGGAAGCACACAGCCCTGGCAATGTCCTCGGGCTGACCCATCCGTCCCATGGGGATGGATGCAATCATGCCTTCCCTGATTTTTTCAGGAATGCCATCGGTCATAGCTGTTTCAATAAAGCCGGGAGCCACTGCATTGACACGGATATTCCGAGCGGCCATTTCCTTGGCGCAGGCTTTGGTGAGACCAATCACCCCTGCCTTGGCTGCCGCGTAGTTGGCCTGACCGATATTGCCCATAATGCCTACGACAGAAGAAATATTAATGATGGATCCTTTTCTTTTCCTCATCATCATGGCAGCAGCTGCCTTAGTGGTGAGAAAATCACTCTTCAGGTCCGTAGCAATCACGTCATCCCAGTTGGATTCCTTCATGCGAATAAGAAGGGCGTCCCTGTTAATGCCTGCATTATTTACCAGCACATCCAGTCCGCCGAACTCATCTTTTACAGTTTTGAAAATGCGGTCCACATCTTCACTTTTAGACACATCTCCCTGTACAGTAAAAGCTTTGCCGCCGGCGTCTTCGATTTCTTTCTTTACCGCTTCGGCTGCATCATGGCTTCCCGCATAGTTCAGGGCCACTGCAAAACCTTTGGATGCCAGAGCCAGGGCGATAGCCCGGCCAATACCTCTGGACGCACCGGTAACCAGTGCTGTTTTTTCAATGTTTTCCATGGATTATTCTCCCTTCAGAGCTTTGACCACTTCTTCAACTGTTGCTGTATCTTCTGCATGGACAGAAGGAATCTTGCGGTCAATCTTTCTCATAAATCCGGAAAGAACAGTGCCCGGGCCGGCTTCGACAGTGTAGTCCACGCCGCCGGCAATCATATGACGAATGGATTCTTCCCAGTGTACCGGATGTGCAGCCTGGTCCACCAGGTTCTGCCGGATTTCATCGGCCTTTGTTTCTTCTTTGGCATTTACATTGGCCACCACCGGAATCTTCGTATCATGGATTTCAATGGTATCAAGAACTTCCTTCAGTCTGACGGCTGCCGGTTCCATGAGGGTGGAATGGAAGGGAGCACTCACATGAAGCATGATCGCACGGCGGGCACCTGCTGCCTTCAGAGCTTCGCAGGCTTTTTCAACTCCTTTTGTGGCACCGGCAATCACCACCTGTCCAGGGCAGTTGAAATTCACTGCCTGCACAGGAGCATCGTCGGTGGAAACAGACTGGCATACTTCCACAATCTTATCAGGAGTCAGTCCGATAATAGCAGCCATCCCCCCTTCTCCCAGGGGCACTGCTTCCTGCATGAAACGGCCGCGGAGATGTACCGTCTTTACAGCGTCTGCAAAGGAAATGGCGCCGGCCGCTACCAGAGCGGAATATTCACCAAGGCTGTGGCCTGCAGCAACAGCCGGTTCCACGCCTTTTTCCTTCAGCACCTGCCATACAGCTACACTGGCAGTCAAAATGGCAGGCTGGGTAAATTCTGTCTTCATCAGTTCGGAGTCCGGACCCTCAAACATCATTTTGGAAATGGAGAATCCCAGCGTATCATCTGCTTCTTCTACCAGATGCTTTACGGAATCAAAATTTTCGTAAAGATCGTGAACCATGCCTACCTTCTGGGAACCCTGTCCCGGAAAAAGAAATGCTGTTTTCATCGTATCACCTCATGGCGTAATGTAATAGTAATATATGGTAACATTATGAGTTTTTTGGAATAAACTTATGGGAAAGGCCTTTCCCTGTATTCTGAGTTACGGGAAAGCGGAATGCCTTGGAACTTACATCCACCGCATGACATCGCAGCCCCAGGTGAGTCCGGCACCGAAGCCGGTAAGAACCACGATATCACCGTGTTCCACCTTACCTGCCCGCACGGCTTCATCCAGAGCAATGCCTACGGAAGCGGCAGAGGTGTTGCCGAAACGGTCCACGTTTACCCACATATGGTCTGCCGGCACCTGAAGCCGCTTGGCAATGGCCTGGATAATGCGGTTGTTTGCCTGGTGGGCAATGAACATATCAATATCGTCCTTTTCTACTCCCGCCTTTTCCAGTGTTTTCAAGGTAGTGGCGCCCATATGACGAACGGCTGCCTTGAATACCTCTGGTCCTTCCATATGAATATAAATACGGCCGGAATCGATGGCACGGTGAGTCACCGGTTCTGCCACGCCGCTGGCAGGGATATCAAGAATCTTGCCCAGACTGCCGTCAGAACCAAGATCCGATGCCAGAAGGCCATAGCCCTCTTCCGTTTCCCCGATGACCGCTGCCCCTGCGCCATCACCAAAAAGGATACAGGTGGAACGGTCATGCCAGTTTACCAGACGGGACAGAATTTCTGCACCGATTACAAGGATATGCTTGTACATGCCTGCCTTTACCATGTTGGATGCTACAGCCACAGCATAGATATAGCCGGAGCAGCCGGCGGAAATATCCATGGCACCGGCATGGGTGCATCCCAGTTTATCCTGTACCAGGCAGGCCGTAGAAGGCACTACATAGTCAGGAGATGCCGTAGCCACCAGAATGAAATCAATATCATCCGCCGTGACACCGGCCGCTTCCATGGCCTGCTTTGCCGCATGAACGCAGAGGTCTGACGTATTTTCCGACTGTGCCGCAATATGCCTTGTTTCTATGCCGGTTCTCGTACGGATCCATTCATCTGATGTATCCACCATTTTTTCCAGATCTGCATTTGTCAGTATCTTCTCCGGCGCATAGTGACCGGTGCCCAAAATACCGGCAAAACGTGTATTTTCCATAATCAAAAGTCCTTCCCTAATAAGGATACTGGATAAACACAAATGATTCACAGTGCTTTCCGTTCCTTTTATGTAATATGTAAAGCACTGATTTCTACAGGATGCTGCCCCAGGAAGCACTGATGAAATCCGACTCTGCGAATCGGTGCTTCCCTGCATTTTTATTCCTGTTCTTTCAAATTCATCTTTGAAAGTGTTTCTGCTACCACTTCGTCCAGCCTTTCACTGCACACATCTCTGGCCATACGGATGGCATTTTTAATAGCCCGTGCTTTGGATGCGCCGTGGCAGATAAGGAGTGCCCCTTTGATTCCCAGAAGAGGCGCGCCGCCGTACTCAGAATAATCAAGGCGCTTAGCCATGTATTTCTTCAGAGCCGGTTTGAGAAGGAGTCCGCCCAGCTTGGCGCGAAGCCCCCCTTTCATCACAGCATCCTTCAAAAGGGCTGCCACCAGTTTTCCTGCCCCTTCTCCAAATTTCAGAACCACATTGCCTGTAAAGCCGTCGGTTACGATGACATCAAATTCGCCGGTCATGACATCCCGCCCTTCGGCGTTGCCTGCAAAAGGAATCACCTTCTGCGATGAAAGAACCTGGTTGGCTTCCGCCACCAGGGGGCTGCCTTTTACGCTTTCTTCACCGATGTTCAGAAGGCCGATTTTTGGATGGGCAATGCCTGCCACCTTTTGGGCATAAATATAACCCAGAAGGGCATTCTGCACATAAGTTTCCACTTTAGGCTGTGCGCTGGCACCGGAATCGATAAGATAGGTATAACCTCCCTTTTCATTGGGGATAGGTGTCAGGATGGCGGGGCGCTCAATGCCCTTAATCCGTCCGATACCCAGAAGGCCGGCTGTTACAGCGGCCCCCGTGGACCCCGGTGCCACCAGGGCTCCGCATTCTCCGTTTTTCACCAGCCTGGCGCCTACAGATACGGAAGCATCCTTCTTCTTGCGGTAAGCCATGCCGGGATGTTCTCCCATTTCAATGACCTGAGAGGCATGATGTACCTCAATCAACGGATTATTCTCCTCATGATGTTTCTTTAAAATATCACGAATCCGCTCTTCATCGCCCACCAGCACCACAGGAATATGATATTCCCGCACTGCTTCTATAGCTCCAAGTACGATTTCCAGCGGTGCGAAATCACCGCCCATAGCGTCAACTGCTATTTTATCCATGGGACGCCTCCGTCTCAGTCAAAATTTCCATAATAAACTTAGCCCGGTATACTTCCTCATCACCGCGGAAGAAACTGATATATATATGTTTCTTATTCCCCCGCATGAGCACGATACGGCCCTTTACGATGAGAATCGTTCCGGGCACCACGGGAATCTTATACTTGATATTTCCTACCTGAGTGGAAGCAAAGGGGACTCCTGCCAGGGATTCCGCAAAGCCTGCAGCCGCCCCGTAGAGCTTTTCAGCAGAAACCATGCCTGCACTGTCAGCCATTTCTTCTGTAGTCTTTAAGAGGCCTACCCCTTTCTGACCGATATCCAGATCCAGTACCCTGACCCCTTCATGGGATTCAGAAGGCTGGGACGATACCAGCTGTTCCATGCGCTCCCGCATTTGAGGAATACCCAGAGTCTGCCGATCCAAGCGAATGGTTGCCACAGACACAGAAAAACGTTCTGCCAGATCTCCATCTGTCAGACATGGATTTTGGCGAAGTAAATTCTGTATGGCCTCTCGTCTTTTGTTTTTATCCATCTTCCGTTTTTCCATCATTTTTATCACCTGCTGATAATACTATACCACAACCATGCAAGTGGTGCATCAGGAAATTGAAGTTTTCGAATAAATCGGCTTCCTTTTTCTGCGGTTTCCCTGCCATCTCCAGTGATAAACCAAAAATAAATCCTCTCTTTACCCCATAGAAACAGCATATTCTATTCCTTACTGCTATCACCAGATAAGAAATAAAAAAAGAAATGAAGTACACAGATAACCGGGAATTCAAAATTTATACCTTAAGTAGCGATTGTATAATTTTATGAGCAGATATTCCATAAAATTCTCATTGACTTATCTTCGAATATGGAATAAACTACAGTGAATACAGGATACTATACGTTTGCGCATTTGTCAAACGTTTGATTTCTTTCGTATTATATTTTTAAAACTATCCAGGAGTGATAATATGAAATTACCAAAGCTTCACATCGGTGACTTAACTGCCAATATTCCCATCATCCAGGGAGGTATGGGCATTGGCGTCAGCCTTTCCGGACTGGCAGGAGCCGTGGCCAGGGAAGGCGGCATTGGTGTCATTTCCGCTGCCCAGGTAGGATTCAACGAACCCGATTTCCGTACCAACACCGTTAAAGCCAATATCCGCGCTTTAAAGGAGCAGATTCATAAAGCCCGCGAAAAAGCAAAAAATGGCATTATCGGCATCAATATCATGTGGCGGGGTCAGCACTATGAAGACTATGCCCGCACGGCCGCTGAAAGCGGCGCCGATATTATCTTTTCCGGCGCCGGCCTGCCGGCGGACCTCCCGGTTTGTGTAGAAGGCACCAATACAAAAATTGCGCCTATCATCGGCTCCCCGAAAGCCGCCCGGGTCATTCTGAAGCTGTGGGCCAAACATCATAACCGCACGGCAGACCTGGTCGTCATTGAAGGCCCTAAAGCCGGCGGACACCTGGGCTATACCAGAGAACAGGTAAAAATGCATGAAAGTGACGGCTATGAAAAGGAGATTCTGGAAATTCTTGGCGTGGTAAAGGAATTTGAAGAAAAATTCAACAAGAAAATCCCCGTTGTCTTCGGCGGCGGTATTTTTGATAAAAAAGATATCGAGCATTACCTGTCCCTGGGCCTGTCCGGCGTACAGATGGCCACCCGTTTCGTCGCTACGAAAGAATGCGATGCAGCAGAGGCCTTCAAGAATATGTATGTCAAGGCAAAAGCCTCTGATGTTACCATTGTGCAGAGTCCTGTCCACATGCCCGGCCGCGCCCTGCTCAATCCTTTTGTCCGTGCCGTCCGTCAGGGAAGGATTCCTGTAACCAACTGCTTCCACTGCCTGAAGACCTGCGATCCCAGCACCACCCCCTACTGCATTACCCAGGCCCTCATCCGCGCTGTCAGAGGAGATGTGGACCACGGTCTTGTCTTCTGCGGTGCCAATGCGTGGAAAATCAATCAAATAACCACCGTTCATGATTTATTCACAGAACTGGTGGAAGGAACGGCAAAGGCGTAAGGTACTGCGCCCTTCCAGCAAGAAAGGTCCTGGAGTCTGGCAGCGGCTGCACCGCTGCTGGTTATACCATCCCCCTGTGAGGTAATGGTTACAGCCAGCGTTTCTGGCTTTTCCTCCTGCCTCCACTGTCCCGCTATGCCATCAAAAAAACTGTAAAGCCCTTTGGCTTTACAGCTTTTTTATGTCAAAATCTCATTATTTCAAATGGTGGCTGCCCCGTTCTGTAATAGGTACGCCGGCCTTGCAGAGGGGACATTCTTCCGGTTTGTAGGTAGGAACGGTGAGGTGGAGAAGAGGATAGACCTTTTCTTTAGGAACACCGAAGTCTGCCTTGCCGCCGGAACGGTCTACGAAGAGGCCGATACCTACGATGTCGCCTTTCGCCTTGTTCACCACGTCCACTACCTCTTTAATGGAGCCGCCGGTGGTGACAATATCTTCTACGATGAGCACCTTTTCACCAGGCGCAATTTTGAAACCGCGGCGAAGAGTCATCTTACCTTTTTCTCTTTCGGTGAAAATGGAACGAACCCCCAGAAGGCGGGCAGTCACCTGGGAAAGGATAATGCCGCCGGTAGCCGGTCCGATAACCGTTTCAATGCCCATGCCCTTGAAGTGGTTGGCAAATTCCTGGCACAGCTTTTCCGTATATTCCGGATGCTGGAGAACGTTGAATTTTTCAACATACAGAGGGCTGTGAAGGCCGCTGGTAAGAAGGAAATGACCTTCCAAAATAGCTTTGGTTTCTTTCAGTAAAGATTCAACTTCTTTTTCGTTCATCATGCATTCTCCTTAATTTCCTTTAAAATCAAACGGGCTGCTGCGCAGGGATCAATGGCCTGGGTAATAGGCCGGCCGATAACAAGCATGGAAGACCCGTCTTTGAAAGCTTCCGATGGAGTGGCAATACGCTTCTGGTCATCAGTCTGGGCAAAGGAAGGGCGGATGCCCGGGGTGACGATAAGGAAATCATTCCCTGCCATTTTGCGGATGGATGAAGCTTCTCTGGGCGATGCCACTACGCCGTCCACACCGGAATCTTTGGCCAGCTGGGCCAGTTCCAGTACGTGGTCCTGAATAGGAAGATGACCGCCCACTTCCTGCCAGCCCTGGTCGTCAAAGCTGGTGAGTACAGTCACTGCCAGAATCTTCGGACGTTCTACTCCCAGTTCATCTGCCGTTATTTTTGCATATCTGGCAGCTGCCTGCATCATAGCCCTGCCGCCGCCGGCATGGACTGTAATCAGGTTTACTCCCAGACGGGTAACGGAAGCCACGCTGTGGCCTACGGTATTGGGAATATCATGAAGCTTCAGGTCCAGGAACACTTTCTTCCCATGTTCCTTCAGGTAATGGATGGTTTCGCTGCCTGCGCTGTAATACAGCTCCATTCCTACCTTATAATAAGAAACCAGATCTCCCAGTTCGTCTACCAGTTCTTTCATTTTGTCGAAAGAATCCACATCCAGTGCCACAATCAGTCGGTCATCAGCTGTGTAGACTTCTTCTTTCTCGTCCATTCATGATCTCCCTTCCTCTATTCACCTGCAGGAAGCCGTCGCGGCACAGAGCCGGCGCTTCCCCATATCTGACATATTATACCATTTCATGGGCATTCTGACACCCTGTTTTTCATTGTTTTACTCCATCCCATTCCTTTTACTCCGCTCTTTTCTAAAGCCTCTGGTACCGGCTCCATGTCCGGCTAAAAAACTGCCCCTTTTCATAAGCTATTTTCCACATAAAAAAAACACAGCCCGAGGGCTGTGCCTTTATTTACCTGCCTGAGCGGCAGCTTCTTTAATCATATGCATGGTAACAGAGTTGAATTCTACCGGCGAATCCAGGGCTTTCACTTCCTTGAATCCTACGCCCAGTTTCCCTGTATAGTAGGCCGTCACGTCGCCTTTCGTATTAATCTTGACGGCATAAATGGTCTTGTCCTCATCCACACCCACCAGACGGAAGGCACCGGGTGGGGAAATGACCCTCCAGGAGCTGTCATCACCGTTGAAGGTATAGAGGATGCCCTTCTGACTGTCATCGTAGAAAAGGCGGTCCTTGTCGTAGTATACGGCAATCTTTCCGATATGGGAGGTCTGGATGTAGATACGCCGGGTATCATAGTTGGCATCGGTCCGGTAAATACGGTAAAGCCCCTTCCCTACTTCCATTTTCATATACACCGCATTGGTGGCAGTAGAGTAGGCCACGTCTACGATTTTTGAATTTCTTGGAAGGTCCCTGATGGGAGCATCCGATTCATGGGTGGTGCCATCGGGATTATAACGGGCCAGGGTTACGTCCCAGCGGCCGCCCTTCCAGTGAGCAGGATAAAGAGCCATGAGAGCCAGGTTTCGATCGGGCATCCATTCAAAGAAGGATACTCCCTGGTTCTTAAGATCCACATTCTGGGGATTTCCCAGATCGTCAGCCTTGTAAATGGTGACAGAATCACCGGTTACATCGGCCATGTACTTATAGTCGTGGGAATAGTAGGCCTTTCCCTTGACGCTGACTTTAGCAAAAAGTTTTTTCCCTTCCTTTTCAGCAGCTTCCGCCATTTTATCCTTTACATCGGACATATCGTAATCGCCGCTGGAAAGAGGAGCAAAGAGGACACGGTCCATGTAGAGATAGGCGCCGGCCTGGATGCCTATACCAAGGATAAAGCATACTGCCAGCTGAGCAAATTTCTTATTCACCCTGTCCTCCTTATTTCACAATAAATGCGGTAGGAATCATACGCTCGCCCAGAAGGTCGGCAGGCTTGTTCACTACCTTGCCATTATAGTACAGGGTGGTGGAGGAGCCTCCGTCCAGGTTGGCTGCAATATAAGCACCATTTTCATACAGAATATTCTGGGAATCCACTAGGGTAGCACCGATGCTGTATCCCGGCTGTCGTCCGTCGATAACGAGGAAGAGGATGGTGCCGTCTTTCTTCTGGCCTATGGCAGAACGGGGTGAAATGCCCCAGCCGCCGTCGCCGCTTTTAATCACTTTCTGCCCGTTAATGATAAGGGGCGGCCCGAAGGTAAGACCTTCAATGGCTCCCATATCCCGGAGCTGTTTCTTGTTGTAGTTGCCGGCAATAAGGTTTCCGCTTTTGGTCATACCGACGAAATCTACTTTTTCACTGTCATCTACCTGCTGGCCCAGAAGATACTTCCCTTTATGAAGAATGAAGCCATAGGGCAGACGGCCGGTGCCGGTACCGTTGGGGTCGTAGAAGCCGCCGCCGTTAATGGCAGCCACCGCATTGTTTTTCTTGGCAATGTTGCTGGTGGTATCTCCTTTTTCATTGATGTCCTCTGCCGTAGCCACTTCCACCCTGGTGGGGTTGGGAATTTCCAGAAGGTAGCCGACGAAGCGGGATGTTTCAATCTTCTTCAGATTCAGCGTAGAATCAGTCCGCGGTTTGAAGGAGAACATTTTCTGCGTATCCGTAGCTTTCACCACACCAAGGATCTGGTTCAGTTCATCCTGGGAATAAAGCCAGGTAATGTACTGGGGATGACGGGAACGCATGATAGCCCCTACCACCGCCCGTTTCAGATTACCAAAGGGTCCGAAGAGTACCACGATAGGTGAAGTAACGAGGAAGAAAATCAGGGTAATCAGAATAAACTTGAAAATAAAGCTGTGAAATATACGTTTCATTCTTGCTCCTAAAAAACAAAGCCAGGATTTCCTTATACCGGCGTATAGTTATCCTTGTTCAGCCGTTCAGAGAAACGGGCCAGAGAAATATCATTACCAATATATACCCGTTTCAGTTCGTAGGGGTAGCTTCCTACGTGGACACGGCCGGAATCGGTGGTCACGGCCATTTTGATACCTGCCTTCTTGCAGATTTCCACCACCTGGTCATCATAGTCGCCATATGGATAGGCCAGCCAGGCATTATCAATGCCAAGATGATACTTCAGAGCCTCATTGGCTTCCACGATTTCTTTCTCCTTTTCCTTGGCCGTAGCCAGGTTATGAAGCTTGGGGTGAGACAGCGTATGGTTGGCAATGGTAACCGTATGGCTGTCGGCCATTTCTTTCAGCTGGTCCCAGGTCATGCGGTTATAGGGCTTGCCTACATCATCGGTAATAAGGAAAAGGGTCCAGGGGAAACCGTATTCCTTCATCATGGGGTAGACAATGGTATAACTGTCCAGATAGCCATCATCAAAAGTGATGCAAACCGGCTTTTCCGGAAGAGCAGCCCCTTTGGTCACATAGTCATAGAGTTCCTGCATGGTAATGGGATGATAACCATGGTCTCTCAGATAGTTCATCTGCAGGCGAAGGTTTGCTTCCGTCTCCACGGCGGCGTTGTTCGGAATATCACCAATCATATGGAACATGAGCACGGAAACGCCTTCCGGCACGCTGTAGGTAACAGAGGGATCCCGCTTGACATAGGCAGTTCCCGGCTTCAGCTGACCCTCAGCCTGCACAGCGGCAGATGAAGAAGCCCCGCTTTTGGCTTCTCCCGGCGCACAGCCGGTGAGTGCAAACATGGAAGAAGAAAGAAGCAGCAGCGCGGCAGCAGCAGCCGCCGTCTTTTTCCAGCCCCTTGATAAAAATTTCACTTAAAACTCCCCTTTATCCAAATTCAAAAAGCACACCTAATCAGGCAATATAGATTATTTTACTACGATTTACATGCTTTGGCTATCAAAAGTCGAAATAAAGTACCAATCATAACAATTTATCATACAATATGCCCTTTCTGTGTTTAAAATCATTTCTGTTTTGATAAGAAATCCAATCCCTTCCATAAAAAGAAGAAAGAGTACCATAAAAAGTGATATAATAAAATTTACTTGAAAAGGTGACCCTACCGCAGGAGCTGAAAATAAAACTCCTGCCTGATTCCAGAAAGGACCTGTATAATGATAAAAAAGTTAATCCGGTTATTTCTTATTCTCGCAGCAATCCTTATGCTGCCCTCCGCTTCCGGCGCCCTGGCCAAAGACGCCCAGGTAACGGCCCTCCGCTGGACCTCCCGTAACGACGGGAATCCTCCCTTTGTCCGCATTGCCATGGATCTTTCCAAGGCTGTCCATGCAGAAGCGGCCATTGATGATGCAGGGAAAAATTTCGAAGTAGTCCTGAAAAAGACCTCTATGGGCAGCGTGGCTTCCCAGTATGACATGGATCCCCGGGCCATTGACTTTGCCACTCTTTCTGAAAAAGACGGCGATACCTATCTGGACGTGGCCCTCAGCAAGCCCCAGAAAATCGATGATATCCGTGTTTTCGCCCTCCGTCCCGATGCCAAAATGAAGAAACCGCACCGGCTGGTAGTGGATATCCCGGTAATTGGTGCCAAACAGACCTATACAAAAAAGGCTTCCTCTGCTGCCTCTTCCAGCCCTGCTTCCTCCTATAAAAAGCAGAGTTATAATGTGTCTTCCGATGCCAAAAGCGTGCTGAAAGGTAAAATCATCTGCATTGATCCGGGTCACGGCGGCACTGATGTAGGTGCCATCGGCCATATCGGCGGCAAAGATGTATATGAAAAGAACATCACCCTTTCCATTGCCCTCCCCCTGCGGGATATGCTCACCTCTGCCGGTGCCAAGGTGGTTATGACCAGAGACACCGATAAAGATGTGTACGGCCCCTGGGCCGATGCGGATCCAGAGCTGCAGGCCCGCTGCGACATTGCCAATGAAGCCCATGCAGACGCCTTCGTTTCCATCCATATCGATTCCTTCTCCAACTCTTCCGTTGACGGCACCACAGCCTACTACAACGCTAAAAGTTCCAAAGACCTGCTGCTTGCCCAGATGATGCACCAGGCCACCATGAATTCCCTCTCCATCCCCGACCGGGGTGTGAAATCCAATGATTTCTACGTGAATGTCTACACCACCATGCCTTCGGTACTCATGGAAATGGGATTCATCACCAATGACCACCGCGTCAAAATGCTCACCTCTTCCTGGGGTCCCCGGGGCATTGCCCAGAGCCTCTTCAACGGACTAGTGAACTACTTTGCTGCCATTTCCTAAGGAGCCATGACTATGAATAGAAAAATCATTTTCTCCCTGCTTGCCGCTTCCGCCTTAACCATCGCCCTTGCCGGATGTGCGCCGGAAAGTGGAAAGCAGGCAGCCACAAGCCTTTCCCCCCAGGCCGCTTCTTCTCAGTCTCCTCTTCCTGCTGAGTCGGAAGCATCACTGACCTACTACAAGGCCAATGATGAAGGCACGAAAATCATTCCTGTTTCCATGAAAGTAAAGGCCAAAGACCGTACTGCCAAAACAGCCATGGAGGAAATGATAAGAACCGATAGAAAATCCAGATATCCCCTCCTTCCCGCCGACCTTTCCCTGAAAAGCATTGCCATTAAGGAAGGTACCGCCTACGTGGACTTCAGCAAAGAGCTGAATAATATCAAAGGTTCCACCAGCGAATCTCTTTTCATTGCCATGACCGTAGACACCCTCACAGAATTTCCCAACATCCATGATGTTGTCATCCGTGTTGAGGGAAAATCTCCAAAATTCCAAATGGATATGACCAGGCCCTTCAAGCGGGACGAAAGCTATATACAGATGGAAAAGAAATAAATAACAGCAGCCAAAAAGCCTGTGAAAAAATGATTGAACATTTTTTCACAGGCTTTTCTTTATTTGTCTTCTTTTTCCAGTACTTCAATTTCACCGGCAGCAAAGGCAGCAGGATAGGTGTATTCCTTTTCCACTTCCGTAAACTTCACGGTCATTCGTCCATTGCTGATTTCCATAATGATTCCTTCCCCATAGAGAGGAGAAATAACCAGGGTCCCTTCGCCCAGGGAAATAAAGCGGGTATTGCCCCGGTGGGTTTCCTTAGCCCGGTGGGGAACGATTTTTTCTTTCTTCTCCGGTTTTGCCGCTTCCGGAACCTTATAGGTTCTTTCCTTTCCCTTGTGAGGTTCTGCTTTCTTTTCCTTTTTCACTTCCGGGAAGGCGCTTTTCAGCAGCTTGGATGGCAGGCCCCGGGGATACATGACATGTTCACCAGTCGCTTCGTAGGTCACATACACTCCTCTTTCCGTAATCCGGCTGACCACGCCTTTACCCAGGGTTTCATCGACCACTTCAAGCCCCACTTCCGGTTCCCGTTTTTCTGCCTTCCGGTCTTTGGAAAAAGGCTTTTTATCTCCAGGCTCCACATCAAAGGTAAACACCCTCTTTTCCAAAGGTTTTCCCAAAGCCGCCGGCCTCCTTTCTCTCGGAGCCGTGGTCCTTTTCTTTCTGGGAATCACCTTTTCCACATCGCCAAAGGCCACGGTAATCCCATCTTCCGTCACCTTACGTACAATGCCTACACCCAGCCGGCGGTCTTCAAATTCCACCCCCGGTTCCAGTTTCCGTTTGAACCGTCCGCCGGCAGTACCTTTTCTATCCTTACGAAAAGGCTTCCGGTTTCCCTTATGAAAAGGCTTTTTGTCTTTATCCATGTTTTCTCCTTATTGTCTTATATCTTATCCTGTAATTTGATTCTTCTTATTATACCAGTATTTGACAAGGGTTCATAGGGTTCAGAAAGGCGCAGCTTCTCTTCCGGCTTATACACATGACGGGTCTGTGCAAAAAACTTTTCCCATGAAGGGCCTTCAGGGGACGGAGCTGTGGCACGATTGATACGTGCTTTTCCTGCCACTGTTAGCAGCCATCACGATCTTATGCAGTTATTTCCACCATCTGTCCCATGATCAGCACCCAGCCTCTTTTTCTCTAAAAGCCACCGACAGTCTCAGTCCAGCCTCTGGGTCTTAATCCTTCTGTCCAGATCCCTTTTGGCCGCCTTTTCTGCCATATCCTGCCGTTTGTCATACAGTTTCTTACCGGTAGCAGTACCGATTTCCACTTTCACTTTACCATGCTTGAAATACATTTTCAGAGGCACCAGAGTGAGCCCCTTTGTTTTCAGCTTCATTTCAATCTTGCGGATTTCCTGCTTATGAAGAAGAAGTTTTCTGGTACGCAGGGGATCGTGATTAAAGATGTTTCCCTGTTCGTAGGGACTGATATGGGCATTCCACAGGAAGACCTCCCCATGTTCTACTTTGGCAAAGCTGTCCCTGAGATTCACCCTGCCGGCGCGGATAGATTTTACTTCCGTACCGGTCAGGGCAATGCCGCACTCATAGGTGTCGTGGATAAAATAATTATGATAGGCCTGCCGGTTAGCTGCTATCGGCGGTGCCGTTTTTTCTTTTTTCATACAAAGCCTCCTGCAGGAAAGGGATTATTTCCTCTTTCCTCCTTTTTTGCCCCGGGACTTGCCGCTTCCTTTCTTATCTTTCTTCCTGGAGTGGGACTTGGAGCGGGAAGAGGTTCTTGTCTTTTTCTCCAGATTCAGAGGCGAATGGATTTCTCCCAGGACGAAATCCACTTCCCTTCTTTCCTTATCCGCTTTCACCAGCGTCACCCGCACCGGCATGCCCATGGAGTAGGTGGTGCCGGAGAATCGGCCGGTCATGGTCATGGTATCTTCCTGGTACACGTATTCATCGTCATCCATGGAGTCCACATGCACCAGTCCTTCCACGCCGTTATCAAGACCTACGAAAATACCGAACCGGGTAATGCCGGTAATATGTCCATCGAAGGGTTCTCCTACGAAGGGCACCATGTATTCCGTCATCTTCAGATCATCCACATCCCGTTCCGTTTCCGTGGCATTCTGTTCAGTTTCCGAGCAGTGTTCAGCTGCCCGAATCAGGAACTCCGTCTGCTTCTTCCGCTGCTGTTTCGTCATTTCATCATGAATAGCCTGCCGGATAAGACGATGCACCATGAGGTCCGGATAGCGGCGGATAGGAGACGTGAAATGGGTATAGCAGGTGCTGGCAATGCCGAAATGACCGTCATTATCAGTGCTGTAGCAGGCCTGGGGCAGGGAACGCAGGGTCATCACCTGTACCACGGCCTCAATATCCTGACCCTTCACCGATGCCAGGAGCTTCTGGATATCCTTTGGTTCCGGGTCTTCCGGAATGTGAATGGGAAGGCCCATAATGGCGATGAGCCGTTTCAGGGAATTCAGCTTTTCCTGGTCCGGATGGTCATGGACACGATAAATGGACGTATGGCCAGTCTTTTCCAGGAAACGGGCCACTGCTTCGTTGGCAGCAATCATGGCGTCTTCAATCATTTTCTCCGATTCACCGCGAATCCGCTTTTCAATGCGCAGGGGCTTGCCATCTTCATCAAGCACCACCTTGTATTCCGGGAAATCGAAGTCCAGGGCACCCCGACGGGTGCGGTTCTGCCGAAGAGCTGCTGCACATTCCCTAAGATCTTCCAGCATGGGCAGATGAATTTTCAAATCTTCCGGTGCAATGCCTTCGTCAAAGGCCTTGTTGATTTCCGGGTAATTGCAGCGTCTTGCCACCCGCACAATGGAAGGTGTAATTTTTTCTGTTTTTACCGTGCCGTCCGGCGCCACATCCATAAGGCAGGACATGGCATAGCGGTCCTCATCATGGTTCAGGCTGCAGAGATCATTGGACAGCTGGAAAGGCAGCATGGGAATGACCCGATCCGCCAGATATACGGAAGTGCCCCTCCGATACGCTTCATCATCCAGAAGGGAGCCTTTGGTTACATAGCGGGACACATCGGCTATGTGGACGCCCAGGGCGAAATGACCATTTTCCTTCTTTTCGCAGTAGACCGCATCGTCCAGATCCTTGGAATCAGGGCCATCGATAGTGACAATAGGCATATTTCTATAATCTGCCACCCCTTCTTCCGGTACAATGGTGCGAGGCAGATTGTCCGCCTCCTTCATGAGGTCATCGGAAAATACATGGGGCAGACGATGCTGGGCAATAATAACGTCAATATCAAGGCCCTTATCGCCTTTGTAACCGATGACTTCCGTCACCTTGCCTTCCGCATCGGTCCACTCGCCGGGCCAGCGGGTCACCTGCACCATGACGCGGGCACCGGTAACCGCTCCCATTTCATCGCCTTCGGGAATCTGGATGACCATGTCCACCTTTTCATCAATAGGTACCGCTTCCCCGCCATCTGCCAGCATTTCATAAGTACATACAAACATATCATCTGCCCGTTCAATGACACGGGTAATCCGGCCCTCCGTATTATGGCGGCCAGTTTCGCTTTTCATGGTCTTCACTTCTACCGTATCATTATTTACAGCGTTCAGATGATCCTTCTCTGCAATGTACACATCCTCATGGTCATCATCGGTGAGCAAGAAGCCAAAACGGCCATAAGATTTATACACGCCCTGCAGAATGACGCCGGGCTTATAAGGCAGCAATTCCTTTTTTTCCATTGATTTCTCCTCCAGGGAAACGCTGATTCAATCGTTATCGAAATTCATTTTTGTATTTTTACGGAATGCCGGGAATGGAAGCGCGAATAGAAAGCTGTCTAAAGATGCTTATGCCGATGCATTAAATAAAATACTTATGGAATTCGATGCTGAGAATAAATCAGTGCTTTCCTGTAAAAATGTCTCTTCAGAGACAGTTAAAACGTATATATCTATACTAAGACTACATGAAACAGGCCTTCTGCGCAAGGCCCAAATAAAAAAGAGGCCTGCCGCCGGCAAACCTCCAGGGAAATGCTCATTCCTGCGCCTGATGAAATCGGAGGGCAGACTACATTTTCCCAGTCAATCAGAAAGTATTCATATATCTTCCAAGCACCAGGCAGAGAACAGCAAACATGGTACCAAAGACTATAGTGAACTTGGACAGCACTGCATCCTTGCCCCTGGTCCGTCCGCCGGCTGCGTTTTCCGTACCGCCGCCGATAGCTGTACCCATACCGGCCTGTTTAGATTCCTGACCTACCACTACCACAATCAAAAGCAGGGAAACCACAAAGGTTAATCCAATCAAAAAGTACTTCACTGCGAATCCTCCTCTGCACCTGCCTCACGTACGGCAGATACGGTTCTATCTTCTAAAAGAAATGATATCAAACACTATTTTATACTAATCATCATGAATGGTCAACTGAATTTTGTATAAACTCCATTTCCTGCCTGCAAAATCCGCTCTCTCCATGAATCATTCTTTTTGCAAGGCTGAAAAACGGCAGTACACCGCCCTTTTGGCAGGAAAGACCTCATAGAAACAGATTCAAAAAAGGACACAGGCATGATGAACATCATCATGCCTGTGCAGGGTTCCGTTTTCTGTCAAAGACCTGCTATTACGCAGCGCAAAGTGCCGCCAACCCTTTCAGCACCTTTCTCTCAGAATGGATTGAAAACCCTTTACCGTCCTCTCAGCTTATCCAGCTTTTCCTGTACAGATAGAGGGATGGCCCTCCCTATTTCACTTCTGAGATTCTTATGGTTATTCCTGGTGATGAATTTGGACTGCAGCGCCTTATCCTCTTCCATGGCCCGCATGAGATCCGAAACCGGCACCCGGTAAGCACCGTTTCCCAGAATCTGGCTCTGCTCGGGGCCGTCGGAGGTGACTACGAAAATGTGTCTGTATTCGTCCCGCCGGAGATAAGATTCTTTTTCAATATAAGAATCGGCAGTCATCCTTCTCAGTGTATACACAATGGTAAAGAAGGCGGACAGTTCCTCCACCTTGACCTTGGTGGAATTTCCTTTCCCGTCGAAGGCAATAATCACTTCTATGTCATTATGGGCACCATAGTCCTGCATAATGTCCATGAGCTTCTTCCGGCACGATTCCAGGTCGCTCCGGTCAAAGATGTCAGGCCTGCCAAAAATCACATTATAGCCGTCTACCAGATAGAGATCCTTCATGACTTATCCCTCTGCTTTGCGGCTTCATAAATAAGAAGAGCAGCTGCTACAGAAACATTGAGGGAAGAAACCTTCCCTTTCATAGGAATACGTACGCAGAAATCGCACATTTTCCGGGTAAGAGGACTTACGCCCTTCCCTTCTGCCCCCATAACGATGACCAGCGGGCCTTTCAGGTTGGCGTCATAATAGAGGCTTTCACCGTCCATATCGGCTCCTACCACCCAGAATCCCTTTTCCTTCAGCATCTCCAGAGTCTGCCTGATATTTCCCGTCTGACAGACAGGAAGATAGGCAAAGGCACCGGCCGCAGTCTTCATGGCCGCTGCCGTTACCGGCGGGCTCTTATGCTTCGGAAGGAGCACCGCCGCTGCGCCGGCACACTCCGCCGTGCGGACGATGGCTCCCAGGTTGCGCACATCCTCCAGCCCATCCAGCAGGATCAGGATGGGACTCTTCCCTTCCCAATCCGCCAGCACCCGGTCAAGATCTGCATATTCATAGGGCTTCAGCATGGCTGCAATGCCCTGATGCACTACGCCGCCGGACATATCATCCAGCTTTTCTTCCTTCACCTCTTCTACCGGCACTCCCTGCTTTTCAGCCAAGGCCGCCAGAGAAAGCAGACGATCATCCTTCTTTCCCTCTTTCAGGAAAACCCGGCGCACTCCCCTGCTCTTCAGAAATTCGGATACGCTGTTTCTTCCACAGATGAGGAAAGAGTCAGAAGAGCCCTCCTTTTTCAAAGGTCTTTTCTTTCTTCCGTCTCTGGTGGATGAGGACAGGGGCTGCCGACGCAGTCCGGACTGTTTCTGTTTAAAGGATGGTCTCTCCTTTTTATCAGTTTTCATGGCTCATTTCTCCTGCCACATACTTCAAGCTTTTTTCAAGGATGAAATCCAGCCGCTGCTTCTGGCCGGAAAGGTACAGATAGCCAAGAAGCGCTTCAAAGGCTGTGGACTCCCGGTATTCCTCCACAGTGGCACTCTTCGGCACATGGGAACTGGTATTTCTGGCCCTCTTGGCCACCTTCAGCTCCCGCTCATTCAAAAGCTCCCTAATTTCAAAGAGAATACGGCTCTGCCAGCGGGCGGAAACGATTTCCGATGCCAGACTGTTCAGAATCTGCACATTATAAATACCTGTATCGATAAGGGCCTTCCGGATAAAGAAGGACCAGCAGGCATCGCCAATATAAGCCAGGGTCAGCGCATCCATGGAAAAGACCTCCTGTTCACCAAGAACAGGAGATTCTTTACCAATCTTATGAGCCATCTGTTTTTTCAGAAATAAGACTCTCTTAAACTCCACGTTTCTTCCACCTTGCTCCTGTAGGAGTATCTTCAATCACAATGCCGATTTCACCCAGTTTATCTCGGATTTCATCAGCCAGCTGGTACTGCTTTGCTTTTCTGGCAGACTGGCGGACAGCAAGGATCACATTCATCAGGTCATTGTAATCCTTGTCATCATAGGCTTCCGTCTTTTTCCATTCTTTTTCCAGAATGCCCAAAATATCAAGGATTGTCTTGAAGGCCTTTCCTGCCTTTTCCAGAGATGCTTTGTTGAAACCAATACCGCTGTGTACATCGTTGTAATACACATTGATGGCCTTTGCCAGTTCAAACATGGCACCCGTAGCAAGGCCCGTATTGAAATCATCATCCATAGCTTCATGGAACACCTTCATATCAGCTTCCGCTGCCTGTTCCAGCGCCTTGGACGCTTCGGTCTCCTCATTTCCTTCCATACCGGACAGTTCCTTCACCCGGGCAATGACATCCTTCAGCTTGTCCATATTCTTCTCTGCTTCTTCCAGACGGTCATCGGAGAAATCAAGGGGACTTCTGTAATGGGTGGACAGGAGGAAATAACGCAGCGCATCGCCGGAATACTTCTCCAGCACATCCTTCACCAGGAAGAAATTGTTCAAAGACTTGCTCATCTTTTCAGAATTAATGGTGATGAAACCATTATGGAGCCAGTAATCTACGAAATGGCAGCCTGTGCAGCCTTCGGACTGGGCAATTTCATTTTCATGATGCGGGAAAATCAAGTCAGAGCCGCCGCCGTGGAAATCAAAGGTTTTGCCAAGATAATGGATGGACATGGCAGAGCATTCGATATGCCAGCCCGGACGTCCCTTGCCCCAGGGGCTTTCCCAGAAAGGTTCGCCCGGTTTAGCAGCCTTCCACAGAGCGAAATCACCGGGATTCCTCTTCTCATCATTCACTTCAATGCGGGCCCCGGCCAGCATATCTTCGATTTTCCGGCCGGACAGTCTGCCGTAATCCTTGAAAGTGGAAATATCATAATACACATCGCCGCCCAGTACATAGGCATGGCCCTTTTTAATCAGGGTTTCCACCATATGGATAATATCATCCATATGTTCAGATACCCTTGGATACACATCGGCCCGGCGTACATGGAGCGCATCCATGACCTGGAAATACGCATCGATGTAACGGTCGGAAATAGTCTTCCAGTCCGTGCCCTCTGCATTGGCCTTATTGATAATCTTATCATCCACATCCGTAAAATTCTGTACGAATTCCACCTTGTAGCCCACATATTCCAGGTAGCGGCGAATCACATCCCAGGTCACTGCCGGACGGGCATTGCCGATATGGGGATGATTGTAGGGCGTTACGCCGCACACATAAATCTTCGCTTCCCCTGGTGTAATCGGTTTAAATACTTCCTTTTCCTTCGTCAGCGTGTTATACACTTTAATTTCTTCCATTTAGATTCCTCCATCTGTAGAGTGATTTATTTATATTCATATATAAGAAAGATATGATAAGCCTGTTTTTCCCTGCAACAGTGACACATGGTTATCATCTTCTTTCATGAAATCGATGGGTTAGTGAACTAGTGAACTAGTGAGCTAGTGAGCTAGTACACTAGTTCACTGGTACACTAGCCAACTAGCTCCCATTAAAAAGACCGCCGCCTCACAGAGACGGTGGCCCGTTATTCCACTCTGTCGGCAAAAGCCGCGCATAGTCGTATCGTCGACCTACGGAAAAGGATACTATATTCCCCTTTTCAGCTCACAGATGCATTTCCTGAAAGCTCATCAGACATTTTCACCTTCCATGCCCTCTCTGAAGAATAGCCATCAGTACTTCTTCTGCTCATCGCCCAAACTATGTCAGATTTCATCCACAGAAATCGAATTTTAAATAAGCACGGCAGCTGACCTGGCTTTTGACCCCACACTCGCCTGCTGGAGCTTTCGCTACCCGGTGTCTTCCTCTCACTACTAACCCTCTCGGTTTTCCCGGCAGGACTTACTTCTAAACCGCACCATGCTCAGCAGGATTTTCCTGCGTTACGTGGATCGCTTTGGCTGCGACTACCATCGACTTTCAGCCACAGACCTGCAATGCTTATTAATTATTATAGATTCGACAGGTGGAAACTGTCAATATGAAATATTATATATAGTTTAAAGAAAAGCGTTGCTGATTCAGGAGCCTGCATTTCATGAATCATATTTCACCATCCGGAGCAAAGCCGGAATTGCAGGCCAATCAATCGATGCTTACCTCAAAAGAGCCGTGAAAAATGATTTCCCCTTCTTCACAGCCCTTTTTGTTCACTTATGCCTTGTCGTCGATAATGGCAGCACCGCCTCTTTCTCCTGTGCGAATTTTGACAGCGGTGGTCAGTTCGGATACAAAGATTTTACCATCTCCCACATGACCGGTGTTGCAGGTGTCGCGGATGGTCTGAATCAGTTTTTCCAGAGGTGTTTCGTAAATGACAATTTCTATTTTTATTTTCGGGAGCAGGTTCACCGAGAGTACATTTCCTCGATAGATTTCTTCCTGTCCATGGGTGAGGCCGCAGCCATAGACTTCAGTGACAGTAATACCGGTAACGCCGATTTCATAGAGCTTATCCTTCAGCTCTTCCAACTTTTCAGGACGGATAACGGCATCTACCTTGTAGATTTTCTTATCTGTATTCATAGGTTTCACCTCTTACAATTTATTATACGCTCTTTCACCATGGTCGATAAGGTCCAGGCCCTGGGCTTCTTCAGAAGCAGTAGCGCGGACTTTCATGAAAATCCCCAGCACTTTGATAATCAGGGTAGTCATAACTACGGCCACAATGATGCCGGTCACAATGCCTGTCATCTGAGGAATGAGCTGGCCGGGATTTCCGTAGAGAAGACCATCGGCACCGGCATCATTGATGGTTTTGGTACAGAAAATACCTGTCATAAGAGCACCCCATACGCCGCCCATACCATGGCAGCCGAAGGCATCCAGAGAGTCGTCATAGCCAAGTCTGGATTTGACGAAGGAAACGAAGAAATAGCAGATAAGCGGTGTGGTGATACCAATGAAGAATGCAGCGCCGGCATCTACGAAGCCTGCGGCCGGTGTAATGCCTACGAGGCCGGTGAGGATGCCGGTCATAAGACCCAGGGCCGTCATTTTCTTATGAATGATTTCTTCAATAACAATCCACACCAGACCAGCCGTACAGGAGGCAATGCCTGTATTGGCCAGAGCCTGCGTCATCACATCGTTGGCCGAAAGGCCAGCGCCGGAGTTAAATCCGAACCATCCCAGCCACAGGAAACTGCCGCCCAGGCAGACATAGGGAATATTGTGGGGACGAAGGGAAAGAATGCCATACCCTTTTCTTCTGCCGATCAGAATGGCCGCAGTTAAAGCAGAGAAACCGGAGGTGACATGAATGACCGTACCCCCTGCAAAGTCAAGGGCTCCCATATTGCGGATGAAGCCGCCCACGCCCCATACCATATGGCACATGGGATCATATACCAGAGTGCCCCAGAGAAGGATAAAAATACAATAGGCCGGGAAACGGGTTCTTTCCACGATACCGCCGCTGACGATGGCTGGCGTGAGGATGGCAAAAGCCATCTGGAACAGGGCGAAGAGGATATGGGGAATGGTTTCAGAGTAATCCGGATTGGCTGCCATGCCTACATCATGGAAAAAGGCCCAGTCCAGATTGCCGATGATGCCGCCCACATCAGGGCCGAAAGAAAGAGAATACCCATAGACAAACCACTGTACGGTAAAGATAGCCAGACATACCATGGACATCATAATGGTATTAATGGTGTTCTTACGACGTACCAGACCACCGTAGAAAAAAGCCAGAGCCGGAGTCATAATGAGCACCAGCAGTGTGGAAATGGCCATGTAAGCCATGTCTGCTCCATTCAGCTGACTTCCTTCATCAGCCGCCATGGCCATTCCTGGAAGGAAACAGGCTCCCAGAAATGCCGGTAAAAAATATTTGCGCATAGTCATAAATTCCTTTCTGAAAAATAAAAAAAGCCGCCTGGAATCCCTGAAATTCCCATAGCAGCGCCATCACCCATTTTTATGAAATTATACAGAGGAGTTTCCCGGGCCCCTCTGCTTTTATACCGTTTTTATCTGCCCTTTCGCTCAATGCCACATCATGACCAGCACCTCCAACATAGAAAGGGCCTGCATACCAAAGTACGCAGGCCCTTTTGCCTTTTGTTCAACTATGCTGACTATTATACACAGAATATCCATAGATTGCAAGCTTTTTTTGCCCGGCTGGATGAAGTCAGAACAAGGAGGATGTTTCTCTCCGGCAGGTACTGACATTCATGTATTTCCCGTCTGTAAAGAGTAAGACACCGCCCACTGATCAGTACATGGCCGCATTGGCAATCACAAGACGCTGCACCTGGTTGGTTCCTTCATAAATCTGCATGATCTTGGCATCACGCATATATTTTTCGTTCGGATTTTCCCGGGAATATCCATTGCCGCCCATAACCTGTACGGCGGTGGTGGTGACTTCCATGGCTGTATCGGAAGCAAAGCATTTTGACATGGCGGAGAAAAGAGATGCTTTCTTATCACCGGTCATCTGCATCCAGCAGGCTTTGTACACCAGAGCCCGGGCTGCTTCCGTCTTTGTCACCATGTCGGCGATCATCTGCTGCACCATTTCAAAGGAAGCGATTTTCTGTCCGAACTGCTTTCTCTGGTGCGCATAATGGATTGCATTTTCCAGCGCAGCCTGGGCAATACCCACAGAAATAGCGCCTACCACCGGTCGTGATTTTTCCAGCGTTTCCATGGCGATGCGGAATCCCATGCCTTCCCTTCCAATCCTGGTAGAAGCAGGCACGAAGCAGTCATCAAAAATGATTTCCGAAGTTGCGGAAGCGCGGATACCCATTTTATCTTCTTCCTTGCCCATGGAAATACCTTTGGTATTTCTATCTACGGAAAAAACAGTGAGCCCCCGGATGCCGCCGGATTCTCTTGTATTGGCAAAGAGAGTGATTTTATCTGCAATAGGTGCATTGGTAATGAAGCACTTAGTCCCATTCAGTACATAGCCGCCGTCCACCTTCTTAGCCCGGCAGGAAACGGCGCCGGCGTCGGAACCGGCCCCCGGTTCCGTAAGGGCAAAGCAGCTCATGCCCCCTTCATTCAGGCAGTCGAAATAGGATTTCTTCTGTTCATCGCTGCCTGCAATGAGCACCGGGAATGAAGCCAGGGAATTGGCAGCACATACGGTAGCCACGCCGGCACATCCTTTGGCCAGTTCTTCACTGATCATGGCAATGGTCAAAAGATCCAGTCCGGCACCGCCGAATTCCTTGGGAACCGACAGAGCCGTCATGCCGGACTGCTTCAAAATTCGAAGCAGCTCCTCATCCATAACACCGCTCTTATCGATAGAAAGGGCCCTGGGTGCGATTTCCTTCTGCGCAATATCACGGGCCAGCCCTACCAGTTCCTTCTGCTTATCTGTCAAGTTAAAATCCATTTTCCAACACCTGCCGAATCAAAAAAACAAGGGTTCTCAATCTGTCTGCAGCTCCTGCAGAAATATGTCTTTCTCATTATAACAGATTTATGCCTAAAAATTCACTGGGAATCCATAAAAGGAAAGATAGCATATAAGGGGGCGAAACGGTGTCATTTCTGAAAAACCATGGCAGGGCCTGTCCTTTGATGTATGAAGACCCTTAGATTGACCTCATCATGAACCATGAAAAACCAGGCAGGGCTTTACAGCCTTTTACCTTTCCCCTTCTTTGTCCGCCCTCTCTCTTTTCCGGTATGTTCCCCTGCCATGAAGCAGTAACATATCCCTCTGTTTGATTTTTCATAGCTGCCAATGGAAACGAATTGCAGAATGCCCGATTTTATCGGTATTCTAAACTTATATAGCTTGCTATGGATATTGGAAAATCTGATGACCCTGTATTATAATATATAAGATAAGAAAAGGTATTTGCATAATCTTGACAAATCGCTTACAATAAACACTGCTTTTCTGAAACTTTAAAACTGACTAAAACTAGAAACACAAGATATATCTGTCCGGCACGCCGCTCCACCGGAGCAGATAACTGCGCCGATTTCCGGCTTGTGGGCGGCTAAAAGGATACATTATGATTGACAAATGTAAAAAGCTTATCGGACTTTTGATTCTGATTGCTGCTGCCGTCATATCCGTTTACCTGGTTCGTATGTACTATCCTGAATTTTATTACCATACCATCCACCTCACCATGGCCGGCGATGTGGACGGTCTGGCGGATTACATTTCTTCCTTCGGGTACGGAGCTTTTCTTGTGAGCATTGGTCTGCTCATTTTCTGTAATGTCTTCGGGATTCCTACGATTCCCTTCCTTACAGTGAATGGAGCGCTCTTCGGCCTGCTCCCGGGGATTTTCATTTCCTGGGTGGGAGAAGTCATCGGCATTGAAATCAGTTTCCATATCGGACGTATCTTCTTCCGTAAGGAAGCCCGCCGTCTGATTGAAAAGAAGCATATGCTTACCAAGCTGGACAAATACAGCTGTGTGAAGAATATGGCTCTGGCCAGGGCTATTCCCTATTCACCCAATATTCTTTTCACTGCCATTGCCGTCTTAAGCAAGCTCACCAGCCGGGAGCATCTGAAATCTACCCTCATCGGCAAGATTCCCTCTGTAATCATTGAAGTATGGCTGGGCCATGACCTCATTTATTTCTCGGAGCACGGCACTCGTTTCATTGTGCTTCTCTTCCTCCTTCTGGCTGCTTATATCATTCATAAAATGTACAAAAAAAGACGCTGTTTTAACAACAAATGTCTGTAACCAAAGCCGTCATGGTTTCCATGGCGGTTTTTCCATGGATGAAATCGGAATCGCCGCCTTTTGTTTCCCTTCTATCCATTGTATAATAGGGTAATGAAAGAATGACCAATCTATTCTTTAATTCGATAGAAATATCCCTTCCAAATGATATTTTCTGATAAGGAGGATATGATGAAAGGTTACATTCAAGTATATACCGGTGACGGCAAGGGGAAAACCACGGCTGCCATCGGTCTTGCCATCCGCGCCATAGGTGCGGGGAAAAAGGTATGCATCATCCAGTTCATGAAATCTCTGGCCTACTCGGAGCAGAAAGTGCTCCAAAGCCTTGACGGCATCACCCTTATTACTTTGGGTAAACCTTATTTCATTGCCAAGGAAGGCATGCTTACGGAAGAAGAAATCAAGGCCTGGGGCGACAAGCTGGTGGTGTATCCTGCCGGTCATCCGCCCAAAGAATATCGGGATATGATACGGAAAGGCATTGATGACGCCATCGGTGCCGTTTCCGGCCCCTACGATGTGGTTATCCTGGATGAATACAATATGGCCTGCTGGTATGACCTGGCCACCGAGGAGGACACGAAGGAAATCCTTGCTGCCCGCCGTCCGGAGGTGGAACTGGTATTTACCGGCCGCAACGCTCCATCCTATATTCTGGATGCTGCCGACCTCATTACTGAAATGAAAAAAATCCGCCACTACTATGACAAAGGTGTCATGGGAAGGGAAGGAATCGAAGACTGATTTCCTCTGCGGAAAAAGAAAGGATTGCATAGAATGGAAAAAATTACAGGTAAAAGCATTTCCGGTATGGTTACCATCGGACCACTCCGGGTATTCCGTCATAAAAAATTCAGCATAGAAGAATCGAAGGTAGACCGCCCGGAAACCGAAGTGGCCCGGTTCGATTCTGCCAGAAATACAGCCTCTGCCAAAATGAACCAGTTCTATCAGGAGGCGGTGTCCCATGTGGGTCTGGATAATGCTTCCATTTTTAAAGTATACCAGCAGATGCTGACAGAATCGGAATTTGTAGATGCCGTCCGCTCCATGATCCGCAGTCAGAGCATCAATGCAGAATCTGCCATTTCCCAGGCTGAAAAGAACTTCACCCAGATTTACAGCAGCGGAACTGATGTATACATGCAGGCCCACGTAGCAGACGTGCAGGAAATCGCCCGCATCCTCCTGCGTACCCTTCATCAGAAAAAAGCCATGTTTGCCGGCGATGAACCCTGTATCCTCTATGCCGATGATCTCACCCCCAGCGAGACCATCCAGATGGATACCAAAAAAATTCTGGGCTTCGTCACAAAAGAAGGCACCCCCACTTCCCACACTGCCATTCTGGCCAGGGCACTGGGCGTTCCTGCCATCGTAGCCACCGGCACAGAAGTAGATGACTCCTTTGACGGCAAAACAGCTGTGATTGATGGATTCTCCGGAACGGTGTATCTGGATCCTACACCGGGCATCCTGGCAGTGATGAAGGAGAAACAGGACCAGAGCATACGGCTGAAGGAGCTGATGCAGCAGCTGAAAGGACTTCCCAGTGAAACCGTAGATGGTCACCGGGTGGAAGTGGCAGCCAATGTATCTTCCGCCTCCGACCTGGCTGCCGTTCTGAAAAATGATGCCGAAGGCATCGGCCTCTTCCGCAGTGAATTTATCTACATGGGAAGAGACACTCTCCCCAGTGAAGAGGAACAGTTTAATATTTACAAGCTGGCCATCGAAACCATGGCCGGTAAGCGCGTCATCATCCGTACCCTGGATATTGGCGCTGATAAGGAAGCCTCTGCCTTCCATCTGCCAAAGGAAGAAAACCCTGCCCTGGGCATGCGGGCCATCCGCATCTGCCTGAAGCGGCCGGAAATCTTCAAGACCCAGCTCCGTGCCATTCTCCGGGCCAGCGCCTTTGGCAAAGCAGCCATCATGTTCCCTCTCATTACCTCGGTATGGGAAGTATGGAAGGCTCGGGAAATTCTGGACGAAGTCAGAATGGAACTGGATAAGAAGGGCATTGCCTATGACCACCATATGGAAGTAGGCATTATGGTAGAAACACCAGCAGCTGCCTTAATCAGTGACAAACTGGCCAAAGAAGTAGATTTCTTCTCCATCGGCACCAATGACCTGTCCCAGTACACCCTGGTAGTAGACAGAACAAGCCGCGTCCTTTCTGACTTCTTTAATCCCCACCATCCGGCTGTGCTGAAACTGATTCAGATGACCGTGGAAAATGCTCACAAAGCAGGCATCTGGGTAGGCATGTGCGGTGAACTGGGTTCCGACCTTTCCATCACCGAAACCTTCCTCCGCATGGGAGTGGACGAATTCTCCGTAGCCCCCTACTCTGTACTGCCCCTGCGGAAGCAGATCCGTTCCATTGATTTAAGTAAATAAAGAACCGCCTCTAAGGCTGTGAAGAAATGAGGATATCCCCCATTTCTTCACAGCTTTTTTTCTGCCATCTTTCCAAAAACTTACCAGGACAAAAAAGCAGGATGAAGCCCGTCCTCCCAGTCCTGTACCTATCTATTATTTATCAAATTTATTTAAATATATAGTATTCAATGCAATACATAAATATTTCATAATGGATAATGACATTATATGTATTATATGCTATTATTTGAATAGAATATTTCATTTTCCTGAAAGGAGCTGACTATGAGACGAAAAATCGAATCCCTAAGCACCACATTTCTTTCCTTTTTGCGTTCCGAAGCATCGGGCGGTGTCATTCTTCTCATATGTGCCATCCTGGCTGTCATCATAGCCAATTCTCCCTGGGGCGGCGCCTATGAGCACAGCCTTCACACGCCAATCGCCATCGGCATAGGACCTTTTTCCCTGGAAATGGGACTTCTTCACTGGGTCAATGACGGGCTCATGGCCGTTTTCTTCTTTCTGGTAGGCCTGGAAATCAAGCGGGAATTCCTCTATGGAGAACTCCGCACCAAATCTGCCATGATTCTTCCCGTATGCGGGGCCCTGGGCGGCATGCTGGTACCGGCCCTGTTTTACAGCCTTCTGAATTTTGGCACGGAAACCTCCGGCGGCTGGGGCATTCCCATGGCTACCGATATTGCTTTTGCCCTGGGCATTATGACCTTGGCAGCCAGAAGCGCACCGCCGGGGCTGGTGGTCTTCCTGACGGCCCTGGCCATTGTAGATGATTTAGGCGCCATTGTCGTCATCGCCCTCTTTTACAGCACGGACCTTGCCTGGATATCCCTGGCTTCCGGACTGGCAGCTCTGACCGGCGCCTTTCTTTTAAACCGCATGAAAATCCGTTTCTTCCCGGCCTATCTTGCTTTAGGCCTTGTGGCATGGTACTTTTTCCTGAAAGCCGGCATCCACCCCACCATAGCCGGGGTCATTCTGGGCTTCTCTATTCCGGCAGAAGGGAACTGCAAAGTATCCATGCTTCATCAGTGGGAGAAGAGACTTCATCCCTGGTCTGCATATCTCATCATGCCCGTTTTTGCCCTTTCCAATGCGGGCGTAGAAATTTCCCTTGCTTCTCTGGACTTTACTTCCCCCCTCCCCTGGGGCATCCTGGCAGGACTCTTCCTTGGAAAACCGGTCGGCATCTTCGGCTCTGTCTACCTTCTCCATAAAATAGGCCATATAGACATTCCCGGCAAAGCCTCTCCCCGGGAGCTGGCAGCTACCGGCATGCTCGGCGGTATCGGCTTTACCATGTCCATCTTCATTGCCTCCATCGCCTTCACGGATCCCAGCCTCCTGAACCTGGCCAAATTTTCCATTCTTCTGGCTTCCACCATTTCTGCTGCTGCAGGTACCCTGGTGTTTCTCATAAGCGGCTCTAAAGGGAGAGACACTCTGCCTCTTTCCGGAATGGAAAAAATTCAGGGATAGATGATAACACTTTCCTCGCCTTACTGAACCCCTGATGTCTGGAAATCGCTGATTTCCAGGCATCAGGGGTTTTATCCTGAAATATCTCCCGCCCTCTATGCAGAATCCGAGACAGACAAAACCATCCATGCAAAAACACCCGATAGTTGACTCTTTCAGAATCACTTTCGGGTGTTTTTACTCTGCATCTATGAAATCAGCCTTTAGCCGCCAGCTTAAGAACCATGGCTTTCAGTTCTGCGATTTCCTGGTCCTGTTTGGCAAGTCGGGCCTTCAAATCTTCATTTTCCTTAAGCTTCAGGTTCTGTGCTTCCACCTGCTGCTTCAAGGCCATGATTTCTCTGGCCATAACGGTACGGGAACCTATGATGGAGTTTCCATGGCCCAGGCGGATGCTGACGCCTGCATTGACCATGTTTTCTCCGCCGCCCCAGCTGCCGCCCAGAGAGAAGAGGGTATCTTCATTGGGCTGGTAGAAGGCGCCGATGGCACCGGCATTGGCATTCACATAGTGCCCGAAACCGGCAGCAAAGTTCCACTTTTCTTCCGGATTGAAATCCAGCGGATGAAGCGCCGCCAGAGCAGCTGCCCCGGCACCAACCCGGTTCAGGCGATTGTTCAGCTTGTTTACAGCTCCATCTACGCCGCTGACCAGACCCTTCAGCTGGCTCACGTTCACCGCATCGGTATCACTGGTCCCCGGTGCCACATCGTGGATCTGCTGGCCGCCCATGGAGATATTGCTGTTTGTGACTTCCACGGCATGGGTATTGTCGCCATTAGCGGCAATCTTTATGCCGCTGCTGGTGATGGTCGTACCGGTTTTGCCTTCACTGTTGTTGATGGTCAGGCCACTGTCGTTCATCGTGGTCTTGCCCGTCGTGACACTATCAAGGCCGCCGAGGTTCTTCGCCAGGCGCAGGGAGAGGCCATTCGCGCCATTCTTGACGACACCGATGTTCTTGTCCTCAGCAACTTCCGTAGCGCCGCCCGTCAGGCTCAGCGCGCCGCCAAAGTCGACATCGACGGTCTTGCCATCATCGCCCTGATACGTGCGCTTCGTCTGCTTGATATTCGACACATCCGTCTTGATGTTCGAGACATCCTTCGTGATGTTGTCAATCTTGCCGTTGACATCACCGATCTTGCTATCGACAATGTTCTTCACATCGCCGATATTGGCAGCGTTCTTGTTGTCGCTGTTATCGCCCTTGACAATACCGCTCTTGACATTGGTGATGTTCTTGTCACCAGCGTCAATGCCGTTTTTGTCGATTGTGACGCCGCCGGCCTTGATGGAGCCAGCATCACCGAGGTCAACATCCTTCTTCAGGCCGATGTTGAGCGATTTGCCATCTTCAGAAACAGCCGTCGTGATATTACTGTCCCCGTGAATGCCGATGTTGCTTCCAAGGTCTGCCTTTACGGCATTCCCCTTGTCATCGGCCAGGCCAAAACCGCCGCCCTTCGCAGCGTCGGTGATGCTGCCCTTCACCTGCTCCAGCTGTTCTTCTGTAGCAGCCCGGCCAGCTTTGCCAAAGTCAGGCAGATCGACGCTCGTATTCGTCAGGCCAGTGATTGTCGACGAGCCATTGGTGCTGTTGAGCTTGAGGCCGCCCGTCATATTGATGCTGTCGATATCCGTCAGGTCTTTGGCCAGTTTGATATCAAGGCCATCGTTGTCCTTATTGGCGACAACACCGATGTTTTTGCCATTGGAAAGCTTCGTCGTATCCGTCTCACCACCGGACAGCTTCAGCGTACTGTTCAGAAGGCGCGTCACCTGTCCACTGTCGCCAGCGACGATGAGGCCATCGTCCAGCGTAGCCACCTGGTGAGCCGTCTTGCTGTTCTTATCCGTATACGTCAAACGCGTATCGGATTTGCTGTCCTGATCCGAGGCCAGATTCTGTGCGCCCTGCTGGGCAAACAGGCTGGTGAACGCACCCTGAGAACCGACGAGGTCCAGATAACCTGTACCATCCGTCTGGTGGAGTGCCGCAGCCTGATTGCCGTTGTTTTTCAAGGTAACTCCGGTATCACCAGTAACCATTACCTCATTGGACGCAGCCTTCCCTTTGAACTGCATGCTGCCATCCGTGCCTTCAATAGCCTTGCCATCGGCATCCGTACCATCATGCACACCGACTTCCAGATGATCCTGGAGTTCGACGGAAACATAGCTATCGCCATGGTTGTCCTTCTTGACTTTCGTCAGGATATTGGCCTTGCTGCGGTCCCAACCATCGCCGTCACCGCCGCCGGATACCTTAGGCGCATCGCCGAAGATGCGGATGGATTCACCCACCTTCTTGGTGATGGTGGCATCCGTGGCTTCTCCCTGACCGCCAGCCGTGACGGCAAAGGTAGACGCGCCGACTGTATCCCGGATGGAATCGCTGACTTTCTTCAGCTGGTCTTCCGTAGCCGCCCGGCCAGAAACATAGTCTTTACCGTCCCAGAGCGTATTTCCAAGGCCGGTGACATAGTTTCCGGTGCTTGATACATTTCCCTTGCTGATGACCGTCTGATTGCCCATGACCACTGTGCCGGCTGTCACCGTATTGAGACCGGCGATATCCTTGGCCAGCTGCAGGGAAAGGGTGGTATTGCCGTCAGAATCCTGGCTGGCAATGACGCCGATGTTGTTGTTCTTCTTGGGGTCCGTGGTGTTGTCCACCAGCTTGTCCTTCGCGACGCCGCCCTTGATGGTCACTTTCTTGTTCAAGGTAGTATTGGCCGTCTCGCCATTATCGCCAGAGAGCTGCAGGCCATCTTCCAGCGTAGCTACCGTATGACTATTGCCATTGCCACCGTTATAGGTAATCCGAGACATGGCCTTCTTCATGGCCTCCGTGTCCTGATTGCCCTGATAGGCAACGCCAATGGACACCGGGCTAACTCCATTATCCTTATTTTTCCCATAGATGGTGAGCGTTCCACCGTCTGCATCTGTCTTACCCAAAGTCAAGCTATGAGCATCGAGGTCACGGTCCAGTTCAACGGTAAGCGTATTGGTTTTATCATCCGCTTTGACTCGAACATTGGCACCGCCATCATAGGTACGGTCATCTTTGCCTGCTCCCTGGATTGTCAGCGTTTCACCCAAATCGGTATGGACGGTATCCCCTGTATTCCCCTTGAAATTCAGGCCCTTCGTTGTCAGAGTCGTGGTCAAGCCGTTGCTGACCGTCTGCAGATCGCCGATAGTGGCTGCATTCTGCAGCATGGGGTTGCTTGTAGTAATGGTAGAAATATCTACCGGCTTGTTCTGCGTTGTATCATAAAGACCGCTCTGTACATTGGTAATCTGCTTGCCGCCATTGGACAGGCCGTCAGTCGTCAGTTTCACCTGACTATCCGTACTGCCGCTCTTCGGCGTAATGGCAATGCCCTTGCCGTCAATCACGGTAGTAGCACCGCTCACGTCATCCTTAAAGGTAGCCTTGTTCAGGTTCAAGTCCTTATTTAAGGAGACCACAATGGCCTTGTTGGCAGAATCCACCGTGGTAGACAGGTTGTTGTCACCACCAGTGGTAATCTTGATGGCCTTGCCGAGATCCTGCTTGACCTCCGTCGCCTTCGTGCTGTCAGCATTGTCCGCACTGAGGCCAAAGCCGCCGCCCGTAGCCGAGCCATTGACAATGGACTTGGCCACGTTCTGGAGCTGATCTTCCGTAGCCGCCCGGCCGCTGACGATATCATCGGCATTCCATTTGGTATTGGTCAGGCCAGTGATATAATCCCCAGTCTGAGCATTAGTCCCTTTGCCAGAAGTACCGACATTCTGAGAGCCAATCTTGATTCCCTGCTTGCCCGTTTCAGTAGGCGCAAAACTGATAGTGCCCATGTCAGAAAGGTCCTTGTTCAGCTTAACGACCAGGCCGTCACCAGCATCGTTCTTCACCACGCCGATGTTGCCGTCCGTCAAGTTACCAGTAGCAGCACCGCCCGTGATATTTAAGGTGTTGTTGAGCGTCCTACTGACCACCTTTGTTGCATTGGTCTTACCATCATCACCGGCAAATTTCATGCCATCGTCCAAGGTGGCAATGGTATGAAGGACCTTCTCTGCCTCGGCCTCTGACTGACCGCTCTTAGCAGCCCAGTATTGGAGACGGGGAGAGCCATTTTCACTGGAATTGAGAAAGGCCGTTCCATCACTGCCATAATTCTGGATCAATGCGGCAAAGTTACCGCTGGCATCGCCCATGCGCAGGGAGCCGTCTGCACCATTCATTTTCAGGTAAGCCCCACCCTGGCCGGTAGCTTTCACACTTCCATCCACGCCATCCTTGGAACCGACAACCAGATTATCATCCATGAGTACGCGGATATCGCCCGTATCATCAATAGTAGTGGTGATGTTATTGGTATTGTAGGTATGACCATCCTGCTTAGTACCGCCATAAATGCCGATGGTATCCCCCAGCTGAGCCGTATGTGTCAGAGAAGATGCGCCATCTGCCAGAGCGCTGGCTGTAAAGGTCAGTCCCTTATCTACATCTGCCTTGCTGGCCAGACCGGAAATGGTGATTTCTTTTCCCACCGTATCCGTGTCACTGGCTACGGTAAGTTTCACATCACCATTTGCGTCAATCGTATACTTGCCGTCAGAACCGGCAGCAGAGTTCTCTACCAGACGGTAATCCATTTTCGAAAGACCGGTAAGGTCTACAGGTATAGTGTCGCCATTGTTCTTGGTGAGATTCAAAGTAGCTGTGGTAGAGGTAACCCCATCCGTAGTTGTCGTTGCCGTAGAAACGCTGCCCCCGGTCACATAGTAGTCGTGGAGCCCGGAAACACTGACAGAATTGCCGTTTTTCTCTATAAGGTTCACTTTCAGCTTTCCCGGGTTGTCGGTATCATCCGCGGCCTTCCCGTCCGTCACATAGTTGTCGTTTGCCACCGTCCCTTCATTTACGTCATTGATGGCGGCTTTCAGCTGATCTTCCGTGGCCGCCCGGCCGCTGACGATGGAATTGGCGTTCCAGTTGGTATTCTGGAGCCCTGTAATGTAGAATCCCGTGCCGCTGTTGGCTCCACCCCCGGCCTGACTGCCCAGGAAAATACCACCGGTGTAGGTGCCATCGGTGCCCTTGGTGCCGCCCACCCGGACCGTCGTAAAGTTCACTTTCGGCGTGGTGGAAATCTTGATGTCACTGCCGCTGGAAAGGGAAATGTTATCCCCTGCCACAAAGTTCAAGGTGTTATCGGTCGGTGTGACAGTCTTGACATCCGTGCCGTCAATCTGAGCTTTCCAGCCGGCATTCATGGTATTGGACACCGTCTGCAACTGGTCCTCTGTAGCGGCCCGGCCACTGGTAATGTTATTGGGGTCCCAAGTCTTGTTGGTCAGGCCGGTCAGATAGGTATTCGTGCCGTCATTGCCAAGAGTGGCCCCGCCAATGGTAGCCGTGCCATTTGCTCCATCCAACGTGACTTTATCGCCTGCCGAGATGGTTCCGGCCGTGCCATCCAGAGCGATTCTCTTCCCGGCATCGCTGCCCAGCGTCACGCTGTCATTCAGGGAGACCGTGTAGTCCACTGTTCCGTCTGCATTGGTAGTCTTAGCGACTTTCGTATTCTTGTTGTCTCCGCTGACGGTGACCGTCTTGGCGGCGATTTTCTTGACATCGCCGATATTGGCGCCGTTGGTGTCTGTGTCATATATCGGGTTGCTCGATGCATCCGTGCCGGATGCGCCGCTGGCTACCTCCGTAATCTTCTGGCTGCCGCCGCTGATGCCGCCCGTGGTGACGCTGGGGCCATTGGCGATGGTCAGGCCCGTGCCGCCCAGGGTGGACGAGCCGGTGGTCACATTGCCATTACTTCCGTCAAGGGTGATGGCATTATTGCCTGTGCCAACGGTCACCTTATCCGCCGTGAGCTGGGTGTCCATCTTTACGGTGATGATGCCGTTGTCGTCAATATCCGTGGTCAGGTTGTCCGTCTTGTAGGTATGGTCTTTCTGGGCATCATTGGCGCGGACTGCCACCGTATCGCCAAGATTCTTTTTGACCGTCTTATAGGCACCATCTACCTTGTTGCTGGCAGAGAAGTTCAGGCCTTTGGCGATATTATTCGTATTGGTCGTAATCTGGGTCTTGTTGCTATTTACTACATCAGAGACGCTCTTCAGCTGATCTTCTGTAGCAGCACGGCCCGTGACCGGCTTGGTCTGCCCTACAGTCCAAGTCGTATTGTCGAGGCCTGTGAGATAATCCCCACTCTTAGTGGTATCATTGCCATTTGTCTGCGTGCCCATCTTGACGCCGCCGGCCGTCACCGTATCGAGGCCGGTGATGTTCTTGGCCAGCTGCAGGGAAAGGGTGGAGCCATTGGCCGTGACGCCGATATTACTGCCATCTGCCAGATTCGTGGCGCCACCGGAAACGGTGAGAGTATTGTCAAGAGCAACGCTGCCCGTTCCCGTGTCTCCGGCCAGCTTGAGGCCATCGCCGAGGGTAGCCACGGTATGAGCCGTGCCGTCCCCGTCGGTATAGCTGATGCGGCCCGTGCCATTGGCGCCGGCGAGTTCCGGCGAAGCGGCATAGCCCGCGGTGATGGTCGTGGCCTTGTTGGCATTTTTGCTGTCTGCCCCAACGATCTTGATGGAACCGGCTTTGCCACCATCTGCGCCGTTCAGCGCTGTGCCTGCCGTCACCGAATCGAAGTCCGGATTCTTGTCCAGGGCAATGGACAGGCGCTGGTTTTGTGCATCCGTTAAGACCTTCACATTCTGCGTGGAGTATTCTTCATCCGCCTTGGTGCCGCTGCCCTGGAGCAGGAGCGTGCCGCCCTGATTCAGGTGGACAGAGGTCGTCGTATCATTGCCCTGGAAGTTCATGCCCTGGCTTGCCAAAGCTTTGAGCTGGGCCACGTTGACAGCATCGGAATCCTCAGACCCGGCAGCCAGATTGGTGATCTGGCGGGAAATAGTGACATCCTGGCCGGCAGCATTCTTCGTTTTACCGCCAAGAGATACTGCACCATCCGTAGACATCCAGATAGCGGTATCTATTTTTGTATCGGCTGAAGTATTGCCCTTATCTCCCTCCTCTTTGATTATAATGTCATTGACTTCATCCGGAATTAAGTACCCCTTTACGCCTTTGTCTCTATTCGCTACCGAATGAGCGCCCAGGGCCACACTGCCGTCTTTATTTGCAGTAGCACTGGTACCAAACGCCGAAGATTCAAAGTTATTCGCCGAAGCCATATAGCCATAAGCAGCCGAGCCAGTCTGTTCTGCAGAGGCCTCAAAGCCAACGGCTACGGCAGCGCCATTGTCCGTGGATTCCGGATCTGTATTCTGAGTACCTGCCTTAGAGCCAAGGCCCATGGCAACGGAGAAATTGCCGCTGGCATGGCTGCTGTTGCCCACAGCTACCGACTGCGTGCCGGCTGCTTCATTGCCATAGCCGATGGCCAGAGAATTCAGGCCCGAAGCGGAGCTGTTGACGCCCATGGCCAGGGATAGATTCCCCTTTGCCGTGGTACCTACGCCAAAGGCCATGGAAGCCGAGCCCGTGGCGCCATCATTGTAATAATTGGCCAGCGTGTTTTCCGCAACCGGCGTGATTGGATTGCCCTTATCATCTTTATCGGCCGTCTTGATGCTCAGGAAGTGGCGGCCTGCCTGCTCCAGCTGGTCTTCCGTAGCAGCTCTGCCTGATGCATATTTCCCCGGCGTCCAGGTAGTATTATCCAAGCCAGTGATAAACTTGCCGCTTTCCGTAGTACGAGTAGATGAAATGGTCATATTGTCCTGAGAATCATACACAGGGGCGTAATAAGTATAGCTATAGTCGTTCTGTTTTCCGATGGTGATGGCACCGATATTGGCCAAGCCTGTGGTGCCATTGAAGGAAATGCGATTAGCCGTATCCGTGCTGAGGCCAGCAGAGATTGTGCCTGCCGTACCGTCGAGCACCACAGCCTTACTGCCCGTGGTGTCCTTGCTGTCCTGCAGGGTGACCTTCGGCAAAAGGCTGATGGTGGTAGTCTGCACGCCCTTGGCATCCGTGCTTTCAGCAGCATGGACATTGAACTCATCGCCCTTGACCTTGATATTCGTCTTGGCTTCTGCCACAGCTTCCGCCTTGGCATTCTTGAGCTGTTCCATGACCACCACATCGTGGTCATCGATACCGTCGGCGACATTGACGAGACGGTTGTAGGCAGCAGAGTCATATTTATGCTCTGTAACAGTATGGTTCTGATAATCTACGTCATAGTAGACGTCACCCTTTTGATGGCCAAAGGATACAATACGCCCTTCTTTATCCGCTGTGCGAGTTGAGTCGATCACAGAAGCCGTTGCTTGATAACCGATGGCCACGCCATTGGCAACCGTAACGGTCGCCTGTTTGCCGGCGGCCAGGCCGCTGGCAGCCTTGGCGCTGGTACTGCCGCCGGCAATGCCGACGGAATAGTTACCCTGCACCGAAGACGAAACGCCGCCAATAGCGACGGAATCCTGACCGATGCGGGAAAAGGGATCGCTGTACCTATCGGCCGGATACTGATTGCCATTAGTATCGGTAAGGTAGTTCCCGTCATCATCTACAGCCACTTTACCCGTCACATTGCCAGTACCACCAATGACGATGGAGCCATAGCCAAAGGCTTTATTGCCGGTACCACCGCTGACCGTAGCAAACTCGCCGCCGGCCTGATTCTGTCCACCACCGGTAACGCTGGAATCTTTGCCAGTAGCCTTATTCTGTCCACCGCCGCTGACGCTGGAGGCATCGCCCCAGGCTTCATTGTCTTCGCCGCCGCTGATACTGGCGTTTTCTCCTTTGGCATGGTTTTTCGAGCCGCCGCTAACACTGGAGTAGTTTCCATCTGCATGGTTGAGATATCCACCGCTGATCGTGGAATAGTCTCCGGTAGCCGCTGCCTGGTCCGTTTTCCCTTCAGCATCTTTCACTACGGTTTTACTGCCGCCGATGACTTGGTTGCCTGTTGCGGCATATACCTCCGAGCCGGCGCTCCCCATAAGGAGCACCGCCCCCAGCCCCAGTGCCGCAGCAGCCTTTCCCGCCGCTGTAAGGCAGGTGCTCTTATTTTTGCCTGCCCGTTTCGCCAGTTCAGAAACTACAACGTAGCAATGTTTTGTGCGATTCCAAACCACCTTGTAAACTTTATTCATAAAATCTCCTTTGATCAAAAATGGTACACAGACTACCGGTCTATGGCCAGGTGACACGAAGAAAATATCATATACAGAAAAAAAACGATATAAACCCATGAACCATAAGATAATAAATATTCCATATACTAATGCATTACCTCCCCGAATGCAATAGTATTTGTCGATGCGCTTCGAAAGTTTTGAAAATAAAACACTGACATAGTTTTTAAAAAGTTATAAATGATAAAACTGCCCTATTAAAATATTTAAAAACGCTGCCACTGCAGTTATTCCGTATTTTCCCTTATAACTATTTGAATAATGATATAAAAGACGATTTCTTCATATACCTTATAAAAGAGTATTTTAAAATTACTTAGTTATCCGAAGTTAATATTAATTAATTTATTTCTAACCTTTGTGGGTATATGAGCTTAATACATATGCCTAGTCCCTTCATCCCCTCTTCTGCTGCCCCTTTTCCTGCGGCAAAAAAAAGACGGAGGCCGAAGCCTTCGTCTTTTTTTAGATATGATTTTTATTTTAACAGGTTGCCATCTTCAAAGTAGTTAATCCGCATAGCCTTTCTCACTCTCTGGAGGGTGCCATCGGCTTTGGCAGCCGCTTTTTCTGTGCCTTTCCGGAGGATATCCACCACGTCATCAAGGTGCTGTTCCCAGTGCTGGCGGCGTTCACGGATAGGAGCCAGTTCTGCCTGCATCACGTTGTTAAGGAACCGTTTGACTTTGACGTCTCCCAGACCGCCTCTGGTGTAGTGTTCTTTCATTTCGTCCAGGTTCTTGTATTCCGGCAGGAATTCTGCGAAATATTCATCTTTGCAGAAAGCGTCCAGGTAGGTGAAGACGGGGTTGCCTTCCACGTGGCCCGGGTCGTCTCTCCGAAGATGGGTGGGATCGGTAAACATGGACATGACTTTCTTTTCAATGTCTTCCGGTTTTTCGCAGAGATAAATGCAGTTGCCGATGGATTTGCTCATCTTAGCCTTGCCGTCGATACCGGGAAGGCGGAGACTTGCTTTATTGGTGGACAGGACAATTTCCGGTTCCACCAGGGTTTCACCATAAATGTCATTGAATTTGCGTACAATTTCCCTTGTCTGTTCCAGCATGGGTTCCTGGTCTTCCCCTACCGGCACGGTGGTGGCGTCAAAGGCGGTAATATCGGCTGCCTGACTGACCGGATAGCAGAGGAAGCCGGCGGGGATGCTGGCTTCGAAATGTTTCTGCTGAATTTCCGCTTTTACCGTAGGATTTCTTTCCAGCCGGGATACGGTGACCAGGTTCATGTAGTACATGGTCAGTTCCGGCAGGGCCGGTACCAGGGACTGGATAAAGATATTGGACTTTTCGGGGTCGATACCTACGGAAAGGTAGTCCAAAGCGACCTGGAGTACGTTTTTCCTGACTTTTTCAGGATTATCCGCATTGTCCGTCAGGGCCTGGGCGTCAGCAATTTCGATGTAAATTTCATCAAACTTGCCGGAATTCTGGAGGGCTGCCCGTTCTCTGAGGGATCCTACATAGTGACCTACGTGAAGGTGTCCGGTGGGACGGTCGCCGGTTAAAATAATCTTCTTCATATATGACAACTCCTATCCATGAAATATACTTTCTTTATTTTATGCTTAAAAACAGGTTTCCGCAACCGTGTCTGATAGAAAGAAAAGGCACAGGCCCCGAAGGATGCCTGTGCCCCATGTATTTCTTATTCCACGGTCACTGATTTTGCCAGATTTCTTGGCTTATCCACATCGTTTCCTCTCTTCACGCTGGTATAGTATGCGAGAAGCTGCATAGGAATGACGGACAGAATGGGGGCAATGAAGAAGTCTACTCTGGGAATCCGTACGGTTTCAGTGGTGTACTTGCCCAGTTCTTTATCATCTTCATAGCCGATGCCGAGGACTTCAGCGCCCCGGGCTTTAACTTCCTGGATATTGCTGTACATTTTGGAGCTTACCGCATCCTGGGTAGCTACGGCAATCACAGGGGTATCGGCGGTGATGAGGGCCAGTGTGCCGTGTTTCAGTTCACCGGCTGCGTAGGATTCCGCATGGATATAGGATACTTCTTTCAGTTTCAGTGCCCCTTCCATGGCGATGGCATAATCGATGGAGCGGCCCAGATAGAAAATATCATGGGCTTTGATAAGGCGGTCTGCCACTTCAGCCATATGGTCCTTTTCTTTCAGTACCTTTTCAATCTGCTTGGGCAGGTCTTTCAATCCATCAGTAATCTTATGGATGAGGTCCATGGAAATGGTGCCTCTGAGCTGTGCCATGTAAAGGGCCAGCATGAGGAGTGCCACCAGCTGGGTGGTATAGGCTTTGGTAGAAGCTACGGCGATTTCCGGCCCTGCCAGAGTATATACGACATGGTCTGCTTCCCGGGCAATGGAGGAGCCGATGGAGTTGGTGACAGCCAGACTTTTGGCGCCGTGTTTCTTTGCTTCTTTCAGTGCTTCCAGGGTATCGATGGTTTCGCCGGACTGGCTCACTACGATGCAGAGGGTGCGATTGGTGGTCAGGGGTTTGCTGTAGCGATATTCCGACGCGATTTCCACAGAAACCGGAATCTTTACGAACCGTTCAATGTAGTGCTTGGCCACCAGACCTGCATGGTAGGCGGTGCCGCAGGCCGTAATAAGAATATTGTCAATATTCTCAAAGCATTCCTTTGTCCAGCCCAGATCAGGGAATGTGACGGAGCCGTCTTTGTTCAGATGGATCTGCACCGTATCGCGGACTGCTTTAGGCTGTTCGAAGATTTCCTTCAGCATGAAATGAGGATAACCGCCCTTTTCTGCTGCTTCGGCAGACCAGGTCACTTTCTGGATTTCTTTCTGCACCGGTTTTCCATCTCTGTCAAGGATGGAGACCTGGTCAGCTTTCACCACCGCCACTTCTTCATCATCCAGAATGTAGATGTCTCTGGTATGGTTAATCACAGCGGGAATATCGGAGGCAATGAAGTTTTCTCCCTTGCCAAGACCGATGATGAGGGGGTTGTTCTTCTTGGTACAGATAATGGTGTCAGGATAGGAGCTGTCCATAATCACAAGGCTGTAGGAACCTTCGATAATGGAAAGCATTTTGCGGACTGTGGACAGGAAATTGCCATCGTCCAGTTCTTCCAGAAGATGAGCTACCACTTCCGTGTCCGTTTCGGACTTGAAAACGTGACCTTTTTCCATAAGGTCCTTTTTCAGAATCAGATAGTTTTCAATAATACCATTATGAACCACCACAAAATGATTGTGGCAGTCTCCATGAGGATGGGCATTTCTGTCGGAAGGCTTGCCGTGAGTAGCCCAGCGGGTATGTCCGATGCCGATATGGCCCTGGAGAGGATGCTTTTTCAGCTCGTTTTCCAGATTCACCAGGCGGCCCTGCTTTTTCTCAATGTTGATTTTTCCATTTTCATAAACCGCAATGCCTGCAGAATCATATCCTCTGTATTCCAGGCGGCGGAGTCCGTCAATCAGAAAATTCGTGGCATTTCCACTGCCTACATAACCTACAATACCGCACATAAATGGTATTCCTCCTTATATTCATACTGATTCAAGATTTTCATTTGTATAGGGAAACTGCGTGTATCCAATCCAAGTTATACATACGTTTCATATTATATCACAAACCGTATCTTTTTGAAATTGAACAGGCAGAGGCGCCGGGATATGATTTCCGGCGCCTCTGCCAACTATTTGATTCTATTTTACATCTGGGTGATCATAGATTCAAGACTCTGCATATCCTGCATATTGGCAATCCCTTCCACCGCCGCAGCCACACCGAGGGCCATGAGGGCGATGAAGAAAATCACAATGAGGATATAAGGGGTCAAAGCAATGAGGAAAGATTTTCCCGGGCGGAACCGATAATTCTGTCCAATGGCCGTCACATCCAGGTAGAAAGACCAGATCCAGATAGCAAAGCTTCCTATGCTGGGCAGAGCACCCACACCCGCTTCGGCTAAAAAGGTAAAGAAAACAGAAAAGGCCATGGGCAGAGAAGCCGCCATGAATCCTGCCGTAATGCCTCTGGCGGTACCCATGCCGCCCCAGAAGCCGGAAATATAGTCGATGATAGCGCTGTGCACCAGGAGGGCTGCCCCCATGAAGAGAACCATGAGAAGGAACTGCATCACCAGCCCCGGCCCCTGCTGAAACAGGGAGAGGGACATGAGAAGCACCACAAATATCCAGATGAAAAATCCTTCTTTCAGTTTTTCTTCATTGGTGATTTCCATCAGGGCCTGCCGGGGTGAAATGATGAGGGCCATAGCCAGATCAAGTAACTGATTCATACAATCCTCCTTACTTCATAGACGGCACAGAAGAGCCTGCCACAGACTCTTTGAAGGAATCGGCCAGCGCCTTTCCAAAGATACCGGACAGATTTCTGGCCTCGCCGGAAAGGATGCCCTTCAGGGAAACACCGCTGCCATAACTTTTCACCGGAATATTTTCACTCTGGATGCCGCCGCTGGAAGCTGCATAACTCAAAGCGTCGTAATAATTGCCCATGGCGTCCACCAGTCCCAGGTCCTGGGCCTGTTTTCCGGTGAGAATCCGGCCATCTGCAATAGAGCGTACCTTATTTTCATCCATTTTGCGTCCGTCTGCCACAGTCTGTACAAACTGGTTGTAAATATCATCCACCATGGTCTGCACCATTTCTTTTTCTTCCCCCGTCATGGGACGGTACATGGAAAGGATATCCTTATGGGCGCCGCTCTTAATCTTTTCATTTTTAATGCCCAGCTTGTCCATCAGGTCTTCCACATTGGTGTAATCCATGTACACACCGATGCTGCCGGTAATGGTGGCAGGAGATGCAAAGATGTAATTGCCCTTGCTGGCCAGCCAGTAGCCGGCAGAAGCACACATATCTCCCATGGAAATAATAATGGGCTTGCCGCTGCTCCTGATCTTATCCATTTCCTCTGCAATTTCCTGGGTAGCTCCCGTGGAACCGCCGGGGCTGTTGATACGCACCAGGATAGCCTTGGCCTGGGGATCCTTCCGGGCTGTCTGGAACTCTTTCATAATCTGCTCACTGGTCACACCGCTGCTGCCGGAGAGAATCGAATCAGTGTCAGGGCCGCCGTAAATGGGGCCATCTATACGAATCACCGCCACATAGCCCTGCTTGGCGCTTTCCACGCCGCTGTCCTTCCAGAAATCGGAAGTCCCTGCCGCAATGGCCGCAATCAGCAGAATCACAATGCAGAGCAGCATATATTTTCTTTTTGCTTCTATATTCATAACCTGCCTCCTCTTCAGGAAATGATGATTTCATCCATGTCAAAATCAGCTTACAGAAATTATAGCACACCCGGAGGGAGCCCGTCTTTCATAAATCTCAGGAGATGGAGAATCTTTTTCCTCCAATAGAACTCTTGCATTCAGGCGACGATTCATGTATAATAAGTCATACATGGCCGGTTAGTCAAACGGTTAAGACGCTGCGTTCTCAGCGCAGAGAGTATGGGTTCGAATCCCATACCGGTCACCATGGAAAAAAGAGTACTGGAAGGTACTCTTTTTTTGTGCACTGTTTTTCGTTTTTCTTTTCCCCCCTGACCTGCAGAAATGAAGAAATCAGAACAGAAAAGAGTCCCTTTCGCCTGCACTGATGATTGTTCGTCAGAACACATACTGCACCAGAAACATATAAAAGAGTGTGCCCCCTGCCATGGAAAGGAGCATCTGCCGCCTCCAAAGATGCAATAGAGCTGTGACCCCCATGCCCAGAGCTTCCGGAATACCGTGGCTGCCGGAGAGGAGGGAAACATCCTTCAGGCAGTACACCACCAGCAGGGCAAAAACGGCGGAAGGAAGTGCTTTCCCCAGGTATTTCACATAGCCGGGAAGACGGCTTCCCGGTTTGAAAATCAGAAATGGAAGAAACCGGGTAGTCATGGTTCCCAAAACGCAGAGAGCTATGGTCGCTATCTGCTGCCACAAAGGCATGGACGTCATAAAAATCCACCCGCTTTCTCTATGGGCTTTCTAAGCAGGGTAAGCACCAGAAGCATACCTGCCATGGCAGGTATAATGAAGGCATCCTTTCCGAAGAACAGGAGGGAGAGTATCGAAGCGGCAAGGCCGATGAGGGCCGTGTAATGCTTCCCTTCCTTCAGCCACTGCTCCAAAAATACCACAAGGAACATGGTAGTCATCACAAAGGAAAGGCCTTTCGTATCAAAAGAAACAAGGGATCCCAGCAGGCCGCCGATCATGGCGCCGGAAACCCAGTAGGTATAATCCAGGAAAGACACCCAGAAATAGTACCAGCCCCTGTCCACATCGTAAGGAATAGTGGCGGAATAGTTCAGTGAAAAAGTTTCGTCACACATCCAGAAAATCAGGAAAGGTTTCTTCCATCCCGTTCCCCTGTACTTTTCCAGCATGGCCAGACCATAAAACAGATGCCGGGCCTGTACCGTCAGTGCCACCACCAGCGTCTGCCAGGGCGCAAAGGAAGAAAGCAGCATGGATACCGTCACAAATTCCAGAGAACCGCCAAATATGAACATGGCCATAAGGGTAGGATATATAAAAGAAAAGCCCAGGGTATACATATAAAAGCCATAGGCAAAGGCAATAAACCAGAACCCTGCAAATATGGGAATGGTGCAGGGAAAAGCCTCATGCAGAGCTTTCCATACCGGAGACGAAGAGGAATTCATAGGCCCTCCTTAGAAAAACAATAAAGGATACCTGTCCTGCTTTACAGGTATCCTTTATTGTATGAGAAAGAAAAGGAGAATGCAAGAGGCAGGGCGCCCTTTGGGCGCCAGAGCAGGCACCTCCTTCGCAGCATTCTCTCTCCTTTTAAAGGAAGAAGACCACCCCTTTAATCCGGTACCCCGGTGCCTCTGACCGCACATTAAAAGTGGCGTCCTTCTGCCAAAGACGCCGCTTTTAATGATCATATATTATTTATCATCCCCTACCCCAGGCGGATCGTGTCATGGGTGGTGAGGTCCGGCGGGAGGAAAGGCGAAAGGCCGTGAACCGTCCGGCTGCCGGCGGCTTCGGTGAAGGCTTCGAAAATAGCCATATCCAAGCCGTCGTAGGTATAGGAGTATTCCGGATGCCACTGTACAGCCCAGAGGAATTTCTTAGCCGGTGCATAGGCCGCTTCCACCAGACCGTCTTCCGATACGGCCATGGGCTTCAGGGATGCCGCCAGCTTCTTCACTGCCTGATGGTGAAGAGAATTCACACCCAGGAAGTTCACACCCAGTCTTTCATAGAGAGGGCTTCCGGTAAGGATGCTGTTGAAATGAGCCACCCAGTCATAGGCAAAGTCCATGACATGGTTCGGAGCATGAAGGGTGGGACATTCAGCAGCAATGTCCTGATACAGGCTGCCGCCCAAGAGAGCATTCATCAGTTCCAGGCCCCGGCAGATACCAAGAGCCGCCACATCATGATCCCAGCAGTAGTGGAACACCATGGTTTCCAGCTCATCCCGTGCCGGGCACACCGGACCGCAGACCGGCCGTTTCTCTTCGCCATAGAGGGAAGGCGATATATCCTGTCCGCCGGTAAAGAGGAACCCGTCAAAGTCCTCTGCCATTTCTCCAAATTCCTCTTCTGTCAGATGAAGAGGAAGAATAACGGGAATTCCGCCGGCTTCTTTAATGGAATCCATGTATCCCGGCAGCATCCAGATGCTTTCCTTTTCTTCGTCCCACAGCGGCATAACCCCGATCTTTGGCTTTCGCATCATCAACACCTCCTGCTTGACAGGAAATCTTCCTGTCTCCTGTATAAAATAATAATCCATTCAATCCCTGATAAACAAAAAGATGCTGCCACGGGGCAGCATCTTCGCCGAAAGCAAAAAGGCACTGATTTCTATCAGCGCCTTTGCCTTTCTGAAATTCTATGTTCATAGTATAGCGGAAACTATATTAAAAGGCAAGGAGCCTGCTTAAGAAGAATTTTATAACTGCTTCAAAAAAAATAAGGGTGCCTGGCTAGGTAAGAAGTGCCATGAACCGCCATGCATACAAATCCTGATGAGGACAGCTCTATGAATGAATCAACGCCTTCTTTTCCTTGACAGGCCGTGCGAAGAGAAGAAGCAGTGCGATTTCCAAAGCTCCTACCAGGCAAAGGCCCAGGGAAGTCCCCACCCCTTCAATAATGGCGCTCACCAGCAGGGAGCCAAAGGGCGCACTTCCCAGGAATACGAAGGTATAGAGTCCCATAATGCGGCCCAGGAATTCCTTGGGCGATGCCATCTGGATCACTGTATTGCAGTTCACAATGAAGGCGATGACGAAAAACCCCAGAAGTCCGAAAAGAATCAGGGCCGGGATGAAATAGGATACAAAGCTCACTGCCATGAGGAGCAGGCCGCAGAGGATGGCGGATCCGAAAATCATCCCATGGGACAGATGATTCCGGGATGCTCCTGCCAGAAGGCCGCTGACCATGGAACCGGCACCGGCTGCGAAAAGAATGGAGCCGAAGCCGTCAATACCGGCATGAAGCACCCGGTCTGCAAAGAGAGGGCCGTAGGTGCCCATGTTCAGTATAAGCCCGCTCACAATGCCGGCGGCAATAAGGTTCTTATAGATGAGGGGATTATTTTTCGCCTGCATCAGACCTTCCCTGATTTCATGGAGAGGATGCCGTTCTTCCATTGTAGTGATGACGGAATTCACATCCATGCGGCTGTAGGCAAAAATAATGGGTATCAGGGACAGGGCATTCATGAAGAAAATGGTACTGTAGGAAAGATATTTCAAGAGGAACGCCGCCAGAAGAGGACCCGCCATACGGGTAATGTTGAAATTGGCAGAGTTCAGGCTGATGGCGCTGTGAAGAGCCTTCTTCCCTACCAGCTCCGGCATGAAGGCCATGCGGGCAGGCATGTCAAAGCTGTCAATGGTACCGATGAAGAAAGCAAAGAACAGTATCCAGCCATAGGTTTCATGGCCGGTCCACAAAAGAAGCCCCAGAAGGGATGCCTGAAGAAGGTAGAAAAGCTGGGTTCCCAGAAGGATTTTCCGTTTATTGTGCTTATCAATCCAAAGCCCTGTAAAAAGGGTGAAAAAAAGGCTGGGTGCAAACTGGCAGGCAGCCAGCAGCCCCAGCAGAAAGGCAGAGTCCGTCATGGTATATACCAGCCACTGCTGGGCAGTGAGCTGAAGCCAGAATCCAATCAGCGCAATCCACTGGGTCATCCAGAATATTCGATAATTTCTGACCTGCAGCGCAGGAAATAGAGAAAGAAGGTGCATAGAGCCTCCCGTAATTGATAGAAATATTTTTATATTTGCATGTAGATTATATCATATTCAACAAAAAAATGCTTTCTCCATCATGAGAAAGCATTCATGCAAATAGGAAAAAGGTGCCGCAGGGAAAGGGGACGGTGCTGCGCCCCGAGGGTTCTTAAAATGGACCAGCCCTCCATGCCGGAGGGTTCTTAAGTCTGACACCTTTCAGTCCGAGGGCTGTGGTGGCGGCTTCGCCGCAGGGATATCGCCCTCTCCTGTGGAAAGGACCTGCCTGTCCGGTGCTTATGCCCTGTCTTCCTTCGCAGATAGAGCCTGGTTCCATCATATCCTGCCAGCACGCTATTTCATCTTTTCCGACTTAGTCAGGGCCTCTTCTCCGGCAGCTATCACTTCTTCTGTGGTGATTTCTGAAATGGGAGTATAGTTTCCGGAAGCTATGGTTTTATTCACATGTTCCGGTCCCATGGGCATATCCCAGGAAGAAAGGGCTTTGGAGCAGGGGCCCAGGGGATGGTGGAATTTGGCGTTGCTGGGGCCGAACATGGCAATGGTCGGTACACCCCGGCTGTCGAACACGTACATGGGGCCGCTGTCGTTGGTAAAGGCCAGAGCGCAGCGTCCGGCAGCTGCCATGAATTCGCCCATGGAGAGCTTTCCTGCTGCCACAATGTACCTTTTCGATTCCATGGCGCTTACTGCCTTTTCAATGAGAGGAATTTCCGAGGGCACGCCGAAGAAAACGGGAATCAGCCCTTTTTTCGCAAAATGGTCAGCCACTTGTCCGTATTTTTCTGCAGGCCAGTTCTTTTCTGCCGTGGAGCTTCCCACGGAAAAACCTGCCAGCCTGTCACCCGGCTGAATGCCCTGGGATTCATAAAACGCCCGGGCCTTCCTGTCCCATTCCGGAGAAGTAAAGGTACGCATGCCGCTGTGATGAAGATCTTTCACCCCCAGCCTTTCCAGTACCTTCAGATACTTGTCCACGGCATGGGAATTATAAGTTTCAATGGTCATGGGCCAGTCCATGAAAAAGGAATCTATCCGGGTGCCCTCTTCCCCGCCCCAGTGCTTTGGCCCCATGGCCAGGGCCAGGAGGGTGCTTCTGGTGGTGCCGTGGAGGGTCAGAAGGATATCTGGATGATGTTTTCCGATTTTCTTTCCCAGCTTCCAGGTGGCAGCCATCCCCTTTTCCTTACCGTGGCGATCAAAGGGAATGATTTCATCCACGTTGGGATTGTATTTCACCGATTCCTGGAAACGGGCATCCATGACAAGGATGATTTTAGACCCCTTCGCCTCCCGGCGGAGCACTTCCAGAAAGGGGGAAATGGAAACCATGTCGCCGAAATAGAGCATGTAAATGAGGACAATGGTTTTGTTTGTCAGGTCCACTTGATAATGTTTTTCTTCCATGGCTTAGTCCCTGCGAATCTTATGAATGAGGCCGGTGGTGGAGTAACCGTCCACGAAGGGAAGAATTTTCACTTCCCCTGCATACTGCCTTCCTGCCACTTCTTCTACTTTGTAGTCTCCGCCTTTCACCAGAATATCCGGTTTCAGATGGGACAGCAGTTCTTCCGGTGTATCTTCACCGAAAATAACCACTTCATCCACACTCCGAAGGGAGGCCAGCATGAAACTTCTGTCTTCTTCGCTGTTTACCGGACGCTCGGGACCTTTCAGCTTTTTCACCGATTCATCACTGTTCAGGCCTACAATCAGATGGTCCCCCAGGGAAGCGGCCTGCTGCAGATAGGTCAAATGGCCCCGGTGAAGGATATCGAAACAGCCATTGGTGAAAACCACCTTTTCACCCCTCTCCTTCCAGAGACGTACCTTCTGTTCCGCTTCTTTCCAGGTCAGAGGCTGGTAGGAAAGACGTACTTCCCCTTTCCTGTTCCAGGCTCTGATCAGTTCTTCCCGCCGAACCTGGTAGGTCCCTACTTTGGAAACCGCAATACCGGCGGCTTTGTTGGCCAGTTCCAGAATGGTATCCATCGGAAGACCTGCGGCCACGGCGGAGGCGGTGACAGCCATGACCGTATCACCGGCGCCGGATACGTCGAAGACGTCCTGGGCGGCAGAAGCCCGATGAATGGCACCCTTTTCGCTGATGCAGGTAATGCCCTTTTCCGACCGGGTGACAAAAAGATGGGTAAGATGGTACTTTTCCCGCACTTTCCTCCCTGCTTCTTCCACTGCCTTGTCATCATTGGGAATTTCTCTGCCCACGCAGTCCGACAGTTCCTTCAGATTAGGCGTAATGCCAAAGGCGCCGTCATACTTGGTCCAGTCGGCCCCCTTGGGGTCCACCAGCACCGGTACCTTATATGTCCGGGCAAGAGCAATCACCTTTTCTGAAAGTCCGGCGGTAATCATGCCTTTGCCGTAATCGGAAAGGACGATGACTCCAAGACCCCGGGCCAGAAGATTTTCCAGCCATTCCAGCACGAAACAGCATTCTTCAGGAGAAGGATTCTTCTTTTCCTCGTAATCAAGGCGCATCATCTGCTGACGGGCGCCAAGGATCCGTATTTTGGCAGTGGTGTGGTAATGCTCGGCACAAATCATACCGGACATATCAATGCCTGCCTGTTCCATGAGGGAGGTAAGCACCGCTCCGTCCGCATCATTGCCCTTCATACCGCAGGCATAGACCTGGCAGGAAAGAGCCGCCAGATTGGCTGCCGTATTGGCAGCGCCGCCGGGTACTTCCCGCTGGGATTCCACCAGGTTCACCGGCACCGGAGCCTCCGGAGAAATGCGGTTCACCCTGCCTGTAATATAGCGGTCAGTCATCATATCGCCAATCACTGCCACTTTAATCTCTGTGATTTCTTTTTCTAAAAAACGTACTCCGTCCTGCTGCATAGATACTCCTGCTATTTCACCATAGCCGACTTTTTCAGGATTTCCTCATTGATTCTGCGGCCTGTCTTCGTAACTGCCAGGCCGGCGCGGCTAGTTTCCTTCAATTCTACGGGAAGGCGTCGTCCCACGTCCCCCATGGCCTCGATTACCTCATCGGGAGGGATGACGCTTTCGATGCCGTTCATGGCCATTTCCACTGCCAGAAGGGCATGGACTGCGTGAAAGGCGTTTCGCTTCACGCAGGGCACTTCCACCAGTCCCCCTACCGGATCGCATACCAGACCCAGTATATTTTTCAGAGCCAGAGCAAAGGCATTTCCTATCTGCCTGGTGGACCCTTTCAGAAGATCCACCGCAGCTGCCGCGGCCATGCCGCAGGCGGCGCCGCATTCGGCCTGGCATCCCCCTACGGCACCGGCAATGGATGCCTTTTCTGCAATCACCCTGCCAATGGCGCCGGCTGTAAAGAGGGCGCAGGTGATGTCATACATGGAAGCATTGGTTTCTTCCGCCACCGCAGAAAGGACGGCAGGAACGATGCCGCAGGAACCTGCCGTAGGGCAGGCTACGATGCGGTACATTTTCGCATTGGCCTCCGCCGTAGCAATGGCATAGGAGGCAGCCCGCTGGCACAGAGGGGAAATGAAGCGCATGTGTCCGGTAAACAGGCGGTTTGCATCGCCGCCCACCAGGCCGCTGGCTGATTTGGAGGTATCAGACAGCCCCTTCTGGATGGACTCCCTGAAAATAGGAATGGTATATTTCATGCGGGCCCAGATTTCCTCATAACTTTTCCCGCTTTCTTCTGCTTCCACACGGCAGGCAATAATGCCGGGAGAGCATTTTTCTGCGTCTGCCACGGCAAACAGTTCTTTCATAGAATGATATTCCATAAAGCCCTCCTCAAATAATATCCAAAGCCATGACGTAGGTAATGTTCTCGTTGGAATTCTTCACTTTTTCCGCCACTGCCGGAGGCACGGGCTGGTCAGTGTGAATGATCATGACCGCATCGCTTCCCTTGCCCTTGCGGAAAAGACGCATGGTGGAAATATTAATCTTCTCTTTAGCCAGCTCTTCACACACCTTTGCCACCACCCCGGGCTTATCATAGTGCCTGGTGAGGAGGGTATACTCTTCCCCTGTGATTTCCACATCGTAACCGTCAATATTGGTCACCATAATGCGGCCGCCGCCAAGGGAGCGGCCCACCACCACCACATGGGCACCGTGAATTCCGTAGGCTTCAATCCTGGCCACATTGGGATGGCCCATATCCTCTTCCGAAAGATAGAAGGAAATATCGATGCCCTTCTCTTTCGCTATATTCAATGCATCACGAATGGTGCCGCTGTCCGGCGAATAGCCCATAAGGCCTGCTGCCAGAGCCCGGTCGGTGCCATGGCCTTTGCCGGTTTTTGCAAAGGACCCGTAAAGCGTAATTCTGGCTTCCTTCACCGGTTCTCCCAGGATAGCCCGGGCGGTCTGTCCGATTCTGGCCGCTCCGGCGGTGTGGGAGCTGGAAGGCCCTACCATCACCGGTCCAATGATATCAAAGATTCCCATGTTACCCCACCTTTTCAAATGATAGAAACGTTGACGACTCCGTCAAAAGACTTATGAAATCCAATCCCTGCCCCGCTTTTTGGAAACAAAAGAAAATCTGCCGCAGGACGGCAGATTTTGAATATTCCCCAATCCAAAGCCAACCGGCGCAAGGAAGCTCTTTTTATCATGGAGTTACATCCAATGGCTGAGATCGAAATCTTCGCCAATGGTTTCACGGATACAGATTTTTGCAATGTACATGCCCATCAGAGTGAGGGAAGAACGGCGGATCATGCTGTTATCCCAGATATTCTGCAGCTTCTCCAGATCCGGGGACACCTTGCTGAGAATATATCCCATTTCCTTCCGGTCATAATTCACAGGACGGGATTCCACCAGCGCCAGGATGCTCCTTCTGGTGACCTCATCATCCAGACCCATGTCATCAAAGAGACCAGCCAGGGTGGATTCATCCACAGCCGCCGGCTTGATATAGGAATTATAGAGACTGGGCACCAGAGTGCCTTCCGGCCAGGCGCTGTACACCGAAGCCAGCTCACTCTTCATGCATCCCCGGAAGGCAAAAATCAAAGGATAGGAATCATGAAGCACCTGGCCGAAGGGAATATCCTTATTGGCCAGAGATACGCAGTGGAGATACTCCAGCTGCTGGTAGCCTGTATACTCATCGGGCAGCTTGTAAAGGAAGGGCGTAATGTACTTTTCCGCATACTTTCTCAAATGTTCTGCATCCACATTGTCCGTATTTCTGGAATAGTGGAAAATGAGAAGGAGCGCCAGGGCATGGAATTCACTTTCCTCCATGCGGGGCATGGCCTTCAGCGCATCATAGGCCAGGATAGTCTTCGTATCAGACCGGCTGCCTCTGGCTACATCGGAAAAGGCATCGGTCACCATTTCCAGCACCGTCGGCGTAGGCATCATTACATAGGTGCGCTGGGCGTTCTGCATGGCTTCCTGCACCATAATATGGGTCAGCGTATCCACGGCTTCCCGGTTCTTCATATGGAGCCCTTCGATGAGATGCTGGGTGACCCGGCGGGTATCCTGCTCCACCGTAGAAGAAACAGCGCCGTAGCGGTTCAGGAAATGACGGACGAAGTATTCCTCCAGCGATGTAAGATCCGGCGCCGAAGTAAACACATGAGGTTCTTTTTCCGGTGGGAACGGACTGCCGGTACTGGCAGCAGAGAAGGCATCCCGGGCTTTGGATTCGCCAAAATCCTTCCTGGTGAACACTTTCGTCTTTTCCTCTTCCTCCTCATCAAAACGCACGGGAGCGGGGCGCTTCGGTTTCACAGGAATAATCCGGGTAGCATCATCCACGGGAGCGGCCTTATGGACAGGAGGCTTCTTCTCCTTTTCCAAATCAGGAAGCCCCTTCTTTTCCTCCTCTCCGTTCTCCATTTCTTCTTCTTTTCTGCGCTTCATGGGAAAACCGCAGATAATGAAGTAGGAAACGGCAAAGAAAAGCGCTGCTACCGCAGCGAGCACTATATAAGGAATAATAACCATGAAATCTCCTCATTCTCATAAACTGACATAAATTCAGTTACATGGTATCATATTTTCGGATTCACTTCAATCATACCATGGTACCCATAGTATAATAATATTACTATAAATGCAAAGGAGAATATGATGGAAGAAATAGAACTTGCCATTCCCGGATGTTTTCTGTCCGTATCAGACGATAACCTGCTCATTGGCTCAAGCCGGCCGCTCAGCTCCCTTTCCACCGCCATTTACGGCGGCGGACTCAGAACCATTCGCTATGCCTTAAACCACAGGCTCACCCACTATTACCCATCGGAAAAAGACTTCCCCGGCGGCTCCGTATCAGCCTATCTGGAAGAGTGTGCCCGAAGATTGACTGCGGATCCCGAAGAAAGCGCCGTCCTCCTCACTGCCGCCACCGTAAGCCTTTATTCCCATAAAATCATCCAAACCGGTCCGGTAACCGTGGAAATCGTAACCACCGGCGGCGTAGAAAAAACAGCCTGCCGCGCCTCCTCCCCTGCCCTCTACCGGGAAGAAGAAGGCCGCTTTATGCCTCTGGGCACCATCAACATGATGGTACTCCTGAAAGGCCGCCTCCCCGACGGCATTATGGCCAGGGCCTTCATCACCCTGACCGAAGGGAAAACCGCCGCTCTCCAGGACCTGGGCATTGCCGATGTCAATAACGGCCTTCCTGCCACCGGAACCGGCACCGACGGCATTACCTTCATCACCGACCCCAGCGGCCCTCTCTTCACCGACGCCGGCCCCTTCTCCGAACTGGGCGCCGCCCTGGCAAAAGCAGCCTATGAATCGGTCACAGAATGCTTGGTAAAATACGACCACCCCTGGAATGCATCGCCCCTCCTGCAGACACCGGATGCCGTAGATCTGAACAAATTAAAGAACACCCCGCCCAAAGAGAACTAATAACGGCAGAAAGCGGTTTGTTCATAAGCAATAGGGAATCTAAGAGACGGGCCATAATCCCCGATTCCCAGTCTCCAGTCCCCATTCCCGAGTCCCCAGCCTCCATTCCCCACTTCCGGCTATCCGCTATCCGCTATCGGCTGTCCGCTAACGGCTCCCGATTCTCAATTCCCGAGTCCTCATTCCCGAGTCCCCATTCCCGACTATCGGCTATCGGCTACCAGCTGTCGGCTGTCGGCTGTCAGCTTTCCGATTCCCGATTCGCCAATTGGTTGTTCAAATCATTTGAAAAAAATAGTAAGCAAATTCGGAAAGCGGTAAGCGGACAGCTGGTTCCCACATCGGCTGTCCGCTAACGGCTCCCGACTCTCCAGTCCCATGTCCCCAGCCTCCATTAAAAAAATAGACAAATCCCCTGCTCTTTGTTATGATTGATAATAGTATATTGTATTTAGAAAAGGAGTTGGTCAGGCTATGCCCTATGACGAGCGGACAATCAGCGAATTAAGTGAATCTGCGGAAATTACCCCTATGGGAATCCAGCTGGAAGTGAATGCGGAAATTTTTACCACCATTCACAACCTGCTTTGGACCGTGAAAGATGAAGTGGAAATCGACAGGGCTGATGAGTCCCGTCTGTACAGTCTCTGGCGCACCACCATCCGCGAGATGTCACTCATTGAGCTCCGCAAAGGACACGGTCTTCCCATGTCTACCCAGGTAGGCATGCTCCAGGAAGCATATAATATAGAAACCCGTTACATGGCAGACCAGATTTTCCGTCCGGTGAACATGAAGCTTGCCCGCCAGATGGCTGAGAGGGAAAGCGGCTTTAATGAGGATGAAATGAATGACCTCTTTGAGCGCACTGTTTGGCCGTCGGTGAAGGAAAACAAAACGGGAAATCAGAAGCACCCCATGGCCTTCATCATTGCCGGACAGCCCGGTTCCGGAAAGACCCGCATGTCTTCCATGATTATCGAAGAGTACGGCGGTAATATCATCCAGTCCATGAGTGATAATTTCCGGGGATTCCACCCCCGTTTCCGGCAGCTGCTCAAGAAATACGGCCAGTACTGCGCCTGCTTTTCCATAGAACAGGGGAAATACCTGTCGGACCTGACCATGAAAAAGGCGGCAGAAGGCCGGTACCACATCCTCCAGGAAGGTTCTCTGGAAAACGTGGCCCATACGCTGGACTATATTTCCTACCTGAAAGACATGGGCTATGAAATCTGCGTACTCCTTCGGGCCTGCCCGAAAAAGGAAAGCTGGAAGGCGATCCATCAGCTCTTCCTTCAGCAGCGGCTGAAAGCTCCCGGCCTTTCCCGGCTCATTACGAAGGACCATCACGACAAAGCCTGCATGGCCTTCCTCTCTGCCACCAATGACCTCATCAGTCAGAATCTCATGGACCGGCTCATTATCAAGAGCCCCAAGGGACTTCTTTACGACAGCGATGATATGCCTACGGAGAGGGTCAGCGAACTTCTGGCCAAAAGAATGGTTAAATAAAAGCAGCGGCGCCCTGAAAGCGCCGCTTTATTCATTTCAAAGGAAATTCCCATGGATCCGAAAACACTTTTCCTGGAAACCGCCCGATCTCTTCGGCTCACAGCCTGCGGCGCCTGCAGCATTGATTTTTCAAAGGACCTTTCTCAGGCTCTCTCCAAAGCCGGCCCCGTCCCCTTCGCACCGGTGGAAGCGGAAAAACGGCTTTCGCCGGAAAGCCTCCTTGCCGGTGCCCGCTCTTTCTTTGTCATTCTATTCCCCTATAAAACGGAAGAAAGGGAAATGGGAAACATTGCCCTCTACGCCCGAAGCGAAGACTATCACCGGGTCAATCACCGGTACATGGACCGCATCATAGAGGTGGCAGCAAAAGCCTTTCCCCAGGCCCGTTTCAAAGCTCTCACCGACACGTCCCCCATGGTGGACCGGTGGCTGGCCTACGCCGCAGGGCTGGGCTTCTTTGGAAGAAACCACTGCCTCATCCATCCGGTGTACGGTTCCTATGTCACCATCGGCGCCATTCTCACCACCCTTCCCCTTTCCCCCGATACCCCCCTCACCCTTTCCTGCGGAGACTGCCGCCTTTGTGAAAGGGCCTGCCCTGGGAAAATCATAGGGAAAGAGCCCTTCAACCCCTGGCAATGCAAATCCTATCTCACCCAGAAAAAAGAAGACCTCATCGAAGAAGAGCAGGCCATCATCCGAAAAACTCCCCTGATTTTCGGATGCGACGGCTGCCAGAACTGCTGCCCCTACAACAGGAAAGCGCCGCCTTCTCCCCTTCCTGAAATCCGGGAAAACCGGATTCCCTTCCTCACAAAAGAAATGATGGAATCCATGTCCAACCGAGCCTTTGATAAAACCTATAAAAATTACGCCTTCGCCTGGAGAGGGAAAAAAGTACTTCTCCGAAACTGGCATATAGTTCATGAAAAGTAAAAAGAGGCTGTGAAAAAATGATTACCATTTTTTCACAGCCTCTTTTGGTTTTTCCTGTTTCCCGTGGCTGCCTTCCAGGGAAGGCAGCTGGAATGGGCAGGCGTCCTATACAATGATTTCCCGTGATTCCTGTACTTTCATGGCCTGCAGGAAATCCATGACACCGCAGCAGGGGGATTCTTATATTTCCCGGGCCGATGAATGAATCGGCGTTTCCTATCCCTATTCTCCCTTCTTAACTACTGTTTCGTGAAGTTTGGTACCGTCGGGGAGATAACCGGTCAGGGTCAACTGGCTGCCATCCGCTTCCAGGATGGAGTAGTTGTCACTTTCCGGCTGGGGCGCCACATACTGATCCAGTGCATGCTGTTTCCACAGATCCGGATAGCGTACGTTGCCGGAAAGGCCGTCAATGACATATACCGGCCCCTTGTCGGACCGCTTGAAATCATAGATATGGCCTCTGTCCCTATAAGTATGAAGGTGCGCAGAAATCACCAGATCCACGCCATACTTGTCAAAGAAAGGCATGAAGGCCTGTCCTTCTTCCGAAAAGCCCTCTTCCCGGTGGGGACGATTCTCATCAGCAAAGCCATACTGCAGAGGATCTTTGTGCATGAGCACCACTTTCCACTTCTGTTTTGTTTCCCGAAGATCCTTTTCCAGCCATACCTTTTCTTTTTCATACAGATCCGGCAGCCACTCTTTTTCTTCATACAGCGAAGTATCCAGTACAGTGAAATGCACATCGCCCCAGTCGAAGGAATAGTAATGGTTTTTCAAATCCTTATTTCCATTATCGGGCAGATTGAAATGGGTGAGATAGCGCTGGGGCATATGATTCTTCCAGTCCAGGGAATAGGCTTCGTGGTTGCCCAGCGCCGGTGCCACGGGGATGCGGGACAGAAGATCCCCGCTGCTTTCAAACCAGGTCTGCCACTGGTATTCATCATCTCCATTGTCTACCAGATCTCCCAGAGCAATCATGAAAGCCGCGTCCTGATTATCCCTGGCCGCCTGATGGATCAGATTCTTCCAGTCCGTATAATCGGAACTTTGGGAATCGGAGGTCACAATGGCCTTAAAAGGGCCTCCATCATCGGTATGAAGGGGATACCAGGAGCTCACCCGGTTTTCTTCCCTTGTTCTGTATTCATAATCCGTCCCTTTTTCCAGTCCCTTCAGCCTTGCTGTATATACAGTGCCGTTAGAAATGCCCCGATTTCCTTCCAGCTTTTCTCCTAAAGCAGAGACGCTGTAAATGGTGTCGGTTCCCTTCTTTCTGTATTCCAGAGAATTTTCCTTATCCGTCGGCATTTCCCACATGACAGTCCGTCCCTTTTCATTATCTCCTGCCACCACCTGATGCACGTTGAAGGGTTTCATGGTCTCCGTCACAGGGCCGGAAGCGGCCTGCCTGGACGAAGGGGCCGTCTGGTTTCCACAGCCCGCAGTGACAGCAGCAGTCAGTCCCAAAGCCACAAGCAGGGCTGTCCATTTCTGATTCATTCTATGTCTCCTTTATTTTCATGTCTCTATGATGATAAAATCAATGGATAAAATCAATGATACTATTCTACAAGTTAAAGTGAACTTCAAGTCAAGTGCTTTTTCATGACATCAGTTCTGCAGAAAGACGAACGCATCCCTCTGTCGGCACTGACTTGCAATCAACGGATTGCCAAACCGCTTCTATCGCTTTTCCTCCCCTTTCAGCGGCAGATCCGACCGGTTATAGGGATCTTCCATTTCTGTCAGAAGACCCCAGTATTTCTTGGGGAGGAAGTTTCTTCTTTCTCTTGGATTTCTTCTTTCCTCAATGCCCATATGGCGATAGTAGTTTTTCCACAGCCGGCGGAAATCTTCTTCTGATCCGCTGTATCTGACCTGCTGGTCTTCCTGTTCCACCATGCCCATGAAGAGATGGCCGTTTTCGTAGATAGCCGCTTCCCGGCGTCCCTTATCGTAAATAGCCCAGCGTTTCCGGGAAAACCGCTGTTGGAAATGAACGGCAAGGAGAGGGAGAATGTGGTGGTCCGGCTTCATAACCGCATAGAGCATGCCGTCCTCCAGTTCGCTGAACCGCAGGATGCCCCGAAATTTTTCCGCTTCGTTTCCCACTTCCCGGCACATAGCAAGAATATCCTGCACCCAGGGTTCTTTCCGGCAGGTATAAATCTTCTTCTCCCGCTTGAATCCTTCTTTCATAAAATAGAAAATCTTCATTTCCTTTCCTTCTTCGTTGGAAAGAAAAGCCCGGTACATCCATCGCATCGCTTCTTTGCCGCACTTCTTTTCAAAGGCCGCCGCCACCTTTTCCGCATCCGGCAGGCGGGTGATGACAATGCTCTGGGCGCCGAAAAGAGGCACTTCTCCCCCTTCTACCAGAATGCCTTCCAAATGGCTGGTCCCGTGGTAGTAGATTTCATAAACGGTAGTCAAAAAGCCCACATAGGTTCCGTCATAAAAGAAATACATGGTATCCCTTCCTCAGCTCTGGGTATCAAAAAGACTCATTTCCCGCACTTCCCTTACGGCTGTCCTGGAAATCAGGCGGCTGCGGAGCTGTTGGCTGTCAAGAGAAATCCCGCCGTAATAGCGGCCGTTCACAGTCATGAAATAACGGGCCCTTTTCATGACGATACCCACCCTTCTTACATCTTCAAAAGAAAGGTTCCCGTAACGCCGGAGTTTGACAATGCGGAGAGCGCTTTTCACGCCGATGCCGGGCACCCGGAGAATCATTTCATAAGAGGCCCGGTTGATTTCTACAGGAAAGAGTTCCCTGTGCCTCAGGGCCCAGGTGCATTTGGGATCCAGCTCCTCATCAAAATCCGGTTCCTCCGGCGTAAGGATTTCTTCTGCCTGGAAATGGTAAAACCGAAGGAGCCAGTCCGCCTGGTACAGCCTGTTCTCCCGGGAAAGGGGCGGCCGCCTTAAGGCAGGCAGATTCTTTCCCTTCATCACCGGCACATAGGCGGAATAGTACACCCTTTTCAAGGAGGCCTTCCGGTAAAGGCCCTGGGTAAGAAGGAGAATCTGCCGGTCGCTTTCTCCGCTGGCCCCCACAATGAGCTGGGTAGTCTGACCGGCCGGCACGAAGGAGGGAGCCTTTTTGAAGTGTTTCTTTTCCTCCTTGTGCACTTCGATGGATTCTTTGAAAAATTTCATCGGTGCCAGAATGGCATTCCTTGTTTTCTGAGGCGCCAGAAGGCGGAGGGACTTTTCCGACGGCAGCTCTATATTCACACTGACCCGATCCACGTACCGTCCCAGTTCATTGAGAAGGGCTTGATCCGTGCCCGGTATGCCTTTCATGTGGATATAGCCGTTGAAATGCTCCCGCTCCCGAAGCAGCCGAGCCACCTGGATAAGAAGCTCCGTGGTATAGTCGGGAGAGCGGATAATGCCGGAGGAAAGAAAAAGGCCTTCAATATAGTTTCTCTTATAAAATTCAATGGTGAGCGTCACGATTTCTTCCGGCGTCAGCATGGCCCGCTTCGTATCATGGCTCCGCCGGTTCACGCAGTATTCACAGTCATAAATACAGGAATTGGTCATCAGTATTTTTAAAAGAGACACGCAGCGGCCATCGGCAGTCCAGGTATGGCATATGCCGCTCTTATGGCCATTTCCCAGTCCCCCTGCATTGGCCCGGCTGGAGCCGCTGGATGAGCAGGATACATCATACTTGGCGGCATCTGCCAGAATGTCCAGTTTTTCTCCGATATCCATATTTCCTCCTAGAACATTTTTTCTTGATTCATTATATCATAAAACAGAATGGTTGTTCCAGTGAAACTTCCATAAAAAAAACAGGCCTTCCAAGCCTGCTTTTTCTATGGACCTTATTCCTTTTCCTCTGTATCCTTCTTTTCTACTTTTTTCAGAACCACAGAAGAGCCCTGCTTTTCTGCTTCAAACTTATCCTCTTCCGTCAGGTGCTCTGAATCCAGCACGATTTTCACACCCATGCGGTCCAGCATTTCATCAATCGTATGCTGTGTCTTGAAAAGTTCACCCATCAGTATCGTCCTCCATTATACATGATCTTTCCATTCATAATATTCTTTTTTGCGAATCTGCCTCCACAGGAAGGCCCCCAGGGTCCACACAAAGGCAATCACCAGAAGAGCCGTCCCCGGCATGCCGTCCATGGTCTGCTTCAGGGAATCCACTTCCACCGTAAAAAGGGAAGGCAGCACAGCGGCATAGGCCGAAAGGTAAATGGCAATGGCAAAGAAAGAAGAAACATAAGCCGCTGCCAGCCCCACTTTCACATGACGCATACGGGTCATGAAGAAGGCTGCCACAAAGAGAATGGCCGTGGCCACCAGGCTGATCCAGAAGAAGCTGCCGTAGGTATTGGAATCACCGGCATGACTCTTAAGAAGGATGGCCAGAATGATGTATACCACCACGGTGAGAACGCTGGATACCAGAAAAGCGGCGCGGAACCGTTCTGCCAGGGGATTCACCGCCTTCACCGCCCCATACAGGGTGCCCAGCTGGAAAGCAGCCAGAATCATCCAGAGAGCGCAGAAAATGCCGAGAACCGAAAATTGAGAACCGTCATTCATAAGAAGGGAAGAACCGGCCAATCCCATCACCGCAAGGGCTGCATAGGAAAAGACAGAAATTACCTTCATCACCGCCGGCTGGCTGCAGGAATTTCTGAAAAGGGACGCTGCCATGCGCAGAAGCGCCCCTGCTGCCACCAGCAGGATGAGGACAATATTCTCCGTATGGAATAAATTATCCGAAACACCGGGAATAGCGGCTCCCATCATAAAGAGCCCCAGGAAATACCAGAGTTCGTTACCGTCCAGGCAGGGACGAAGAAGGCCAAGCACCGCCCTGTTTTCATCCCGGCTGCGGCACACCAGCGGTGCAGAAAGGCACAGGCCCCAATCCGCTGCTTCCAGAATCATGTATAATCCGAAAAAGCAGAGCGGTAAAAGCAATACATTCGAATCAGCGTTCATAAAATCCTCCAATGATGATTAAAGATAACACCCTTTAAAAGTATACCACAACAGGAAGGACTGCAACAAAATTTTTACCTGCCCAAAAGGAAAACCGAAAGTCTCCGTTTTGAACTCCTCCCCTGAATCTGCTATTATAAAAATAAGAAATCAAGTGAAACTGATTGGCACAGGAGGGATACCTATGAATCTGTCTAAACTGGTAAAAGCACTTCTTTTGGCTCTGGCTGCCGCTGTGGTATCCAAAAAATTAAAGCCGAAGGCAAAAAACAGGATGGAAGAAATGGCAAGGCCCGATTCTTCCATGCCGGACGTATTAAAGCCACTGGAACCCATCACCAGGGCCTACTGGATCCTTCATCCCCAAAAAGCCCTCTATCTGTGGCTCTTCCAGAAATCCTTCGGCTTTGCCTGGAGCCTGGCTAAGAGATATTTCAGAAAATAAAGAGCCTCTATCCCTATCACTCCCCCTCCACCCAGGAAAGGGAAATCAAAGGACGCAATCATCAGTGCTTCCCTGCTCAGAAACTTTCCGTAAACTTTCTTCCCCTGTCCATGGCGCCCAGGAGGGTACCCTCTTTCCCTGCGGCATAGAGCATGAGGCCTCTGTAGAGGGATAAAAGAAAGGGAGCCCCCCTCTTTTCCAGGTCCTTGTCAGAAATAATGGGAAAGGCCCAGTCAGCAGTGTAAATCAAAGCAGAATGGAACTCTTCCTTTTGGAAGAAGGACAGTATATTGGTCTCTGCCAGACTGATGCCAAAGGGCGTTCCGCCATAGAGGGAAAGACCCTTTCCCCCTGCCCTGCCGGCAGAAAAGGCGAAACGGCCCGCTTTTTCCGGCGTATCGAAAAAGGCAAGAATCGCATCTTCTTTCGCCCTTTCAACGGCCCTTTCATCCATGTCCCCTGCCAAAGCCAAAGATAGGTCCAACCCTTCCCCCGAAAGGGAAGAAGCCGCTTTTTGGAGAAGGAAAGAAGGTTTCGAATCTCCCTTGAAAAAGGCATACACCTGCAGTAATCTTTTTTCTTTCATTTCCATCATCCCTTTCCCTGTGAATCTTTCTGCCGAAAAAGCTCCAATTCATCCATAGTATCTGCCTGTAAGAGACATTGTATGCACCCCGCCTCTCTGAGGCCGTCAAAGGGGCTGTGAAAAAATGAGTCACCATTTTTTCACAGCCCCTTTTTGCTTTAGTTTCAAGATCTTGAGCCGTAAACAGAGCCCGACAGTTCGCCGAAGGAAAGAGGACGACCTTCCATGGCGGCAATCCGTTTTCTTCTTTCCTGTTCATCATATTCCCGAAGGCTCTGGGTAGCAGTACCCCAGATGAGACCCAGGGCAGCCATGTTCATGAGAAGAGATGTGCCGCCAAAGGAGATGAAGGGCAGTGGTATGCCGGTGACCGGAAACCAGCCGATAACCATGGCAATGTTCACCAGCCCCTGCACGGAAATCAGAAGGGTCAGACCGTATACCAGAAGGGCCGGATAGGTTTCCTTCAGTTTTCTACCCACTGACAGCCCGTAAAGCATGAAAGCCAGGTACAGGCAGAGCAGGGCAGCGGAGCCTATAAAGCCGTACTCCTGACTGAATACGGCATAGGCAAAGTCGGTGTACTGTTCCGGCAGATAGAGGAATTTGGAGAACCCTTCCCCCATACCCTGGCCCAGAATGCCGCCGGAACCTACGGCAATAAGGCTCTGCATGGTCTGGTAGCCCATGCCCTGGGCATAGTCTTCCGGATGGAGGAGCACCACCAGCCGGGCCATACGGTAGGGCGCCACAATGGCAAGACCCAGGAAGAGAATAAAGGAAATCCCTAAGGACAGCAGGATTTCCAGAAGAGGCATGCCTGCAATGATGTAGAGAAGCCCCGGAAAAATAAGTATCATGCCGGCGGTACCCATATCAGGCTGTTTCAGCACCAGCACCGCCATAATGAGGGGCATGTAGAGCGGGGTGAAATAATGAAAAAGGCCGGCAAAGGTGGCACTCTTCTTTTTCCTTAGGGAGGGAATGAAAAGTCCCGCCACCGGCAGGAACAGGTGTCCGAAAATGGACATGCCCATGCGGGCATCAATCTTTTTGGCCAGATGGGCCGATGCCCAGACCAGGCCGGTGACTTTGGCAATTTCCGAAGGCTGGAGTGAAAAAGGTCCCAGTGAAATCCAGCGGGTAGCCCCATTCACCGTCCGTCCTGCCACCATGACAAGAGCCAGGAGGCCTATAGTGCCCAGGCACCACAGGAAAGCCCCCTTCTTAATAACATGGTAATTTACCCTTGACAGAATGAATGCAAGAAGGCTGCTCACTCCCAGAAAAACCAGATGCCGCAGGATATGACTGTAGGGATTGGCACCGGACTCCATATTCATATAATAAGTAGAGCTGTATACATTGAAAGCCCCCAGGATAATCAGTATGCCTGCCACGATGAACATCTTCTGCAGTGCCCGGGGCGCATACTTCATATCAATCAGGGACGTCTCGCTACGAGACGACATACCGGATTCCCCTTTCTGGAGAACTTTTCCTCATATTCCGTTTCCACGTCCCCTGCCACCGGAGCGGCATGAAGGTCATAGGTTACATGGGAAAGTTCCCAGCCCATCGCTTTAAATTCTTCAATGGAAAAATCAAAAAGGTCCTTATTGTCGGTTTTGAAGCGGATTTCTCCGCCTTCCTTCAGGATAAGGGCATACCGTTTCAGAAAACCCCTGTAGGTGAGACGACGCTTGGCATGCCGTTTCTTGGGCCAGGGATCGCTGAAATTCAGATAAATCACATCCACTTCCCCTTCGCCGAAGATATTCAGGATTTCGCTCACATCTCCCAGAATCAAGCGCACATTGGTCAGCGGCGGTTCTTTTTCTGCCGTCTTTTTGGCAGCATAGTAAATGACCCCTTCCTGCACCTCCATGCCGATGAAATTCACCTGGGGATGGATGGCAGCCATGCCGGAAATAAACTGTCCCTTGCCGGTGCCAAATTCCACATGGAGCTCGTTTTCCGGATGGGGAAATACGCTTCGCCATTTTCCCTTCCGGTCGGTCGGTTCCTCCAGATACAAAATATCTGTGTATTCTTTGATTGCTTCATCAATCCACGGTTTCCTGCGAAGCCTCATATATTCGATATCCTCCTTGGGAAATACAGGAAATGTATATATTCTTATAGTATCACAGCCCGAAAGGTTTGTCACAAGGGGCCTTTGCGGCCCGGGTTCAGAAGAAGAAGGGGCTTAAGATTGACCGGCCCGACGGGCCGGAGGGTTCTTAGGTTTGACAGCACCTTTGTTGCTGAGGGTTGTGGTATCGCCCTGTCGGTGCACAGCGAACACATTTTGAAGGAGCGCTAGCGACGCGCAAAATGTAGTGAGTCGTTTCCCCTTTAGGGGGCGATATTTATAAAGTCAGCGTTGCTGGACTGGTATTTGTGTCACCCATGTCTCATGGCAAAGAGCAGGAGCCCCTTCCCAAGGGAGGGGCTATATACTGCCGCAAAGCGGCCACCAAAACCCTCAGCCGCCAAAGGCGGCTGTCAAACTTACGCCCCCTTGGGCCCGACGGGCCCATCAGCCCTCACGCCCGCAGGGCGTGTCAACCCTTTATTCTTCCTGGCTGGTACCGGAATTTTCTACCTCCGGCATAGGCTGGGCAGAAATAGGAATCTGGTGGAAATTGTCCCAGTCAAAGCTCCTGTTTCCATCGGCCCTGGCTCTGTCTGCAATCTGCCTGTTCCACTGGTCATCCATGAAGGCCTGGTCACTTCCAAGCTGTTCCACGTCGTTTCGAATCATCACATTGCCGTACATGGTCATCAGGGTGGTCACATCTTTATCGAAGCGGGGAGAGAAGATGTCGGCAGTGGGATCGTAATGAGCAGCGGTGAGGCCCATGATGCCCATGAAGGTATCATAGAGCATATCGTTGGAGAAAGGCATATTTCTTCTTTCCAACATGGACTTCATTTCCACAGGATGGGAAGCCCTGTAGGCATCGGATGTGTAAATCCAGAAAGGAATATGGACCATGGTGTAGTCGAACTGGTCCGCATTGTGTCCCGGTCTTTCCGTCACCTGTTCCCCGTGGTCCGAGAAATAGAGCACACTGTCAGCGTGGAGCCAATTGGTGGCCTCGTTCATAATATTTTCCATCACATAGTCATTGAAAAGGACGGAATTATCATACTCATCATTCATGATTTCCGCAGTACTTCTCGTATTTCCGGGATTCCTGGGCCAATGGTAGAATTCCGACGGATACCGATCCCAGTAGCTTACATGGCTGCCCATGAGGTGCACCACCACCAGCTGGCGGCGGTTATTGGGGTCCACTTTCCGAAGGTAGGGAATGAGGGCAGTGTCGTAATCCTTGGTCACCACGTCGGTGCCTACGTAGGAATTGATCCAGTACTGGTCATCACAGGCCGAACCGATGGCGCCAATCGGCGTATCCCAGACGCCGAAACGGGACTGGTTGGAAATCCAGGTAGTCTTAAAGCCCGCTTCCCTTGCCAGGTCGATAATGGAATAGGCTTCTGCCAGATTCATATCATTGTACTGGTTCTTTTCTGTCAGCGCTTCCGTCAGCACCTGCACCGTCTGGGTATAGCAGGAATAGCCGTGATTGAAGAACACATAGTGCGGATCGGCTGCCGCTTCCGTCTGGAAGGGCGTAGTCTTTCTGGAATAACCGTACACATTCATATGATCCCTGGTCAGGGATTCCCCGATAACAAGTACGTAGACCCCATCCGGTGCCGCCTTCAGCTGCCGCACGATATCCCTGTCTGCAATATGCATATGACGCCTTGCATTCACCATTTTCTGGAAATCAGAAAAGCTATGCAGGGTTTCATAGGTTTCATAATACACATGGGCCAGCCTGGTGCCGCCGATGGAAAGGGCGCAGAGTCCCACATTCACAAAGAAAAGGAGGAGCATGCCAAACCAGGTCTTCCTGGACACCTGCTCCCGGTTGAAGCTGAAACGGCTTGCTTTAAAAATGAGCCAGCCCAGAATGAGAAGCGCTGCCACACCGGCTGCGATTTCCGCATAGGGAATATTCACCTCAATATACTCCATGGTTTCCGCCAGATTCGTCTGGGCCAGAGCCAGCAGCATATTAATGGAAATGAGGGAATGGGTAATCACATAATAGCCAATGTAGGTAAACTGCACCAGGATATAAAGGATAATCAGCACCACGCAGGCTATGCGGGCAATCATCCGCGCCTTCCCCGGCAGAATCCAGGCCGCCGACAGGCAGGACACAAAGAGGTAGAGCGGTGTGGAAAGCTCGCCGCTCACATCGGACATATCCAGAAGCACCTCCGTCTGGGACGCCAGATAAGGTACGATAAGGGACAAAAGCCACAGGAAGCCAATGGTTAACCATAGATGGACGGCAGCTCTCTTCAAATGATGGCGGATGAAGTAGGCCGTCACAAATCCCACCTGCAGGAAGAGAAGAAATACCTTCACCTGGGAAAAGGGTTCATACCCGCCGGGAGCGCCAAAATACCAGGACAGGAAGAAAGCCAGACAGAAAGGAATCAGCGTGGCAGCCGCCCACCACCGTTTCCAGTGGCCGGGACTTTCCTTCTGCAGAGGAGAAGAAATATGGCTCTCCCGGTATTCTTTTTTCATATGGTCTTTCGTTTTCCGAGTCTCTCTTTCGGAACCGCTCTTTGTATGATTCATGGATTTTACACCTTTTTTTATATAAATAAAAATTTTTTACAAAATGAAACAGTCACAACTGATTTATTTTATCACAGAATGGACAGTAAAGGTAGACGGGGAAGGAAAGGTTGACAAGGCTGGCGCCCGGCACCCGGAAGGTTCAGAGGGTTCAGAAGGTGGTGGTATCGCCCTTCGGTGCACAGCGAACACATTTTGCACTATGCAAACTGGATTTGTAAGGAAGCGTCAGCGACCTGAAAATCCAGTGAGTCAGTGACAGCAGTGGGTGAAGGAGCGCTAGCGACGCGCAAAATGTAGTGAGTCGTTTCCCCTTTAGGGGGCGATAAGTCTGAAGTCAGCGTTACGTGCTTTCCTTCCCGCCGAACACTGTCATCCTGAGCCGTAGGCGAAGGATCGTCGGTCGACCAATTAAAAGGAAGGCCCTTTAATGTGCAGGCTAAGGGCCAACTTTGGCCGACTCGCGCATTCTATGCAGAATACGCGCAGTAAAAATCGTAATTGACAAAAATGTCAGTAAATACCAATCGGCGGGAAGGAGCTGCCAAAAGCAGCTGACCCCTTCCGGCTCACTCCGCTCGCCACCTCCCCTGAGGCAGAGGGGAGGCAAGGGACGTTACGGGATAGGCTTTTGTGTCTCCAGTGGTGCATGACACAGGAGAAAAGCAGCTGGCAGTGACCCAGGCAGCCCACTAATCCACTAGTCCACTAGTTCCTAAGCCCTTTCTCCCGGTTCCTTTCTGAAAGAGCCAGCGTTACTTGCATTCCTCTCCGCCGTGATATAATGCACATAAGAACGTCATGCCGGGAGGCTTCTATGGATATTGATAAACTGTACTATTTCTTTGCGGCGGCAGAATCCGAAAGTTTTACAAAAGCCGCCGATCGGTGCCACATTGCCCAGACCACCATGAGCAAGTACATTGCCCAGCTGGAAAAGGAAACAAACTGCACTCTTTTCCTTCGTTCCAGGAGCAGACTTTCTCTTACAAAGGAAGGCCGCCAGTTTTATGAAGGCATGAAAAAAATTCATGGAGACTATGAGGCCCTTCTTTCCTCTCTTGCCGCCCCAAAGGCCCTCTGCCGTCTGGGCCTGGCATCCCAGGAATACAGAGGCCTTGATTTCCTCCCGGACCTGCAGAAATCTTTTCCTCAAATCAGACTGTCCTACCATATGGCACCGGTACCGGAGCTGGAAAAGGCCCTTGATGAAGGGGCCCTGGATGGAATCATAGGCCCCGACGCCATTGCTTTTCCCAAACGGTTTGCCACCATTCCCCTTATGCCCGTTCCCCAGTGCCTGGTATGCGCTGTATCCAGCAGCGAAAAGTACAAAGATATCCCCCGCCTCATTGGTTCCCTTTCCTTCCTGACGAAATCTCACAGTCCTTCCTATGTGGACAGCTGCCGGAAGAAATTTGAGGAAGTGTACCACACCTCCTTTGTAAAGAGCGAGCAGGCATCAAACTATACGGAACAGCTCCTCCGCCTGTCCCTGGGCGGCGGCTTTTCCATTCTTCCCCTCCCGCCGGGCCAGAGTGAAAATCTCTGCGCCTTCCCCCTGCCTCCCTGTTTTGAAGAATGGACCTGTCTGGTATACAGGCCGTCCCACGTATCCCCTTCCCTTCGCCGCTTCATTTCCTATTTCCATGAAAAAAAGTGCTGAATCGACGATTTTTCTTCTTTTTACTTTCTGAAAAAGACATGATATTCTTTTGAAATAAAAATATTCTGTCTTTTTTTTATAAGGAAATCACTATGATACTTCAAAATGATCTGACCCGGGGACCTCTTTTCCCAAAAATGATGCGCTTTGCCATTCCCTATCTGGCAGCCTGCTTCCTCCAGACCTTCTACGGCATGGCGGATCTTTTCATTACCGGCCAGTACTATGGCGCCGCCCCCGTTACCGGCGTATCCATCGGCAGCCAGGTGATGCACATGATCATCGTCATGATTGCAGGCCTCACCATTGGCAGCGCCGTTTCCATCGCCCGGGCCCTGGGCGCAAAAGATGAAAAAGAAGCTTTCCGCCTCATGGGAAGCGCCGCCGCCCTTTTCATCCCCTTCTCCCTTGTATTTACTGGACTCCTCTTTCTCTCCATGCCCTTCATTCTACAGCTGCTGCAGACACCGCCGGAAGCGCTGGAAGATACCCGAGCCTACCTGACCATCTGCTTTGCCGGAGTGCCCCTCATTGTGCTGTATAACACAGTGAGCGGCTTTTTCAGGGGCATGGGAAACACAAAAGCCCCTATGACCTTCATTGCCATTTCCGGCGTAGTCAATATCTTTCTGGATTACCTTCTCATCGGCTCCTTCCACATGAGCGCCGCCGGCGCTGCCTGGGGCACCTTTGCCAGTGAAGTGGTAAGCGTGGTCCTTTCCTTCGTCTACCTCTATCGGAAGCTGGCACCCCTCTCCCTGACCCGCCGCTCCTTTCTTCCCGGGAAAAAATGGACCCGCCGCATACTTTCCATCGGCGTTCCCATTTCCTGCCAGGACGGACTCATCCAGGTATCCTTCCTCATTATCACCGCCATTGCCAACAGCCGCGGCGTGGAAGCCGCAGCGGCTGTTGGCATCGTAGAAAAGATCATCAGCTTCCTCTTCCTGGTGCCCTCTGCCATGATGTCCACTGTATCGGCTACGGCCGCCCAGAACCTGGGCGCCGGTCTGACAGAAAGGAGCAGACAGGCCCTTCGCTACGGCATTACCGTCTGTGTCGCCTTCGGCCTTCTCTGCATCCTCCTCATCCATTTCAAAGCCCCTGAAATCGTAGCCCTCTTCGTACCGGGAGAAACCGCCGTCATTGCCATGGGGAACGACTACTTCCAATCCTATGTGGCAGACTGCGCCATTGCCGGTATCCACTTCTGCTTCTCCGGCTATTTTGCAGCCTGCCGGAAAGCGGCCTTCTCCTTCATTCACAACGTGATTTCCATCTTCACTGTCCGCATCCCCGGCACCTATGCCGCCGCCCTCCTCTTCCCATCCACCCTTTACCCCATGGGCATGGCCGCACCGGCAGGATCCCTTCTGTCTGTCATTATCTGTGTGTTCCTTTATAAAAAATATGTCAGGCGGCAGCCCGGCTGCAGAAAGAGCCGCTGACGGCTATCGGCTATCAGCTAACGACTCCCGATTCCTGAATCCCCAGTCTCCATTCCCGACTCTCGGCTATCGGCTGTCCACTATCAGCTCCCGACTCCCAGTCTACGGTCTCCAGCCCCCATTCCCCACTCCCCATTCCCGAGCCCCGAGTCTCCATTCCCGATTCTCCAGCCCCCATTCCCCACTCCCCATCTCCCTCCCCATATATGCTATAATGAGAAAAGACATTCTGCAGAAGGATACTTTCAGGAAAATGGGCTGCAGCGTCTGATTTCTATGGAATGAAATACGGAAGGAGCAGATGTATGAAAAAAATCGTAGTCACTGTAATCGGTGCTGACCGTGTAGGCATTGTTGCCGGTGTTGCGGCAGCTTTGGCAAAGGAAAATATTAATATTCTCGACATTTCCCAAACCATTCTCGGCGATATTTTTGATATGGTCCTGATTTGCGACATGGAAAAGGCAAAAGGTTCCTTAAAGGAAGTCCAGGATGAACTGGGCGCCCTGGGAAAAGAACTGGGCGTCGATGTACGGGCCCAGCTGGCTGATATTTTCTATGCCATGCACCGTATCTGAAAGGGGGAGCCATGCTCGATATTGAAGAAATCCTGGCCACTGAGCGCATGTTTGACCAGAACAAACTGGACGTGCGCACCATTACCATGGGCATTTCCCTTTTAGGCTGCGTTTCCGATGATGAAAAGACCCTGAATCGCAAGATTTACGACACCATCTGCACCAAAGCCGAACATCTGACGGAAGTGAGCCATGATATTTCCAGAGAATACGGCGTGCCTATTATCAACCGCCGTATTTCCGTTACCCCTGTTTCCCTCATTGCCGGCGGCATTCCTGCCAAAAGCTATGTGTCCATTGCAAAGACCCTGCAGAAAGCAGCCGATGAAGTAGGCGTAGACATTCTGGGCGGCTTCTCCGCCCTGGTAGACCGGGGGATGTCCTCGGCCGATAAGATTCTCATTGACTCCATTCCTGAAGCCCTGGCTTCCACAAAGAGCATCTGCAGCTCTGTAGCCGTAGGCTCCACCAAAGCCGGCATCAATATGGATGCAGTCAAACGCATGGGGGAAGTGGTGAAAGAAACAGCAGAACTCACCAAAGACCAGGATGCCTATGGCTGCACCAAGCTGGTGGAATTCTGCAACGCTGTAGAAGATAACCCCTTCATGGCCGGTGCTTTCCATGGCGTCACCCAGGGCGACACCGCCATCCATGTAGGCGTTTCCGGCCCCGGCGTGGTAAAGAGAGCCCTGGAAGACGTGAAAGGCGCTCCCCTGAACGTGGTAGCCCGCACCATTAAGAACACCGCCTTCATGATTACCCGTCTGGGACAGATGGTAGCCGAAGCTGCCACCGAAAGACTCCATGCTCCCTTCGGCATTATCGACCTTTCCCTGGCTCCCACCTCCGCCGTAGGCGACAGCGTGGCCCAGGTACTGGAAGAAATGGGCCTTGAAAGCTGCGGCGGTCCGGGAACTACAGCCGCCCTGGCCCTCCTGAATGATGCTGTGAAAAAAGGCGGCCTCATGGCCTCCTCCAGCGTAGGCGGCCTCTCCGGCGCCTTCATTCCGGTAAGCGAAGACCTGGGTATGATTCAGGCCGTAGAAAAAGGCAGCCTCTGCCTGGAAAAACTGGAAGCCATGACCTGTGTCTGCTCCGTAGGCCTTGACATGATTGCCATCCCCGGCGATACCCCGGCTTCCACCATCTCCGCCATCCTGGCTGACGAAGCAGCCATCGGCATGATCAATAACAAAACTACTGCCACCCGCCTCATCCCCGTACCGGGAAAGAAACCGGGCGACATGGTTCAGTTCGGCGGCCTCATGGGCTATGCCCCTATTCTGGAAATCAACAAATTCCGGGCCGACGAATTCATCAACCGCGGCGGAAAGATTCCCGCTCCTATGAGATCCCTCACCAACTGATAAAGTATATAAAAAAAGGCTGTGAAAAAATGATGACCATTTTTTCACAGCCCTTTTTGTATACATGATTCCCAAGTCCCCAATCCCCACTCCCCACTCCCACCTTTTCAAATTCTCCTCTCCCCTGTATAATAGATACAGTATATCTAACTATTTAAATAAGGAGACTCCCATGAAAACATTGAAATATATTTCCTGGAACGTAAACGGACTTCGGGCCTGCATAAAAAAAGGCTTTATGGACGCTTTCAATGCCCTTGATGCAGACTGCTTCTGCCTGCAGGAAACCAAACTGCAGCCCCACCAGATCGAGCTGGACCTGCCGGGATATCACCAGTACTGGAACAGCGCCGTAAAGAAAGGATACAGCGGTACCGCCATCTTCACCAAAGAAGATCCCCTCTCCGTCACCTACGGCCTGGGTATAAAAGAACACGACCAGGAAGGGCGGCTCATTACCGCCGACTTCGGAAGCCACTACCTTCTCTGCTGCTATACCCCCAACAGCCAGCGGGGACTGGCGCGCCTTTCCTACCGCATGACCTGGGAAGAAGCTATGAAAGAATACATGACAAAACTGGCAAAAGAAAAGCCGGTGATCCTCTGCGGCGACCTGAACGTGGCCCACGAAGACATCGATATCGCCAACCCCGCCTCCAACCATAAAAATGCCGGCTTCACCGATGAAGAAAGAGGCCGTATGACAGACCTCCTTGCCGCCGGCTTCACCGACTCCTTCCGTCACCTCCATCCCGATGAAAAAGACGCCTACTCCTGGTGGAGCTACTTTGCCAAAGCCAGAGAAAGAAACGTGGGATGGAGAATCGACTACTTCCTCGTCTCCAGCGTATGGAAAGGCCACATCAAAGGCGCCTCCATCCACTCCGATATCCTGGGGAGCGACCACTGCCCGGTGGAACTGGACCTGGAATGCTGATATGAAAAAAGACCGCTCCGGCGGTCTTTTTTTGCGGGCAAGGGACATAGCCGCCTGCCGGCGAAGATTGTGTCTGTTTTCTCTCAAAGGGCGACAGCCCCTTAGCCACTTCAAAGGGGAATGCACGTTTTTTGGCAAGAGCCCTCACTCCATTTGACCTGCCCACAACGAGGCTATGTAGTTATGTGGCTATGTGGCGAACGCAGCGAGACAGAAGGGGCGGCCATAAGCAGCCAGCAGCCAACAGCCCTTAGCTTCCATTCAGTCAGCCGTAAGCAGAAAACCGATAGCCGGCAGCCGTTAGCCGATAGCCGACAGCGGATAGCGGACCGCCGAGACCTCCCCTCATTTCTCATTCCTCAATTCCATTCTCTCCAAGAATATATTTCCTCAGATCCTCATGCATTATCTTCTTATAATCTTCCACGCCCGGCTGGTCGAAAGCGTTTACATTGGCCAGGGCTCCCTCATAGGCGATGGTGAGGAAGAAGAAATACATCAGTGCACCTACATGGAATGGGGTCAGTTTCTTCATGGAAATATGGCAGCTCATGCGGCCTTCCTTAGCCAGAGCCTCTTCGTTCGCCCTCCGGGCAGCAGCCAGCATGCGGCTCATGGGGACCATGCCGCTTACGTCTTTTTCATCACAGAGCACTGACAGGTCCTCCGGAAGATGCTCCACAGAGATGAACTGTACCAGTTTATTTTTCTTCCCCTGCTGATGTTCCTGGGTAAGGGAGTGCATATCTGTAGTTCCCACAGAAGCCACAGGAGTCCTGCCATTATACACCACGCGACCATCCAGGTCATATTTCTTTCCCAGGGACTCTCCCAGAAGCTGGGCATACCACCAGCCGAAGGAACGAAGCTTATCGCCATAGGGCATCACCACCTCGGCAGTCATGCCGTATTCCTTCATAGCGATGAACTTCAAAGCCGCCAGCATAAGAGCCGGATTTTCAGAAATATCCTCCAACCGGCAGGCTTCTTCCACCATCTGCGCCCCCTGCAGAAATTCCTCTATAGGAATGCCTGCCAGGCTGGCGAAGACAAGGCCTACCTGGGAAAATACGCTGAACCGGCCGCCGATGCCGTCAGGCACCGTAAAACAGGGGAAGTGTTCTTTTTCTGCCAGAGGCCGGATTCGTCCCTTCTCCTTATCCGTAATGGCCATGAGATGGATATCACAGACTGGATCAAGCAGCTTCTGCAATCCCCGCACCGCCGTCACCGGCTCAATGGTGGTGCCTGACTTGGAAATCACAAGGAGTAGCACCTTCATCCGGCGATTCGCAATTTGCCCGTCTTCCCTTTTGATGCAGGAAGCCAGATCCGTCAAACTTACCGGATCTACATTTTGTCCGGAAAAATAAATCTGGGGATATCCCTTCCGCTCTTCTTTGGTGAGCTGGTTCCAGTATGGGCCGCAGAAGAGATCAAAAAGCACCTGATTTCCCAGATAGGAACCGCCGATGCCGATGGAAACGACTGCATCATAGTCTTTGGCTTCCTCTCGAAGTTGAAGGAGTGCCTCTTTTTCTTCCCCGGAAATCAGCACCTCTTCCTTGAGAAGGTATGGCAGATGCGGAAATAGGACCTGACTTCCATCCGGTCCCTTCCCGCTCTGCCTCAGCTTTGATACATCCTTGGCCGCCCTTCTGATCTGCCTGCTATAGGTGTCTAAGTCCTCACGCTTCACACTCCACCGGTTTCCCAAAAGATGCTTGATATCAATCAAAAGTTCATTTCCAATATTCATACTGCCACCATACTCAAACTATTTATATTACCATTTCATACTGCTATTCTCGTATTTGAATTCTGCTATTCCCAAAATTACAGAGGAAGCGATTTCAAATATTCCCGAAATCCTTCTCCCAAATCTTCCCGCCGGAGAGCAAACTCCACTACCGCTTTCAGATACCCCAGCTTATTGCCTGTATCATACCGCTTGCCGGTAAAATTATAGGCATACACATTCCCGCATCGAGCCATGACACAGAGGGCATCGGTGAGCTGGATTTCTCCGCCCTTGCCGGGTTTCGTCTGCTCCAGGATATCAAAGACCTCAGGAGTAATTACATACCTTCCCAAAGCGGCAAACCGGCTGGGTGCTTCCTTGATTGATGGTTTCTCTATCATATCGAGTACCTTCAGCAGGTCTGGATTCTCCGTCTTTTCTCCCCGGATAATTCCATAAGAAGATACCTTGTCTTCAGGAACTTCCTGGCAGCCCACAACCGTACTTCCAGTCTCATAGTAACGGTCCATGAGCTGCTTCAGCGCCGGTTCTCTATTTCCGGTGTATACGATATCATCACCAAGAATAACACCAAAGGGCTCCCCATCTACAAATTCCCTGGCACAAAGGATAGCATCGCCCAGGCCGCGCATATAAGGCTGGCGTACATAATGCACCTTGATACTTGAAATCTTCTGGATTTCCTCAAGCTCTTTCAGCTTTCCAGATTCCACCAGGTGCTGTTCCAGCTCAGGTGAAGAATCGAAATGATCCTCAATGGCCCGCTTAGCATGACCGGAAATAATGAGGATTTCCCGAATGCCGCTGGCTAAGATTTCTTCCACTATATACTGAATAGCCGGTTTATCCACAATAGGCAGCATTTCCTTGGGCATAGCTTTTGTTGCTGGAAGGAAACGGGTACCAAAACCAGCGGCAGGAATCACTGCTTTACGAATTTTCTGCAACTTGATGTCTCCCTTTATGTGACTTTATCTAACCTTGAAGACTTTTATTTACATAGATATGGAATGAATTTCTATGATTATATTTAAGGTTAAATCTTTTCAAAATAAATCCATATTTTTTGCATCCACTTTTCCAAAAAAATTGATACTCTATCCATAGGTTTGTTCATTACTTTTTTAATCGGCTCCTCTAAAACACATTGACGAATCAAATCAATTACAATGCATCCAGCAAAGACAAAAAGGATTTTCATAAATGCTAGTAGCAAAAATGAGTTTGACTCCAAGATAAAGACATTGGGGAATACCATTCTCCATATGATTGGTCTAACTATAGGATTATCATGAATTAAATATACTCCCAAAACTGTACCCGCGATTCTATTTACCCAAGGAATATATAATTTTTTTGATGTTTTTGCAATCATAAAGAAAGAAATTGCAATTCCTGTACTAAATATATTTACATATTTAAAGATATCCTGTCCCATAGTCCAATGTTTTAACAGGAAAAAATCTAATACGATAACCAAAATCAAAGAAATAATGATCCAAAATCTCTTTTCATTTAAAGCCGGCCTTGAAAAGCCATATAAACGAATATATCCACCAATAGAATACATAAGCAAAAACTGGAGAAATGGTGCATTTGACATAAATGTAGCACCGCCTTTTTCAGGAATAACATTATAGCAAGTAAAAAAAAGTAGGAGAAAAGCCAAATAAGAAGGTTTATTTAAATTTAATAGGGCGATATTCAAAAATGGTACAAAAAGCATAAGCACCAAATAGCAGGATATAAACCAATTATATCCATACCAAAAGGGGAAAAGAATCTGCTTAACCTCTCCTACTGGCCGTCCTTGAAGCTTACATAATGACGCTATTGCAACTGAATAAAAAATCATTGTTAGAACAAGGAAGAATAGGCGTCGATAGGATATTTTTTGTATGACAGAAAAATATCCGGTTAAAATAACAAAAATACTATTTCCTAAGTACCCCCCCCATCCAATAAGTACAGCAGCAGCGGCATTAATTGTATGTACCGAATTTATTTGTACGACCGGATATATGCCGTGGACGATAAAATGATGAGTGATTATGATAAACATTGCTACTATTCTTAATATTTCAAAATTCGAGATACGCGTCTTTTGAAGAGTCTGCCCCATAATTTTACTCACCATTTTTACCTTCATTCTTACAGCTTAAACCAACATACAATAAGCCCAATAAGATGTACTCCAATGAAACACCTTCACCTGCCAGTTGTGAAATAAGATTACCACTTAATGCAATTACGGCAAATAAAATCCTAATATCCCTCCACTCTTTTAATTTAACTATTTTGTACAGAACATAAATAAAAGGAAAGAGATAAATGACTAATCCAACTAAACCACTATTTGTTGCCATATAAATATAATGATTGACATTACCATATGAAGCACCTAACGGTCCTTTTTTTGCAAGGTCTTGCGTTATTTCGTGAATTTCAATATTCTGCAAATCATCTTCAGATAATTGATCTCGAATATAACAATCCTTTAAACCCGTACCTGTACCAAAAATCGGTCGATTGAATATAACAGCGGTTTGTGCTTTCATGTTTATAAATCTTGATCCATTGCTCCTTGCGTTTTTTTGAGTAATTGTCTTTATATTTTTGTCAAAATAATCCTCGAATGATTCCGGGCTATCAGACATAAATGCACTTCCGAAAAATGTATCAGGAATATAATTTAAGCCTATATTTAATAAAAAGGCCGTGCACAAAAGTAAAATGATAATAAATACTAATTTCCTAAATTTAGCCTGGCACAAAAGCGCTACAGCTGCACATAAATCAAAAATACCAATGGCAGTAGCGGTCCTTGCTTTTGTCATAAATAACAACATCATGAAATAAGAATAGAAAGAACAAGTAAGCAAGCTGATATTTTGATATAAATAAGACCATAGCATAGGTATAATAGATGCTGCCACAAATCCGAAAATTGATGGTTCTGTACAATAACTACGTAATTGCTGATTATCCCATATCAAAGGTGGATACCACCCCATGTAAGTTTTGACATCATACAAAAGAGGATTAGTAATAGATAAAATATCATAGCCTATTGCTAAGTGGAATTTAAATAATAAAATCTCCGGAATCGCATATATACCTAATGCAACAGCTAACAATAATATAAACTTTCGAATTAATTCAAACCCTCTACTGAAGGAATCTCTGAATAAATGAATTACCCATATCGATACTCCAAAAGTAAAGATAGCGTCAAAAAAGATACTCTTGAATCCATGAATCCCCAGCCAAATACTCTCCAAGAACGGGATAGAAATAAATGAAATATGGTAGTTCTGAATTATGGAAATCAATTTCGATAAACCGTGAGAATAAGCAAAATTAACTTCATCATAATAAGGGTAAGTAATAAGACCTATCACTTCTGATATAGCCAGCCATCCAATAAAAATAATAAAGGAAATAATACTTTTCTTATCTAATGTCTTCTTAAAAAGAATACATTCCATTCCCCAGACAATTAATCCGAGAAGGATAAAATAAAATGATAAACGTCCACCTATACCAAGAATTTGGAATCTCTTTGGCATGTTAAATACTGGAATTGCAACAATTGATAACATAAGCATAATCTGCTGAAAATATATCATGTATCGTTGCATTTTATAAACCTGCGTAGCCAATTATTTCACCCCATTAAATAAAATATGCTGTGTCCGATAATGCCTTAAAATTCTATATACGGCCAAACTTTGAAATAAAGAGCCCGCAAAGAAACCCAAAAAGATATAATTACTATTTAAACACCTAACACATAATAGAGTTCCAAGTAAGACTATAAGCGCATTAAAAACAGACATACCCACTAGAGGTTCTTTCTTATGTGCCCGCAAATATATGGCAATCGAATTAACAAAGACCTGTAGTAGCCACGCAGCAAATAAAACAAGCATACCGATTGGGCTCATAATACGTTGAAAAAAGACGAAGTGATCATACATTGCATAATCTATCATAAAAAAAGTAAATCCACCTGCAACCATCGTCGCAATAGATTTAAGTAAAGAGTTATTAAACTCACGATCCAATTCAGGCCATTTTCTTTCAGCTATTAACATATTGAGTTTGGGAGTCACTGCTATAATCCAACTGATAGCAATATTATAACCTGCTGTCCACATTGCAATACTTATACCAATCTTCCCTGCTTCTACTGGTCCTTTAAAATAAAAAACCAATGGAGTAAACAGCTGGAACACAAGAAAGCCACTTCCCCAACTAATTGCATATCTCCATATTAGTGTAGAAAATTCTGGCCACCAATTATAAGAATTTTTTCTGGACATAGTCCATAACTGTCTAATAAACGGCTTATAATTACTCCAAATAATATAAAATCCAAAGAGAGAAGCCAAGATCGCCGACAAGGACAACGCATATAAACCTATATGAGTAACTAGCCCTATCATCATTGAGAAAGAAGTAACCACAGATATCTTAAATCGAATTTGTTGTATTTTTCCTACTGAATTACACCCTTCAAAGAAGGAAAGCATAGTTGAATTAATGAAAACAAATGCTGTAACTGTCGAATAAATTATCCAGGGTATGTGCCACGTTACATTAACTTCATCTAAGTGATGTGTACTTAAGAAATAAAATCCACCAATTACAATTAACGGAAAAACTATACATACAGTCCTAGCCAACCATCGTATACTGAACCTAAAAAAAGAGGCCAATTTCCATAAATGAAGAGAATCTCCTCCCACCGTACCATTTTTATTAAAATCAAGAAATGCAAATTCATGTGCAGCAAACTGCAATACTATATTTGAAAACCCCAAATCTGCCAAAGTAGAAAAAGCAGCCACACTGGTAAATGTATACCAATATCCCTGTTCCATTGGCGTAAGAAATAGAGGTATAAATAACAATAATACAGGTCCGGAAAATACCCTCCAGCACTGATTTAATAATGTAGAAAATATATCTGTCTTGTACGATGATGAATTATTCATTATTATCTTCGTTATTCCATTCAATTTGAACTTACAAACATTAATTTACGAAGTTTATTTGCAATCCGAAAAAATAATGTATGACATACAGCCCAAAACAAATTCCCCCTTGAATAATAAACTCTTATCGAATCTTTTACCCCACTAAGGTCGTAAGAACACTTACGATGTAATATAAAATAATCTAGATACAAAGAAGCTAAAAAACTCAGCAGCTCTCTCTTAATCTTTAAAAAAGTTCCGATTTCAATTCTTCCACTTCGATATAATTCACAAATAATAGAAGGATACTCTACGGCAAAAGCAAAAAAAAGGTTATAACTGCCTTTAGGATGATTTTCCGGAAGAGGCATCATCATAATGCGATTATCTATACAATAGCTTCGATTTTCATATGATTGAAAAAGAATAGTGGTATGAGGAAACAGTGTATTATAATGTTGATTTTTATTAATTCTTTCAAAGTCATATTTCCATATACCTAATCCACCCGACCAAGATGAATAATACGATAAAGCACCCACAAAAGTATCAAAATTTTTATACATACTGAAATCAGGCAAAGGGAGTGACCCGTTTAAAAAATATACTATGGGTTTTGTATCTTGATTTTCTTGTATAAAATGCAATAGTTCTTCAATAGCTCCTGGCTTTAGCATCATACGATGATTAACAAATTTAAGGAATACCCCTCTAGCCTCCCGAAAACATTCTATTTGATTCAAAAATCCTTGCGCCCTTGTCTTACGGTAGCGTAAATTAAAATGCTTTTCGGCATATTTCTGCATAAATTGTTGAAATTCGATATTGTTTCCATTATCTGTTACTACAACTTCAAATTTGTGTTCATCAGCATCTTGATCATAGATGCTTTTTAAAACAGGAGATACCCAGTCGAGCACCCCATTCGTGGGGATACATAATGATAACAGTGGACAATCCGGCACAGCATTACCTTCCTTCAAAAGTCTTATTTTCTTCATTCCAATACGATAGCATTCGCTTAATGCCATCATCCAAGGATATGTTTGGATGCCAATTTAATTCCTGACATGCTCTTGTGATATCCAATATATTTGAGGGAACATCAACTTTTCTACCAGGATAACGATTAACTAATAAATCAGAATCCGTCAGCCTATTTACAAGATCGACAATATAATTGATAGACTCTCCATGACCTGAGCCAATATTAAACACATTATAAGGCCCATGGTAATGCAAAACTCTTTCAGCAGCATCAATCACATCATCCACATAGATATAGTCGCGTATAACTTGCCCATCTCCCCAAATTTCTACAGGAGTGTGCGTCATGCAACGGCCCAATATATTGGCAATTAATCCCTGCTGAGAAAAAGGACGCTGAAAGCGACCATATGGGTTCGCTATGCGTAAAATCGTAATTGGCAATCCATAACAATACTGATAAAATTGGCAGTAACGTTCTAATGTTTGTTTTTGTATACCATATGCAGAGATTGGCTGGCCAACATCATCTTCATATATAGGCAGTCGTTTAGGAATTCCATAAACTGTACCACCAGATGAAAAGAAAACAAACCTGCTCACCTTTTCTTTTACGCATGCTTCTAACAAACGTAAAGATGGCTTTATTGTCGTTTCAATATCCAGTAAAGGATTGATGACTCCCGGTATAGTTGAACTGATTAAATGATATACAACATCACATCCACGAACAAGGGATGCAAAATCACATTCCCGTTGAAAATCTCCGATTTTTATATCTAAGAGATTCTTCTTTTCATATATAAATTTTTGTTGGAGAGCAGTAGGTCGCACATATAGCCTAATATCATAGTGCTTTTTCAATAGATACTCGACCAGATTTTTCCCCAAGAACCCTGTTCCACCTAAAATTAAAATTTTCATAATAAGTATCCTTCACCCATGAAATTCAGTCAAGAAATATTACTTACTTTCTCCATCATCTTATCTGCAATATACCCTATCCCCTTATCATCAGGATGAGTTTCTGCTGCTTTACTCACGGCAGTGGTACTGCTATCATCCATGGTGCAGATTGTTTCTTCTTTCGACTGGTAATCTTTGTTTCCAATAATGTCAGAGAGGTCAGCGAAGGGCACGCCTTGATTTGCAACAGCTTGAATGCGCTTCGTTATAATGCTTGTCCCAAAAATCGCCGATTACGATAATCTTGTCCCTTGACGCACGCCAAGGGACATATGCAATAAGCGCTTCAAATTCTTCCTCAAAGTAAGATACATCAGTCACGTTTTCATCAAGCTGTATGGTCACAAAATTAAGTTTATCACTCAGAAGGATATCAAGAAGGTCGAATGCACGACTGCGATTCTGCATGCATTCCTCCAAAGCGAAGTTGTTGCGATAGCAATGGTGTCACCGTATTGGTCAGTAAGCTGCTTTGTACACGCCCGAAGTAATCTCCACCAAGCTCAGTCGCACAGATACCGCGTCCCCAGCTCGTAATCAGTGCTAAGCTGTTAACGATGGCAAGATAGTTATAGGCGTCATCGCGGTATTCCGGTTAGACATTGTAGTAGTCCGTGACTTGTTGCAGGCGCTAATCAAAATAATCGATACGTTCCTCCAGTATCGAAAGCTGACTCAACTACGCATTCTGACTTAGTTCATGCAAATAAATCTTGTATCTCCTCTAAAAAATAGACAAAGTACAAAAACCACCGCTATTATATCATAGCCCCGTTAATTTATCGATTTCGTCGGCTACTCCTTTTTAAAATAATAATTCTAATACAATCACTAATCAACTAGAGACAACTGGAGCCCAGATTTTCTTTTCTTCATCCCACTGCTTGATGACCCTCGCTGGACTGCCTACAGCGATACATTTGGGAGGAATGTCGTGAGTAACAGTAGTGTGGCTACCAATAATGCTACCATAGCCTATGGTGACACCAGGCAATATAGTACAGAACTCACCAATCCAAACGTTATCCCCAATGATTATGGACTCTCCCTCTGTTAAGGGGCGATTAACTGGCGGAACATCCGGACTGTCGGGATGAGCACCGCGATAGACTCCGTGGTTGTGGTCGGTAATGTAAATCTTACTGCCCAAAAGTACGTTACTGCCGATCTCGATGTGATTCGCACAACCAATATGGACATACTCGCTGAGGCTCACATTGTCACCAATAATGAGACGTGGTTTGAAGTGCTGCGTGCCATACTCATCCACAGCCTCCATCCAGAGTCCACGCTCGGAGCTGAAATGTTGCCCGATTTCCATATACTCCGTACCACTAATCTTCGAATCAGGATGCAAGCTAATATCCCATCTGCCAAAGATAAGCCTTGCATATAAGACGCTCTGCAACCTTCTATAATAAAATTGCATTGTCCAAAAGAGTCCCCTTTTACGAGAAAAGTGACAAAAATGAATTCCTATGCGAATGCATCTCTGAATCATCTGAATATCTCTCCAACATAAATATTATTTCTATGTATGAATCACTAAGCATTGTTCAGTGCGTCCATATGCGTGTACAAAAAATGCCAAACTGTTAAAGAAACGCTCACTTAAGGAATATTGTATCAAAAATAACCAAGATATTAAAGGCCTACGTCATCTCAGTAAGCTGAACAAATCACGACTAACTTCCGAAATTAAAGAACAAGAATCCGTCCCAAACTAAACGACTCTAATCATTCGCAATTTAGTAAGAAACCCTGCCACACCCCTTGGCAATACATCTCCTCATTTTCCCTTAACCACTCCTAGAAGACGGGCGTAACGAGCCGGAAAAGGTCGGTTACCTGCAGCAGCTATATTAAATTGTCGGCTGACCGACCCCGGATGACAGTGGACGGCGGGTGTGCAAGTAGCTAGTTGCTGGTAGCTTGTAGCTAGGATCAAGCCACTAGCCACCAGCTGCCGCGCCGTCAGGCGCCACCAGCCACCAGCTACCGCACCGTCAGGCGCCCCTCGATCTTCGACCCCCGATCCGTCCGCCCATGACTCTCCAGCAGGTCATAGTAAGTGTCACTCCTTCCTATACTCCCTCGTTTCATACCCATCGGCTCTCAGCAGCAGTCCCGGCATCCAGTCCGGTGTTTTTTCCATGATTCCTGTGATTTCTTCCACCGGAGTCCCTTCTCTGCATTCCACGATTACTTCGTCATGGACATGACCACAGATGAAGTAGTCCCTGAGGTTATGCATGGCGTAGGCCAGTATGTCCCTGGAGA